>WNFK01002338.1_pt1 | contig 21807 bp, 17 predicted proteins | sample 5400281 | NCBI WGS metagenome assembly WNFK01 (sample SAMN13153350, study PRJNA577476) | soil metagenome | isolation source: 20 cm soil on Douglas fir-dominated hillslope | place: USA:California | collected 2013-09-17
GCGCTGGTTATTGCTCTGGCCACGATTGTCTACGGAATCATAGTTCCACCTCGCCGCTCATATCTCGTCACGCCGCAGACTTTTTCCACGATAAGCGGGACTGGCCGGGGCCTGAAGGTCACTGAAGAAACCTGGCGAAATCGCGACGGCACGTCAGCACGCGGTTGGCTACTCCGAGGCGCCGAAGGAGCGCCTGCGGTTGTCTTTCTGCACCGGTATGGTGGCGATCGTTCCCTGCTTCTAAATCTGGGGATGAAGATAAGCGAGGCCACTAACTGCACCATCCTCTGGCCCGACCTTCGAGGCCACGGGCTAAACCCTCCCGTCCAGTGGACTTCGTTTGGCCCTCGGGAGAGTGATGATCTGCTGGCGGCGCTCGACTTTCTTCGGACCTTGAAAGGGGACGGTCAAAATAAACTAGTTGGCGGACGCTTCGGCGTCTATGGAGTCGAGTTGGGAGCTTATGTGGGATTGCGCGCAGCGGTCAGCGATACGAATATTCAGGTTCTGGCGCTCGACTCGCTGCCGCGTGATCAGAATGAGATGGTCGATAGTGCGGTCCGCAACGATGTTCGCGTGAATACGAGCGCCCTGATAGTTCCCGCGCGTTTGGCGACCCGGATATTTTTCGTAAAGAAATACGATAACAAGAGCTCTTGTGAGATGGCCCGCGTTCTCGGCGAGCGGCGAGTTCGACGAAATCTCTCATTCCCTGCTTTCCAAAACCGGCGAATCTGGAAACAAGGACCGACCTATCGTTAACCGGCTTTACGCTGCCTTCCGCTACCGGTGAACAAGGCGAAGGGTACGATCGTCCGGTAATTGATTTCTTCGTGAAGAACCTACACTGACCTGCAAGGCACTAGCCCGACAGTGATGAAGAGCTCAGCGGAGTTCAAACTCAGTTTCCAATCCACGAAAGAACTCGAACTAATACGAAATCCTTGCAGTGTGCCTTGGTGATGATGACAACCGCCAAGAGCGCCAAGAAGGAAATGACAGTCTGAACTGTTTGGTCCGTTTCCTGGCGCTCTTGGCGTCTTGGCGATTTCGTCGATCAACGCGTACACACCGCCACGAGCGCATAACGATCATTGCTTCCGATCACTTCTGCCGGCGACGACATTTCGCTGAACTGGTTAACTTCGCGGATGGGCACAAACGTCAAAAGAGTCTCTTTACGTTTACGGCACTCCTCAAACACCTGATTGGGTCCCTGGTACAGGATTGGTTCGCCGTCAGGCCCATAGACAACTCGGCCGGCCGCATAAAACTCGGGTGTGCGGTCGCTGCGCTGCATCCCGTAGATGGCTGTCTGCGAATAACCATGCCCATCGGCTAGCTGCAAAAGACGCCTGGACGACTGGTTGTCCGCAAGAGTCGGCGCCACCCCATACATCACTACGATCACCGTGACGATTGTCATCGCAGCCATGAACGCGGCTGATGCAGCCTGTTTGCGAGGAAACAGAAAGGGGCAGCATCCCGAACCGAATAACGGAGCCGCTAACAAGACGGCAGTTGTGAGCGATAGGTTACCGGTGCGCCAGGAATAGCCAAGCGCACCAAAAGCAAAGATCAGAGAGACGGCCGCAGTCAGTCTAAGCGGCCAGCTTCCGGAGTTTGAGCGAAGCCGTACCAGCTGCCCGCCAACTATCAACGCCGCCGCAGGCATAATCGGTAGGATGTAGCCAGGCAATTTCGAGCCGGAGAAGCTGAAGAAAACCAGAGGGAAAACGAACCACGCGAGCGCAAAGGTCATCAGCCGGATGGAGCCCTGATTCGCTCGATCGCCAAACTCAACATGCCAAAACCGCGACTTAAATTGTAGTAGTCCATTTAATAAGAAAGCGGTCCAGGGCAGCGCCAGCAACGGCACAACGAGAACGTAGAAATAAACAGGCTGCGAGTGATGGTATTTATCTGAAATGTAGCGGGTGAAGTGGTGCTGAATAAAAAATTGATCGATGAATAGCCAACCATGCCGCCATATTACCGGGGCGTACCAGATCGCGGCGACAGTCAGTGCCAACGGCAATCCCCAAAAAAAACTGATGAATATTTTCCTCCGGGGTAGCTCTCTTTGAAATATGTGGTAGAGGCCGATAATCCCAACCGGCATCACTATCCCGACCAAACCTTTCGCGAGAAGGGATAGGCCTAGAAAAATATAGAAGCCTGCCAGAAGCCAGCCACGAGGTTTTTCGTTTGCTTCCGAATCTTCCTGCAAGTCGTAAAGAATGTAGAGAGCCAACGCCCAGGTGAGCGTCATCGCTAAGAGGATGTCGAAGCTGACGGCCTGCGAGAAAGCCACGATTCCGATCGTCGTTGCCGCCGCGATCGCGCTCCAAACAGCGTACCCCTGAAGTTTGTTCTGCTCATCTTTTATGAGTTCAAGCTGGCGGCCGACGACAAAAACTGCCGCCGCAGTAAGCACGCCCGAGATAGCTGAGGGCAGACGCGCCGCCCACTCCGACACGCCAAAGAGTTTGAAGCTGGCAATAATCATCCAGTAAAGCAGTGCCGGCTTCTCAAACCAGGTATGGCCGCCGAGCGTGGGGGTGATTAGATCGCCGCGCAAAAGCATCTCGCGCGCGACCTGCGCGTAACGCGGTTCATCCGGTCCAACGAGAGGCAGATGACCTAGAGCATAAAAATAAAAAGCGGCTACGGCGAGAAAAAGCAGAACTGTGGCGCGCTTGGCAAGGGTTGAAGGATGCAAGTATATTCGCTCCGCTTTATCAGTGGGCAGTGAGCAGTAAGATTACTTTCCGAGAAATCGGTACTAGCAACATCCGATGTTGCTCAGAACTTCTAAAACTGCCCACTGCACACTGCCGATGATAACAGGAAAAATAAAACCTTGACGCTTCGTACCGCAGTGATCGGCGTGGGCCATCTGGGCCGACAGCATGCGCGAGTCCATTCTGATCTTGCCGCGGAAGGCCTGGCGGAGTTTGTTACCGTTTGCGATCTCGATGAACAAACTGCACAAACGATTGCCTCTGAAAGAAAAGTCGACTGGACGGCGGATTGGCGCAAACTGATCGGCCGCGTTGACGCTGTTAGCCTTTCGGTTCCAACAGAGTCGCATTGCGAGATTGCTCTTGGACTGCTCGAAGCCGGCATCCACGTGCTGGTGGAGAAACCTATCGCGCGGACGCTTGCCGAGGCCGACGAAATGATCGCGGCAGCCGCAAAGAGCGGTGCGTTGTTGCAGGTCGGACACCTCGAGCGTTTCAATCCCGCTTTGGTCGCGCTGCGTCCACACGTTCGCAATCCAGTCTATTTTGAGATTCATCGGGTCGGCGAGTTCACCGCGCGCTCACTAGACATAGATGTAGTGCTGGATTTAATGATCCACGATCTCGACATTGTGCAGTGGCTGGTTGGCGAAGATGTCGAAGTAACCGAACTGCATGCGGTCGGCATTCCAATACTGACCAACAAAGTCGACGCCGCCAACGCGCGGGTCGAGTTTTCTTCAGGCGCGGTGGCAAACATCACGGCTTCGCGCGTGGGCACCGAAAAAATTCGCAAGATGCGTTTTTTTCAGCCACATGATTACGTCGCTATCGACTACGCGACGAAGCACGCTTCGATCAGCAGTCTGGCTCCGCCTACCGCGGAAGGCGCCTGGCCGGGAGTCCACACGAAGAATCTCGATATCGTCGACGTCGAACCGCTGCGCGCGGAGATTCTCGCTTTCATAACGGCAGTCCGCGACCGACAGCCGCCAGCGGTGTCAGGCTTGGAAGGCAGAAACGCACTCGCGCTCGCCTTACGAGCACTGGAAAGAATTGATGAACACTCGGCGAAGGTTCAAGTAGGATCAGTTGAGTAAAGTTCTGAAGGTGCTAGAAAGAGCGGGGGCAAGCCCGCCTTCCTGACCATGAGACTTCGATCCGGCTCATTCGATGTTGCTGGAGAGCCCTTCAATCTCATTTTCATCTTCAATTACAATTAGCTAGAACGAATGGTAACCAAGAGTGAGGGCGAGCGCCTTAACTCCATTTCAACTTTTCTGACCGAGCGCATCGCCGCCGGCGACTTCCCTTCCGCCGTTTACCTTGTTGCTGAAAAAGGGCAGCCGCTTTTTGCCGATGCTTTGGGCAATTCGGTGGTCGAGCCGCGACGCATCGCAGCGACTCTCGACACCATCTACGATCTCGCTTCACTCACGAAACCTCTGATAACCGGTTTGCTCTGCGCTCGTCGCGTTGAAGCCGGCGAACTTACGCTTGATAGTTCAGTTTCAAATTACCTTCCGGAGTTTGAGCGAACTGACAAACAGGTAATCACGATCCGGCAACTGCTGACACACACTTCCGGCTTGCCAGCCTGGCGACCTCTTTACATTCTTGCCGAGGGCGAACGCGACCGGACTGTTTCGGTGATTGCTGCCTTGGAGTTGGAGTATCCACCCGGAACGCGCGTGGTTTATAGCGACCTGGGATTTGTTGTGCTCGGCCGCCTGCTGGAACGATTGACGGGGAAAGCCCTGGTCGAGTTGGCACAGACGGAAATCTTCGCGTCGCTGGAATTGAAACACACCTTCTTCAATCCTGAAGCCGCCATGCAAACCGGAATCGCCGCCTGCGAAACCGGTAATGCGTACGAACGCGAAACATGCGATAACGGCGCGGCGGGCGATTACAAAAACTGGCGTAAGGAACTGATTTGGGGAACGGTGCACGACGGCAACGCTTATTTCCTGGGCGGGGCTGCGGGTCATGCCGGACTTTTCTCTAACGCGCCAGAGGCACTAATGCTGGCCACTCAATTTGTCCGGAATCAAACTCGTCTACTTAAGCCCGAGACATGCGAGTTGTTTCGCAAGAACATGACCGCGGGCTTAGAGGAAGCAAGGTCTTTCGGTTGGCAGCTGGCGGAAACAAAAGACTCCGCCGCCGGTCTCGATCTTCCGCGCGAAAGTTTTGGACACTCCGGCTTCACCGGTACCAGCTGTTGGATCGATCCGGAGCACGAACGAATCTTTATCTTGCTTACAAATCGCACCCACGCTCACGCGTTACCTTTCACAAACATTAATAGCGTGCGCCGGCGATTTCACAGTTTGGCGGTAGCGGCGTTGGATAAGTTGCAAACATCAGCCGGGATTTAGCAAAGAACAAAGCAGCGTAAGAGTTCAAGCCCATAAGTCCGCAAAGCGGACGAATGAGACTAGCCCAGCAGTTCACTGCTGGGATAAAGAGCGAAAGGGTCATAGTCCGTGAAGCGGACGGCTGAATAATAACTACCAGACCCTTTTATCTTTTCAGCCGTCCGCTTCACGGACTTAGTTTCGGCTTCCAGCCAAGCCCAGCGATGAATCGCTGGGCTACTTTCAATCGTCCGCTAACGCGGACTTGTTATTTTGCGCGGGTTGTTTTCGGAAGGATCGTAAACGCGTTGAGCCCAACGAACACACGGTCGCCCCTTTGGAGCTTAACCTCAACCGCCTCTGGTTTCGGCCTGGTAACAATAATAGGTTTCGCGGTCTGGCTTTCCGGCGTTTCCGTAGTCAGGTAGTAAGGGTTGTCGCCGGTCTCGCATGCCCCACCGGCCGGATCGAGACGGATGCGCAGTCGCTCGTAGGCCCCCACAAAACTTTTCTGCTCGACGATGCCGCCTGATAAGCACGGGCGCCCTACCGGCAGCGGCGTCTTGCTCAACAACACATCTTCAGGCCGAAAAACTATCTTAACCGTTTCGCCGTCTTTGAACTTTTCATCAATTTGCGCCGGAATCAGCGCCGAGTTAACTTCAATCCGATCCTTGCGGACGACCGCATCAAGAATATTAGCGGCCCCAAGGAAGGTGGCAACATACTCGGTGGCCGGATGGTTATAAACCTCAGCTGGCGTTCCAATCTGTTCAATATTCCCCACGTTGATGACGGCTATGCGATCGCCGAGTTCAAGCGCTTCTTCCTGATCGTGCGTGATGAAAATTGCGGGGACGTTCACTTTTTTGAGTAGCGCCCGAATCTCGCGTCGCAAGTGACCTCGTGTTTGAGCGTCAAGGGCGCCAAACGGCTCATCGAAAAGCAGCACTTCAGGCTTGTAGGCAAGCGTGCGAGCGATCGCCACTCGCTGTTGTTGTCCGCCTGAAAGTTGCGAAGGGTACTTCTTGCGATGTTCCTCGAGTTGGACCAACTGGAGTAGTTCGTTAACGGTTTTCTTAACTTCCTGGCGCGGCCGGTGGCGGATGCGCAGACCGTAGCCGATATTTTTCTCAACCGTCATCTTCGGGAAAAGCGCATACGATTGAAAGATTACTCCGACGCCGCGTTCGCGGGCCGGAAGTTCGGTGACATCCTTGTTGTGAAGAATTATTTTTCCTGTATAGGGTTGTTCCAGGCCGGCGATGATGCGCAGGATCGTTGTCTTGCCGCTTCCCGAGGCGCCGAGTAGAACGAGTGCTTCGCCTTCCGCGACATGAAAGGTGATGTTTTGCAGCACACTGGTTTTGCCGAAAAGTTTGCTCACGCCCACAATGCTGGCAGCGTAGGCGGTAGCGCTCCCGTTGGAAATCGGATTCACTTTATTGTCCATAACCCTGACTACCTGAGCCATCAGCAATACCTCAATCGACGATTCAATTGTCGCTGGTCAGATCTTCAATCGACATCAAGCCAGTCTCTCGCAAAAAACAGCACGCTGAAAACCAGGAATGAAAACAGCGCCAGCACGATAGCGATTGCGTTGGCAGCTTCAATCTGTCCCTCGTTGAATTTGGCAAAGATGTAGAGCGGCGCAGTCTGTGTTCGTCCCGCCAGATTGCCCGACACCATGATCGTTGAGCTAAACTCACCCACCGCACGCGCAAACGTCAACAGCGCGCCAGAGACTATCGCGCCGCGCAACGAAGGCAGTGTGACGTGCCAGAACGTTTGCCAACGGGTCGCGCCGATAGTAGCCGATGCCTCTTCCAACGAACGACTCATGGTGTCGAACACGGGCTTAATCACACCAAATGCGAGCGGGAAGGTGACGAAGATGTTTGCCAGCACAATCGCGCCGGCCGTGAACATAACTTCGATTCCGTGCGGCCGCAGCAGGCGGCCTAACATTCCAAAAGGACCCCACAACATCAGCAACGCGACGCCGGCAACCGCCGTCGGGATTGCGGTGGGCAGGGAAATTGTAACGATTAGCGCATTGCGGCCCCAGAAGGCGTAACGCGAAAGCACGTAGGCCGCGAAGAGACCGAAGAGAACATTGAACACGGTGGCCCAAAAACTTGTAACCATCGAGAGCTTCAGCGCGAAAACTGCTTCCGGCGCCATCAGGGCCGCCCAGAAACTTGCCAGACCTTTGTTGGTTCCGAAAATAAAAATCGAGAGGAGTGGCAGAAAGACCAGCGGCATCATCATAAAAACCAGCATGCCGATGCTGAGGGGTCGCGCAACATCAAAGCCGCGCACATGCCGCATTGTAGGTATTATTGAACTCATCTAGTCACTTCCAATTGCCATTCGGCATTCTCCCTACTTCCCGCCCCGCACTTTGTTCTTGAATATCTGCTCAATAATTTCCGGGTAGGCCTTGTCCCAGCCGTCGCTTCGTTGAGGGCGTTATTTGTAACTGAATAGAAATGATATTTGACGAAAGCTTTCTGCGCATCGTCGCTCCAGAGATATTGCACAAAAGCATCGACCAACGCGCGTTTTTCAGGCGACACATTTCGATCGATGACGACGACCGGATGTTCGCTGAAGATCGTGGCTTGAGGAACAATAATTTCCATCGGTTTGCCGCTATCCTTCATCAACAGACCGTCGAGCTCGTAGGTTATCAGCGCGTCTCCATTGCCAAGTTCGAAAGTTGTCCTGGCTTCGCGTGCGGATGAAGGCGTAACGAAAACATTTTTCCAAATGGCCTGAAGGGTCTGTAGTGCACGAGCCTGGTCCGGCTCACCGCTCTGCTTTTCTGACTTAATCAACTCCGATCCGTAAATTGCCAGAATCGACCATTGTGCGCCGCCTGAGCTAGTCGGATCCGGATGAATCAACCTGATACCCGGCTTGGCAAGATCCGGAAAGTCGTGGATTCCTTTCGGGTTGGCGCCATTGACAAGAATTACAAAGGGCGTTTTGTTGACGATTCCTTTGTACGGCAACGCGTGCCAATCAGAAGTAACGAAGTTTCCGTCCTTGAGTCGCTGGGCATCGCGCTCAATAGACAGAATCGCAATCTCGGCAGGCACGCCTTGCAGAATCTGATTGGTGACTGTTTCAGAACCTGCAAACGACGACGTGAAATGAATATCCTGGCCGTGCTCTTGTTTCCACTTAGCTACAAAGCCAGGGTAGATTGCTTTCTCCAGCGACTCCTTCATTATCGAGAAACCGTAGAGGGTGATGTTGATGCCGCCTGTTTCTGACATCGGCTTGGGCAGGCAACCACTCGCGAACAGGATGAACGCGAGCAATGCGGCATATGCGACAAGCGACTTATTGAGTGTGCGTTTCCTCAAGAGCCTGGCCTTCTTATTTCGTCCGACTGTATGCAGCCGAGGGCGATATTCCGGTTGCGGGGGTTAGTGGTCTATACCATACCTTCGACTATTCTGGAAAGATTTAGCAGTCTGCGGTTATGATGGCGCGTAAATGTTCTCTTTCAATGACAAATTAGTTCGCCGGGGCTCGGTCCCCGGTCTTGCGACTGCGAGACAAGTATTTCTTCCGAGAGTGTGCCTCCTCCTTATCTCGCTCGTCCTCGTGAGTTGTCAGTCAGGACCTTCAAAAACCAGCCAGAATCAGGCTTTGGATCTGACTATCGCGGCGGCGGCAAACCTTACAGATGCTTTCGCCGAAATCGGCGCGAAGTTTACCAGTAAGACTGGCATTAAAGTGGTCTTCAGTTTCGGCGCCACTGCCGACCTGGCCAAACAGATCGAAAACGGCGCGCCCTTTGACCTGTTCGCAGCTGCCGACACCGAACACATCGAACAGCTCGAAGCCAAAGGATTGCTCACACCCGGAAGCCGCGCGATTTACGCGCGCGGCCGGCTCGTAATGTGGCTGCCGCCCAGCAGCACCTTAAAGGCGGATCGGATACAGGACATTACCGCAAAATCGTTTGAACGGATAGCGATCGCCAAACCTGACGTTGCACCTTATGGCCGTGCGACCGTTGAAAGTTTAAAGGCCCTGGGAATATGGAATGAGATTCAAAGCAGAGTGATCTACGGGCAAAACGTCTCGCAGACAAAGCAGTATGTGGCGACCGGCAATGCCGAAGTCGCGTTCATTCCGCTGGCGCTGGTTAAGACCGGCGAAGGAAGGTACATCGAAGTCAGCGATGATTTGCACCAGCCTATCGATCAAGCTCTGGGAATCGTGAAGGAGTCGACAAGACAGGCAGCCGCCCGCCAGTTCGTAGACTTCTTGTTGAGCCCGGAAGGACGAGAACTTATGACCGAAAAAGGCTATCGGATGCCGCCACCAAAATAGGGAAGAAAGACAACCTTAGGGGAAAAACACTAAGCGTGATATCTTCCCCCCTGTTTCGAACCTGATATGCGGCTTCTGGCTATGTACGCCAACGCACATAACTGGTATGCTGCTCCCGAACAAATCGTCCCTGACTAACGAGGAACGACTTATCCCCGTTCTTTCACCCCTACTTTTTTCAAGCAGATCGCTCCAAGGTTATTTGATTTGGAACTATTGCAGTAATTACTAAGGGAAGAGTCTATGAAAATCCTACTATATAACCCAGATAACGGTGTGACTCGAAACTTCATGCCTCACCTCTGGATGTTTCTGCTTCAGGAGCTGACTCCGCCCGGACATGAAGTGATTTTGATCGACGGCAACGCGAAGGCGATGACCGACGATGAGATCGTGAGCTATGTGCTTGAGAATAAAATCGATCTTGTCGGCATCGGTGCGATGACTCGAATGGTAGCGAAAGCCTATCGCGTAGCCAGCGCGATACGAGCCGCCGGCGTGCGAGTCGTGATGGGCGGACCGCATGTCACTGAGTGTCCTGACGAAGCGATTGGTAAAGACGGCGGCCCGCGCTATGCGGACGCGGTGGCATTGGGTGAGGCTGATGCAACCTGGCCATTGATCGTCGAAGACGCCGCGCGCGGCGAGCTTAAGGAAGTCTATGAACCGGAGCGAGATGAAAAAGGTGTGGATCGCAAGCCGAGCCTGCAACCCTATCCGTCGATTCCATGGGAGACACTCGATCTGAACCAGTTCAGCCTGGTGCCGAAAATGTTTCGTCCATTCATGTCCAAGCTGGGCGCCGGCTGGGGAACGTTTCATGTCGTGCCGATGGAGACCGGACGCGGTTGTCCCTATGGCTGTGAGTTTTGTACTGTTACTGGATTCTTCGGCGACTCAATCCGCTTCCGCACCAACGAGAGCGTCGTGGATGAACTCTTACGACTCAAAGAGCGAGCCCGCAAACAGCGCGGCCAAATTGCGGTCTTCTTCATTGACGACAACCTGGCAATCAACATTAAGCGCACGAAGTCGCTACTGCGCGACATCATCGCCGCAGATGCACAGTTGCCCTGGGTCGCGCAAATCAGCGCTAACCTGCTGAAGGATGAAGAGCTCGTCGATCTCATCGCAGCATCGGGCGGGCAATGGGTCTTCATCGGCATGGAGTCGATCGATCCGGCAAACATGGCCGACGTAAATAAAAACTTCAGCAAGCCGGGCGAATACGGAGCAGTGTTGCAACGTCTGGCGCAACGCAATGTCTACGCGATTACGTCTTTTATTTTTGGCATGGACAACGACACAGTCGGCGTCTCTGATCGCACGGTCAAAGAAATAAACTCGTGGCCTCCAGGCTTACCCGTTTTTGGCCAACTCACGCCTTTCCCCGCGACGCCGCTCTACGACCGCCTGGCGAAAGCCGGACGGCTCGCTCGTCCGAAGCATTGGATGGACTTTGCGCCGTTCTGGATGGCGCATACGCCGCTTAAGATGACCATCCCGGAAGCGCGCCAGGAGACCGATCACGCCTGGCGAATGTCATATAGTCCGGAACGAAACGCGGAAGCACTCGATGCGATCAGCGATGTCGCCTTCCGTTATCGCCTCAGCCATTTGGTTTCACGTCTGTTCTTCCGTGGCATATATTTTCCGCAGATGAATAAACGAGCCTGGCTTAAGCTGGTCTTTCAAAACCGACGTCCAATCTTCAGCCTTACAAGAGAAGCGATTGGCATCTGGCGCTCTCATCGGAAAAACAAGACCCAGGTAAGCGATGAACCGACAGCCGTGATGAACCACCAGAAGGCTGCGTGAGCTGAGTTTGCCGAAACTAAGAGCGGGGGCAAGCCCACCTTCCGGACCCTGAGCTGATTTGACTTGCATTGCTGAATTCACTTTAAAGTCATTCAAGGTCCGATAGTCCACCCAAGTTAGAGAGTCTCGGGGTCGGGAAGGTGGGCTTGCCCCCGCTCTTGCTTCGACTTCCACGCTGCGGCAAAATTGCTCGTGACCCGAACCCATCAGCCTGCCGGCCTGCGCGCCAGGCTAACTGACTACCTCAGTCTCGAACGAAACGTATCAATTGCCTCAGCTGCTGTTTTCCTGCTCGGACTGGGCGAGGAACTCTGGAAGAAATTCCTTCCCAAGTATCTTGAAGCGCTTGGCGCCAGCACCCCCATCATCGGACTCTTCGGTACCGCGGAAGATTTCTTCGACGCCATCTATCAATATCCCGGCGGTTGGATCGCTGACCGATTAGGTCGGCGGCGTGCCTTCCTGATTTTCATTACCCTCGCCTCAGCCGGGTACGTGGTCTACTACTTCGCTTCCTCGTGGCCATTTGTTTTTGTCGGGCTGGCTCTGGTCATGGCCTGGCAGAGCATGGCCTCGCCTGCGATATTTGCAGTCATCGGCGACTCCCTGCCTCGAGATCGCCGCGCCATGGGATTCACCTTACAGTCCATTCTCAAACGCGTGCCAATAGTGATCGCACCCGTCATCGGCGGGGCGATGATTGCCTCGCTGGGAATCGTCAAGGGCATACACGCCGGTCTCCTGATTACGCTCGGGTTAGCCGTAGTCACTCTGCTGCTGGTCCTTAAAGTAAATATCGCAATCAAGGCGTCACCGGCTACAAATATTGCCGGAGTGTGGCGTTCATTTCATTCGGGTTTGAAGCGTCTGCTTATTTCCGATGTCATCATCAGGATGTGTGAAGGTATGACCGGAGTCCTGACCATTCTCTACGTCACCAACGTACAGGGTTTCAGTACCGCTCGTTATGGAACGCTGATCGCAATTCAGATGGTCGTTTCGATTCTCGTCTACATTCCGGCCGGCAAGATTGCGGACCGGATCGGCCGGAAGCCTTTTGTGATCGTCACCTTCTTCAGTTTTGCCCTGTTCCCGCTCGCGGTTATGTTTGCGATGAACTTCGGGTTTCTCATACTTGCGTTTGTAATTGGCGGGCTCAGGGAGATTGGCGAACCTTCGCGTAAGGCTATGATTGTTGACTCCGCGCGCGATGATTTACGAGCGCGATCGGTGGGACTCTACTACCTCATCCGCAGCCTTTCGATCACGCCCGCCGCGGCGATTGGCGGTCTGCTTTGGAAAATCTCGCCACAGGTCCCTTTCGTCGTCGCCGGCGTCATTGGCTTGATTGGCACGATTGTTTTCATCTTGACGGTGGAAGAGAGGTACGCGAGTTAAGACTGTCGAACTGGAGTCCCGCTCTCGACAATCAGGCGATCTTTGGTGTTTAGTAGGAGATGACCTAGCCCCCGAGTGTCTGAACGGAATCAAATCCCATGAAGAACTCCTTCAAGTTTGTATTCCTGATCTGCGCGGCCGCAATAACTCTCAAGGCCCAGACTCCGCCTACCTCGGGACAACAGCCAGATGACGAAGTCTTGCGTATCTCAACCAGCCTGGTGGCTGTTCCCGTGACCGTCAAGACTCGACAAGGAACTTACATCCCAAATCTGCGACGCGAAGATTTCCGGATCTACGAAGACGGAATCGAACAGGAAGTTTCAAACTTCGAGACCATCGATGCACCTTTCACGGTAATACTGATGTTGGACGTGAGCGACTCGACCCGCATCAAGCTACGTGAAATTCAGAACGCCGCTTGCGCTTTTCTTAATCAACTGCGACCCAGCGATCGCGCGTTGATAGTATCGTTTGACAGGCAACTTTCTGTGCTTTCGAGCGCTACTGGCGACCGCAAGGTGCTCGCCGATGCCATCAACCATGTGCAAACCGGCGGCGGCACGGCCATCTACGACGCGATCGAGGTGACGATCTCTTCGCAACTCAAACAGATTCCCGGACGCAAAGCAGTCGTAGTGTTGACCGATGGGGTGGACACTGCGAGCCTACACGCCACTTACGAGAGCACGCTTCGTTTGGCAACTGAACAATATGCCCTCATCTATGCTATCCAATACGACACGCCCAGCGATGTGAAAGCCAGACAACCAAACGATCAATTCGGTCTGGTTACCTATACTACCCCCAGCGGAGAGCCCCTCAACAAGGCTTACGAGCGCGGCACTCGCTACCTCCGATCCATTGCCGGGATTTCCGGCGGAAGTTTTCACTATTCCGATACTGTCAAAAATCTTGAGAAGTCTTTCGCGCGCATCGCCGAAGAATTACGACAGCAATACAGTCTCAGTTACTACCCCAAAACCCCGAATTCAAAAAGCGGTAAACGCCGGCTCAAGATAATCGTCAGCGTTCCCCAGGCCATCGTTCATGCGCGTGACAGCTACGCCTATAAGTCCAACTAAAAACCGGTCAGGTGATTTGCTGGGACCGCGGGCGTCCCGCCCGCCCACGAACCAAAATTTCAACCAGTGATTCTTGAGCCCATTGTCCGCAGGCGGGCGGGACGCCCGCCCACGAAAAATTTCAACCAGTGATTCTTGATCTCATTGACCGCCGGCGGGCGGGACGCCCGCGGTCCCGGCAAGTCACTTGACCGTTCCGTTTCCCTGGAGTTGTAGTACTATGACCGCGCGGTCGAGCCCCCAAGACTAAGCCGCTAAAGGTTTCCAGGTAATGCCTAACTTCCTCGCGCGAAGCACGGTCGCCTGCTTGCTGGCGTTCCAACTCGTGAGTTCCAGCTTCGCTCTCCCGCTTCAACAGACTCGTCAAAGGCGAACTCAGAACCCGGCTGAGCCGGAAAAGAGTTCTCCTCAAACTGCGTCCACCGCCTGGCCGTCACCTGCGCCCTCAGGTGTAACTCTGGACCAGATTGGCGCTCCAGCGTCTTCTCAACCAGAACCAACCATTCGCGTTGCTCTCGCTACCGATGTGCGCTCGGCCATTGTTTCCACCAGCGGACATTTACTGAATGCCAGCGAGGATGGGCCGGCACCAGTCGCCCTCGATGTAGCCCGTGTGCGTCTTGAACCGCGTTTGCTTTCGCCGCCGCCGCTTACCAATATTGTCGACGCCTTTCGCATTCAGATCTCAGGATTGTCTGCGCGTGATGATGCCGAGCAAAAATCCAAAGAGGTTCAGGAAGCGAGCGGCGAGCAGTCACAGATCGTTTTCGACGCCGAGACAAAAACCTGGGGGCTGGTGATTGGATCCAGCCGTCCACAGCTGGAGGCGGAGGAGTTGCGCGCTCGCCTTGAAAGCGCCGGTCTGGACGCGACAGTAGAACCTGCGAGCGGGACGACTCCTTCGGGAAATACCGCACAAACCATTCAGGCCAGCGCAACTATTCAGCTGCCCACAACCGCGGGAAGTGATGTGTCCCGGCAAACTGCTGGCTCCATTACCAGAAGCGTGCGGCCGGCGGCCCGATTCAGTTTGCCTACTCGCGAGGTATTAGCCTCCGCTGCCGGTGCCGGGCGCCTTTTCAGTTCGAGTGCGCCGGTTACTTTTGCCTCGGACAGTGAAACAACACCGGTGCGGTTTAACGATCGACCCTATCGCGGCCGCATCGAAGTTTTCACAAACACGCGCGGCGCGCTCACTGTTGTTAACGTGTTGGGACTTGAGGACTACGTGAAAGGTGTAGTGCCGAACGAACTTTCAGCCGGCGGTTATCCGCTGCTGGAAGCCCACAAGGCCCAGGCAATTGCCGCGCGCACCTATGCCCTCCGCAACCGCGGCCAGTTTATGTCGCAGGGTTACGATCTGTTGCCGACTACACGTTCGCAGGTTTATCGCGGGCTGGTTTCCGAAAACTCTCTTTCATCGCGGGCGGTTGATGAGACGCGCGGCATCGTAGCGACCTACAACGGTGAACCCATCAACGCTCTCTACACCTCCACCTGCGGCGGACGCACCGAAGACGCTGGAAATATCTTCAACGACGAGGTGCCATACTTGAAAGGGCGCGAGTGTGCCGCCGAAGGCCGGGCCGCGCTTGCAAGTTTCTTAATCAAAACAACTCGCGATCCGGCGGATTTTAAAGAGGAGAATTTGCCACTGGCACGCGACGTCGCGATGCTGACCCTACAAAGCTTCACCTCGTTGAAAAAGGTTTCTGACTCCTGGTTGAAGGACGATGCTGAGCTCGACGAAGTGCGTAGCTGGTTGACCTCGGTTGCCAGGCTTGCACATCAGGTTGCACCCGTTGTTACGGAAGATGTTATTCGCCCCCCGGCGTTTGCCACCGCGCTCAGCACCGCGGTGTTCGGTGAAAGTCGCGGCGGCACGCTGCTTAACAACGCGGATGTTGAATACTTTTTAGCGGTACGCGATGCCAACGACATACCGCCGGCCAATCGCGCCGACGTCGCCATGTTGATCCGCGACGGTTACCTTTCAATTCTTCCTGATGCGACGCTGCGTCCTCGGGAACCACTTTCGCGCGCACGCGCGTTACATTCAATCGCGCGCATTTTGGAAGCGCGCACTCTGCTTCAACTTCAGAAAGGCACAGCCCGGCCAACTGCTGATGATTCGTTGGTTCTTCGTAGCACCAAAGGGAAAGACCTACCCGTAAAGATTGAGACAAATGCGTTTCTTTTTCGTCAGATTGGGGAAATAACCTATCCCGTTCGCTCAGTTGCTATGGTCGGTGGCGAACCAGTTGTTTTTCATGTAAGCGCAGCCGGTGAAGTTGATTACCTCGAAGTCCGACCGGCGCCAAATGGAGCGGCGGCGGATCGCTTCTCTCCGTTTACTAACTGGGCGGTTGAATTGTCGCTCGGCCAGGCACAAGGGCGTTTGGGTCGCTTCGCCAGTGGTATTGGTTCGCTGGTCGACTTGCGTGTGGTCGCGCGCGGGAAATCGAGAAGGGCGATTGACCTCGAGGTCGTCGGCACAAATGGAATCCGTCAGGTGCTCGGCGGTCGGATTCGTTCAGCGCTCGGTTTGCGCGAACAACTGTTTGTCATCGAACACAAGTATGACGATAGCGGACGCATCACTGGGTTCACTTTTCTTGGCCGCGGCTGGGGACACGGCGTTGGCATGTGCCAGGTGGGTGCTTACGGTCTCGCGAAACAAGGCTTTACCTACGACCAAATTCTCAAGGCGTACTACACCGGGATTGAACTCACGCGAATGTATTGAGTAGACTGCGCGCGTTTTCGTTTTTAGTAAGCTCCGCTAACCAACGAAAAAGGAGACCTTATTGTGTCCTGGCAACAACCCCCAAACAACGATCCGTTTGTGCCGCCGCCCCCGCCGCCGCGGGTGACCGGTAATCCAATGTATTCCCAGGAAGTGCTGGCAGCGAAAGCAGCGTCCGCAGCAAGTGACGCCAAGAACGCTTTGATTTTGAGCGTCGTCGGCTTGTTTTGCTTTGGTTTCATCCTCGGTATTCTCGCTTTCCGGAAAGCGAACGAAGCGCTTGAAACTATCTCCATTTACGAAGTGGCCCAGGAAAAACGTAGCATCGCAACGGCAGCCAAAATTCTGGGCATCATCGACATCATTTTCTGGGTACTCGCACTCGTCGCGAGAATCATGTTGCGATAACTATTAGCAGTGGGTCAGCTTGAAATTTACCGCTCAATTGATTTGCTGGGACCGCGGGCGTCCCGCCCGCAAACGCGCCGAAGGCGCGCAGTCATTCGGCAATAGAATCCATTACATTTTCGCGCTTTGCGCTCATTTGCGGGCGGGACGCCCGCGGTCCCAGCAACTCGCTTGAGTGGTTTAAGAAACAACTATAATCTCCTATGCGCTTCTCTCGGAACCAGATAATCGGCGCTTTGCTTCTCCTCGCAACGCTCTGGATGGTAATCCTTTATCGCGTGCTATTCTCTCGCGCGTGAGCGCAGACAAATCGCAACCAAACGAGTTAAAGACTCCCGGCGTAATCGCCATAGTTGGCCCGACAGCTTCCGGGAAAAGCACGTTGGGAATCGAAGTCGCCTTGCGTTTGAATGGTGAAGTCATCAATTGCGATTCAGTTCAGGTCTATCAGGGAATCCAGATCGCCACTGCCAAGGTCCCCCCCGCAGAACGCCGCGGCGTCCCACATCATCTAATCGATTTCGTTTCGCCAAAAATTAACTACACTGCCGGCGACTGGGCCCGTGAGGCAGCGGCGGTAATTGACGACATTCATCGACGCGGCCGAGTGCCCATACTCGTCGGCGGCACCGGACTCTATTTGCGCGCGTTTCGCAATCCCTTTTTCGCAAGTCCGCAGACCGATGAAAATCTCCGCCGTCGACTAAACGAATTGCGTGAACGTCGCGGAGCGGAACATCTTCATGCCGTGTTGAGCCGCATCGATCCGGAGAGTGCACTCGAACTGTATCCTCGCGATTGGCCGCGAGTGCAGCGGGCGATCGAAGTCCGTTTGCAGACCGGTGAATTGATGTCGGGAAAAAAAAGTACGCGCCCGGAGCCACACGAAAGCGCGCGATGGTTGCGACTGTTGGTTTTGAATCCCGAGCGCCCCGCTCTTTACGAACGCATCTTCTTGCTGAGGGTGTGCCCGCCGCTTCAAATGCGCTCGGCGCCCACGGCTACCGGCGCGTCGTTGAATACCTCGAAGGCAAGCGCGACCTGCAAAGTGCGATTGAGCAGACAAAACTCGACGTGCGCCATTATGCGAAGCGTCAATTGACCTGGTTCCGTCGCGAGCCCGGGGCCCAGTGGTTTGCCGGATTCGGCGAAGACGAAGAAGTGCTAAAGGCGGTTCTGGAAGCTCTGCCAGCAAGCCACTATCGCTCGCGGTTTTGATCTTGTGCACCAGTCGAAGCGTCAAGTGTCGCCAGAACAAGCACGAAGCCGGACAGCAATTCGCCAGTTACTCAACACTCGCCACACAAAATCAGAACTGGGAGCGAACCGTGGTCCCGCGCGGGCAGCCCGCGTGGGGTGGGTGGTAGCGACCAGCCGATCACTCAACCGAAGTTTTCAGATCTGGCGCGCCTTTCTGGTGCAATTTTTTCGTGAGTTGACTTTGCGGCTGGTCGCTATCATTCCCAGTTCTGATTTTGTGTAGCGATTGGGACTTTTAATTAGCCATGCTGCCGAGGCGGCAGTGATGAAAATGTGACAACCCTCAATAAGTAATTTTCTTGTCACCACCCAATCGCTGGAGTACTCTGGCGGAGTCCCCCCTTCCATGCTTCCCAAGGTGCCATCATGTCTGACGGGAAACCTGCGCCACAGAATATTCAGGATGCATTTCTAAATACCGTTCGCCGTGAGAAAGCTACGGTGGTGATCTACCTCCTGAATGGCGCGAAGCTGACCGGACGCATTCGCAGTTTTGATAAGTTCTCGATTCTGCTTGAGGCCGGATCGCAAGAACATCTTGTCTTCAAACACGCCATCTCAACCGTTTCCCTGCCCAGACGCGGAAGCGGAGATCTGCGAAACTCCGGCAGCGTTGGCGTGAGTTCCGGAGAATACTCACGACAACCCGGCACGCATGCCTCCGATGAGTCTGGCGACTCGCCCCAATCCTAACATTCCTTTAAACTCTTGCCTGCTTAACAAAGCCGGAGGAGATCGACGTCAAACAGGTCACGTCACGTGTACTAATCCGGTTTAGTTTGAACTGATCAAGATTCTGCGCCGCTCTAATTTTTGTTTGACTGTTTGGGCGCGGCGTTTTTAGGAAACATAGTGCCAGGAACTTTTATTACCTTCGAGGGGATCGACGGCAGCGGCAAGTCCACGCAGCTGCGGCTACTGGCTAACTTCCTTCAACAGGAGGGCTGCGAGGTATTGCTGACGCGAGAACCCGGCGGCACTCCGGTCGGCAATCGACTGCGGGCTGCATTGCTCGATGCCCATGAGGAAGTTGATCCGCTAACGGAACTACTCGTCTTCGCAGCCGATCGGGCGCAACATGTGCGTCGCGTCCTGCGGCCAGCGCTCCAGTCTGGCCGCATCGTTTTCTCGGATCGCTACGCCGATGCCACTCGTGCTTACCAGGGAGCAGGCCGCGGCTTTTCACCGGAACTAATTGCAGAAATCATTGAACTGGCCACCGAGGGATTAAAGCCGGACCTGACGGTGCTCTTCGATCTCTCAGTCGAAGATTCGACCGCTCGTACTCAACGCCGCGGAAACGGCACCCAGCGGGGGGATCGGCTCGACGCTGAAAACGACGAGTTTCACACGCGCGTGCGCGCAGCTTATTTGCAACTTGCCGAGTCGGAACCCGAACGCATCAAGATCGTCAACACGAATCAGCCGGCCGAGTTGACTCATCAACGCGTGAAGGAGATCGTCATCCCCTTCCTGAGAAGCAGAGGCCACATCGCGGGGGCAGTAGCCCGACCGTAAGCGAGGGCGCTGGTTATATGCTGGATCAACTTATTGGAAACGATCGCGTCAAGTCTCTGCTGAGGAGAATGCTCGAAGCCAAACGCGTTCCGGGAGCCATGCTCTTTACCGGCGAGGACGGTATCGGCAAGAAACTATTTGCACTCGAGATTGCCAAAGCCCTCAACTGCCGCGCGCCGCAGGGCGTCGAAGGCTGTGGCGAGTGCCCGGCGTGTAAGCGAATCGCTAAATTCAATTATCCACCAAGCGCCGACTCAGATGATTGGAAAGGGATCATCTGGACCGATCATCCCGACGTGGGAATGGTGGCAGCACCAAAACGAGTGTTGCTGGTCGACCAGATGCGTCTAATTGAACGAGAGGCAAACTATCGACCCTACGAAGGCAAGGCCCGCGTGTTCTTGATCGAAGACGCCGACAAACTAAATGATTCGTCGGCAAATGCGCTCTTGAAAGTTTTGGAAGAACCGCCGCATACGTCGCACATCGTGCTTCTGACTTCACGGCCCGGGATGTTGCTGCCGACCATTCATTCCCGTTGCCAGATGATCCGCTTCTCGCCAGTGACGCCACCAGAGATAGAGACCCATTTACTGCAAAACAAGCTCGCGAGCGCAGGCGAAGCGCGCATTCGCGCCCGAGTTGCGAGAGGTAGTCTGGGCCGGGCAATTGACAGCGAATTTGATGATTACCTTGAGATGCGAAAGGCGATGCTCCGAATACTGCAATCGCTGGCGGTAAGCGACGATCACCTTCAGCTGTTGCGATCGGCAGAGGAATTCAATGACGCCCGTCATAAGGATGAGTACGAAGCCCGCCTGGACATTCTCGAAGCGTTGATCCGCGATGCCTGGATGCTCGCGCTGCACGCGCCGAATGAAAGTGTGGTTAACGAAGACCTGCTGCCGGAGCTCAAAAAGATTGGTCAGCGCCTCGATGGTCGACGGCCCGCGGATTGGATCTCACAAATAGAAGAGTTGCGAGAACAACTGATAGTGAACATCAACCGCAAGTCCGCGACCGATGCCTTATTTCTCACTATGGCCGCCGCTGCACCGCGGCTTGAACGAAAGCGCTTCGTTCCGAAATAGCTGCGCCAGTGCCTGGCCGTTGTTCCTTTGGTACAGGTCCTTCCCGTGGCTCAACATACAGCTCTACTTCGCAGGTGCGATTAGCCCAAAGCTTACCAGATTTCTTGCATTGAAAGAGGCGAGGGAAATCCTCGCGAACCGGGCAGAAGGGCTTGAGGGTTCCTGGCCAGTGGGAGTTCTCAGCGGAAGAGATCAGCCCGGAATGATCCGAGCCTTTGCCCGATCTGTTCAGCACCAAACGTGCCGCTGCCGCTGAGCATCTGAGCTTAGGCCTTACCTCGTTTCGGAATCGGCAGAAGTGCAGAGACCTGCTTCCGATATTCCTCATACTCAGCGCCGTGCCCACTCACTATATCGCGCTCCTCCAACTGAATCGCGATTAGAATAAAGGCAGTGGTAGCCACCGCAAAAACCAGATGCCCGACCGTCATGAAAGGCGTGACCCAGAAGGCTATAATGAAACCCAACATGATCGGGTGGCGCACAACCTTGTAAAGAAAAGGCGTCCTGAAGCCCAACTCGGTATACTCCTTCCCTTGCTGGTAGAGGTAAACCTGCCGCAAGCCAAAAAGGTCGAAGTGGTTGATGAGAGCTGTGCCGACCAGCACCGTCACCCAGCCGAGAAAGAAGAGTGCCCACAAGACATAACGCGCTGCGACATTCTCAACGTTCCATAAAACGTCGACCATCGGTCGCCACTGCCAGAACAGTAAAAGTAATGCGAGGCTCGCCAATAGAACAAATTGAGTCCACCAGCGCTTGAAGCCAGGACGCGCCATCACGCTATGCTGGATAGCGAAGATACCCAGCAACAAGGCGTTGATCAGGAGCGCCTGGCCGAAGGGAGCAGGCTCGCCGGAGTCGATTGATTTGGGTACGACGAAATTTCCGACGAAGCCAATGGCATATAGGAATGTGACGAAGAAAACCACGTAGCTGACCACCCCGTATACGAAAGCAAGTAGGCGACCCATGATGTGCTCCTCCTTCGTTTTTAGTGGTTTGTTTCCGGAACGCGCTTCC
>WNFK01136573.1_pt3 | contig 21800 bp, 20 predicted proteins | sample 5400281 | NCBI WGS metagenome assembly WNFK01 (sample SAMN13153350, study PRJNA577476) | soil metagenome | isolation source: 20 cm soil on Douglas fir-dominated hillslope | place: USA:California | collected 2013-09-17
CGTTGACGGCCCGCGCGACCTGGGCTAGGCTCCGATCGTGCTCGATCTCGTGATCCGCAACGGGCAGGTCATCACGCCGCAGGGCGTGGGTCTCTGGGACGTGGGCGTGCGCGGCGAGCAGATCGCGGTGGTGGCCGCGCCCGGCACGTTGCCCACCGACGCCGCGCGCGTCATCGACGCGGCGGGGCAGATCGTCTCGCCGGGCGGCGTGGAGCCGCACGCCCACCTGGCCCACGGGATCATGTCGCACCCCGAGCAGCCCTCCATCACGCTCGGGCCCGAGGACGACACTCGGGGCATGGCGTGCGGCGGGACCACCACCCACATCGACTTCGCCTACGTGCGGCCGGGCACCGATATTCAACCGGTGATCGAACAGCGCGCGAGCCGGTGGAAGGGCAACTCCTACGTCGACTACGCCTTCCACCTGACGCTCGCGGGCGCGCTGCCCATCCGGGTGTTCGACCAGATCGGGGAGGCCATCCAGGCCGGGCACCCGAGCTTCAAGGTGTTCACCACCAACGTGCTGCCGCCGCATCCGAAGCGGGCGGGCAACCGCATCGACTTCGGGCGCATCCACTTCGCCATGGAAAAAGTGGCGAAGGCGGGCGGCATCATGGTGGTCCACGGCGAGGACGAGGATCTCGTCCAGTTCAACTACGAGCGCTTCCGCGAGGAGGGGCGGATGGAGGGGAGCAACCTCCATCTCGTGCACACCAAGCTCTCCGAGCTGCTCGCGTTCCGCCGCACCGTCGCCCTCGCCAAGGCGAGCGGGGCGGGCGTCTACTTCGTCCACGTCTCGGCGCGCGAGGGGGTGGAGACGGTGATGGAGGCGCGCGCCCAGGGCCTGCCGGTGTACGGCGAGACCCTCCACCAGTACGCGTGCTTCAACGCGGAGTACTACAAGACCCCGCGGGGCTTCTGCTCGCACACGTATCCCTCGCTGAAGTTCCCGGAGGACCAGCAGGCCCTCTGGGACGGGCTGGTGCACGACGGGCTCTCCACCCTGGCCACCGACGAGTACCCGACCAGCCTCGAGCTCAAGCTGCGCGGGCGCACCATCGAGGACGTCACCGGCGGCAACGTGGGGGCGGAGGCCCGCATCGGCATCGGCTTCACCGAGGGCGTGGTCAAGCGCGGCATGTCGCTCACCCGCTTCGCCGACGTCACCGCCACCAACGCGGCGCGCATCCTCGGCCTCTACCCGAAGAAGGGTGTCATCGCCCCCGGCAGCGACGCCGACCTCGTGCTGATCGATCCGACGATTCGCAAGACGCTCGCGAAGGACGACTTCCACGTGACCGACTACAGCCCCTGGGAAGGGTGGCAGGTCTCGGGCTGGCCAGTCATGACCCTGCTGCGCGGCAAGGTCATCGCGGAGCGGGGGCGCCTGATCGGCAGCCCGACCGACGGCCAGTGGGTGGCGCGCCGGATCGATCCGGCCGTGCTCCGCCGGCCGGCCTGCTAGCTCGCCGGCCGGCATGACCGACTACGCCGGTCAGTTCAACCCGGGCTTTCGCCTCGAGCCGGCGCGGGTCGCGCTGGTGGTGGTCGACATGCAGTACGCGAGCGCGTCGCGCCACGAGGGCCTGGGCCGCCTGCTCAAGGACCAGGGCCGCTCCGAGCAGGGCACCGCGCGGTTCGACCGCATCGAGTCGGTGGTCGTGCCCACCATCCAGCGCCTGCTCACCGCCTTCCGGGAGCGCGGGCTGCGCATCGTGTACCTCACCGTCGGCTCCGAGCTGCCGGACTTCAGCGACCTGCCGCCTCACATGCGCCCGATGGCGGAGGCGGTGGGCAACACGCGCGGGCGGCGGGAGCACGAGATTCTCGACGCGCTCGCCCCCGAGCCGCACGAGGCCCGGCTCAACAAGACCACCATGAGCGCGTTCCACTCCTCGGGCTTCGAGCGCCTGGTGCGGGTGTGGGGCGTTGACCAGCTCCTGTTCACCGGGGTGTCGACCAACTCGTGCGTGGAGGGCACCGCGCGCGACGCGGCCGACCGCGGGTTCCGCTGCCTGCTGGTGGAGGACGGCTGCGGCGCGGCGAGCCCGGCGTTGCACGACGCGACCTGCCACAACTTCCAGCGCCTGCTGGGCCGGGTGGACTCGAGCGCCCGGGTGCTCGCGGAGCTCGGCGCCGCGCGCTGAGCGGACCCGCCCCGACCGGAGGAGGATCGCGATGGCGGGCAAGCTGTTCGAGGAGCTCCTGATCGGTCAGACCTTCCAGCACCAGCCCGGGCGGACCATCACCGAGTCGGACAACGTGTTCTTCACCTGTCTCACCATGAACCCGCAGCCGCTGCACCTCGACTTCCACGCGGCGCAGAAGGCCGAGTTCGGCAAGCCTCTCGTCAACAGCCTGCTCACCCTCGGCATCGCGGTGGGCCTGAGCGTCGGCGAGACCACGCTCGGCACCACCGTCGGCAACCTGGGCTTCGAGAAGGTGGAGTTCCCGAAGCCGGTCTTCCACGGCGACACCATCTACTCGGAGACCGAGGTGGTGGAGAAGCGCGAGTCGAAGTCGCGGCCCCAGTGGGGGATTGTGATCTTCGAGCACCGGGCGAAGAACCAGCACGGTGACGTGGTGATGCGCTGCCGGCGCGCCGCCATGATGCGCCGCCGCTCGGCCTGAGCGATGCGCCGCTCGCTCCACTTCGTGCCGGGCGGCAACGAGAAGATGATCGCCAAGGCGCTGACGCTGCCCGCCGACGGCCTGATCCTGGACCTGGAGGACGCGGTCACCCCCGATCGCAAGGCGGCCACCCGGCCCATCGTGCGCGGCTGGCTGCAGAACCTGGACTTCGGCGGCCGCGAGCGCTGGGTGCGGATGAACCCCATCTTCACCGACCACGCGGAGGCCGACATCGCGGAGACCATCGCGGGCCGTCCGGATGGCTACGTGGTGCCCAAGCCGCGGCGGGCCGAGGACGTGCGCCGGGTCGCGGCCCTGCTCGACGCCCAGGAGCAGGCCAAGGGCGTGCCGTTCGGCTCGACACGCCTGGTCCTGATCGCCACCGAGACGCCCGAGGGCCTGCTCCACATCCAGGAGATCGCGGGGGCGAGCCCGCGCACGGTGGCGCTGTCCTGGGGCATCGAGGACCTCTCCGCCGCGATGGGTCTGCCGCGCACGCGCGACGAGGCGGGGCGCTACCTCGACATCCCGCGCTACGCTCGCGTGATGTGCGCGGTGGCCGCGGCGGCGGCCGGGGTCGAGGCGATCGACACCGTCTACACCGACATCCCGGACCTCGACGGCCTGCGCCGGGAGTGCCGCGAGGGCGTGGCGATGGGCTTCAGCGGCAAGATCTCCATCCACCCGGGCCAGATCGAGGTGATCAACGCGGAGTTCACCCCGTCGAAGGCCGACGCGGAGGACGCGATGGCGCTCATCGCCGCCTTCGAGGAGCACGCCCGCCGCGGGGCGGGCGCGTTCCCGTGGAAGGGGCAGATGATGGACATGCCGCACCTCACGCGAGCCCGCAAGATCGCCGATCGCGCGAGACGGGCGGGGGTGCTCTGAGCCGCGCGCGCGTCGCGGCGCTGATCGGGGTGCTGCTCGTGTCGGCGCTCGTCGTGTTCGCCCTCCCGGTGGGCCGCCGCCCGCTCGTCAACCAGGACGAGGCACGCTTCGCGCTGCTCGCCCGCGAGGGCGTCGAGCACGGCCAGTGGCTCCTCCCGCGGGTGCGCGGGGTGATCTACCTCAACAAGCCGCCGCTCTACTTCTGGACCGTCGGCCTGCTCGCGCTGCCCTTCGGGGTGGTCGACGAGCGGACCGCTCCGATCGCCTCGGTCGTCTCCGCGCTCGCCACGCTGCTCGCGGTGATCGCGCTCGGCCGCCGGCAGTGGAGCCTGCCGGTCGGGCTCGCCGGCGCGATGGTCCTGGCCACCGCGCCCTACTTCTACTTCATGTCGCACCAGGTCCTCTCCGACATGATGATGACCGCCTGGCTCGCGTGGGCCCTCTACTTCCTGGTGACCGCGCGCGCGACGCCGACCCCGACCGGCCATCTGGTCGGCTTCTACCTCTGCGTGGCGGGCGCGCTGGCCACCAAGGGCCCCGCCGCGCTCATGGGGCTGGCCGGGGCGCTCGCGCTGGTGCTGGTCGAGGACGGCTGGCGCGGCGTGCGGTGGCTGCGCCTTCCGACGGGCCTCGGGATCCTCGCGCTCTCGACGCTGCCCTGGCTCCTGCCGTACCTGCTGCAGACCGAGCGGAGCTACGTGGGCGGCGTGGTCGTCCACCACTACGGCGACTGGTACCTTCGCGAGAAGCGGAGCTCGCGAATGATGGAGCTGCTCGACAACCTCGGCCGCTTCCTGCCCTGGACCATCCTGCTGCCCGCCGGGCTCTGGTGGTGGTGGCGCGACCGCGACCCGCGCCGCCGCCCGCTGCTGGCGTGGACGCTGGTGATCGGGGTGGCGGTGAGCCTCTCCGGCGAGCAGCGCGCGCGCTACTTCGTGCCGGTCCTGCCGCCGCTCTCGCTGCTGGTGGCCGAGCTGCTCGTCCACGCGTCGCGCGACCGGGCGGCGCGGCGGACGCTCGCCGCCTTTCTCGGCGTCGCCCTGCTGATCGTGCTCGCGCTCGTGGTGATCGTGCTCTGGCTGCCGATCGGGGCGGCCGCCCGCGCACCGTCGACCTTCATGCCCGCCGCCGGCTGGGAGCGGATCGTCGCGTGCGTGCTGGCGGTGGCCGGGCTGGCCGCCGCCACGTGGCTCATCGCGCGCGGCGACGGCCTCGGCGCGACCACCGCGCTTTCGGTTGCCCTCGCGGGCGTCCTGCTCATCGAGGGCTGGGGCTATCCCACGCGCTTCGCCGAGCTCACGAACATCCGCGGGTTCACCGGTGCGATGTCCGCGCACCTCGCGCCCGACTCGCGCGTGCTCGCGTACCCGGACGCGGGCCTCTCCTACGACTTCTACCTGCGGCGGCCGGTGTGCGAGCTGGCCGGCGCCGCGGATCTGGAGGCGGAGCTGGCCGCGCCCGGCGCGTCCGACGTGCTCCTGATCCGGGAGAGCCGCTGGGCCGCGCTCCGGAGCCCGGCCCAGGACCGGTGGCAGGTTCTGATGGCCGATCGGGTCGGGCGCGAGCAGGTCCTCCTGCTGGGGCCGCGGCGGTGAGCGTGGCCGCGCCCGAGCTGTCGGTGCTCCTCCCCGCGTTCAACGAGGCGGAGAGCGTGCCGGTCATCTGGTCGGAGCTCGGCCCGGTGCTCGATGCCATCGCCCGGCCGGCCGAGGTCATCTTCGTGGACGACGGCAGCGCCGACGCGACGCCCGAGATCGTGCGCTCGATCCGGGCCGCCGACGCGCGCGTCCGTCTCGTCCGCCTGGCCGCCAACGCGGGGCTCTCGGCCGCGCTCGACGCCGGCTTCCAGCGCGCGCGGGGCCGGATCATCGTGACGCTCGACAGCGACCTGCAGAACGATCCCCGCGACATCCCGCGCATGCTGGCGTCGCTCGAGGGCTACGACGCGGTCACCGGGTGGCGACAGCAGCGCGACGATCCGTGGCTCAAGCGGGTGTCGTCGCGGGTGGCCAACGGGGTCCGCAACGCGATCACCCGCGAGCACGTGCACGACAGCGCGTGCACGCTGCGGGTGATCCGGAGCGGCTGCCTGCCGAGCCTGCCGCGCTTCCGCGGATTCCACCGCTTCGTGCCGACGCTGCTACGCCTGGCCGGCTGCCGGGTGCTGGAGCTGCCGGTGGGTCACCGAGCCCGGCGCTTCGGCGTCTCGCACTACGGCATCCGCAACCGCGCCTTCGTGGCCTTCGAGGACCTGCTCGCGGTCAGATGGATGCAAGACCGCTGGCTCCGCTACGACGCAACGGAGGAGCCTTAGCGGCAGAAGCGAGCTGTGGCGCGGCCCGCGAGTCGTATCAGGGCTGTGAAGTCCCACGTCATAGGCTCGGGCGGGGGCCGGGGGGCTGCTCCCGGGGACCGTGGCTTCTGCGCGTCACCGAAGCCGCACGCTCTATCTCGTGGCTCCAATGAGAGCCCACCCACCGGTTGCGACTCAGCGTGTCCCCGGGAGCAGCCCCCCGGCCCCCGCCCGAGCCGCGCGATGCGTCGCTCTAGAGCTTGTGACTCGGGGGCAGCCCCGCCATCTGGGCGAGGACGTCGAAGAGAACGGCGAAGTCGTAGTGGGCGAGGCCGAGGCCCTTGGCGGCGGTGAGCAATTCGTGGGTGAGGGCGACGCTGGGCAGCGAGACGGCGGAGGCGCGGGCCATGTCGAGAGCCAGGCGCAGGTCCTTCTGCATCATGTCCACGTCGAACCACGCCTCGGCGGGCATGCCGAGGACGAACGGGCCGCGGTACTTCACCATCGGCGAGGCCAGCACGCTCTTCAGCAGCACCTCGACCGCCCGCTCGCGCGCGACGCCGGCTTTCTCGGCGAGCAGCACCGACTCGGCGAAGACGAGCATCTGCACCGCGAGCCCCTGATTGACCGCGATCTTCATGCTCTTGGCGAGCCCGGCCGGGCCGACGTGGGTCATGGTGGGGCCGATGGCGGAGAGGAACGGACGGGCCCGCTCGAGCACCGCGGGGTTGCCGCCCACCATGAACGAGAGCTGGCCCGCGTCGAGGGTGGCCGGGCTCCCCGAGACGGGCGCGTCGAGCAGCGCGGCGCCGCGCGCGGCGACCTCGTCGGCGAGGCGATGGATGACCGCCGGGCTCACCGTGCTCATCTCGATCAGGATGGCGCCCGGCCGCAGCCCGGCGAGGATGCCCTGCGGCCCGCGCGTCACCGCGTCGAGCGCGGCGTCGTCGGTGACCATGGTGAACACCACCTCCGCCCGCTCGGCCGCCTCCCGTGGCGAGGCCACCCGCGTCATGCCCGCGGCCACGAGGTCCGCGGCCTTGGCCGCGGTGCGGTTGTAACCGTGGAGCGCGAAGCCTCCGTCGAGCAGGCGCCGCGCCATGCGCCCACCCATCGCTCCGAGGCCGACGAAGCCGAGGGTGGTGGTCATTTCCGGCGAGTCGCCTTGCGGCGGCGCTTCGCAGGCCGCGGGCAGATCGCGATGACACTGATCTCGATCTTGCAGTTGGTGTGGGTGGCCAGGCGGGAGACCTCCACCGTGGTCGTGGTGGGGCGATGGGCGCCCAGGTAGGAGGCCCACACCGCGTTGAGATCGTCCTGCTCGGCGACGTCGGTGAGGTAGCGGGTGGCCGAGACCACGTCGGCCAGCGTGCAGCCCGCCGCCGCCAGCGTGGTCCTGAGGTTCTCCATCAGGAGCACTGCCTGCTCCCGCATGCGCGGGGGCAGGTCGAACTCCTCCTCGCGGTGCGGATGGCTGTGATAGACCGGGGCCGCGGTGAGCCCGGAGAGAAACAGGAGCTGGCCCCCGCGCACCAGCAGGGCCGGGGCGTAGGGCATCTCCACGTGTCGCTTGTCGGGGTGGTGGACGGCGCGGACGATCTCTCGGGCCATGACAGCGCATCATTGACGCGGACCCGCCCGGCGTCAAGGGATCGGGGGCCGTCTCGGGGCCCTGGAACCTTGACACCCCGAGCCATGTTTGCTAAAAGAAAGGCCCATTCCAGCACGGGCCCATCCGCTCGATCACGCCTCTCAGGAGGATTCTCATGATCATGACGTCCTTCAGATGTCTGGGCAAACGTCTGGCCCCGGTGGCTCTCGCGGGCGTGGTGGCGGCGTCGCTGCCGCTGCCGGCCGGCGCGCAGACTCCCATCAAGATCGGCGCCTCGATGTCGGTCACCGGCACCTACGCCAAGCCCGGCAGCTACCAGAAGGAAGGCTACGACATCTGCATCGACGAGCTGAACGGCAAGGGCGGTCTGCTCGGCCGCAAGGTCGAGCTGGTGATCTACGACGACCAGTCGCAGCCGGCGACCGCGGTGAAGCTCTACGAGAAGCTCATCACCGAGGACAAGGTGGACGCGGTGATGGGGCCCTACTCCTCGGCGGTGAGCGAGGCGGTGGCCAACGTCACCGAGAAGTACAAGAAGGTGATGGTGGCGCCGCTCGCGGCCACCACGTCGATCTTCAAGAAGGGCCGGAAGTACATCTTCATGGTCATCACCCCGGCCGAGAATTACCTCGACGGCCTGATCGACATGGCGGCCAAGCGCGGGCTCAAGACCGTCGCGATCATCAACGAGGACACGCTCTTCCCCAAGGCCTCCGCCGCCGGCACCGCGGAGGCGGCCAAGAAGCGGGGCATGCAGGTGGTGCTGCAGGAGGCCTACCCGAAGGGCAACACCGACTTCTCGGCCCTGCTCGTGAAGATCAAGGCCGCGAATCCCGACGTCATCGCGGCCGGCACCTACTTCGACGACGCGGTCGCCATCACCCGGCAGATGAAGGAGCTGAACGTCAATCCGAAGATGTTCGGGCTCACAGTGGGCGGGGACCTGCCCGAGTTCTACGATCTGCTGAAGCAGAACGCGGAGTACATCTACGGCTCCACCCAGTGGGACGAGTCGCTGCCGTATCCCGGCCAGAAGGAGTTCCTCGCCGCCTACACCAAGAAGTTCAAGCACGAGCCCTCCTACCACGCGGCGGCGGGCTACGCGGGCTGCCTGATCTACGGGGAGGCGGTCAAGCGGGCGGGCACCCTCGACGCCGACAAGGTGCGCGAGCAGCTCCTGAAGATGGAGATCAAGACCGCGTTCGGCGACTACAAGGTCGAGCCGGACGGCTTCCAGGTCGCCCACAAGATGGTCATGCTCCAGTGGCAGGACGGCAAGCGGGTCGTGGTGTGGCCGGACGACCTCGCGAGCGGCAAGATGCGCTACCCGACTCCGGAGTGGGGCAAGCGATAAGCTCACCGCGCGCCCGCCGGGCCTCCGGCGGGCGCCGTCGCGCCTCGGAGGGGCCGTGAGCGTCCTGATCACGCCGACCATGGTCGGCCAGGTGGTGATCTCCGGCCTCCTGGCCGGCTCCATCTACGCGATGGTGGCGCTCGGTCTCGGGCTGATCTTCGGGGTCATGCGGGTCCTCAACGTGGCCCACGGCCCGCTCATGATGCTGGGCGCCTACACGACCTTCTGGCTCTTCCAGCGCTTCGGCCTCAACCCGTACCTCTCGATCCTCGTGTCGATGCCGGTGCTCTTCCTGATCGGGGTGGCGCTGCAGCGCTTCCTGGTGCGCCGGGTGGTGGACGCGCCCGAGCTCTCCTCGCTCCTGCTGACCTTCGGGGTGTCGATCGCGCTCGTCAACCTGGCCCAGCTCGCGTTCACCTCGGACCTGCGCTCCGTCGAGTACCTGACCGGGTCCTTCGTGGTGGGGCCCTTCGCGCTCTCCAAGCCGCGCCTCGCCGCCTGCGCCTTCGCGATCGGGATCACCGCGGCGTCCTTCGTCTTCCTCCGCAGCACGCGTCTGGGCAAGGCCATTCGAGCAGTCTCCCAGAGCCGCGAGGTCGCCCAGGTGTGCGGCATCGACGTGCAGCGCATCCACCTGCTCGCGTTCGGCCTGGGCTCGGCCCTCGCCGCCGCGGGCGGCTCGCTGGTCGCGGTGATGGTGGCGATCCAGCCCGAGATGGGCCAGGTCTACACCTTCAAGTCGTTCCTGGTCATCGTCCTGGGCGGCGCCGGCAACTACCCCGGCGCGCTCCTGGGCGGGCTCCTGCTCGGGCTGGTCGAGCAGCTCTCCTCGCTGTTCCTCACCGCGCAGGTCAACGAGGCGGTCGCGTACGTCCTGCTGGTGCTGGTGCTGCTGATCCGGCCGACGGGGCTGCTCAAGGGGCGCGTGTGAAGCGCTGGTTTCCGGTCGCGCTCGGGATGCTGGCGGTGGGCCTGGCCCTCTACCCGCTCGAGGCCACCGGCTACGGGGTGCGGGTGGGGCTTCAGCTCTTCATGTGGATCGCGCTCGCCCAGTCCTGGAACCTGATCTCGGGGCTGACCGGGTACGTGTCCTTCGGGCACGTGGTGTTCTTCGGCACCGGGGCCTACGCCTCGAGCCTCCTCGTCAACGCGGGCCTGCCGTGGCCGGTCGCCTGCCTGGGCGGCGGCGTGGCGGGCGCGGTGCTCGCGCTGATCATCGGCTGGCCGTGCCTGCGGCTCAAGGGGCCGTACTTCGCGATCGCGATGCTGGGGCTCAACGAGGTGATGCGGGTGATCGTGTCGTACGCCGAGGGCCTCACCGGAGGTGGCAACGGGCTCTCCCTGCCGACCCTCGACGCGAGCCGGTCCATCTACTACGCGATGGGCCTGGTGGCGGCGGCGGTGACCGCGGTGACCTACGCGATCGTCACCTCGCGCTTCGGGCTCCGGCTCATGACCATTCGCGAGGACGAGGTGGCCGCGGAGGCGATGGGCATCGACACCCTCCGCTACAAGATCTACGCCTTCATGCTCTCCGCGATCGGGCCCGGCATCGTGGGCGGGCTCTCCGCGCGCGACCAGGGCTACATCGAGCCCATCTCGGTCTTCCCGCTGATCATGACCATCACCATGATCGTGATGGCGCTCTTCGGGGGCAAGGGAACGATCTGGGGGCCGGTGCTGGGCGCGGTCGTGCTCTTCGTGTTCCAGGAAGCGGTGTGGGCGCGCTTCGTCTATCTCCACCAGCTCCTGTTCGGGGCGATCATCGTGGCGGTGGTGCTGATGATGCCGCGCGGGATCCTGGGCGTGCTGCAGCAGAAGTACAACCTGCCCCGGACCATCTAGTCGTGGCCCCGATCTTGGAGGTCCGCTCCGCGATCAAGCGCTTCGGCGGCGTCGCCGCGGTCAACCGCGTGTCGCTGGCCCTCGAGCCGGGGCGCATCTACGGGCTCATCGGCCCCAACGGCTCCGGCAAGACGACCCTCTTCAACTGCATCACCGGGGTCGACCACGTCGACGAGGGCGAGATCCTCCTGAAGGGCCGCCGCGTCGATCGGCTGAAGCCGCACCAGATCTTCCACCTCGGGGTGGGCCGCACGTTCCAGGTGATCCGGGTCTTCCCGGAGCTGACCGCGCTCGAGAACCTGCTGGTGGTGACCACCGGCGGCTACCCGGAGGCCCGGCGGCGCGCCCAGGAGCTGCTCGCGCTGGTGAAGCTCGAGCGCCTCGGCGACGAGTTCGCGGGGAATCTTTCCTACGGGCAGCAGAAGCTCGTGGAGTTCATTCGAGTGCTGATGACCGATCCCGAGCTGATCCTGCTCGACGAGCCGGCCGCGGGCGTCAACCGGACCCTGCTCAACGAGCTGCTGGACGCGGTGCGCCGCCTGCGCGACCAGGGCAAGACCATTCTGCTGGTCGAGCACGACATGAAGGTGGTGATGGGGCTCTGCGAGACGGTGTTCGTGCTGGATCACGGCGAGAAGCTCGCCGAGGGAGCGCCGGGCGTCATCCAGGCGGACGAGCGGGTCATTGAAGCTTATTTCGGCCGCTAGCGCCGTCCTGCTCGCGTACCTGGTCTGGGGCTCGCGCGGCTGGCCCCTCATCCACGACGCGCCGCTGATGCACTACATCGCGTGGCTGATCGAGCAGGGGGCGGTGCCCTACCGCGACGCCTTCGACATGAACCTGCCCGGGGTCTATCTCCTGCACCTGGCGGTGCTGCGCGTCGGCGGGGCCGGGGATTGGGCCTGGCGGCTCTTCGACCTGGGCTGGCTCGCTGCGACGTGCGGCCTGCTCCTCGCGTATTGCCATCGCATCAGCCACGGCTGGGCCGCCGTCTCCGCCGCGCTCCTCTTCGCGCTCTATCATTTGAGCGGCGGCGCGTGGCACGCGGGCCAGCGCGACTTCCTGCTCTGCCTGTTTCTCCTGCTCGGGGCCTGGGGCGTCGCCCGGGGCACCGAGCAGGCCTCGTCCGTGGCGCTCGGCTGGGGCGGTCTCGCGCTCGGAGCGGCCATGACGCTCAAGCCGCACGCCGCGCTCTACTGGGTGCTCTGCGCGGCCATCGCGGCGCGCGATCGATCCTGGGCCATCTCGGGCTGGCGCGCGGCCTCGCTCGTGATCGTGGCCGGGCTGCTGGTGCCCGGCGCGGTCTTCGGCTGGCTCGCCTGGCGCGGCGGCTTGGGGCCGTTCCTCGAGATCCTCGGCGGCTACGTGATTCCGCTCTACAGTCGCGTCGGCCACGTCTCGCCGTGGCAGGCGATCGCGTGGCACTCCTTCGGCCGCTGGGTCGCCGGGCTGTTCCTGATCTTGACCGCGCTCGCCCTGCTCGCGCCGCCGCCGCGGGAGCCCGCGCGCAAGGGACTGGCCCTGGTGGGCGCGCTCTACGGGCTCGTCCACTTCGTGGTCCAGGGAAAGGGCTGGGAGTATCAGCTCTATCCGCTGATCCTCTTCTGCTGCGCCCTGGCCCCGGCGGCGGTGGCCTCGTGGCGGGCGGTCGGCTGGTCCCGCGTGCTCGACCTCTTCGGCGCGCGCCGTCCGATCGCGCTGGCGGTATGGGCCCTCCTGGTGATCGTGCTCGGGGCCAAGGGCGTGGAAGCCCTCGACGCGCCCTGGATCGCGGAGAAGGCCCGCCGGGTGACCGCCATCACGCGCGACCTGGGGCCGCTGGCCCCGCCGGGCGCAACCGTGCAGGTGCTCGACACCACCTCGGGCGGCATCCACGCCCTGCTGCGCCTGGGGATCCGGCAGCCCACCCGCTTCATCTACGACTTCCACTTCTTCCACGACGTGGACGACCCGCGCATCCAGGCGCTGCGCGCCGAGCTGGTGGCGGGCCTCGAGCGGGGGCGTCCCGCCGCGGTCGTGGTCCTCGAGGAGAGCTGGCCCGAGCTGGGCTACGCGCGCCTGGCCGCCTTCCCCGAGCTGGAGCGGACGCTCGATCGCTCCTTCACCCTGGCGGTCACCGGCGCGGGATACCGGATCTATGCGAAGCGAAGCGATTCGTAGCGTCATCCGCGCCTACGACGATCCGGTGGTGCGCGCCTACTGCTGGGGCCGCTTCTGGATCCTGCGCCAGCGCTTCCTCGACGAGATCGGCCAGTACCTGCCCGCCCGCGGCCGTGTGCTCGACCTGGGCTGTGGCTTCGGGCTCTTCTCGCTCTACTACGCGAGCGTGCACCCGGGCCTCAGGGTCGAGGGCTTCGACCGCAACGCGCGGCGGATCGGCATGGCCCGGGCCGCCGCGGAGCGCCTGGGACTCGGCAACGTGCGCTACCAGGTGGGCGACGTGATGGACTTCCGCGGCGGGGAGCGATTCGACGCCGCGTACATGCTCGACATCGTGCACCACATCCCGGAGGAGGCGGTGCGCCCGCTCCTCGAGCAGGTGGCCAAGACCCTGCCGGAAGGCGGGCGGCTGCTCGTCAAGGACGTGGATCGGCAGCCGGCCTACAAGCGTTGGTTCACCCACGCGCTGGACCGCGTGATGGATCCGGCCACGCCGGTCCGCTACTGGGGCACCGAGGAGCTGCAGGCGCTGCTCGAGGACGTGGGCTTCGACGTACACCGCCACCTGATGGTCGACGTGCTGCCGTATCCCCACGTCCTCTACATCGCGCGGCGCCGCCCGTGAGCGCGGAGACGAGCCCGATCCTCCTGCGCGCCGAGGGCCTGACCGCGGGCTACGGCAAGATGGCGATCCTCCACGACGTCACCCTCGAGGTGCGCGCGGGCGAGATGGTGAGCGTCATCGGGCCCAACGGCGCGGGCAAGTCGACCGCGTTCAAGACCATCGTCGGCTTCCTGCGTCCCACCAGCGGCCGGGTGCGCTTCGACGGCCAGGACATCACCGGGCTCCGACCCGACCAGGTGCTGCCCCGGGGCCTCGCCTACGTGCCCCAGGGGCGCATCGTGTTCCCGCAGATGACGGTACTCGAGAACCTCGAGATGGGAGCCTACATCGAGCGCGACCGGGCGCGCATCCGGGCCGCGCTCGAGCGCGTCTACGCCCTGTTCCCGATCCTGGCCGAGCGGCGGAGCCAGAAGGCCGGCACCATGTCGGGGGGCGAGCAGCAGATGGTGGCGATCGGGCGCGCGCTCATGACCAGCCCGAAGCTGATCATGCTCGACGAGCCGTCGCTTGGCCTGGCGCCGAAGTTCGTCTCGCTGATCTTCGAGAAGCTGGGCGAGATGCGGCACGCCGGCTACACCCTGATGGTGGTGGAGCAGAACGCGGCCAAGGCCCTCTCGGTGGCCGATCGCGCGTACGTGCTCGAGCTCGGCCGCAACCGGTTCGAGGGGGCGGGGCGAACCCTGCTGGAGGACCCCGACGTCAAGCGCCTCTATCTTGGAGGCTGACTCGTGGGGCTGACCTGGGGCAGCCGGGCCGGCCGGCCCTCGACTCGGCCCGCGATTCGGGTAGAATCGCGGCCGTGATGCTCCGGCGCGTGCTGATCCTGGCCCTCCTGGTGTACGTGACGCTCGACCTGTCGATCCCCGCGATGCCGGGAGCGTTCGGCTTCGATCCGGACGATTCGGTCGAGAGCGTCTATCAGACCCGCGCCCGGGCCGCCGCCGAGGTGGCGATCCCTCCCGCGTCGGGGGCCGCCGTGTTCGTGCTGTCCGAGGTGCCGCCCGATACCGGGCGTCGGCCGGCCCCGGTCGGCCCGGCCCGCGAGCGGTCACGCTCGAGCCGGCGATCCTCGGCCTCCGACGAGCCGCCGCCTCCCTCCGAAGACCCGCACTAGCTCTTCCCGCTCGCGATTGGGCCGACGACCGCCCCACTCCGGGGCGGCCGGCCGCTTCCAACACGTGTGCTCTGCAGGGAGGACTGTCCATGACGGAGGCAACCGATTCGAGGGCCGGCGCATCCTGCCGGATCACCCTGGGGAGCAGGGAGACGATCCTGGTCAACCACAGCAAGGGAGGGTTTCAAGGCGGGATCCTCGCGGTGGAGATCCTGACCTTCATGGGGTTGTGCTCCGAGCGTCTCTTCGCCTGCGACCTGGATGGGCCGGAGGGCCGGGCCGTCCTCGCCCGGTTGACCGGTGACGGCGCCCCCGCGGGCGTCGCGCCGACCCCGCTGGCCGCCTTCGTGCGCTATCTCGAGGGCTCGGCCTCGCGGGCCGAGCTCGAGGCCCGGTGGGAGGCCCTCATGTCGGGCCTCCACCGATGATTTTTTCGTCTATGCTTCCGGCCGCGGTTTGAGTATATTCGGTGGGGTTTTCCAAGGGGGACAGGCCGAACCTCATGCGTATCCCACGATCAGCCGTCGTCGGTAGTGCGGCCATCGCGGCCGTGCTGATCGGAATCCTCATCGGATTCCCGATCTCCGCCGCCAAGTCCGCCACCGCCCCGGCCTCGGGACAGAAGGGTGAGCACGCGCCCGCCGGGCACGGCAGCGGTCACGAGATCGACCCCCGGATCATCGCCCGGGGCAAGGCCACCTTTGCCCAGTACTGCGCCAACTGTCACGGCAACGAGGGCAAGGGCGACGGGATCGCGGGGCAGAACCTGCCGATCAAGCCCCAGAACCTGACCGAGGGGCGGATCGTGAACGCGCTGCCGGATCACTTCCTGCACACCCTGATCGCTCACGGCGGCCAGGCGGTCGGTCTCTCGCCGCTCATGCCGAACTTCACCCCGTACCTCTCGGACGGGCAGGTCGGCGAGGTCATCGCCTACGTCCGGACCCTGGCCGAGCCGCCCTACGACCCGAAGGGCGTGCTGCCGGTGGCCACCACCCGCCAGGGGCCGGAGCAGCCGATCTTCTTCAGCCACGTGATCCACGCCGGCTCGTACCAGATCGCCTGCCAGTATTGCCACTCCGGCGCGCGCCGGAGCAACGCGGCGGGCGTGCCGTCGGTGGAGCGCTGCATGGGCTGCCACAAGATCGTGGCCGCCGAGGGCAACCCCGAGGTCAAGAAGCTCCACGGCTACTGGGATCGGCAGGAGCCCATCCCGTGGGTGCGCATCTTCAAGGTGCCCGAGCACGCCCAGTTCACCCACAAGCAGCACGTGCAGGCGGGCGTGCAGTGCCAGACCTGCCACGGCCGCATCGAGGCGATGGAGCGGGTGCACGCCGAGACCGGCCAGCACATCCTGAACGACCTGCAGAACCTCGCCGGGATGCCCGCGCCTCCGCGCAAGCTCACGATGGGCTGGTGCGTGGAGTGCCACCGGACCGCGAACGTCAAGGGCGTGCAGGGCGTGCAGACGGCGGCGGACGCGCCGATCCCCTCGGTCTGGGCGGCTCCGGGCAGCGAGAGCGCGCGCCGCAACGCGCCGCTCGAGTGCGTGACCTGCCACCACTAGCCTGACCCGCCGCGCCCGCGCCTCGCGGGCCGCGGTCGGCGTGGGGCGCCGATGCGCGCGATCTGGAGCACGCTGCTCGTCTACGGGATCGCCTTCGCCGCGGTGTTCGGGCTGCAGCTCCTGGCCGTGACCGCGCTCCTGACCTGGCGCACCGGCGCCCTCGATCTCGAGCGCGACGCCCTCACCGCGCTGCTGGTCGGGGTGCCCGCCTCGTCGCTCACCCTCATCGCCATCGCGCTGCTGGCCGCTGGCCGGCCGCGGAGCCTTCGCCTGCGGCTCCTGCCGAGCGGGGTTCCCGCGCGCGAGATCGTGGTGATGGTGGTCGGCATCCTCGCGCTGAGCCAGGCGCTCGAGTCGCTGGTGCTCCTGCTGGACGTGGGCACCGGCCCCGCGCTCGAGTGGATGGCGCGCACCATGGCGTCCGCCCCGCCGCTCGGGCTCGCCCTCGCGGTGGTGGTGGTCGGGCTGTTCGCGCCGGTAGGCGAGGAGCTGTTCTTCCGCGGCTACATGCTGACGCGCCTGCGTCAGGTCTGGAGCCCGGGTCCGGCGATCCTGGTGAGCGCGGTCGCCTTCGGGATCATCCACGGCGAGTGGGTGCACGGGCTGCTCGCCGCCGGCATCGGCGTCTACCTGGGGCTCGTGACCGAGCGCTCCGGCAGCGTGGTGCCCGCGATGATCTGCCACGTGGTCAACAACACCGCCTCCGTGCTGCTGTCGGCGTGGCTCGGCTCGCCCCAGGGCCACGCGCTGAACGCGGGGCTCGTGATCGCCGCCGGGTTCGTGGTGGCCTGGGCGCTCGTCCGGCTGCGCCGGACGTGGCCGCGGCCCGCCTGAGGGACAGCGATCAACGGCCGGGATCGAGGATCGCGGTCAGGCTGCGCAGGTCGGGGCAGGTGTCGAGCGACTCGACCATCTGGGCCACCGTGTCGACGCGGTCGGCGGGCAGCACGGGGCCCGCGCACTCGCGGAACTTCTCGCGCAGCGCCTCGAGCGACAGCGGATTCGCGGGATGGCCGGGGACCGGCCGCGGGTCGATGGTGGCCCGGCGCCCGTCCTTGAGCCGCACCGTGAGCCGCGTCCACATGTGCCGCTCGAGGTCGCCCGGGATGTCGGGATCCACGACGACGCGCACGCGCTCCATCAGGCGCCGGATCGCGGGATCCTGCGCGCGGTCGTCCTGGAAGGTCGCCATGCCCACCCGGCCGTCGGCCAGCGCGGCCGCGGCCGAGAACTCGGCCGAGAACTTCGCCTCGAGCCCGGTGCGCGGGCGCGAGTGGATCAGGATACGCGGGACGCCCGCGCCCACGCCCACCGTGAGCTCCTCCACGTCGTCCGCGCGGATGCCCTGAGCTCGGCGCAGCTCGAGCACGCCGTCGATGATGGAATGCGTGCAGGCGCAGGAAGGATAGGGCTTCACCGCGACCCCGGTGGTCAGGATCTTCCACGGCGCGCCCAGGGTGCCGAGCGGCTCGAGCGCCCGCTTGCCCGCGCCCAGCACCGCGAAGAACCCCTGCGGGCCCTCGATCGCGTGCTCTGACGCGGTCCAGCCCTCGCGCGCCATGAGGGCGGAGAGCACGCCGCTCCGCGCTGCGTGCCCGGCGTGGAAGGGCTTGGTCATGGTGCCGAAGTTCTCCTTGAGCCCGGAGGACTGCGACGCCGCCACCGCGAGGGCGTGACGCGTCTGGACCGCGTCGAGCCCGAGGAGCCGCGCCGCCGCCGCCGCCGCGCCCAGGGTCCCGAGCGTACAGGTGGCGTGCCAGCCGTGCTCGTAGTGTGCCGGGTTGATGACCTCGGCCAGCGTGGTCTCCACCTCGAAGCCCAGGAGGAAGGCGTGGAGCACCGCCCGGCCGTCGGCCAGCGCCAGCTCGCCCGCGGCCAGGGACGCGGCCAGCACCGGCGCGGAGGGATGGCCCATCAAGGCGAAGTTGGTATCGTCGAAGTCGAGCGCGTGGGCCGCGGTGCCGTTGCAGATCGCGGCCCACACCGCCCCGGTCCGCCGGCCGGTGCCCACCACCGTGGCCAGCGGCAGGCCGCCTTCCGCCTGCGCCACCTGCTGGAGGATGCGGGCGGCCGGTTCGATGGAGCCGGCCAGCATCACGCCGAGGCAGTCGAGGATGGCCCGGCGGGCGCCACCCAGTGCCGCCTCCGGGCAGTCTTCCAGGCGACTCTTGGTGACGAACTCGGCCAGCATCGACGTGGTGTTCATGGCGGGAGCCTACCACAGAGGCCCGGATCGCACAGTCCCGGCCCCGGTCGGCCCCGTGCCTGGCACCGTCGCGGCCGGCCCTGTATGATCGGGCCTCGCCCATGCGCCGGCTCGCCTGGTGTCTCACCGTCGTCGCGATCATCCTGGCCGCCGCTCCCGCCCAGGCCCAGCTCTTCGTCGCCTCGCGCTCCGATCCGCCCTTCACCGTCGGCCCGCTGATGGTCCGGGCCACGGTGACGGAGGGCCCCGGGCCGGTGCCGGTGGTGGTGGGCTTCAGCCTGCAGCTCGCGCCGAACCGCAGCCCGGCCGACGTGGCCCAGGACGTCTTCCTCCTCTGGCCGGGCGAGGTCGTCAACGCGGCGCCCGACCGGAAGGCCGACGCGACCCTGGCCCGCTACGTCACCGACCAGGGCTTCGAGATCACCGGGGAGGGCCACGTGAAGCTGGTGGCCCGCAACCTCGGCGACGCGGGCACCGTGGAGGCCCTGCCGCCCGGCGCGCCCTTCGTGACCTTCGTGCAGACCGGGCCGCTCGGCCTGAGCGGGCCGGCCACCTTCGTCCGCATCCCGTGGACGCCCCGGCTCGCCGACCGGAGCTGGCTGATGGAGCTGACCCTCGACGCCGCCGGGCTCATCAAGCCGGTGAAGGTGGGCTGGGCGGAGCGCCTCGTCCGCGGCACCCACTACCGGGTGGCGGTCGGGTTCCACGAGGTGCGGGATCGTCCGCTCTTTCCGATGTACTTCGCGCACCGCGACCGGGTGGTGCGGCTGGCCGACGCACCCGCCGAGCTGGTCGTGCAGTTTCCCCAGTCCGATCGGCTGAAGATCGACGACGTCTACCCGCCGACGGCCATCAGACGGCTGAGCGAGACGCTGGAGACCACCGAGGTGGTGTCGCTGTTCCTCGACCGCTCGGACGGGATCACCCCACAGCAGCTCGCGGTGCAGTTCGGCTACTTCTCGCGCACCCAGACCGTGCTGCTGGTGGCCGCGCCGCTGCTCATCTTCGTGCTGGGCCAGGCGATGGGGCCCCTCCTCGGCCGCGGGCTCCTGCGTGTGATCGACGTGGTGAGCGCGCGCGTACAGCTCGGCGGGTGGCGCGTCGGCGGACGGGATCGGCAGCAGGGCGTGATCCTGCCCCGCGAAACGCTCGAGCGGCTCGTGCCCGGCAAGACGACCCGCGAGGAGGTGCTGCGGCTCTGCGGCACCGAGGTGGAGCGTCAGGATCAGCTCTCCGGTCGCACCACCTTGATCTACCGTGGGCGCCGGCTCGTGCCGGAGGCCCACCGCGTCTTCGGCTGGCTCTCGACGGTGCGGCGCTGGGACGTGGAGCGGCACGAGGTGCGGATCGAGCTGGACGGCGACCTGGTCCGCGACGTCCAGGCCGAGGTCCGGCGCTACCGCCTGGGCGCGGAGGAGGCCCGCTGAGCCCGGTTTGCGGGCGTGGAACCACCCTCCCCACGGTCCTTGACCCCCGCTGTTCCGAGGGGCTACTCTTGTTGGACTATCCATCTGGACCGCTCCGACCCGAGGAGGGCCGAGGTGAAGTGTCCCCGCTGCCAGTCCCAGAACCGCGAGGGCGTGCGGTTCTGTGAGGAGTGCGGTGGCCGCCTCGTCACCAGCTGCGCGAGCTGTGGCGCCGAGCTGCTCCCGGACAAGAAGTTCTGCGGCTCCTGCGGCTCGCCGGCCACCCCCGACCCGGTAGAGCGCCAGCCCTCGACTCAGGCCTACACCCCCAAGCACCTCGCGGAGAAGATCCTGACCTCGCGCCACGCCCTCGAGGGCGAGCGCAAGCAGGTCACGGTCCTCTTCGCGGACCTCAAGGGCTCGATGGAGCTGCTCGCCGATCGGGATCCCGAGGAGGCGCGCCGCCTGCTCGATCCGGTGCTCGAGCGGATGATGGAGGCGGTGCACCGCTACGAGGGCACCGTGAACCAGGTGATGGGCGACGGCATCATGGCGCTCTTCGGCGCGCCGCTCGCCCACGAGGACCACGCGGTGCGCGCCTGCCACGCCGCGCTGCGCATGCAGCAGACGGTGGGCTGGTACGCCGAGGAGCTGCGCCGCGGCCGCGGAGTGGACGTGCAGATCCGCGTCGGGCTCAACTCCGGCGAGGTGGTGGTGCGGGCCATCGACAGCGACCTGCACATGGACTACTCGGCCATCGGCCAGACCACCCACCTGGCCGCTCGCATGGAGCAGCTCGCGCGGCCCGGATCGACGCTGGTGTCGCGCGAGACGCTGCGCCTGGCCGAGGGCTACATCGAGGTCAAGCCGCTCGGGCCGGTGCCGGTGAAGGGGATGCCGGAGCCGGTGGAGATCTTCGAGCTGGTGCGCACCGAGCAGGTGCACTCGCGCCTCGAGGCGAGCGCGGCGCGCGGGCTCACCCCGTTCGTGGGCCGCGAGTCGGAGGTGGACAGCCTGCACCAGGCGATGGCGCGAGCCTCGGCCGGGCACGGGCAGATCGTCGCGGTCTCGGGCGAGCCCGGGGTCGGCAAATCGCGGCTCTTCTGGGAGTTCACCCACTCCCACCGGGCGCACGGCTGGCTCATGCTCGAGGCCCAGGCCACCTCCTACGGCAAGAACACCGCCTACCTCACGGTCAAGGAGCTGCTTCAGAGCTACTTCCAGCTCGAGGAGCGGGACGATCCGCGACGGGTGCGCGAGAAAGTCACCGGCAAGCTCCTGACCCTCGACGAGAGCCTGCGGCCGACCCTGCCCGCGTTCCTGCAGCTCCTGGACGTGCCCGTGGACGACGCGGAGTGGCAGACTCCCGACCTGCCGCAGCGCCGGCAGCGGATGCTCGACGCGGTCAAGCGCCTGATCCTGCGCGAAGGCCAGGTGCAGCCGGTGATCGCGGTCTTCGAGAACCTGCACTGGCTCGATTCGGAGAGCCAGGCGTTCCTCGACAGCCTGGTGGACAGCCTCCCGCTCGCCCGCGCGCTCATCCTGGTGAGCTACCGGCCCGAATACCAGCACGGGTGGGCCCGCAAGAGCTACTACACCCAGTTCCGCATCGATCCTCTGCCGCCCCAGAGCGCGGAGGAGCTGCTGCGGGCGCTGGTGGGCGACGACCCCGGCCTGGGGCCGCTCAAGCAGCTCCTGATCGAGCGCACCGAGGGCAATCCGTTCTTCCTGGAAGAGAGCGTGCACACTCTCGTCGAGACCAAGGTGCTCGCGGGCAATCGCGGTCACTACCACCTCACGCGAGAAGTCCAGAAGGTTCAGGTGCCCGCCACCGTGCAGGCGGTGCTGGCCGCGCGCATCGATCGCCTGCCCATCGAGGCCAAGCGGCTGCTGCAGGCGGCCGCAGTCATCGGCAAGGACGTGTCGCTGGCGCTGCTGCAGGAGATCGCCGACCTGTCGGAGGAGGCGACGCGCCGCAACCTGGGCCTGCTCCAGGCCGGCGAGTTCCTCTACGAGATCAGCCTCTTCCCGAGCGTGGAGTACACGTTCCGCCACGCGCTGACCCACGAGGTGGCCTACTCGAGCCTGCTCCAGGA
>WNFK01179213.1_pt2 | contig 21750 bp, 15 predicted proteins | sample 5400281 | NCBI WGS metagenome assembly WNFK01 (sample SAMN13153350, study PRJNA577476) | soil metagenome | isolation source: 20 cm soil on Douglas fir-dominated hillslope | place: USA:California | collected 2013-09-17
AACTCCAGCCTCGACGGGAATGTCAGGCGCGCCATCGACATCCACGAAGGCGACAAGGTCGATGAGGCGGCCTTGAAGGATCTCATCCGCGCTGCAGTGACGCTCAATCTCAAGGGCAAGAGCAAGCCGAAGCCCCGGCGAACGAGCAGCAAGCGGGCCGACTAGCTTCATCGCAGGTCCCGGCCATATCTCCTCCCATAGGGGAAGAGCTTCGGCACCTGCCTCATACCCCAAGCAGTTCGGTATTGAAACGCCCCACTGGCCGCCTAAGGCGGCTCAAAAATCGTGAATCGAGGTGGATCGCAAAACAATGCACCAACCACGCTCGCGGAGGCGACCAAAACTCAATTCAGTTGAGGAATATTTAGCCTCACTGGACCCTACGAAAGAAAGTACCCTCAGGTCTGTAATTGATTTGATTCTTACCCAATTTCCGGAACTAGCGTCCAAAATTCCTGGAACGTACCTACCATCCACCGGAATCGGAAGTATGTAGTTGGCGTTTGTGGCCACAAGCATCATCTAACATTTTCATTCTGGAGTTCTCGTGTAATTGAAGACTTTAAGGTGAGGTTGGGGAAGTTTGTGCTCTTTAAGAACTGCTTTCAGATCCCTGTCGATTGGGAAATCGATAGAGAATTAGTGAAGGATTTGGTCCGGGCCAGATTAGCCGAGCTGGATTAAGAATATCTTTGGCAGATCCAGGCTAGCATTGTCTGCGTTCTTTTTTTACATGGTGAACATCCTCGCCTTCGTCAATGAACTCCGTGGCACATCAAGGCAGTCATTGTCGCTGTTTTCAGTATTCCGGCAGCCGTATTCCTTCTGCTCGGAGCATTTTTCAGAGGCTTCAATTTCAGCTGGCCTAAATCCAGCTGGCATCGAGGCGCTTAGCCACTCGCTCTCTGTGATGCTCGCTCCTGGAGGTGAGAACCCTTCCATCATGGGACTTGTAAAGGATCTGTTGACATGCTCGGCACAGAGTGAAATTTGCGTTCTCGACGTGAGGGGTAAAGAGTGTACTTGTAAAGCGTTGATGGAGTTGAAGTGCTTGGGCGGCGTCGAGTTCGTAGGGCACGGCTCGTTCCTTTTTTGCTTCCGACGAAGGATTCGATGTTCTGGATCGATTTCTCAGCGGTCACCGGGATGGAAAATCGGCTCTTCGCGGGTGGATTTGACAATCTCCGGAAAGGCTGTTGTGGTCGCATGAGACTTATCTGGCATTCTGCCAAGCGCTTAGCGCTTTCGCCAGGCGATTGACTCTGCGCCCTAAGGAAACCGCCATGCCGAGCGTGCAGTTGTCACGGGGCTTCGTACGTCGTCGCAGGGATGAGGCTTCTGTCAAGCTGTTGACATTTTCAAGGCCAGTTCTTCAAATTCGGCTGTGCCTGTGGGATGCCTCTGCGCATCAAAGATATGATGCGTATCGTGATTCTCAATCTTCGCGCGGAGTCCCTTGACACGGTGAACCGCGCCTTGTCTGGGCAAGGCTACGAAATTGTCGCGGAGAACGGGCTGACCGTCGATCAAGTGCTGGCTATCTCGCCCGAGGTATTGGTTACCGAAGCCACGCCTTCCGACCTGAGTTGCTGCGGTTTCGTCACGCAGCTTAAATCGCGCCCCGAAACCGAGTCGCCGCTCAAGATCGTGATGATCGTGGAGGGCGGCGCGCTAGAGCGCGCTCGCGCCCTGGACCTCGGCGCCGATGACACCATCTCCCTTCCTTTCGAACCCACGGAATTTGCCGCCAGGATCCGAACCCAATTCCGCGAGCGTAAACCGCAAGAAGAGCTCAACACCATGCTCAAATATGCCGTGCAACGTGAGCATTTCGCGGATATCGCCGTCGAATCGCTGAACGGCCCTCTCGGCAAACGCCGATTCTGGCTGATTCCCGCTATTTTCGTGCTTAGCACGGCCGCTGTGCTCGCTGCGATTGATCTGGGCATTTCCAGCCGCGGCGCGCGCAAGGAAACTCGTCAGCTGCGGGCGGAAGTCGCGCGCCTGGGCAGCGGTCTGGGCCAGCAAGGCGAGCTCCTGCGCCGCGCGGAATCCACGCGCGGGTCTTTGGAAGCGGATTCGCGTTCCGCATCTGCTACACGCAATTCCCTGAAAGCGCAATCCGAAGATCTGCGCAAGCGCGTCGCCGTCGGCGGCTCCGACGCCGATTCCCTGAAACGGCAGCTCACGGACACGCAGAATCGCCTGAGACTTCTGGAAAGCGAAGGCAAGATCGCCGAAACGGTCGTCCACGATTACGGCCCCAGCGTCTGCTTGCTGCACGTGGTCGTCGAATTTCGCGATAAACAATCCGGACGTCCCATCCAGGTTGCCCTCGATACCGCGGGCAAGCCGCTGGTCGACGACAAAGGCATGGTGCAGCTCGAAGAGGGCGGCGCGGGACCTCATCTCCAAATTGACGTCTTCGGCACCGGCTTTCTCGTGAAGCGCGAAGGGAAAATCATTACCAATCACCACGTCGTCGAACCCTGGTGGAATGACGAGGATCTGAAACAACTCCTCGATCACGGGGCCAGCGCTTACGTTTTGTCGTACGAAGCTTACTTCCCCGGGAAAGCGGAGGGCCTGCGCGCCAAACTGGATCGCATTTCCACGAAGGCAGACGTCGCCACTCTTCAGCTCGAATCTCCGCCCCCACCCAACTCCGCAGTGCTCGAACTCGACGATCGCAACGAAGCCACGGTGACGGGAGAACCCGTCGTATTGATTGGCTACCCAACCGGAATTGAAGGCATTCTCGCCAGGGCAGGTACGGATGTGACCCAGAAAATCGCCGGCGCTACTCAGGATGTCAATGGCATTATGTCGCAGCTCGCTTCCCAGCGCCTCATCCGACCCACCACTACGCAGGGTCACATCGGCGACGTGCTCGAGGACAAGATTGTCTACGACGCCGCCACAACCTCCGGCGGCTCGGGCGGACCGCTCTTCAACCGCAGCGGAAAAGTGATCGGAATAAACTTCGCGGTGCTCAGGGATTTTGGCGGCTCGAACCTTGCTGTTCCCGCTAAGTACGCAAAGGACCTGCTGAGGTAGACGCCCCCGCTGCGGTGTAAACGCCGCGGAGACTCGCGGCTTACTCGCTCCCTGTGTTTTGGCGGGCGTGGATCCGGTGCGCTGCGCGAATTCACCGCAAATTAACTAACCCACAACGCGCCCCCGGCGTAGTTGACGTCTCCCGTTCCGCTTGCTTAAAACTTTCACCTTGAAGAGCTCGAATTCCTAGAGTGATGAATGAGCGTAAGGATCAGACTACGAATCACCCACCAGGAAAAACCAAGCTTGAGACCCGCCATCAGGAAGAGTCCAACCATGAAACCAGACAGTTCACGCGTCGCCGGAGTTCCCAGCCGGAGGAATATAAAGAACCCGACTCCCAAACCGGTGAAACAACCACGCGCACAGAAGAGGAGCAATTCCCTTCCCGTCTCTCTGCACGCGGAAGCAATCCCTGCTAGTCGCATGAAGTTACGCACCGAAACGACAGCTGGCTCCGAGAGGGTGAGGGGATTGGCCGCCTAGAAGAGGACATCAAAGGCTCCTCGGAAAAGCCGCTGGTAGTTGCCAAAAAATATTCCGTATTGCGGGTCACCTGTGTTCGCGTGAACATCCAGCGCGTCGAAGTGATTGGTCATGTTGAGCACGCTAAGGGGAAAGCGCAGCGAATATTTCTCGTTGACCTTCACGTCCTTGGAAACACGTGTATCGGCGGAGAAAAACGTCGGATAACGAAATCTGTCGCTATACGGCACTCCCACATAATGACGGGCCGCATCGACGGGCGCGTAGGTGAACCCGGTGTGGTATTCCACGATCGGGGCAATCTGCATCTTCCAGGGCAGCGGGAAAAAGCCCCAAGCAAGGAAGCGATCGGGAAGATCGCCGGGCAGTGCCGAGAACAGATTGGGCTGGACAACCGGGGACGGAAATTCTCCTAGGTACCTGGTGAAATCATTAAGATCCCCACGCGCTTCGCTGTGAACGTAGGATAAGAAAAGCTTCTGGCCAGCACGCGGAGTCAGCACGGCGGTGAATTCGAATTGCCGGTACCGAGAATTTCCGTTGCCGCTGAGCACGAAAGCATCCTTTTTTCGGACTACTTGCGGATTCAGAACCACAATGCCACCGGAATCATTCACCAGGTAATTCATCCGCACCCGCGCCTTCGGAGAAAAAACATGCTCCGCCTCGATCTGCCACGCTCTGCTGCAGGGCGCGAAGTTTCCAGGGTGGGTCCTAGCTTTGACGAAGACAAATCGCCTACCGGAGACCGTTTCGATCATATTGAGATAGTGTCGCGGCCCGTCGATGATGTTCCCAGTGGGCCCATACGATGTGACGATCTGTTCGGGGTAGCTGCCGAAGGAAACAACGCTTAATGGGACACGGTCATAATAGATCCCGTAGCCGCCGCGGACTACCGTGGCACCTTTCTTGAAGGGCTTCCAGGCAAAACCTACTCGAGGAGCAAGCCGCAGGGAATGCGACAGGTCCTGGCTTTCCAGACGGACTCCAAAATCAAAGGCTAGGTTCGGAAGGGCAGTCCAGTGGTCCTGGCCAAACACGCCACTCTCAACGTCGGAGCGATGAAATGGCGCACCCCTGGTAAAGTCGATTTGTTTCAGACGGCGTCCAGCGGCATCCTGAATGGTCACCGCACGAGCGGAAAGGTCACCGTTATTGTCCGTGCGGGAAACCGTAGTGCAAAGTTTGAGGGTATGAGTGCCCGTAGGCGTCGGGATGGAGCGAACCAGCGCTTCCAGCCATTCCACTCGGGACGCATCTTGCTGCCTAGATAAATAGTAGTTTCCGCGATCCCCTACCGGCGTCAGGACCATAGCCGCTGTCCCCTGTGCTCCAGAGCTGGCATCGAAAAACTGGGCGCTAACGGTGCTCGTCAACAGGTTCTGGCCTAATGCCAAGTGATCAGCCAAGGTATAGACATTGCTTGATGCTCGGAAGGTGGGCGTGACGGGTTGCGGGCTGAAAAAACCAAGATTCACAAAATTCGTGTGCTGGGGAGCCAAATGGTACGTGCCGGTAAGAAAGTGAGCGGTCGGGAAAACGTAATCGAATTGGCTGAAGGAATTCACCGATTCCGATTTGGATATGTTGTAGGGAAACGGGAGGGTTCGCACTGGCGTTTTGTACAAGGCGTACTCAAGACCCTCGTGAAAATAAAGACGGTTTTTCAAGAGGGGGCCGCCGAAGGTAACTCGAGGGGTGGAGTCACGCAGCCCTCTCAAATGCCAGCTAAAAATGCGCACTCCCGGTAATGGATCATTGAGTTCGAAGTGCCACTTTTCGCCGCCACGGCGTGTCTCCACGGAAACCACGCCACTGGTGAACCGCCCATACTCTGCAAGGAAAGGCGTCTTGTAGACGGCGATGGAATCGACGCTGTCCACGGGCACTGAGAGGCCAAAGCGCCCCGTGGTTGGATCGGTGACGTCGGTCGAGTTCACCACAAGAGCGCTGCGGTGCTCTCCGGCTCCTTCAATTTTGATCTCGCCGTCAGATCCCCGCACGACCCCAGGCACGAGGGGAAGCGTATCAGTGACCGTGGCAGGCCGACTGGGGAGTGACTTTACTTCCTGGGGGTTTACGTTCGTTGGCGTTGAGGATGATTGTTCCACGTCCGCGCTGGCGCTTGCTTGCACCTCTACTCTGTCTGTCCTCTCCAGTTTAGGAATCATTGTGAATTCGATTTCCGCGGTTGTCGCGGTTGAATCGCATGACAAGGACTTTGCGAGGGGTTCGAAACCGTCTTTCGATACCGTCAGTTCGTACTCACCCGCGGCAATGCCGCGAAAAACAAGTACGCCTTTGCCGTCTGTAACCGCTACACGCACATCAGCACCGTTGCGCTTCAAGTGGCCTTCCACGTTGCTGACAGGCTTCCCCGCTTCATCCTGAACCATCATTCGGATTTCAGATTGACCTTGAGCAGCGCTCGGCAGCGGACAAAACAATGCGCAGAGATCAATGTGTCCCAGCAAAAGAAAGAATGACCCAATGATCTTCAAAGATGTTCTCGATCGTGGTTGTGAAGGCTGGGCGTTCATCTTTGCTCTATCTATATCCGTCGACAGCCTTGGTTAGGCTCCCGCGTTAAACAACGCGACACTGATTCCCTTCCCGCTGACCTCGCACACCATGCTTGCTATCGATATCCAGGCAGCTAGTGCAATGAGTGCGCCACTTCGAGGAATTGATAAGTGTTGTATACTCAAGCAGTTACATATCGATGAGGTATTATCATGTGAGTGGTTTCGACACACACGTAGAGGGGTGCAACTCGCTTGCCGGGCGGGAATTTCACTGCGGAATCCAAGGAGCGCATTGAAGTTTGACTAGGACAAAGCAAGAGAGGTCGACTAAGCCTGAGGACAAGGGAACTGGCAGCAAAGAAGTCCCAGTCGAACCAGAGGAATTTATTGTGGTTCAGAACCTGGCTTGTTTTCGGCCTCTGCTGCTACCGCAGTCTGCTCAGAGATCTCTTGCGCTTCGTTCATTTCCATATTCTCTGCAGACTCTCCCGTCCCGCCCTCTCGATCTGCGTCTGCCCGCTCGAATTCGCCCTCTAACTCCGCCTTTCCACCTATTTCGCTCTCACCGGGTTCAGGCCTTTCCACCTCGGGACGAATTTCGCTAGTGGGTTCCGGTTGTTCTGGACCAGAGTCCATTCCGACGCGCGTGGAAAATCCGGGCTCTAGGAGAACTGATCCTCCGTTTATATTTCTTCCATAAACTTCGACAAGTCCGTCCACCACGTCTACTTCCGTGACATTGCGTGGATTGACTTCCACGTCGAACTGAGTCCCACGAACAGCGATAACGGCACTCGGGGTACCGAGTTCGAACGGCACGGCACCGCCAGTGCGCTTGTTAATGAGGGCGCGGATTCGTCCCAGAAGCAATTGGAAGTAACTCGGATCCGTCAAAGAAGGCTGTTGCACCTGCAATCTCGTGTGCGCCCGGACGATCACCTCACTGCCGTCGCTCAGGCGAAGAAGCAGTCTGCCGCTGCCTGTGTCAAGAATTGTGCCTGGAGGAAGCTGCTCCCCGCGCAGGGGATTAGAAGGCAACTGGCCCGGCAGGTTCAGACGGATATCGCCCTTCCACTCGGCAATCGTAGCTCCAGCGATCGCAGCCGTCGCGGGCGCGGAGCCGGTTTGCTGTTCTTGGGCGGCCGACGTTCCGGCAGATATCCAGAAAAATATAAGACAAAAATACCTGGAACGAATGGCTTTGTATTTCATTGATGTACCTCACTAAGAATAAGCCGAGTCACCGGCAGATGGATACGAAAAGTTGTCCCTGACCCAGATTCGCTCCAGGCCTCGGCCTTCCCTCCGTGTTGTTCGGCAATCCGTTTGACGAAGGCCAATCCAAGTCCCCATCCTCGCGTCGTCTCTTCCTGTTCACTTCTCCGATAAAACGGCTCGAAGAGACGCACGAGCTCCTCCGGTGGAATCGCGGGCCCTGGATTCCATACTTCCAGCACAACTCCGTCTCCCTCGACCTCGGCGCGCAGCTTCACTTCGCTACCCCGTGCGCTGTACTTGATGGCGTTGCTCACGAGATTAAGCAGGGCTCCCTCAATGAGGTGCGGATCACCCTGAAGTGCGGGCAACTCCGCAGCAATTTCGGTCCTGACCTTTATCTCAGAAGCTTGTGCAATCGGTTGAATGACTCGCGCAACCTGTCTGACGGTTTCGCCGACATGGAAAGTCTCTTTGCGCATGGGGCGGGCTCCCGCCTCGAGTCGTAAAACATCTAGATAAGTATTGATCATGGCCACCAAACGGCCCGACTCCTGGAAAATAGTCGCAGCCGCTTCGCTGCTGGCTCGCTCCTTCGAATAGCGGAGCAGGTACTCAGCAAAGCCTTGAATCGAGACAAGCGGAGTACGGAGTTCGTGGGTGACGAATCCGAGCGCTTCCGCTCGGGCACGATCTCGTTCCAACCGGGCTGTCTGATCCGTCACCACGACCATAATCAAGTCCGATGCGTTAGAGGGTGACGTGCGTTTGAGTCTTACGGCCCGCAAGCGCCAGAGGCCCTCGCCGAGGTACACCTCAGAGTCGAGCCAGACCTCGCGAACCGCGAGTGATTTGCGCAAATCGCGCCAGACAGGTTCACGGAGCGCCAATGCGAAATTATCAAGGCCTGCCGTTGCATCCCATCCTTGCTTTTCACAAAAGCTGTGCCACTGCGGGTTTCGAAATATCACTCGACCGTCGACGGAGAAAACGGCCAAGCCCTCTTGTATCGCTTCCAGCAAGGTTTCATCAAACGCATACAACGAACTCAGCTCCGCTTGCAATTGCCGAAGCAGACTCACCTTCCAGTGCAAGTCTCCGGCTGTAGGACGAATCTCTGCACGCAAAGCAGCAGGTAAGCTATCTTTCTTTGTGAGTTCGGCCGTTTTAAGAGCAATTTGCAGTTGCCGAAGACCCTGAGTCAGGCCTCGATCCACGAGGACTAGGTTTTGCAGCTGCGCGAGCGGACCGGCCAACAGCGCCACACACAAGAATGGTCCAAGTCCGACAAGGATATGCATCCCGGCAAAAACAAAGTAACTCGCTGCAAGACCAACTGCAAGCAGTGCCGCGAGCGCGACCAAGCCTCTCCAAACCGCCCAACGCAGTACTACCCACGTCGAACTGAAACTAAACGCGCACAACGCTATCAGGTCTAGCCATCCATTCAGGGGACTCAGGCTCCTTCCGGCAAGAATAGCATCGACAAGATTCGCGTGGATTTCGACACCAGGCATCGGGAGCCTGCCGCTCACGGGGGTTGGTATGCGGTCGCCAATCTCCGTCGAGCCAAATCCGATCAGAACCGTTTTTCCTTGCAGTTGGCGGCCGGCTTTCCCATGAAGCAAATCCACGACCGAGACTGCGAAAAACGGGGGCGACGTCTCACCAGGAACAATCTGTCCGCGATAATCAATGGGAAGGAAACGGAGCGATTCGGATTCGACGCCGGCTACCACGGCGTGAGAAGACGTGCCGACAGTGGGTATTTTCCGCCCCCCGATTCGCAATTCATGGCCGTTGTCCTCAAGGATAGTTCCACTAGCGGCGCGCGCAACTTCCAGCGCAAACGCCCAGCGCGGCCCCTCGAGAGACAGCTCCCGTGCGGGGACGCTCCGGCAAATGCTGTCAGGACCCAAAGCAGCTTGTGCGTGCCCAACCGCAACAGCGTTCTGCGCGAAGAGCGGCAATGGTTCGACCCAAAGTTGTCCCTGCGAGGAATTGCTAATTTTCGACACGAGAACCGCGTTTCCCGCGTCTTTCAGTGCTTTCGCCAATTCGCGGTCGTTTGTTTCGTCTTCGGTTTCCGAAAGCAAAATGTCCAGGCCAAGTGCTTTTGGGTGTTCGGCGCTGGCAGCCCTCACCACCCGCGCCAGCAAGGAGCGTTTCCATGGCCATCGCCCATATCGTTCCAGACTTGCGTCATCAATCAGTATCAGCGCGACATGGGGCGAAGTGCCCTGGTTGCCTCGCAGACGAAAATACATGTCTCCTGCGCGGCGACTGAGTTCTTCCACCGGGTAACTTAGACTGAGTAGGCCCACCACCGTCAAAAGCAATACGTTCAAAAGCAGCCAGCGCTTTGTCAGGAGGTGCTTTGGATTCGAGCGCCCTGTTAGTGATTCACTCATGTTTCTCTTGATTGCAGGTCGATCGCCAGCCGGCGAGCCTTTTCATATAACGTCTTGCGTTCAATCCCGAGCTTTCGTGCCGCAAGAGACTTGTTGCCGCGCGATTCTCGCAGAACACGGAGAATTTCTTGGCGCTCCATGTCCTGCAGCTTCCCCGGTAATGATGCTGCCGACTTTTCTGGCGCCGACGTTGTCTCGCTTCGGCGAGCCCGCTCGCATTCCACTTCCTCGGCAGAGATTTCGTCCGTGGCGGCAAAAATCGCAAGCCGCTCGATCAGGTTTTCGAGCTCACGCACATTGCCTGGCCAGCTCATGGAACCCAGCACTTTGACCGCCGCTTCGCTGATATCTACATGGCGTTTGTTGCGTTGATTGAAACGCTCCAGAAAATGCTGCACGAGGAGCGGAATGTCTTCCGCCCGCTCTTCGAGAGAAGGCAGCTGAATCGTCACCACGCTCAGACGATAATAAAGGTCTTCGCGAAATTGTCCTGCCCGGATCAGTGCGCTCAAGTCCTTGTTTGTCGCGGCAACGATCCGCACATCGATCGGAAGGAAGGTGTTCGAGCCCACGCGCCGCACCTTTTGTTCCTGCAAAACGCGAAGCAATTTCACTTGAAAGCTCAGACTGGTCTCCGATATCTCGTCCAGGAAAATCGTGCCGCCATTGGTTGCCTCAAACAGGCCGCTGCGGGTAGTATCCGCACCTGTGAACGCGCCCTTCTCATGTCCAAATAGCTCGCTTTCCAAAATGGTCTCGGGAAAGGAGCCGCAGTTGATGGGAGTAAAAGGCATCTCGGTACGTGCGCTGTGCGCATGAATGGCCCGAGCCACAAGTTCCTTGCCCGACCCGCTGGCACCGCTAATGAGCACGCTGGCCGTGCTGGGCGCGACCCGCGCGACGGCTCTGTAAACTTCCAACATCTTTGGACTTCGTCCGATAATTGCCGACTCGGGAGCAAAGCTGTCTTTCTGTGCGGGGCTGGGCGTCTGCCGCGGTCCTGTCAACTTTCGCAACAACGCGAGCAACTCATCGATCAGTAGAGGTTTGCTCAGGTATTCGAGGGCTCCTCCGGCTACCGAGCGTGCCACCGTCTCGACACTGGCGTGGGCTGTCATCACCACACACTTGCATTCCGGCTGCAAGGTTTTCAGTTTCTCGAGGAATTCGAGACCGTTGGACTGTCCAATATAGATATCCAGAAGTGCCAGATCGATGGGGCCTTCACGAAGGAGAGGTTCGGCATCCTCAACACTTCGGGCCGCACGGCATTCGTAGCCTTCCGCAGTCAGCACGGCATTCAGCCATCGGCATATGGAGTTGTCATCATCGACAACGAGTACTCTTAGTGGCTTATTCATACTCATTTCCGGCCTGATCTCCTGCTCACTCGAAAATTCTCGTACCGCTTCATTGGATCCCCCTAGAAACGATACGCAATGCTCACACGCCCTACTTGAGCCCGGAACGCTCCCGTGCTCTGGGCCAAGTGTAAGTACGTATAGTCTGCGCCCATTTCCAGTTTTCCCAGCAGAAAGCGGTTCTTTGCAGTGGCCTCCCAGGCGGTCTGATAGGGGTTGTGGTCGACGATCTCGGCGCCATACTCGGCGATGTATTCGCCGCGATAAAACTTTCCAATGCTAAAACGGAATCCACCAAGCCCTAGGTGGCTGTGATACTGGTTGGGACTGAAATAGCCGTCTGCAAAGTTCTGAGCGAATGAGCTATGTGCGTATTGATATCCCAGTCCCACCGCAAGGTGTGTGTTTCCGATCCAGCGGAGTACTTCCGCGTCTTGTCTTTGGGCGCGATTTGAATCCGAGTAGTGCTGCTTGGAGAAATCAGCGCTAACGCGCCAGGAGCGTGGCTGCCAGTCAAGCCGGGTCCACCAACCCTCCGCCAGCAGATTGAATTGAGCCGACTGGAAAGTGGGAGTGATGGGTATCCGTGAGAAGCCTCCCTGCAGCCAAAAACTCCTGACAGGATGAACAATCAAGGTTCCGCGGTAAAGGGCACGATTCGAATCGTCAGCAAAACGAACGATTCCCGCGCCCCCTGCAACAAAGAGCCAACTTGCCAACCGCATCCGGCCTTCATCATTAATTGAAAAGATATTTGCCTTTGGCCCCTGGCTGACCCACAGGGATTTTTCATCGAGGCGGAAACTGTTTGTGAGATTGCGTCCAAGATGAAGATCAAATCGCTGTCCCGTGCGCACAGCGCGATTCCCTGCTGAATCGCTGAAATAGCTTACGTCCGACTGCACTTGGTTCAGGGTGTTTCCCTCACGGGAGGCCAGGAGGGACGAATGGTTCTTCAGCAGATCGTCCCGGTACTCCTGAAGGCGCAGGCTGTTCGGATGACGAGCAAGTGCTTGTTCCACTTCGCGGCGCGCATCGTCTTTCTTTTTCTGAAATAGCAGGTTTCCGACCAGCCCGATGGCCGCCGCTTCATCGTTCGGATTTGTTGCCAGCAGTTCGCGGAAGAGTTGAGCCGCTGGCTCGTATTTCCCGCCGTAACTCAGCACGCGGGCCAGCTCGAGTTTTGCTTCCCGGTTGGATGGGTCATCCCGCAGAATGGCGCGAAAAATCTCTAGTGCCCGAGCGTCCCGGCGCTGATACACATAAAATCTGCCTAGTTCAAGCCGCAGTTGGACGCTGCCCGGAAAACGTTTAAGGGCGTCCTCCAGTGTTCGGCTGGCCTGGGAATAATGCCGATGGCGAAGGGCTGCCTGTGCCTCGGCGATGCTCTCCTGCACCGAAGCTCCTTCCTCCGCGCGCGACTCCTGGACTTTTCCTGCAAGAAGAATGACGGCAAAAGCAAGGCTGACACGAAGAATGTAAATTCGAACCATGGTCTTCTCTTTCACGACCCTCCAACCAGTGTTTCGGCCGACATGCTGCCGGTTCGCAGAAATGGGGTGATCGATGGCTCCCCGTGTAGCGGCACGTAATAAGAATCGCGGGGCGTAAAGATATTGTAGCGAGTACATGCAGAATGATTCGTCCCGCCCCCCGCTTCGCGTGCCTTAATACAAATCATACATTGGTCAGCGGCAGCTTCATGCACCTCCTCATCCGTCTCACTCACCTCGCTTATTTCTCGGCGGCTTCGCTTTATCTGATGCCCGCGGGTTGGTTTGGAAGGACGATGACCAGCATTAGGGACGATCCAACCCGAAACGTAGACATATGCGCTAGCTCGACGGTGGAGATCCGTTGATCGTTCACGTACACGTTGTTCACGGAAGCCCCGACATACAGCCGTACCCCAGCCTGACGTGCTGCTATGACGCAATGAAAGTCGGATGCTTCTGGCTCATCAAACTCGAAATCAGCGCCACCGCCAATCCGTCCCATGGTGATGCAAAAATTGTTCAATTGGTACGTCAAACCCTTCGAGGGACCTTCGATTACGGCGATACTGATTGTTATGTCATCTTGCGAAGGAATCTCAGCGAATTCGTAAGCGCCTGGCTTTCGCGAACTCCTTGTGCCGCCAAGGTCGGGCCGTGCGTCAGGACTGGGTGCGCGCAGCACCTGTGGTCGACTCGGAACCTCGTGATCTTGGCGAAGCGATGAACTCAGAAAATTGCTCGGCGATCTCTCCTCAAACTGTGGAAGGCTCACGCAGCATCGCTCTGGAATTTCTCCGCTTTTGAATTGCATGCGAAGGCACCTCTGCTTAGGTTGCATTCATGTTGCCGACGGAGAACCAACTATCGATGCGTGAAGAAGATCTTCTCGCGCCGCCGGCCTCTATTAAAGTCCTGAAATCAATAAGGCAGTTTCATCACCAATTTATGAAGCGGAATAAGTGCTGTAATTTCAACCCTTCCAATCCTTGTCGGTGTGTCTCTTCAACTCACCTGAGTCGTTCACTCCCCCTGATGGAGCGGACCTCACGGCTCCTCAGCTACAGGCCTTCAGCAAGCTGCATCTAGGAGTGCGAAAAGACGATTCTTTGCACGCGCAATTTCTTAGGAACCTCTGCGCCTATTCGAAATCCTCCGGCAGGGTCTCTCCTTCGAGGCGGAGTTGCCCCGCTCGGTCCATTTCCTGAATCCGTTCCCGATCAACTCAGTACCTGTGATGAAGCCCCCCAGACCTGTCGCACCTGACGAATGTACTACACTGAAAATACGGCACTTAATCACAAATTGTTTTGGTACCAGGACTGCCTATAGGAGCGTGCAGTAGTTGAAACCATAGGAGGTAAACCAATGGTTAGATTGCGTTCCAATGTGATGAGCATCTTCGTTGCTTCAGCACTCGTTCTGTTCATGTCTCCGGTCAAGAGCGCTTTCGCGCACGCCGCCTCACCCGCGGTTGCCAAGGCTTTCTCTACCCAGGAGCCTCAGGAAGGCCAAGACAAGGCAGAGGCCCAGGACATCCAGGACGACGTTAAGGAGGGTCCAGACACCGACGTAGACGTAAAGGAGGGCCCGGAAGTCGCCGAGATGGACGGCGCCAATAACGACGTCCACGAAATCGACGCGGACCGTGCTCAAGACCAGTTAGAGGACGCGCACGAAGACGTCGCGCCTGCGCCTCCGGCAGCCTAGTAGCTGCTAGTAGCAATGGCACTGGGTCGCCTGCCGGCTCGGACGGCGCGGCGGCCCAGTTGATTACAGTTCCAGGCGACAACCATTCAGCATCCCGAGAGAGAAGCCATCCCATGCAATCAAAGCAAGTCACTGGCTTCTGCAAGCAAGGAGAGAAATCATGCGAAGGGTGTACACAGTCACGGTTGTTTTGTTGACAGCGCTTTGGTTCACCTGCGCCGCGTACGGTCAGACGCAGGCATCGAGCGAACCTTCCCTCCAGGCGGGACGCGCCGCAATACAGCAACGGCACTACGGCGAAGCAATCCATCTGCTGGAAGATGGGCTGAAGCGCTTCCCTGCTGATCGAACTCTAAAGATTGAGCTCGGGCGGGCGTACCTCTACAATCGCCAGGATGATCGGGCGATGCATCTCTTCAGAGAGGTCCTGCGCGAAGAGCCGTCCAACCGCATAGCCAAAATAGAACTGGCACGTGCTCTTGGCTATCAACGCGACTACGAGGCTTCCAACATTCTCTATCATGATTTGCTCGACGCTGGTCCGGATGAAGCCGCCGAAGTGGGGTTGATACGCAACCTGATGCATCAAGGTAAGAAGGCCGAAGCTGGCCGCGAACTCGACCAGGCCCTGATTCGTTTTCCCCAGAATAAACAGCTGCAGGAATACAAACAAAAGCCGGAAGTGCGGCAGAACCAAACAGGTGCAGAGCCGAAGCCGGCTGCGCAAAACTCACAAGAGCGGCTAATGGGAACTATGGCTTACCTTACGGACTCGGCCGGAAATCACTCCTGGCGTGCAACCGAAGGTTTGGACTATGCAAGAGCGAACCTTGTGGAAGGCCTCCAGTCCCAAAGCGAATGTCCTCTGGGGTACCGATGATCTGCGGCTCCGGCCAATGCGCGCCCTGCTGGTAACTGGCGGCGGTGGTGCAATGCGTTTTGCCGATGGCAGCAGTCGCGCACTGTATGAGGGTGAATTGGAATTGCACCCGGTGAAAGGCCTTTGGTTAGCCGGAGGGTTCTCGCGGACTCCTGTCGCTCCGACTTTCCGCGCGACACAGTTCAATCTCCTCGCTGAAGGATGGCACGCCCGTCTGGATTGGAGCCCCCGCGGATGGCATACCTACGCAACATCGTCAAACCAGCATTACTCGGACGGCAATAACGCGCAGAGAGTGGACACCGAACTGCTCCGCTGGTTCGGAACTTCTCAGTTCGCCATTGCGGCAGGCTACCGATTCGATTATATCGCGTTCAAACAAACGCTTCTCCACGGATATTTCAATCCGTCACGCTACCAAAGCCATCTTGGAGTCACCGGCGTACGGCTTGGCATCGGAAGATATTTCCGCGGCGAGTATCTGGTCCATGTCGGCGGAGAAACTGTTTCGGGCGCGCCTTTCCAGGTCGCATGGGATGTGGCCCTCCACAATCGAGTCTTGCTGCGCCGATGGGAACTCGGTGGCGACTACCTTTATTTCCACTTGGCACAGGACACGGGGGCGTATAGAGCGCAAAGTGGCAGCTTCGTAGTCGCCTATCATTTTTGAGTTCTTCCGGAGTTGTCGGCTGCAACACGAAATGAGCAACCGAGCGCGGCCGGAATCCGGACTAGAGCATTTCCCTCTCTCTCCGCATTCCGATGAATGGATGGGGACCCCGACATCTCTTTGATCCAGATAGCTCCTGCGCCATTTGACAGGCCGGCATTCCTTCTATACCGTGCCGCCATGACCAGCAGGAAACCGAGTGTCCCCTCCAGTCCTTCTGCGGGCAAGGAAGTCGTGATCGATCGCACCGCCGACGTCCTCACCTTTACCCTGGACAACTCCAGCCACGGCAACGAAGTCACCGGCGTGATGTTTGACGCCATGCTGGCCGAGCTCCGCGAGGAGGCGTCAAAGCCTCGCGCCCGCGTCTTGCGCATTCGGGCGCGCGGCAACGTTTTTTGCACGGGACGCGAGCGCGCGGGCCGCACCCCTGCCGCAATCCGCCGTGAATCGGCTCGTATCCTCAAGTTCAAAGCCGCCTTGCGGTTCACTCCTTTGATCAGCGTCGCGGAGGTCCAAGGCGACGCGTTCGGCTTCGGCTTCGGTCTTGCGATCGTGTGCGACTTTGCGCTCGTCGCGGACCGCGCCTCCCTCGCTTTCCCCGAAATGCGTTCGGGTCTCGCTGTCCTATCTCGGTGAATACGCGCTTCCCCGCTTCGCATTTCCGCTCGTTCTGTTCGGTGATCCCATCGATCCGCATCGCGCGCAGCAAATTGGTCTGATCTCGCACGTATGTCCCGCCGATCGCCTTTCGGCCGAAGCCGAAGCTCTCGTAGAGGGTATCCTGAGGCTCGATCCTTCCGCCGTACGCCGGTGCAAAAGCTTTTTTCTCAACGCCCAGCAAAACTCCTTCGACCGGAACTGCCGTCTCGCCGTTGATGCCTTGACGAAAGGCAGCCTGGCTTCGCTCGCGAGGAAGAAGTGAACTCGCTGTGACCGCGGACTCGGGCGCGCGTCTCGATCGACTCCCCATCTCCACCTTCCATCGCCGGATTATGCTGCTGATCGGCACTGGGATGTTTTTCGATGGCTTTGACATCTACGTGGCCGCGACCGTTCTTGGCGCCACGCTCAAGAGCGGTTTTTCCACGATGAGTCAGAACGCGCAGTTCATGTCCGTCACATTTGTCGGCATGATGCTGGGATCTTTTCTGACCGGGTTCCTCGGCGACCGTTACGGCCGCCGCTTCACCTATCAAGCCAATCTCGCCATCTTCGGTCTCGCGTCCATCGCTTCCGCCTTTGCTCCTTCGATGGCCGTGCTGACCCTGCTGCGTTTCGTCATGGGAGTGGGGCTCGGGGCCGAAAACGTGGTGGGATACTCGACCATGACGGAGTTTGTCCCTCCGCAAGCCCGCGGCAAGTGGCTTGGCGGCATGAACGTCATCGTGGTGTCCGGCTTGCCCGTCGCCGCACTCCTCGGAACGCTCATTATCCCGCACTTCGGCTGGCGCGCCATGTTCGCACTCGGCGGACTGGGTGCTCTCGTCGTCTGGTATCTGCGCAAGGCGTTGCCCGAATCACCCCGCTGGCTAGAATCCGTTGGCCGAACGGCCGAAGCTGAAGCTCTCCTGCAATCCATCGAAAGCGAAGTCTCTCAGCAACACGGTCCGCTTCCGCTTCCCGTGTCGCAGTCATCCGCTCAGCCTTCTACGAGTCTCAGTTCCCTGCTCAGCCCGGCGCTGCTTCCTCGCATGATCGTGGGAGCAACCACTCTGATCGTGATGAATACTTTGATCTTCGGTTTCGTGACCTGGCTGCCCTCTTTCTTCGTTCAGGAGGGGCTGAGCATCGTCGCATCCTTCAGTTACTCGCTCATTATGTCGCTCGGAGCGCCGCTCGGATCGGCCATCGGCGCATTCACCGCCGATTCCTGGGGGCGTAAGCCTACAATCGTTGGGGCGTCCCTTCTCAGCATCGCGCTCGGCGGCATTTATCCGTTCGTCCACCAGCCGATAGCTTTGATTACCGTCGGTTTTTTGTTGACCGTTCCCATCTACGTCCTCGTCGCTACGCTCTTCGCGATTTACATACCGGAATTGTTCCCTACGGAAGTTCGCCTAAGGGCCTCTGGCATCTGCAACACTTTTGGGCGTGCCGCGACGGTTCTCACGCCCTTTCTGGCCGTCGCCTTGTTCCGGTCCTACGGAATTCGCGGCGTCCTCAGCCTGATGATCGGCTTTCTCCTCGTGCAGATTATTGTCGTCCTGCGCTTCGGAATTGAGCCGAAAAAGCGCCGGCTTGAGGACATGGAATAAGGCTAAAATGCAGGGCGGTTCAGGAGGAAATTAATGAAGCGCGCCGCTATCTGTTCTCTGTTCGTATTTCTCGTCGCAGCTAGTTCCATCCATGCGCAGTCCAAGCTCTCCGTGAAGTGGGAAGAGCTGACTGCCGCGGAGTTTCGCGACGCGATTCAGCTTTCCAAAGGCACGTGTCTATTGCCGTTCGGCATCCTGGAAAAGCATGGGCCGCATCTGCCGCTTGGCACGGATCTTCTGAACGTGCGGCACGCTTCATTGCAGGCGGCGCAGCAGGAGTACGCCGTTGTTTTTCCGCAGTACTACTTCGGACAAATTTTTGAAGCCAAACACGAACCGGGAACCGTCGCCTACAGCATGGAACTCCAATTGAAGTTGCTCCAGGAAACGGCCGATGAGATGGCACGCAATGGCTGCAAGAAGATTGTCATCGTCAACGGTCATGGCGGAAACGGGCATCTGCTTCCCTTCTTCGCCCAGGCGCAGCTCGATCGCCCGCGCGACTATGTCGTTTACGTCCTTGACGGCGAAAGGAGCCGCCCCGGCGGGCCGCCGAAAAAATCGACCGGCATCGATTACCACGCCGGTGAGAACGAAACCTCGAACACCATGGTCTCCCGGCCCGACCTGGTCCACCTCGATCGCGCCGCCGGCGAATCGGGCAGCGACCAGAAACGCGTGAACTTGCCGGACAACGTGTACGCCGGCATCTGGTGGTACGGCCGTTTTCCAAACCACTACTCCGGTGACGGTGCAGTCGCCACGCGGGAACTCGGCGAGTGGAACATGAACAATTGGATCGCCGCCACCGTCGAAGCCATTCGCGCCGCCAAGGCCGACGATCAGAGTCTCAAGCTCCAAAGCGAATTCTACGAAAAGAGCAAACATCCCCTTGATACAAGGCCTTGATGCGCCGGGCCTTAATACTTGACCCTGACCCGCGCAAACGGCATCGCCCAAACCAGATTTATCGGCTGATTAGAATTCGTCAGCGGGACTTGCGGAGTTGCTCTACCCAGCGGAAAAGCACCGTGTCGTAAGGTGCCTCGATGTCCATAAATTCAATGCCCAAACCGATCCGTGGCTTCACGATGCGCACCACGGCCAGCGCTTCCACTTTCTGTTCCTTCCGCGTCAGCGTGACTCGCATACGGGCATTCGAAGGGAAGGGCCGGGTCGTACAGATGAACGCCCCGCCCATGGAGATGTCAGACGTAACGCCCTCCGCCCTGGTGCCGCTTTCCAGGTCCAGCAGCTCAACGTCTGCGGCAAACGGATAGCGTATGCAGTAGCGGCGGTCGCGAACAGACATGCCCCGCGCGGCGCTTTTCAATATTCGGTCGTCCATGGAAATAACGTTGCTCACAGTCGTTTACGCCGGGCTGCAAACGGCCTTTGTTTACCGGAAGAGCATTCGGCACTTATAGTTTGCCCCAAACAACCCCGCCCGTGGGTATTCAAGCCATCGAGCACGCCAAAAAGATAACACCTGCGAGGCCCCGTCACCACGGCGCCTTGTCCCAGTCCGATATTACTTGGAACGACAAATCAGCGCTTCTCCAATCTGCCCGCCCCTTTCTGGGACTCCGGCAAAGTGACCGCGTGCGGTTCCGCATGCCTGTCGAGGCATCGTGGCTCACGGCCGCCGGCGTCACCCTCACGCAAAACGCCGAAACCCTGCTCGTCAGCCGCAATGGCGGCGTCCTCCGCCTGACCGAGAAACTCTCCATGGGCCAGGAGCTCCACCTGCGCCGCAATCTCGAAGGCGATAACTGGAAGCGCACCCGCGCCCGCGTAGTCGCCGAAATCGACCAGGACCCGCCCAATCACTTCCTTTACGCCGTTCATATTCTCGATCCGCGCTCCGACTTCTGGGACATCGACTTCCCTGCTCCTCACAAAGGCGAAGAAGCCCTCGCTCGACTCCTCATGGAATGCAGCTTTTGCCAGCGCCGCGAAGTCGTCTATCTTGACGAGCTGCAGTTGAAATCCTTCGAAGTCCGCAAGTGCGTCGCGCGCGTCTGCAAGCTTTGCGACTCCCCGTCCATCTGGATCGAATCCCAATCCGAAATCCGAGACCCTGAAAATGGCGCTCACGGCCCCACCGTCGAAGAACGCGTGATTCCTCGCCGCAACCGCACCCGCATCAAAGCCCGCGTCCTCGCCTGCATTCGCCACCGCGGCTTTCAAGAAGAAATCGCCGTCTGCGAAGATTTGTCCAAAGGTGGCCTTAGCTTCCGCAGCCGCAATCAGTATCCCGAAGGCTCCCGCGTCGAAGTCGCCGTTCCCTTCACTCCCGGTACTGGCGCCATCTTCGTCCCCATCCGCATCGTCTTCTCCCAAGCCATCCCCACCGCCGGCCTCTACCGTCACGGCGCCGCCTACATCAAGCCTCCCCTTGACATCTAACACCCCGCGGTTAAGCCGGCCCGTCATTTCGACCCAGGTACAAATCTCTCTTCTCTTTCCCGCCAACATTTCCGCCTTCAAACTTTCTACTGTCCCTTTTCTTCCCTCAACCTCCTGACCTTCAAACCCTCCAGCCTTACAACATTCATAAATTCCCCTCGCCGTGACTCCTGCTTTGCTGCTCTTTGTCGCCGCGATTGCCGTGAGCACATCCTCTCGAGCGTTCGCGCACTCGGAAACAAGCCGGCAACATAAGTAATCAAGCCCTCGCAACTCCGATTGCTCGAAGAAGGGCATTTCTCACGCAGATAACGCGCACTACCCCCCCGGCATCTAATCGTTTGGAGGTTGAAAAACATGCGGCAACCAATGTTGAAGGCAATTGCAAGCTTCATTCTGGTTGCGGCTCCGTTTACGCCCACTTATGGCGCAAACCCTGCACGCCCAGGAAGTATAAATTATATCGAAGGGCAGGCCTCGATCGCAGGCCAGGTCCTCGACAGCAAAGCGATAGGTTCGGCCGAATTGCAGCCGGGTCAATCGCTCGACACTCAGATTGGTAAAGCGGAGATTCTTCTGACGCCGGGGGCCTTCTTGCGACTCGGTGACAACAGCTCCGTAACCATGATTTCGCCCAGTCTGACCGACACGGAACTTAGGTTGGACAAGGGCCGCGCGACCGTCGAAGTCGCGGAGCTTCATCAAGGAAATAATCTCATCATCACGCTACACGGCGACACTGTGCGTCTGCTCAAGACCGGTCTGTACGACTTTGACGCAGATCACAACCTCTTCCGCGTGTATCAGGGAGAGGCGGTCGTTCGGCAAATGAACCGGGATGTCAAGGTCAAGGGCGACCGTCAGGTCGCGCTCGGAGACCGCGGATCGCCGAAAGCCGAGAAATTCAACAAGGAACAAGCCCAGGACGATCTGTACCGCTGGAGCAGCCTGCGGTCTTCGTATACCGCGGAAGCTAACGTTGATCGGGCTCAAAACTATGCGATGGGTGGCTGGTACGGCGCCGGTTGGGATTGGGATCCGTATTACGGCTGTTACACTTACATTCCGGGAGACGGAATCTTCTACAGCCCGTTCGGCTGGGGTTTCTATTCGCCTTTCTTCGTTGGCTTTGCTCCCTTTGGCTTCTTTGGCCACTTCCACCATGATTTTGATGACTTTCGTCATTTTGAAGGTAGGGAGCACGGCGGCAGGGAGCACTTCGGCGATAGGGGGCACTTCGGCGATAGGGGGCACTTTGGCGATAGGGGGCAC
>WNFK01007663.1_pt1 | contig 21742 bp, 21 predicted proteins | sample 5400281 | NCBI WGS metagenome assembly WNFK01 (sample SAMN13153350, study PRJNA577476) | soil metagenome | isolation source: 20 cm soil on Douglas fir-dominated hillslope | place: USA:California | collected 2013-09-17
CGCGTGCGGCGCGCCATCAACCTGGCGGTCAGCCGGCAGAACCTGATCAAGGCGTTCGGTACCCAGGAGCCGATCATGCTCACGCGCTGGATGACCCACGCCAGCGAGTTCGCCAGCCCCCTGGCCGAGCTGGAGAAGCTGCCGGGGTATCGCCCCGACAAGTCGGCCGACCTCGCGGAGGCCAAGAAGCTGATGGCCGCCGCGGGCCTGGCCGACGGCATCAAGAACGTCGATTTCGTCTCGGCCTCGGTCGCGCCCCACGCCGAGATCCTCGCCCCTGCCTTCCAGGACGAGCTCCGGCGCACGCTCGGCATCGAGACCAAGATCCGCGTGATGGAGCGGGCGCTCCTCATCGAGGAGCTGAAGAAGGGCACGTTCGACATGATGGTGCAGACGGAGTACCGCTCGCCCATCGGCGATCCCGGGCCGGGCTGGGAGATGTGCCTGAAGACCGGCGGCTCGCTGAACTTCTCCCGGTACTCCAACCCGGAGTTCGACAAGCTGCTGAAGCAGGTCAACAGCGAGACGAACAAGGGCAAGCGCAAGCAGCTCTTCGCGCAGGGCATGACCCTTCTGGATCAGACCGCGCCCCTCTACCTGATCGGGTTCACCGACCACCTGCCCATGTGGAGGACCTCCGTCAAGGGCCACGCCAGCGAGGCGCGTGTCTTCTCGGAGCTGGGCCGCGTCGACACGTTCTGGCTGGACCGGTAGCGCTCGCCTCCGGACCGCGAACCAGCCGACAGGCCTGACGGGGGCGCCCCCGGCGACGGCGGACCCATGCGCAAATACCTGGCCCAGCGCCTGCTCATCGCGATCCCGACGCTCTTCGGTGTCACGCTGCTCATCTTCATCGCCATGCGTGTGCTGCCCGGCGATCCGCTGGCCGCGATCTCGGGCGAGGGAGGGGGCACCTACGTCCTCAGCCCGGAGCAGCTCCGGGCCGCGCGGGCGAGCCTGGGTCTGGACCGGCCGTACGCGGTCCAGTATTTCGACTGGCTCGGGGACATCCTGCGCGGTGACCTGGGGAAATCGTTCTGGCGCGGCGAGCCGATCCGCGAGCTCATCTTCCGCCGGGCCCCCATCACCGGCCAGATCGCGCTGATGGCCGTCATCCTCTCCTGGGTGATCGGCCTGCCGGTGGGCCTGGTCGGGGCGGTGTGGCGGAACTCGTGGACCGACTACGTCTTCCGGCTCGTGGTCACGCTCTTCATGGCCATCCCGAGCTTCTGGGTCGGGCTGATGATCGTCCTCTCGCTGGTCCTGGCCTTCACCTGGAGGCCGCCGCTGACCATCGCGTACCTCTGGGACGACCCGGCCCGCAATCTCCAGATGACCGCGGGGCCGGCGCTGGCCCTGGGGGTCGCGCTGGCCGCCATGATGGCGCGCATCACGCGCTCCTCGGTGCTGGAGGTGCTGGGTGAGGACTACGTCCGCACCGCGCGGGCCAAGGGCCTGCGCGAGCGCGTCGTGGTGTGGCGTCACGCGCTGGTCAACGCCATGCTGCCCATCCTGACCGTGTCGGGGACGGCCTTCGGCGCGCTCCTGGGGGGCTCGGTGGCGGTCGAGCGCGCCTTCGGCGTCCCCGGGCTCGGGCTCGCGCTCGTGTTCGCGGTCGCCGAGCGCGACTGGATGCTCATCCAGAACCTCGTCCTGCTCTACGGCGTCATCTTCGTCCTCATCAACCTGGTGGTCGACGTCAGCTACGGCTGGTTCGACCCCCGCATCCGCTATCAGTAGACGATCGCCGGCCCATGATCGTGGCGCGCTTCTTCCGGTCCTCGCCCCTCGGAGCTCTCTGCGCACTGCTACTGCTCGTGCTGGCGTTGGTGGCGGTGCTGGCGGAGCGGATAGCGCCCCAGAATCCGCTGACCACGAACTACGCGCTCACCCGCGAGCCACCCCTGGGCCGCCATGTCCTGGGCACCGACCACCTGGGCCGCGACGTGCTGAGCCGGATCATCTTCGGCGCGCGCGTGACCCTGATGGTGGCGATCAGCTCCGTGCTCCTCGGCGACACCATCGGGTTCGTCTGGGGCGTGGCGAGCGGCTTCCTGGGAGGCCGGGTGGACCTGCTGAGTCAGCGGGTGCTCGACGTCCTGATGTCCCTGCCGGCCCTCATCCTGGCCTTGCTGCTCATGGCGGCGCTGGGGGCCGGCCTGTCCACCGTCATCATCGCGATCGCGGTCACCCGGGTGCCGCTGAGCACCCGCGTGGTCAGGTCGATGGTGCTGTCCGTGAAGGAGCTGGCCTACGTGGAGGCGGCCGGCGCGCTCGGGGCGTCCGGTGCGCGCGTGATGGTCCGGCACGTCGCGCCCCAGTGTCTGGCCCCCTTCCTGATCATCACCACCGGGCACCTCGGCGCGGCCATCTTCATCGAGGCCGCGCTGAGCTTCGTGGGGGTCGGCGTGCCGCCGCCGATGCCGAGCTGGGGCAATATGCTGGGCGGCGTCCTCGCCGAGGCCTTCAAGCCCCCCTGGTGGATGGTCGTCTTCCCCGGCGCCGCCATCACCGTCACGATCCTCGCGGTGAACCTGTTCGGGGACGCGCTGCGCGACTTCCTCGACCCGAAGCTCACCTGAGCCGCGGCCGCGGCTAGGGCGTCTCCCAGCTCTTGCCGTCCCAGGCGATGACTTGCTCGAGCAGCTTGACCAGGCCAGCGGCGTAGGTCGCAAAGAGGTACTCGCCCTTGTCCGCGGTGGCGTCCCGGGGGTAGCCGATGTGCCCGGTCACCGTGCGGTCCTTCGTGGTCCAGCCGCGATAGGCCGGCTCGAACCCGAATCCGAACGGCACGGGCTCGGCCCGGGTGTGATCCCGGACCAGCTGCGGGGCCAGCCGCAGCATCATCGAGGTTTCCCATTCGCAGGCGTGGCCCATCTGCGACTGCACCAGGTCGGGGCGGCCGTCGTTCGGGCGCGCCTGATCCCAGTAGGCGCTGAACAGCAGCAGCAGATCGTCGCGATCGCGATGCCGCTGTCGGATCTCGAAGATGGCCTGCTTGCCCGGCGTGGTGTTGCCGCCGTGGCCGTTGATGAACACGATCCGGCGGAAGCCGTGGGCGAGCAGGTTCTCGGCCATGTCGTTGAGCAGGTCGAGATAGACGCGCGGGCTGGCGGACAGCGTCCCCTGGAAGTCCATGTGGTGATGCGAGTTGCCGAGCCACATCAGCGGCGCAATCAACACGCGATCCGTCATCGCCTCGCCGACTCGCCGCACGACTTCCCCGAGCAGCATGCTGTCGGTGAAGACCGGCATGTGGTGCCCATGCTGCTCGAGCGCCGCCACCGGCACCAGCACCGGAATGTCTCGCGACAGGTCGCCGATCTCCGGCCAGGTCATGTCTTGCAATCGCATCGCGCGCCTCCCGTCAGTAGCCTATCCGGGGAACGCGGGACGGTCAATGCGGGTGCGGTCGCGCTCAACTCCCGCCCCTGGCTCCAGCCTTTTCTGGTATTGTCCCGGCCGAGACCATATCCGAGAGGGGGGCATGCATGCTCCGGTTCGCGTTCCTCGCCGTCCTGTTCCTCGGCTTCGTGGCGCCCGCGGCCGCCGAGTATCCAGAGCGGGCGCTGACGATCGTCGTCGCCTATCCGGCCGGCGGGATGGTGGATATCGTGGCCCGCCCGATGGCCGAGTCGATGAAGAAGACGTTCACGAAGGGCGTCGCCGTCCTCAACCGGCCGGGTGGCGGCGGCTCCGTCGGGATGGCGGAAGTCGCGCAGGCCAAGCCCGACGGCTACACCGTCATCATCGCGCCGAACTCGACCCTGGTGATCCATCCCCAGCTCAACGAGCTGCCCTACAAGACGCCCGACGACTACGAGCCCATCCTGAACACGATCACCTTCTATACGCTCCTCACCGTGAGGGCGGACGCGCCGTGGAAGACCATGCAGGAGTTCATGGCCGCGGCCAAGGCGAATCCCGGCAAGCTCCGCGTCGGCTCGCCTGGCGAGGGGACGATCAGCCACCTGACGCTCGAGCGCTGGCAGATCCCCGGCGGCTTCAAGACCACGCACGTGCCCTTCTCGGGCTGGGGCGAGACGAGCCCCGCGCTGCTGGGCGGCCACATCGACGCGGCCATGGCGCAGCCCGGCGAGGTGAAGCCCCTGGTCGACGCCAAGAAGCTCCGTGTGCTCGCGGTCGCCAGCCCGCAGCGTCACCCCTTCTTCCCGGAGGCTCCCACCGGCAAGGAAGCGGGGCTCGGGGACGGCATCGGCACGTGGTTCGTGCTCACCGCGCCGAAGGGCACGCCGGGACCCGCGCTGAAGCTGCTGCACGATTCCGCGAAGGCGGCCATGGAAGAGCCGTCGTTCATCGCGCTCATGAAGTCGCGCGGCGTCGACCTGGACTACAAGAGCGGCGACAAGCTTCGCCAGGAGCTCGTGCGCGAGCACAAGGAGTGGAACGACGTGCTCAAGCGCCTCGGGATGATCAAGAAGTAGGTGCTCGCGCGGGTCGTTCCCCTCGTCCTGCTCGCCGCCGCCGGCGTCTACCTGGCGCTGGCGCTGCGGCTGCCGTTCGGGGCGGTCGAGCGGCCCGGCGCGGGGTTCTATCCGGTCATGGTCGCGGTCTTCGCGATCGTGGTGGCCGCGGGGGCGACGGTGAGCGCCTTCCGGAACGCGCCGCCCGCCGAGACGGCCGCGGTCGGGCTGGACACGGCCTCCCGCCGCCGCGTGGTGATCTCGGTGGTGGCGCTGGTGGCGTTCTGTCTCGGACTGCCCTGGGTCGGCTATCCGGCGGCGGCGTTCGCGTTCGTCGCGGTCGTTCTACGTTACCTCGGCAGCGGCTGGACGGCCGCGCTGCTCGCGGGCGCGCTGAGCGCGGCGGGCTCGTACGGCCTCTTCGCGGTGCTCCTCGACGTCCCGCTGCCGAGCGGGCCCTGGTGAGCTGACCCGTGGGACCGCTCGACGGCCTCGTCTACGGATTCTCGATCGCGCTGCTACCCAGCAACCTGTTCGCGTGCTTCGTCGGCGTGCTGGTGGGCACCATCGTCGGGGTGCTGCCCGGTATCGGGCCGGTCGGGGCCATGGCGCTCCTCTTGCCGTCCACCTTCGCGATGCATCCCGCCACCGCGCTGATCATGCTCGCGGGCATCTACTACGGGGCCATGTACGGGGGCTCGACCACGTCCATCCTGGTCAACGTCCCCGGCGAGGCCGGCTCCGTCGTCACCCTGCTCGACGGCTACCAGATGACCAAGAAGGGGCGAGCGGGCGCCGCCCTCACCATCTCCGCGGTGGGGTCGTTCGTGGCCGGGACCCTCGGGGTCGTCGGGATCATGCTGGCCGCGGGCTGGCTCGCCGAGGTCGCCATCCAGTTCGGGCCCCCGGAGTACTTCGCGATCACGCTCGGGGGAATCCTGCTGCTCTCCCGCCTGTCGGGTGGGTCGATCCTGACCGCCTTCGTGATGGTCGCGCTCGGCCTCGCCCTGGGAACGGTGGGGATGGACTCGATCTCCGCGTTGCGACGGTTCACGTTCGGCTCCGTCCAGCTCGCGCAGGGAGTCGAGCTCGTGCCGGTGATCATGGGCGTCTACGGCGTGGCCGAGGTGCTGCTGCTCGCGGAGGAGGGGATCGCCAAGGCGCAGATCGCCAGTGTGAAGCTGCGCGAGCTGCTGCCCACGCCCGAGGAGTGGCGGCGCTCGACGATGCCGATCGCGCGCGGCTCGGTGGTCGGCTTTCTCACCGGGCTCGTGCCCGGACCCGCCGCGGTGCTGTCGACGTTCATCGCGTACACCGTCGAGAAGCGGATGTCGAAGACGCCCGAGAAGTTCGGCACCGGCATGATCGAGGGCGTGGCGGGGCCGGAGGCGGCCAACAACGGGGCCACCGCCGGCGCCATGGTGCCGCTCCTGTCCCTGGGTATCCCGTTCTCCCCGGCCACCGCGATCCTGCTCGGCGCGCTCGTGGTCCACGGCCTGCAGCCGGGGCCGCTCATGATCAGCCAGCGGCCGGAAGTCTTCTGGGGCTTCGTGGCCAGCATGTACATCGGCAACCTCATGTTGCTGATCCTGAACCTGCCGCTGGTCGGCGTCTTCGTGACCGTGCTCCGCCTGCCGCAGCACCTCCTCGCCACCCTCGTGTTGCTGCTCTGCCTCGTCGGCGCCTTCAGCCTCAGCAACAGCTTCCTCGACCTGTGGGTGCTCGTCATCTTCGGCGTGTTCGGGTACGCGCTGCGGAAGCTCAAGGTGGATCCCTCGCCGATGGTGGTGGCGCTCGTGCTTGGCCCGATGATGGAGAAGACGCTGCGCCAGGCGCTCTTCCTCACCCGCGGCAGCGTCGTCGATCTCGTGGCGCGCCCGCTGTCGGCGACGATCCTGATCCTCGCCGCCGCCGCGCTCTTCGGGCCGCCGCTCCTCCGGCTCGTGCGGGGGAGGCGCGTCGCGAAGGCGCCCTCCGCGGGTTGAAGGCGGCCCGGCTCCCGGCCCGCCGCTGGAGTATGATCCGCAGCGGCGGGGCTCTGGCGGCGACGCGACCAAGACGTCTAACCGGATGACCGACGAGGAGGACGGCATGTCACGCATCCTGGCGGCAGGGGTGGCAATCGCGCTGATCATCGGGGGAATCGCGACGGGATCCGGGGCCCAGGGGCTGGTCAGCATGCAGAAGCTGTCGGCTCCGCTCGCCAACGAGCTGGTGGGCGACACGGTCGCGATCTGCGCGCAGAAGGGCTACCCCGTGACCGCGGTGGTGGTCGATCTCGACGGGGTGCGGCAGGCGATGCTGCGGGGCAACGGGGCGCCGATCCACACGCTCGACAACGCCTTCTTCAAGGCGTACTCGGCGGCTTCGCTGACGCTGGCGCGCAAGGAGGACAGCACCAAGGCGGTCGCCGAGCGGATGGCCAAGGCGCCCGCGACCACGGTGCCTTCGACGCCGCTACCCAACGTCACCTACGCGGTCGGCGGCGTGACGATCATGGCGGGCGGCGCGCCCATCGGGGCGATCGGGGTGAGCGGGGCGCCGGGCGGCCAGTTCGACGACGACTGTGCCCGCGCCGCCATCGCCAAGATCCAGGATCGGATGAAGTAGAGAGCCGCGCATGAGCGACGCGCCGACGTTCGGACGCTACGCCGAGCTGCCCGTCGACCGGATGACGGCGGCGCAGCGAGAGGGCTATCGCTTTCTCGTCGAGGGCCCGCGCGGCCGGCTGCCCGGGCCGTACAAGGTGTGGGTGCACAATCCCAAGCTGCTGCGCGCGGCGGCGCCGCTCGGCCAGCATTTCACGCCGGGCGAGTCGGCACTGTCGGAGCGGGAGCGCGAGATCGCGGTGCTCGTCATCACCAGCCGCTGGCATTCGGCCTACCCCACCGCCGCGCACGAGAAGCGCGGGGTGGAGGTGGGCCTGACCCCGGCCGCGGTGGAGGCGATCGTCGCGGGGCTGCCGACCTCGTTCGCCGACGCGCGCGAGCAGGCGGTCTACGAGGTGGCGATGGCCCTCGCCGCCGGGCGGCCCATCCCGCAGGGGCTCCACGATCGCGCGGTGGACGTGCTCGGGCACGAGGGCGTCACCGATATGATCGTGCTGATGGGGTACTACACCGCGGTCTCGCTGACGATGAACTTCTACGCGGTGCCCGCCGGCACCCCGGGCTTGACCCGCTGACCCGGCAATGACCGCCATGAAGATCTCGCCCGTTCATCCAGCACTCGGGGCCGAGGTCGCCGGCGTGGACCTGAGCGCCCCGATCGACGAGCCGACGCGGCACGCGCTGTCCCGGGCGCTCGCCGAGCATCTGGCGCTGGTGTTTCACGACCAGTCGCTGACGCCCGCCCAGTACCTGGCCGCCGCCTCGGTGTTCGGCCCGCCGATGGAGCAGCACTACTCGCAGCACAACATGCCCGACTTCCCCCTGATCGGGCTGATCTGGCATCGGAACGGCCAGCAGCCGGCCGAGCAGTGGCACACCGATCACACCAACCGTGAGCGTCCGCCGGCTGCCACCATCCTGTACGGACAGGCGATCCCGTCGGCGGGCGGCGGCACCAGCGTGGCCAGCATGCGCGCGGCTTATCTCGCGCTGCCGGAGGACGAGCGTCGGCGCCTCGAGGCGCTCACCTCGTTCAACGGGCTGGACGGGCACGCGGACACGCGCCCGGAGGACCAGGACAAGTACGGCAAGCCGATCGAGCACCCGATGGTGCGCACCCATCCGGTGCACGGATCGCGCGCGGTGTACTTCCACGTCTCCAAGGCCACCCACATCTCCGGGATGACTCCCGAGGCGAGCCGGGCCTACATGCGCGACCTGCTCGACCGGATGATCCGGCCGGAGATCGTCTACCACCACGTGTGGCGCAAGGGCGACGTGCTGGTCATCGACGATCGCGCGACGATGCACCGCGCTCACGGCGACTACGACCGGAGCCAGAGCCGCGTGCTGTGGCGGATCATCGTCGAGGGCGACCGCCCGCGGCTCGCGTGATCCGCGGTTCAACTACGTAACATCCGAGGAGAAGAGCGATGAGAATGCGCATGGCGTTCCTGGCGATCCTGCTGTGCCTGTCGACCGTCGCCCTCGCCCAGGCTCAGAGCCTGCCGAGCGCCACGCCCGAGCGGGTCGGGCTCTCGACCGAGCGGCTCAACAAGGTCACCGCGATGCTCAAGGCGGACGTCGAGAAAGGAGTCATCCCGGGAGCGATCGTGCTGGTGGCCCGGCACGGCAAGATCGCCTGGTTCGACTCGGTCGGGACCCGCAATCCCGAGACGAAGGCCCCGATGACGAGGGACTCGATCTTCCGGATCTATTCGATGAGCAAGCCGATCACCTCGGTGGCCGCGATGGTGCTGTTCGAGGACGGCAAGTTCAACCTGAGCGAGCCCGTCTCGAAGTACATCCCGCAGCTCGGCGGCCTCAAGGTGGGCGTCGAGAAGCTCGATGCCGACGGCAAGGCCACCCTCGAGCTGGTGCCCGCCCAGCGCAACATGACCATCCAGGATCTGTTCCGGCACACCTCCGGGCTGACCTACGGGTTCTTCGGCAATACCCTCGTGAAGAAGATGTACGTCGACACCAAGGTCTGGAACGACTATCCCTCGAATGCGGAGCTGGTCGACCGGCTCGCCAAGCTGCCGCTCGCCTCTCAGCCGGGGACCATCTGGGACTACAGCCACTCGACCGACGTGCTCGGGCGGCTCGTCGAGGTGATCTCCGGCCAGTCACTCTATCAGTTCGAGAAGGAGCGGCTCCTGGACCCGCTCGGCATGACCAGCACCAGCTTCTACGTGACCGACCGCACCAAGCAGGATCGCATCGTCGAGCCCTTCCCGAACGATCGCAATTTCGGCATCGACGCCGACTTCAACGACCCACGCGTGGTCCAGAAGTGGGAGTCGGGCGGGGGCGGCATGGTCAGCACCGCCATGGACTACGCGCGCTTCCTCCAGATGCTGCTCAATGGCGGCAGCCTCGACGGCAAGCGGGTGCTGGGCCCCAAGACGGTGTCGTACATGGCGGCCGACCACCTGGGTGCCTCGGTCGCGCCGGGTCCCCTCTACCTGCCCGGGGCCGGTTTCGGCTTCGGCCTGGGCTTCGCGGTGCGCAAGGATGCCGGCGTGTCGCCGCTAGCCGGATCGGTCGGCGAGTACAACTGGGGCGGGGCCGGCGGGACCTACTTCTGGGTCGATCCGAAGGAAGACATGTTCGTGGTGTTCATGATGCAGTCGCCCAAGTGGCGGGTCCCGTACCGGGCCCTGCTCAAGGACATGATCTACGCGGCGGTCACCAAGCCCGCGGCGAGATAGGGGCGGGCCCGGACGAGGATGAGCGACGACGCGCTCGTCCGCTTCACCGAGCACCAGCTCCCCCGGGAGGAGCTCCACGCGCTGATGGCGCGCTCCGACGGGCCGGCGCTGCTACGCGCGGTCTGGCACCTGGGCGTGCTCGCGCTCGCCGGCACCCTGTTATGGCGGCTCATCTTCTGCGCGTTCCACGAGACCGCGCACCGCACCGCCTTCCGCACCCGCTGGCTGAACGCGGCGCTCGGCACGCTCGCCGGGTTCCTCACGTTCTGGCCGTACCGGAACTACCGCGTGTACCACTGGGAGCATCACCGCCACACCCAGGATCCCTCGCTCGATCCCGAGCTCTTCTTCCCGAAGCCCGCGTCGCGGCCGGTCTACCTCCTCGTGCTGACCGGGATCCCCAACGCGATCCGCCGTATCGGGGACATGTTGCGGCTCGCCGCCGGCCGAGCGGACCGGCCGTGGATGGCGCCCGCCGAGCGCCGGCCCCTCATCGTCGAGGCGCGGGCCTATCTCGCCGGCTATGCGGTGGTGGCGGCGGCCTCGGTGCTGGCCGGGACGCCCATCGCCCTGCTCGTCTGGATCGCGCCGTGGATGGTCGGCCAGGCGTTCCTGCGACCCTACCTGCTGGCCGAGCACACCGGCTGCGGGGTCACGCGCGACTGCCTCGAGAACACGCGCACCACGCTCACGCTGGCGCTCGTCCGTCTCTTCGCGTGGAACATGCCGTACCACTCCGAGCACCACGCCTACCCGGCGGTGCCCTTCCACGCGCTGCCCCGGCTCCACGAGCAGGTACGAGGCCGTATCGAGCATCTCGAGCCCGGCTACGTAGCGGCGACCGTGAAGGTGAATCGCCATCTGTTCGGCCCGGGGGCTGGCATTCTTCGGCACCCCGGCTGACAATACCCGCCTGCACCTCTCGCCCCCTCTGAGTTGTAAGTACTTGAGTCTAAATATGTTCGCTCCGTGGCGCGGCGCTTGCTCTTTCGCTCGAGCAGGCAGGCACACAATGACTCCGAGCGTGGTCACGTTGCAGGAGGTTCTGAGGCACCACCGGACGCTCTCCCGGCGGGGCCGGGAATTCTACGAGAACCTCCTCGCGCACGGCGACGTCCTCGCGGTTCGTCTCGACTACCTGCCGGGCGCGATGATGTGGCTGGTGACCACCACGAACCAGGCGCGACTGATGCGCAAGGCCCGCGAGGGGCGCACCACCTCGGACGTGTGCGTGATGAGCCTGGCCGAGGCGCAGGAGCTGTTCACGACGGTGGGTGACCCGATGCCGTCCGGCCTCTACGAGGTGGCCGCGTGGCTGCTGGCCCCCGCGCCCGAGGACTTCTCGCAGCCCGCGCAGGACGAATCCGATTCGGTAGACCTCGAAGAGCCCGAAGACCTCTCGTAGCGTCCTCGCTTGACTCGCCGGGCCGGCGTCCCTAGGATGCCGCCCAGAATGCCCGCCGTTTTCGTCCACGGAGTTCCCGACACCCACCGCGTCTGGACCGCTCTCGCTTCGCGTCTCACCCGGAAGGACGTCGTCACGCTATCCCTGCCGGGCTTCGGCTGCCCGGTGCCCGAGGGCTTCGACGCGACCAAGGACGCCTACGTCGACTGGCTGCTGGGCGAGCTGGCGTGCCAGCCGGCGCCCATCGACCTCGTCGGCCACGACTGGGGCGCGTTGCTGGTGGTGCGCGCGGTCTCGCGGCGCCCCCAGGCGGTGCGGAGCTGGGTGGTCGGTGGGGCGCCGCTCGATCCCGACTACGAGTGGCACCCGGCCGCGCGCGCGTTCCAGACGCCGGGGATGGGCGAGCGGGTGATGGAGAACATGACGCCCGCCGCGCTCCAGCAGGCCTTGGTCGCCGCAGGGGTGCCGGACGTCGCCGCGGCGGAGGCGGCCCGTCACATGGATCCCACCATGAAGCGCTGCATCCTCGCCCTCTACCGGTCGGCGATACACGTGGGCACCGAGTGGACCGGCGATCTGCGGCGCGTCACCGCGCCGGGGGCGCGGTTCGTCTCGCTCCCCGGCTGCTCGCACTGGTGGCAGCTCGAGCGGCCCGACGCCGTCGCCGACGAGCTGCGGCGTTTCTGGTAGTATCCCCGCGGCAGCTCCCGGCACGATCCCGACCCACCACCCGGCAAGGAGGCCCGAGATGGGAAGAGTCCTCGCGCTGATCACCATGGTTCTGCTGTGCCTCCCGATTCCCGCCGCGGCCCAGGACGCGCGGGCCACGCTCCAGGGCGCCGCCCAGGCGCTCGGCGCCGACAACCTCAAGTCGCTCACCTACGCGGCCAGCGGCGTCAACTTCGCGGTCGGGCAGAGCGCGGTGCCGGGCGCGGCGTGGCCGCGCTTCAACATCCCGACGTTCAGCCGCGCGGTGAACTACGAGACGGCCTCGCTGCGCGAGGAGCAGCTCCGCTCGCGGGCCGAGATGCCGCCGCGCGGCGGCGGCACGCCCTCGGTGGGTGAGCTCCGCGCGATCACGGTGGTGAGCGGGGACTTCGCGTGGAACGTGACCGGGGAGACGGTGGCGCCCGCGCCGGTGGCCCTGATCGAGCGGCAGCTCCAGCTCTGGGCCACGCCCCACGGGGTCATCAAGGCGGCCATGGCCAACAACGCCACCGTGCAGGGGCGCACCGTGTCCTTCGCGGTGCCCGGGCGCTACTCGATCAAGGCCACGCTCGACGATCGCGGCATGGTCGAGCGGGTGGAGGCGGTCCTCTCCAACGCGGTGGTGGGCGACATGCCGATGGAGGTGACCTACGCCGACTACCGCGACTTCGGCGGCGTGAAGTTCCCGATGCGCATCCACCAGGCCGCCGGCGGCTTCCCGGCCGCCGACCTGACCGTGAGCGAGGTGAAGCCCAACGCGCCGGTGGAGATCGCGGTGCCGGACGCCATCCGCGCCGCGACCATGCCCTACGCGCGAGTCGCCAGCGATCTGGCCGCGCCCGGCGTGTGGTACGTGACCGGGGGCAGCCATCACAGCGTGGTGATCGAGATGGCCGACCACGCGGTGGTGGTGGAGTCTCCGCTGAACGACCAGCGGGCGACCGCGGTGATCGCGGAGGCGCGCCGGCTCGTGCCCGGCAAGCCCATCCGCTACGTGGTCAACAGTCACCACCACTTCGACCACGCGGGCGGCCTTCGCGCCTTCGCGGCGGAGGGCATCACCGTGATCACCCACGAGACCTCGCGGGCCTTCTTCGAGGGGGCGCTCGCGGCCCCCGCGGCCATGACCCCGGACCGGCAGCAGGCCGCGCGCCGGAAGGTCACGGTGGAGGGGGTACGCGACAAGCGGGTGCTCACCGACGGAACGCGAAGCGTGGAGGTCCATCACATGGCGGGGAACACGCACGCCGACGGCATGCTGATGATCTACCTGCCGGGGGAGCGCCTCCTGATCCAGGCCGACGCCTTCACGCCCGGCCCGCCGAACGCGCCGGTGCCCGCGATCATCAATCCGCTGAGCGTGCAGCTGGCCGACAGCATCGCCCGCCTCAACCTCGGGGTGGATCGGCTCCTGCCGCTGCATGGGCGCATCGTGCCACTGGCGGAGCTGCACCGGATGATCGGCCGCAACTGAACCGACGCCGGCTGACCCGCTCGGGCCGGGAGCGCTAGCTCACTCCCGGCTCGAGCAGGGTGAGCGTGCCCGCGTCGGCGTCGAGCTCGGCCAGGCAGCCGACCGGGAGCGTGGTCTGATCCTCGATGTGGCCGACCATGATGCCGGAGATCGTGGGCACGCCCAGGGTCCGGCAGCGCTCGGCCAGGATGTCCTCGAGCGGCCGGTTCTGCAGGAAGAACTGCGAGGGGCTGCAGTTCGTGAACTTCCCGAACGCCACGCCCGCGACTCCCGCGAGCGCGCCCGACAGCCAGAGCTGGGTCAGCATCCGGTCGATGCGGTAGTACGCCTCCTCGACGTCTTCCAGGAACAGGATCGCGCCGCGCAGGTCCGGGAAGTAGGGCGTGCCACAGAGGTGCGACATCAGGCACAGGTTGCCCCCGAGCAGCCGGCCGCGCGCCTTGCCCGGCACGAGCGTGGCCACCCGGTTCTCCCCGTCCAGCCAGCCCTCGGCCCGCGGGAAGGGCGGGGGACCGCCGAGGCGCACCGGCGTCTGTGGAGTCCACAGCACGCGCTTGATCTCGCCCAGCGAGTAGGGCGTGAACGCGCGGAAGGCCACCGGCCCGTGGAAGGTGACGAGGCCGGCGTGGCGGTGGATCGCCATGTGGAGCGCGGTGATGTCGCTGTAGCCGATCAGGGCCTTGGGCTTCCGCTGCATGAGGGCGTAGTCCAGCGCGGGCAGGATCCGCGAGGCCCCGTAGCCGCCCCGCACGCACCAGATCGCGTCCACGCCATCGTCGGCGAACATCGCGTTGAGGTCGTCGGCGCGGGCCGCGTCGGAGCCGGCCAGATAGCCGTCGCGATCGAAGAGATGCGCGCCGGGTTTCACCTTGAAGCCGAGCGACTCCACCGTGTCGATGGCGAAGCGGATGCGCTCGGGATCGTTGGGCGCCGCGGACGGCGCCACCATCCCGATGGTCTGACCCGGAGCGAGGCGGCGCGGGCGAAGGAGTGGCATGCAGGCATCTTACCGCGCCTTGACTTTGTCCCGGGAGCGCGGCTAGTCTCGGCGCGCCACCTCCATGAGCGCGATCAAGCGCACCGCGATCCGGGCCGGTCACATCCTCGCCTTCGACGGCCGCGGCCACCGGCTCCTGCGCGACGGGGTCGTGGTGATGGAGGGCGACCGGATCCTCCACGTCGGGCCCCGCTTCGACGGCACGGTGGACGAGACGGTGGACGCCCGCGACCGGGTCGTCACCCCGGGCTTGATCTCCACCCACGCCCACATCGGCGGCTCACCGCTGGACCGCTCCTTCATCGAGGATCGCGGCACCCCGCAGTTCTGGTACTCGGGCCTCTTCGAGATGCTGCCGGTGCGCAGCGAGGGACAGGACGAGGAGGGCGGGCGCGCGTGCGTGGACTTCTCGATGGCCGAGCTGCTGCGCGGCGGGGTCACCACCGTCATGGAGATCGGCGGGCTCGGGGAGTACGTGGTCGAGCGCGCCGCCCACTACGGGATCCGCGTGTACGTGGGCCAGGCCTTCCGGTCCGGACGCTGGCTCACCCGGGACGGCAAGCGCGTGGAGTGGGAATGGAATGAGGAGCAGGGCCGGCAGGGCCTCCGCCGCGCGGTGGAGTTCCACGCGAAGCATGACGGCGCCCACGGCGGGCTGGTGCGCTGCTTCTTCTCGCCCGCCCAGATCGACACCTGCTCGCCCGTTCTGCTCAAGGAAGCCAAGCGCTTCGCGGACGAGGCGCGCGTGCCGTACCAGGTGCACACCTCGCAGTCGGTGGTGGAGTTCAACGAGATGGTGGCCCGCCACGGCAAGACGCCGATCGCCTGGATGCGCGAGCTGGGCGTGCTCGGGTCCAATACCATCCTGGGCCACGCGATCATCGTGGGCGGCTCGTCCTGGACCAACTATCCGGCGGGGGATGTGGCGATCATGGCGGACGCGGGCTGCTCGGTGGCCCACGCGGTCTGGGTCTTCGCGCGACGGGGGGTGGCCATGGAGTCGTTCGCGGCCTACCGCGCGGCCGGCGTCAACATGTCGCTCGGCACCGACACGAATCCGCAGAGCGTGATCGAGGCGATGCGCTGGGCCGCGGTCTGCTCGAAGATGATGGAGCGCAATACCGAGGCCACCACCGCCGCCCACGCCTTCGACGCGGCCACCCTGGGCGGGGCCCGCGCGCTCGGTCGCGACGACCTCGGGCGCATCGCCGCCGGAGCCAAGGCCGACCTCGTCCTGTGGAAGGCCACATCGTGGCGGATGACCCCGCTGCGCGACCCCATCAAGAACCTGGTCTACAACGCGACCGACGAGGACGTGGATCGGGTCTACGTCAACGGGCGGATGGTGGTGGACGGCGGCCGCGTGCTCGCCGCTGACGAGAGGGCGATCCTGGCCGCGCTGCAGGCGGCCGGCGACCGGATGTGGCCGCGGATGGCCAAGGGGGACTGGGCCGGCCGCAGCGCCGACCAGCTCTCCCCGCAGACCTACCCGGAGTGGAGCGGCTAGGGGACTACCGGCGGCCCTTGAGCAGCCAGTCCACCGCGGCGGAGCCGTCGGTGGCGTCGGCGCTTTCGGCCGCGCGAGCCGGCTCGGCCGGGCGCGGAGCCGGCGGAGCGGGCGGACGGACCGTCTCGACCGCGCGCGGCGCCTCGGGGGCGCGCGAGCTGCTCTCCGGAGCCGATACGTTGCGCGTGGCCGGCGTGGTCGACGCGCGCTGGGGCGGCGGAACGACCTCGGCCGGCTGAGGCTTCGCGGCAACCGGCACGGGCTCGGGGCGCGGGGTCGGCCGGATCTCTGGCGCGGGGGTGGGCTTGGCCGCGGCAGTGGCCGCCGGTTTCGGCGCGGGCGCCGGCGGCGGGGTGACGACGACCGGCGCCGGAGGCGTCACCGGCGCGGCAGGGGCCGGCGCGGCGACCTTGGGCGCGGGCGCCGGCGTGGGCGCCGGAGCCGGTGCGGGTTGCATCTCCGGTGCGGGCGCGGTCGGCGCTCGCTCGGCCGGCGCGGCCGCGTTCGCGGTGCCCCGGATCGATGAGCTGGCCGGCGCGGCCCGCCGCGAGCCTTCGTCCACCAGCAGCTCGACGCTGCGGGCGAACCGCCGGCCATGGTAGAGCTCGTAGGCGACTTTGACCTGGCCGCCGGGCCGGATGTCCTCGAACCAGCCGTCCTTGGCCCCGACCATGATCCGCGTGGTCTTGGTCACCACCAGCGGCACCACGCCGCCCCCGAACGGCCCGGAGTTGACGTGGATGGTGTTGGATTCGACCTTCGACACCCAGCCCACCGTCTCCCCGTCGGGCCGGTCGCGGCCCGGCGTGAACGCGTACTCACCCGGATCGGGCGGCCAGAGCATCAGCACCACCGCAGCCAGGAGCGCGAGGCTCCCGGCTGCGGCGCCGATCGAGAGAAAGCGGTTGCCGCCGGATACCACGCGGTTACTCGTCAAGAAGTCCTTTGATCGCGTTGAAGACCGGGTTCTCGTTCGCGGCGGGCTTGGTCGCGGTCGCAGGTGCCCCGGCGGCCGCGGTGCCGATATACTTCCGCACGCAGTCGTACTGCTCCCAGCCCTTCAGCGGATAGTTGAGATCGACCGCCTTCCACTTCGGGTGGCCGTTCTGGAGCAGCCAGGGCATCTGCTTCGACATCGTCTGGGCGAAGCGCCCGATGTTGTCGCAGTCCTTCCGTCGAAAATCGAACGAGACCAGCACCGCCTTGACCGCCACGCTGTTGACCGGCGTCTTCTGCCACTCGTAGACGTTGGCGGGGATGTCGGCGCGCGGATAGAACTCGGTGATGCTCTTGTTCGTGATCGGGATCAGCTCGAGACCGTCTTTCTCGGTGACGTCATCCTTGAGCAGCTTCACCGGGAACCCGGCCACGTAGAACATGGCGTCGATCCGCCCCGCCTTGAGCTCGGCCAGCGCCTCGCCGGTGTCGATCGGCACCATCTCGGCGGGGGCGACCTCGGAGAGCTTGAAGAGCAGCCGCGAGGTGAGATAGGTGCCGCTCCCGTCACGGCCGATGGCCACGCGCCTGCCGGCCAGATCGTCGAAGTCGCGAATGCCCTTCCGGCCCAGGAGGTGGACCTCCTCGTTGTAGAGCGGGAACACCATGCGGGTCTTCTTGGCGATGCGGCTCAGGACCGGGTCCGACTGCACGCGGGCCACGAAGGCGAGCACGTCGGACTGCACGATGCCCATCTGCACGCCGGGGCGCTGGTACACCGCGAAGATGTTCTCGATGGAGCCCTTCGACGTGTGCACCGTGAGGTTCACGCCCGCCGGCTTCGTCAGCTTCTGCAGATCGAGGCCGAACTGGTAGTAGGTGCCCTTGTCGCCGCCGGTGATGATCCCCATGTCCTCCGCGGCCGGGCTGAGGCTCGCCGCGACCAGGAGCATCAGGAGTGCGAGCGAGCTCTGAATGATCAGCTTCGATTTCGTCACAGGTTGTTCTCCTCTAGGCGAGAGTCACCCCGCGGGCTCGGAGAGGGCAAGCGTCGCACCAGTCCCTCTGATTCGAACGGAGTCCCAGGGGTTAGCACCGATAGTGCGATTCTTGCACAGGGAGATTTACCGAAGGACCGCGTACTCCGCTACCCAACCTTGCCTCCCGGGGACCTTTCTTCAGCCGGGCCCCGCTCTCGCGAACCCGGGATGAGGACGATGACATAAGGCTGGGAGCCAGTCAACCACGGCCGCGCGCTGCGTCATCGGGGCTGGGCTTGCGTGGAGCGTACCAGTCGGCGTAGAGTCCCGCTCCCGGAGGACACAAGATGCCCGAGCGCCCGCTGCCGACCGAAAAGGAAGTGCGTGCCCTGATCCACGACCGCCGCAACTGGGGGCGCTGGGGGAAGGACGACCAGGTCGGCGCGATCAACCTGATCACCCCGGCGAAGCGTGCGGCAGCGGCCCGGCTCGTCCGCACCGGGCGGAGCGTCTCGATGAGCCGCCCGTTCCCCAAGGAACCCGGTCCCAACAACGCACTCCCGGCGCAGCACTACATGCGCACGCTGGCGCGCGGCAAGGGGGGCTTCGCCGCCGATTATTACGGGATCTTCTACCACGGCATCGCGTCCACCCACCTCGATGCCCTCTGCCACACCTGGGACGAGGAGGCGATGTGGAACGGGCGCGATCCGAAGAAGGAGATCACGTTCGACGGGGCCACGTTCGGCGCGGTCGAGCACTGGGCCGAGGGCATCATCACGCGCGGGGTCTTCCTGGACGTGCCGCGCCACCGGGGGGTCTCGTCGGTCACCCACGACCGGCCCGTGCACGGCTGGGAGCTGGAGGACATCGTACGGGCCCGCGGGCTCACGCTCGAGCCGGGCGATGCGGTCTGCGTCTATTCCGGGCGGGAAGCCTGGCAGGCCGCGAACGGCGACAAGCCCTATGGCCGGCCCTTCGCGCTTGGCCCCATGGAGCGGCCGGGCCTGCACGTGTCCTGTCTCGAGTTCCTGCGCGACCACGACGTGAGCGTGCTCGTCTGGGACATGCTGGACCACCTGCCGATCGGGTACGACATCCCCTGGGCGGTGCACGCCGCCCTCTTCGCCTACGGGGTCGCGCTCGTGGACAATGCGCTCCTCGAGCCCCTGAGCCACGTCTGCGTGGAGGAGAAGCGGGACGAGTTCATGCTGATCGTCGCCCCGCTCCTGGTGGTGGGCGGCACCGGCTCGCCCGCCAACCCCCTCGCGATGTTCTGAGAGCCCGCGCTCAGCCCACGCGGTACTTCTTCTCGGCTCCCGGGGCGAGGGCCACGCCGTGGCCCGGGCGATCCGGGATCAGGAAGTCGCCGCCCTGCATGACCGGCATCTCGGCGAAGAGGTCCTCAGGCACCCAGTCGATCCACTCCACCAGGAAGCCGTTGCTCAACGCGCCGGCCACCTGCAGCGACAGCTCGTGCACGACGTGGGGCGAGACCGCGAGCTGGTGCGCGGCGGCGAGGCGGCCGATCTTGAGCGTCTCGCTGAAGCCGTTGGCGCGGCAGAGATCGGGCATCAGGTAGCGGGCGGCGCCTCGCTCGATGAGGTCACGGAACTCGAAGCGCGTGTAGTTGTTCTCGCCGGTGGCCACCGGGATGTTGATGCCGCGGGCCACCTCCGCGCAGGCGGCCAGGTCGTCGGCCAGCACCGGCTCCTCGTACCACACGAGGTCCAGGTCTTCCAGGAGCCGCGCCTGGCGAAAGTTGCCGAGCACGTCGAGCTTCTGGTTGACGTCCACCATGAGCCGGACCCCGTCGCCCACCGCTTTCTTCACCGCCAGCACGCGCTCCCGGTTGGCCCGCGGATCGGGGTTGTGGATCTTGAGCTTGTAGTAGCGGCAGCCCCGCGCCACGTAGGCCTGGGCTTCGCCGATCAGGTCGTCGAGCGAGTAGCTCGGCCATCCGCCGCTGCCGTAGGCGGCGACCCGGTCGGTGACCCCGCCCCAGAGCTTGTAGAGCGGCAGCCCCGCCGCCTTCCCGACGATGTCCCACAGCGCGATGTCGAGCGCGCTGAGCGCATAGGCCGCGACGCCCTGGCGCTTGATGCCGCGATCCGCGCGGTACATGCGCTCCCACAGCCGCTCGACCAGCGTCGGGTCCTGGCCCATCAGCAGCGGCGCAAGACGCGTGTCGAGGTAGGTCTGGATGGACTCGGCACCACCGCCGCCGAAGGCCAGGGTGTAGCCCAGGCCGGTGAGGCCCTCGTCGGTGCGAACGTGCGCGACGACCAGGCTGTGGTGCGGGAAGTCGAGCGCGATGGGCTTGCGGTTCGGAATGCGCAGCACGGCGCTGTCGATGGCGGTGATTTTCATGGCCGCCATCCTAGGCCGGGCAGGTCCGCGAGCGCAATGGGCGATGGATCCGCGATGGGTATCGGCTTGCCCTGAGTGAGCACCCGTGGACTCTCACCGGAGGCGGTGAGTCCCGCGCAAATCCTGCCGAGGTCGGGCGCTCTCTTCAAGTGCGTGAATCATGTGGCGTTTTTCCGGTTCCGCTGGTGGCATGGCCTTCGCTATTCCCTCCGGGCATGCAGGACGCTGAGTCTCTGCCCTCGAGCCACGGCCGGCGGGGTCTGATCGCCCTCGTGATCCTGCTCTTGATCCTGCTGCCGCTCTACCTCTGGCCGCTGCGTGGAGGCCTGGCTGGCCTGCCGGGCGCGGCCCTGCAAGGGTCCGTGCGCGATCCACGGAGCGCAGCGGCGGTCGCGCAGATCCCGGGCGATGTGTGGGACGCGCTCATGGGGCACCCCGGCACACCACCGTCCCTGCCTTCCCCGAAGCCGCCGCGCAACCTGACCATGATCACTCGCGACGAAGGCATCCCGGGTGGCGGTTTCGACGAGGGCTCCGGCGGCACGCCCTCCGATACCGCGGCGGCCTTCGCGCGGGGGATGCTCGCTCAGCTCGGTTCGGCGGATCTACCCGGCGCCAATCCCGCCGGGGGCGACACAGCCCCCACGCCAGGGGAGTTCTCCACCAGCAGTCCGGATGGCGGGTCCGGAGGCCCCTCGAGCGGCTTCGGTCCAGGGGGCTATCCCGGGTTCGGCAATCTCGGTCCGTGGCCCGGCGGCGGGTCCGGTGGAGCGCCACGTCTCACGAGCCTTGGACCGACGTTCGATCCAGGCGATCCGCGCGCCCTGCAGCCGACGCCCGAGCCGGCGACGCTCGCGCTGGTCGGCTCGAACCTCGCACTCCTGGGTGTGGCTGCGTGGCGTCGTCGCCGCCGCCGGTTGGGGATTCCTGCGCCCGGCTAACGCAATTTCGGGTGACAAGATTTGGAGCTTGAGCAACCAGCTTTTGGCGACGCGCCCCGGTTTGAAGCCCCTAACTACCTACTGATATTGCAGTCCTTCGATGGCACACGCGTTGCGTGGAACCGTCTGCGTAGCGCAAATCCTTCGAGGAGCGCAAAACTGTGAATGTCCTGGTTCTTGACGAGACCCTGGAGCTGTCGGCTCCCGTTCGTGGCCTCGCGACTCTATATGGGTGGGATCCGCACTTCGTCGGCTCGCTGCACGAGCTCGAACTGGCGGTCCGGGCGCACGGGCGGCCGGGACTGGTGATCGTGAACCTGCAGGCGCCGCTGACCGCCTGGGAGCTGGGCCAGCGGTTGCGCGGGCTCGAGGGTGATAGCCCGGTGGTCGTGCTGGGGCCGCGCGACAGCACGGATGCGCCCCCGCCGCTTCCCGGCGTGCAGTGGCTGGAGCGTCCCGCGGAGGAAGCCGAGCTGACCGCGGCACTGGCCCGCGTGGTGAGCCGCCTGGGCCTCGGAGGTCGGCGGATCGGGTCCGGCGGTGACGCGACGGCGCACGGGCTGGTGGGGCAGTCGGCGCAGCTGGCGGAGGTGCTGGCGAAGATCGAGAAGGTGGCAGTGGGGGATGCGAACGTGTGCATCTCGGGGGAGTCAGGGACGGGCAAGGAGCTGATCGCG
>WNFK01205590.1_pt1 | contig 21742 bp, 23 predicted proteins | sample 5400281 | NCBI WGS metagenome assembly WNFK01 (sample SAMN13153350, study PRJNA577476) | soil metagenome | isolation source: 20 cm soil on Douglas fir-dominated hillslope | place: USA:California | collected 2013-09-17
GGAGGGACCGCCTGTCTTGGGCTCACGCTGATGAACACGACCCACGTGGGCGGCCTCCAAACCGCCCTCGAGGTCAGGGACCCGGATGGAGGCATCCCGGCCGATCCGTTCGTCCACGCGGTCTCGGTCGATCCGGTCGGGCGCGCCGCGGGATTCCATGTAGGCTGGACCGCGGAGGGTTTCCGCACCAGGATCATTCTCTACTCGACGGACGGAACCCAGATCCCCCCAGGCGACGGACCGGTGGTCCGGATCTGCTACGCGATCGCACCGGAGACCACTCCCCAAACGTTCCGGGTCCTCGATCTCGCGACGATCGTCGCGAATCCCGACGGAGAAGCGATTCCTGCCTGCCCGACTCTAGTCCCGGTCCCAGACGGCTACATCTGTGTCTCACCCACCAGCTGCGACGTGAACGGAGACGGAATCTCCGACATTCTCGACGTGATTCGGCTGGTCCGCTGCGCGCTGGGCAACGGGAGCGATTCATCCTCGGCCTGCCCGGACAGCGTCGCGGCACGGGCGGACTGCAACGGCGACGGCTCGATCGACATCCGGGACGTGGTCTGCTGCGTGCGGAAGATGCTGCCGTTCATGAACGGAACAGGTTCGCCCGCAATCTCTCCGGGCGCCCCGGGTGGAAACCGGATCAGCTGGGGCTCGGTGCGTTGGATCAACGAGGTCGAGGGCTTCGCGACGGTCCAGATCCAGACAGCCCAGGATTGGGGCGGCACGCAGTTCCTGCTCAACCCGTCCGCGGCTCCCGTCCGAATCCGCGGCCTCAAGCTCGCCCAAGCGAACGCGCAGGACCAGCTCGAATGGGCGATCGATGGATCGGGTATGGCGCACGCGATCGTCTATACGACGGCCGCGGGCCCGGGAACCGGCCGCACGCTACTGATCGAGGTCGCGCTCGAGCGGATTCAGGGGACCTCCGCGGCCGGCGCGCTCATGCTCAACGGCGTGAAGGCGGGCACGTCGAGCGGGGCGCCGGCCTGGATCACGTCGCTCAATCCCGACCTGGTCATCCCGCAGGCCGTCGTTGCCGCACCGGCGCTCTTGGGCGCCCGGCCGAACCCGTCGCGGGGGCGGAGCGAGATCGGCTTCGTACTCCCGTCGGATGCGCGCGTGGTCCTGCGTGTCTACGACGTGGGGGGGAGGCTCGTGCGCACGTTGGTCGACGGCCCGACGCCGGCCGGGGTGCATCACATACCGTGGGACGGAACGGACTCGCGTGGCAGGGCGGTGACGTCCGGCGTCTATTTCAGCAAGCTCGAGGTCGGGGACCAACGCCGGTCAGCTCGCTTCATGCTCTTGCGATAGGACCGAGATGGAACCGTCGGATCCGATCGTTCAGTATCTGACGTATCTCTTGCTGATGCTGGCGCCGCTCTGGATGTTGGGCTGCTGAGCGGCGCCACTCAGCCGCCGATCGCTTCCCAGGCACCCGACTGATCGCTCAGGCGGGCGGTGTCGAGAACTTTCTGGACCTCGACGCCGTCCGCGAAATCGGGGCTCGCCGGTTTTCCTTCCTGGATCGCCGCGCGGATCATCTCGACCTTCACCGAGAACGGCGCGAGCAGGCGTTCCTTACGGGTTTGCTTTAGCTTCAGGTCGTCGGGGATGGGGACCTCCTCGAAGGTGCCGTCCCCCTTCGGCCGACCGAGTCGATACGCGTCCAGCACCGTGAACGAGCCGCCGGAGCCCGACACCTCCATGGTCAGTCGACGGACATGCGCTCCACCGAGGAGATCCACGATGCCTCTGGCCCCGTTTTCGAACTGGACGAGAAGCGCGAACGCATCGCCCGCGGTGATCGCCCGGTGGGCCGGAGCGACGTCGGGCGCCTCCGCGGCGAGCGTCCGCAGGGTGCAGAAGACACGCCGAATCGGGCCTCCCCAGAGCAAGAGCTGATCGATGTGGTGGGAGCCCAGGGCACCCAAGTAGCCCCCTCCGCGCCTTCTCTCGGTCAGCCAGGTGAGCCGTCTCTTGGGGTCGCGCGCCCAGCCCGGAATCCGCTCCTGGATCGCGATGTGCTCCAGGCGGCCAAGCTCCCCCTCCCGGATCTTCCGCGTGAGCGTCTCCCTCGCGGGGAAATGGCGGAACTCGTGATTCACGACGTGGACCACGCCCTTGGCCGCGGCGAGGGAGCTGAGCTCGCGTGCCTCGGCCAGATTCATCGCGAAGGGCTTCTCGCAGAGGACGTGCCGGCCGCGCTCGAGCGCCGCGCGGGCCATGGGGTAGTGCTGGTCGACCGGCGTCGCGATTGAGACTAAGTCCGCATCCGCCTCATCGAGCATCCGTTTCCAATCGTCCGTCGCATACGGGATCTCGAATTCCGCGGCGACACGACGCGCGTTTTCGAGGTTCCCGCTCGCGACCCCTACCAGCTTGAACGCGCGGTTCGAGGCGAAGCCCGGCGCATGGACCTGGGCTCCGAAGCCCGTGCCGATAAGAAGGACGCGGATCGGTGGGTGGGCGGGCATAAGCGGGGATCATACCAGGGGAGCAAACCGAGAAGGCCCCGGATTCCTGCTGGCCCGCCGGAGGCGGCGAGGCGATAATACCGGGTCCCCCTAATCGCCCAAGTCCAATGGAGCAACCCTCGCCGGCCGACAGCATGGGATTGACCGAGACGCCTCGCCTCGCCGTGATCGGCGCCGGCTTTACCGGCTCGCTCACGGCCACCCAACTCCTGCGGAACGCGACCAAACCTTTCGATCTTCTGCTGCTCGAGCGGAGACCTCCGTTCGGCTCGGGGACCGCGTTCGCGACCTCACTTCCCTGCCACCTTCTCAACGTCCCCGTGAGCCGCATGAGCGCGATCGCCGGGGAGCCGGATCACCTCCTCCGTTGGCTCGCCAACGGAGGCTCCCCGGAGCCATCCCTCGCCTCGGAATCGGCCTACCTTCCACGACAGGTGTACGGGGCCTACGTGGAGCACACCCTTCGCGCCGCCGCCGAGAGCTCGTGCGCGCGCCTTGTGAGAATGGTGGGAGAAGCCGTCTCGATCGATGCCGCGGAGCAGGGCGCTCGAATCCGATTGCGCGATGGAACCTCGATCGAGGCGCGCTGCGTGGTCCTCGCGATCGGAAACCCGCCCCCTTCCGACCCCCTGGGAGGCGTCTCTCCTCCCTCGAGCCGCCGCTATGCGGGGGATCCCTGGGACCCGGCGGCGCTGGATGGCCTCGAACCCGACGATCCCGTGTTGACCATCGGATCGAATCTGACCATGGTGGACATCGCGCTCACGCTCGAACACCGGAGCCACCGCGGGCCGATCATCGCGGTCTCGACGCACGGGCTCTTGCCCCACCCGCACGAGGAGAACCTCCCCCCCGCGTGGGGGCCACGTGTCGGCAGACAGGCGTTGACCCCACGCCGTCTCATCCAGGCGATGCGCGAGGAAGTGAGCGCCGCGGCGAAGGCCGGCGTGGGGTGGCGATCGGTCGTGGATTCGATGCGTCCCAAGACGGGACTGATCTGGGCATCCTGGCCGGACCGTGAGCGGAGGCGATTCCTGAGACACGCACGGCCCTACTGGGAGGTACACCGCCATCGCATGGCGCCGGAAAACGCGAGGACGATCGCCGCGCTCCGCCGCTCGGGACAGCTTCGGGTGGAGGCGGGTCGCATCGTCGGAGCCCGCGAGGGGCGAAGCTCGATCGAGGTGCGCGTGATCCGGCGCGGCTCGGCCGCCCTGCAAACATTCGACGTGAGCCGGGTCGTGAACTGCACGGGACCGGAGATGCAGTATCGGCTGTCCCGCGATCCTCTGGTTCGCGATCTTCTCGCGCGGGGGCTCGCGCGGCCCGGACCGCTCGGGCTGGGCTTCGACGCCGGCGAACGCGGGGCGCTCATCGGCGCCGACGGCAGGCCATCGACGGTGCTGTTCACCTTGGGCCCGCCGCTCAAGGGGCTCTTCTGGGAGACCACGGCGGTTCCCGAAATCCGCGAGCAGGCTGCGTCGCTCGCCGCGCTGCTCGGGCCGCGGTTCTCCGAGCCCGAGCGCCTTTCTCCAGAACTCTCGTGAAGGGCCGCGTGAAACCGGAGGCGCATGGCCAGGGGACCTAACCCAAACCGCTTCTTCTGGGGTGCGGGCACCTCCGCGCACCAGGTCGAGGGCGGGAACGACCGGAACGACTGGTGGGATTGGGAGCAGCTGCCGGGAAAGATACGGGACGGGGACCGATCCGGCGCCGCTTGCCTTCATTGGGACCGCTACGAAGAGGATCTCGATCTTCTCCGCTCGCTCGGGCTCGATGCGTACCGGTTTTCGATCGAATGGAGCCGCATCGAACCGGAACCCGGGCGTTACGACGAAGGAGCGATCGAGCATTACCGCCGCGTTCTCATCGCCTGCCGCACACGCGGCATTGCGCCGATGGTCACGCTGCACCATTTCACGAATCCACGCTGGTTCTCCGCGCTCGGCGGATGGGAGGTCGCGCGCAATCTCCCGCACTTCGCTCGCTTCGCGCGATTGGCCGGCGAGCGCTACGGCGATCTCGTGGACGTCTGGGTCACGATCAACGAGCCCGAGGTTCTGGCCTTCCACGCGTACGACGAGGGCGCGTGGCCTCCCGGGGTGAAGGACCGCGCCCGCGCGCTCGGGGTCATCGCGAATCTCCTGGAGGCGCATGCCCTGGCCTCTGTCGCCCTACGCGAGACGGACCGCGTGGACGCGGATGGAGACGGGATACCCGCGCTCATCGGGGTCGCGAAGCACTGGGTGCTGCTCGAACCGCTCCACCCGTGGTGGCCATTCGAGCACGTATCCGCGGCGATCCAGCACGGTGTTTTCAACGTGGCCGTCGCGCGCGCGCTGCGGGGCGACCCGATCCATCTCGCGATCCCGGGTATCCGCCCGGTTCGACGGCAGGTCGATGCCCTGCGGGGCTCCTCGGACTTCATCGGCGTGAATTACTACACGCGGTGGATGGTGAGCTTATTCGGGAAGGAGCCGCGCCAAGCGCGTCCCGGCGCCCCTGTGAGCGATCTCGGATGGGAGGTTTACCCGGAAGGTCTCGAGCGTGCGCTCATGGAATGCGCGGCATTCGGCCTCCCGCTCATCGTCACCGAGAACGGCATCGCCGACGCCAGCGACCGAATTCGCCCGGGGTTCATACGCGAGAGCCTGGCCGCGGTCGATCGGGCGCGAGCCCGCGGCGCGGACGTGAGGGGATATTTCCACTGGTCGCTCTTCGACAACTTCGAATGGAACGACGGTTACCACGGACGATTCGGCCTCTTCGCGATCGATTTCGCAAAGGCGGACCGGCCCCGTTCTCCCAGACAAAGCGCCCGCGTCTACGCCGACGAGGTCGCCCGCCGGCGCTGAGCGGGCGATGCCCGCCCGGGCGGAAGGGCTAACGGCTCCCACAACCGCTTTTACCCTTGGACGATGGCATGGCGGTTGCTTTAATTCACGTCCCGGACGGGGACGGCCACAATCAGTGTGGCTCTCACCAACGGTCGGCAAACTGGGAGGAAAAACCATGAGGCGATTACCCTTATGGATCGTGTGCTCCGCTATGGCGGTCTCGCTGACCGCGGCGGCGTCGAATGCGGGCGCGGATACTAGCGTCTCGATCAACCTGCGCGTGGGGGATCCCTACCGCGGCCCCAGCCTTGAGTTCCGTCACGAGCCGGATGTCGTCTTGGTGCCAGACTCGCGCGTCTATTACGTTCGTGACTACGACTACGACATCTATCGGTACGGCAGCTATTGGTACTTCACCTACGACGGGGGTTGGTACCGCGCACGGCGCTACAATGGCCGCTATGTCTACATCGGCTATGAGTCGGTGCCGCGCGCCGTGGTTATGGTGCCTGTGAAATACCGCAAGCACTGGCAGGAGCCGGGACGCGGTCACGCTTATGGGCACTACAAGGAGGCCCGCAAGGACAAGGGAAACGGGCACGGGCATGGCCGAGGCCACGGGCACGGAAACTAGAAGGCGAGACCCCGCAGCATTGGGAACAGCCGGGGCCCCTCCTGGGGCCCCTTTTCATTACCGGGCGGCCCCCAGACCCTGATTTGACCCTGTGGCCAATTAGCCACCCTTCGGTACGGTGAGTCTACATAAGGGACAGGCATAACCACCCTGGAGTTTGGCTTACGATGTTTATTTTCAATGGCTTATGCGCCTAGAATGCCGTGGCACAGGCATTGCTCTTACCAATGGTCAGACCGCCCTCAGGGCGGTGGCAGCAGCCAAAGGAAAAGGAGGGTCCTCATGAAACGCCTATCCAGTTGGACCGCATGTTTGGCATTCGTGCTCGCGCTGAGCTCCTTGACGTCGAGCGCGTCCGCGAGGACCAGCGTTTCGGTCGACCTGCACTTTGGTGACCGATACCGTGGCCCAGACGTCGTCTTTTATCATGAACCCGATGTCGTCGTGGTACCCGGCACGCGCGTCTACTACGTCCGCGACTACGACTACGACATGTATCGGTGCGGCAGGTTCTGGTACTACAACTACGACGGCGGCTGGTACCGCGCGCGTAATTACCGCGGCCCGTGGATCTATGTCGGGTATCGTTCCGTGCCGCGGGAAGTAGGCTACGTGCCCTCTCGCTATCGCAGGCATTGGCGCGAATTCCGCGAGGAGCCGAGGTACACGTATCGCGACTCACGGAACCGTGACCGCGGCTGGCTGGACCGGGATCGCGGCGAGCAGAATCGTGACCGCGGCTGGCGGGACCGTGACCGCGGCGAGCAGAACCGGGATCGCGGCGAGCAGAACCGGGATCGCGGCTGGCGTGATCGCGATCGTGATGAGCGCGGGGATGGGCGGCAGGATCGGTAACGACATCTCCGCCTGACCAAGTCATCGACGAGGGGGGTCCCGAAATGGGACCCCCCTCTCTTTTGGATGACCCGCCCCTGCCCATGACAAATCCGGTAGGATCGATGCGTGGCGGGGCGCATGGCGGCGGTAACGCGCCGGCCCGATACGCTGTGCCGAATTGAGTCCGGATACGCCGACCGAGGTACAGGGGGGGAAGCGGCATGACTCAAACGCAGCTACTGAAGAGGATCAAACGCGCGCACTGGCGGTCCCTGGAGCGGCTCCTACGCCGGGCCTATCAAGAGGGGTTCAGTGCCGGGCTCGTTCGCGCGCACGGGGCGGGTCGTCGAGGGCGCACGATCCGCGCGGACGCCCGGGTGGAAGGGCTCGTGCGCCAGATCGAGCAGCACTTCGGCCTCGACCGCTACGGCTTCGAGGTCCGGGTGGTGCACCCCGGGTCGGGGAGAAGGATTCCCGCTCGAGATCTCCTCGCGAAATACATCATCGAGGACGGAACTTCCCGAGATTCAGCAAGACCGTGACGGTGTTCGAAGCCGAGTTCGCGGTCACGAGATCCGGCCACCCGTCGAGGTTCAAATCGCCCGCGGCGACCGATTGAGGGTTTCGCCCGACTCTGAGAGGAATAGCCCTGCGGAATCCTCCGTCTCCCTTCCCCAGCAGGACCGAACAAGTGCTGGAAGCCAGATCCGACGAAGCAAAATCGGCTCGGCCGTCCGCGTTCAGGTCCAGGACCGCGAGCGCGTAAGGCTGGCGCCCGGTGGGGATCTCCCGCTTTCCCCGAAAGGAACCGTTCCCGATCCCCAGAAGGACCGAGATGCTGTTGGAAACCAGGTTCGTAACCGCCAGGTCCGGCCTCAAGTCCTCGTTGAGGAACCCGACCGCGACCGAATAGGGGGAGACGCCGGTGGAATAGTCCCGCCGGCGGCGGAAGGTGCCATCGCCGTTCCCGAGCAAAACAGAGACGCAGTTGGAGTTGAAGCACGCAACGACGAGGTCCGGCGCATCATCGGCGTTGAGATTTGAGATCGTGACCGACCGCGGCCCGTGAGCTGTCGGATAGGCCGATGCCGCTTGAAATGATCCGTCCCCCCGCCCGAGAAGCACCGAAACTTTATTGAGGTTCAGGTTCGCCGTGACGAGGTCCGGAATCCCGTCCGCGTTCAAATCGCCGACCGCGATCGAATAGGCCCCACCGCCTCCCTCGACATCGCGCCGCCCGCCAAACGTGCCGTCCCCTTGACCCAAGAGCACCGCCACCGTGCCGGTGCCCTCACTCGCCACGGCCAGATCCTCACGACCGTCCTGGTTCAGGTCACCGATGACGAGGGTGTAGGGGAGAAAAGGGCCGGCGAATTCCTGCCGGGTCTGAAAGGTCCCGTCGCCTTTTCCGAGAAGGACCGAAACCTTGTTCGAGCCGTAGTTCGCGAGCGCAAGATCCGGAATCGGATCCGCGTTCAAGCGGCCGATCACGACGGAGCAGGGATAGTTACCCGCTGAATACTCCACGCCGGCATCGAAAGCAATTTCCTGGGACGATCGTGTCGTCGGGTCGGGCCGGTCGATTCTTGGGAGGGAATCCATGGGGGCCATCGCGAGGACCGAGGCCATAACGAGGGCGATCTTCATCCCGCGCATCATCCGGCACCTCGGCTCAGCGTATGGGGCGAAGAATTTGGCTGAATCGGGGCCAATTCCGATCGCCGTCCCAGGAGAAGTAGCGGAAGATAGCTTTCCCTTTGACCAGCGCGATCGGCAAGGGACCCCAGAAGCGGCTGTCCAGGCTGTTGTCTCGGTTGTCCCCCATCATGAAGATGTGGTCCTTCGGCACGATGATCGGCCCGAAGTTGTCGCGCGGGCCGGCATCCCGCGACAGGACCCTATCGTCTTCGTGGATGACGTAGGGTTCGACCTGCTTCTTGCCGTCCACGTAGAGGGTCTTGTCCTTCACCTCGACCGTCTGTCCCTCGACCGCGACGCAGCGCTTGATGAAGTCCTTCCGAAGATCGACGGGGTAGCGGAAGACAATGATGTCCCCCCGCTCCGGCTTCCTGAATCCCGGAAACCTGTGATGGTAGTACCGGTGACCGCCCAGTCCGATGTCGATCTCCGGTCCATAGAGCATCTTGTTGATGTAGATGTAGTCGCCTACGAGAAGCGTGCGCTCCATCGACCCGCTCGGGATCTGGTAGGCCTGGGCGACCATGCCGCGGAATACGAGGACGGCCAGGATTCCGATCGTGAGTGTCTTGAGCCACTCGCGAAGGTTGGATTTTTGGTTCTTCTCCGCACTCAATTCAAGACTCCATGACCTTGGCCGCAACCCGAGCCGTCGGCTCGGGCTCTCGAATCGACGCCATCCCGGCCGGTTGGGCGAGATCCGAGGGTAGACCTCCCGAGGCGTGCCGGGTCCACCAGTCTTCGATTCGGGGCCCGGCCCAGTAGGCCACGAACGTCAGCACGAATCCAGCAAGGATGTCGACGACCCAATGATGGCGCAAGTATACCGTGCCGACGACCAGGCCTGTCGCGAAGGGCAGCTGGACCCAGAAGAACCAGCGCTGGTAACGCCATGCCAGGAGAACCGCCAGGAGCGCGACCGCGCAATGGAGCGACGGAAAGGCGCCGTAGGCGGTCAGCGGGACCACGACCGTGGCGGTACGCGTGAAATCCAAGAGCGGGGTGCCGTGCAGCGGAACCGAATAGGCGCCCGGCATGAAGAGCCTCGGCGCGGAAGCGGGCCATGCGACGTACCCGATATACCCGAGATACAAGCAGAGAACGAGCGTGACCATGGTATAGCGGAAAGCCCGGTGGTCCTTCCTGAGATAAAGGAAAAGGCCGAGCATCGGGCCGAGCACGTAGAAGAGCCAGTAGCACACGGTGAAGAAATCGGTGAGGAGCGGGCGCGCGAAGCGCTCCGCCCATATCGTCGGCTCGAACCCGAAGAGCGAGAGATCCCATTGGTAGAGCGCGCCCGTGATGTCCGGCGCGTGGAAAAAGCGGATCAGGTCGTGAAGGCTGCCGTAGATATTCGCGCAGAAGACGAACGGCATCGCATCCCGGAAAAACGTCCACTGGGGTTTGGCCTTGATGAGCAACGCGAAAATGGCCGTCGACGAAAGGAGCAGGAGGAGTCGCGTAAGCGCGCCGGGGTAGGCCGCCGCCGGCCCGTCCAGGAGATCGGTCCGGGAGGCGCTCATGCGCGCGAGCGTGTAGGCCATGGGGAGGAAGAGCAGAAGGGTCGCGCACTCCTCCGGTCTGAGCGCGAACAGTGCGCGACCCCACCCTCTCCTCGACCCGCTCACGCGCTCCCGTCCGGGGCCAGCCGCACCCTCGCGTCGAGGACGACGCTCGGAGCGTCCCCCTGGAAGACCGCCACAGGATTCAGGTCGAGCTCCTGGAGGTTGGGCTGCTCCATCGCCATGCGCGAGACCCGGTGCAGGAGGTCGAGGAGGGCGCGCACGTTCGAGCGGGGCGCTCCCCGGTATCCGTCGAGGAGCGGGAATCCGCGGATCTCGCGCACCATCTCCTCGGCGTCGCGATCGGTGAGCGGCGCGACGCGCATCGAGACGTCCCGCAGGAGCTCGACGGCGACCCCGCCCAATCCGAAGAGCAAGACCGGCCCGAAGGTAGGATCGCGGCTCACTCCGACGATCGCCTCGATGCCCCCTTGGACCATTCGCTCCACGGTGACCCCCTCGAAGCGGGCCTTCGGCTTCTCCCGCGCCAGGGCGGTCCGAACGGCGTCGAAGGCGCGGGCCACCTCCTCCTCGCTTCCAAGACGGAGCCTCACGCCGTCGACCTCGGTCTTGTGGACGACGTCGGGCGAACGCACCTTGACCACGACCGGAAAGCCGATGCTCTTCGCCATGGAAGCAGCCTCGCCGCGGTTCACCGCCGGGCGCGACCGATTCGTAGGCACCCCGTAGGCGGCGAAAAGCTCGTTCATGCTCTCGGCGTCCATCCAACGCGGCCCGGGCTTGCCGGTCGAGAGCACCCTCGCGATGATCTCACGTCCGCGCTCGGTCTCGATTCCAGGGATCGCCGGCACCTTTCCCGCACCCTTGCTGCGCCAGACGCCGTATCCCACGGCCCGGGCCAGGGTCCGCGCGGCCGATTCGGGGAAGGCATACGAGGGGATGTGCCCTTCCTGAAGCGAGCGAAGACTCTCGGGAACGCCGTGGCTCCCCATGAAGCAGGACAGAATCGGCTTCTTGCTCCCGGAGGCGCCCGCGAGGATCGCGCGCGCGACCTCCTCCGCGCCGGTAACGAGCGGCGGCACGAAAATCACGATCACCGCGTCGACGTTCTTGTCCAGCGTGAGCATGCGCAGGGACTTCTCATAGGACGGCGCGTCGGCCGAGGCGATCATGTCGACAGGGTTCTTGAAGCTGGCTTCCGGCGGCAGGAAGGACTTGAGCCCCTTCACCGTCTTCTGCTCGAGCGAGGCGAGGGAAAGCCCCGCCGATTCGCATGCGTCCGCGGCCATGATGCCGGGTCCACCGGCGTTCGTCAGGATCGCCACGTTCCGGCCGAGCGGCACGGGTTGTGACGCGAGGAGCATCGCGGTGTCGAACAACTCCTCGATGGTGTCCGTCCGGATCACGCCGCTTTGGCGGAAGAGCGCGTCCACCGCCGCATCCGAGCCGGCGAGCGCGCCGGTGTGCGAGGAAGCGGCCCGCGAGCCGCCAGGCGTGCGCCCGCTCTTCACCGCGATGATCGGCTTGGTGCGAGCGACCCGGCGGGCGAGCTGGGTAAACTTTTGCGGATTTCCGAATGACTCGAGGTAGAGAAGGATCAGATCCGTCCCGGGATCCTTCTCCCAGTACTCGATCAGGTCGTTACCGGAGACCTCGGCCTTGTTTCCCACGCTCACGAATTGCGAGATGCCGAGATTGAGCTCGCGGGCGTAGTCGAGAATCGCGAGCCCCAACGCGCCGCTCTGGGATGAGAACGCGACACGTCCCGCCGGAGGCCGCACGGGCGCGAAGGTCGCGTTCAGTGAGACCTTCGGATCCGTGTTCACGATCCCGAGGCAGTTCGGCCCGACGAGGCGCATGTTGTAGCGGCGCGCGACGTCCAAAAGGGCGCGCTCCCGCTTCCGGCCCTCGTCTCCGGTCTCCTTGAACCCCGCGGAGATGACGATCAGAGCCTTGACGCCTTTCTCCCCGCAAGACGTCGCGGCCTCGATCACGTGCTCGGCCGGGATGACGATGACTCCCAGATCGACCGGCCCTGTAATCGCGGACACACTCGGGTAGGCGGCAATCGACTGCACGTGGGTCGCGTTGGGATTGACCGGATAGACCGGGCCCTGGAAGCCCTGGTCGATCAGATTATGAAGGATCGCTCCGCCGATCGAGTCACGGCGGCGGGAGGCTCCGATCACCGCGACCGACCGGGGTTTCAGTAGCGGTTCCAGCGTCATTCGCTACGCCGGCACCCCGGCCTTCTTGCGGATCTCCTCGATACGACGGGCCAGCTGCACATCCTTGTCGGTGATCCCTCCCTGATCGTGCGTCACGAGAGCGAGCGTGATGTTGGAGTATCGTATGTCGATGTCGGGGTGGTGGTTCGCCAACTCCGCCAAATGCGCCACCGCGTTCACGAACACGATGGCTTCGGGGAAGGAGTCGTGCTTGAACGTCTTCGTGATGGCGCCGTCCTTCACCGTCCAACCCGGAAGGTCGCGGAGCGCTCGATCCAGCTCGGCCTGGGGCAGCTTCGGCATGTTCCCTCCTACCAGCGACCCAGGAGACCGGGGTCGGGCATCATTTCCGGGGTCCACTGTTCGGCCAGGATCTCCACATCCGTGGCCTTCCCCGTCACGGTGCTGACGACTTCCTTCACCTGCTGGATGATCTGGGGGGCGTAAGGGCAGAACGGCGTCGTCAGCAGCATGCGAACCACGAACGGCTCGGCCGTCTGGTCGATCTCCCGCACCAGCCCCAGCTCGATGATGCTCAGGTTGATCTCTGGATCCATAACCTGCTCCAAGGCAGTCTTGATTTCCTCTTCGGTCGCCATCAATTCCTCGCCGGTTGCGGGCCTTTCGAGCCCTGGCTAGTCCGGGAGCCCGATGAAAAGCTCGTTTCCCTCCACGCGCACCGGATAGGACTCGACCGGCGTGACCGCGGGAAGGGTGAGCGCGGCTCCTGTCTTGATATTGAATCGCGCGCCGTGACGGGGGCAGATCACCTGGTCCTCCTCGATCTCTCCCTCGGCGAGAGGCCCGCCGTCGTGCGTGCAGATGTCCTCGATGGCGTAGAAGCCATCCCCGAGCCGGAAGACGGCGATCTTCCGGTCCTCGACGTCGAAGACCTCCGCGCGCCCAGCGGGTACGTCACTCGCCGTTCCCACGCGGACGTAGCGCGCCGCCCGGGTCATCCCTAGTCTTCCTCGCCGGGCCAGTTCTGCTGCACGCCATAGACGCCCACCTTGAGCGTCTTCAGCGCGAGGAGCGCGCATTTGAGCCGAACGGGACCCAACTCGATTCCAAGCATATCTAAAACGTCGTCCCGATTGATCAGTTTTACCTCGTCGAGCGTTTTTCCCTCGATCGCCTCCGTCAGCATGGAAGCGGCCGCGCGGCTGATCGAGCAGCCTTTGCCGCTGAATCGGACCGCCTCGACCTTGTCGTCCTTGATCTTGAGATCGATCCGGATCTCGTCGCCGCACAGGGGATTCGCGTCCTGGGCGGTGATATCCGGCTTCTCGAGGGTGCCCCAATTGCGTGGGTTTTGGTAGTGGTCGAGGATGGTCTGCCGGTAAAAGTCGTCGAGGCTCATCGGTGAAAGACTTGCTTCGCCTTCCGTACCCCTTCCACCAGGACCTCGATATCGGAGGGTAGGTTGTACACGTAGAAGCTGGCCCTCGTCGTCGCCGCCACACCGAGCTTCGCGTGAAGCGGCATGGCGCAGTGATGCCCGGCGCGCACGGCGACGCCCTCGTGATCCAGGACGGTCGCCACATCGTGCGCGTGGATGTCGTCCAGAGTGAACGCCACGATGCCCCCTCGTTCCGCGGCGGGGGGACCATAGATCGTCACGCCCGGAATCTCCCCCAGCGCCCGCATCGTCTCCGTGACCAGCCCGCGCGAGTGCTCGGCGATCGCGTCGAATCCGATCTTCTCGATGTAATCGATCGCGGTCCCGAACGCAATCGTGTCCGCGATGTTCATCGTGCCGGCCTCAAATTTCCAGGGCACCTCGTTCCACGTCGCCCAAGAAGGGAGGCATGGATTCCAGATGCTCGCGCTTGCCGTACAGGGCGCCGGTCCCGGTGGGGCCGAGCATCTTATGCGCGGAGAACGCGAGAAAGTCGCAATCGAGCTGTTGGACGTCCACGCCCAAGTGCGGGAGGCTCTGGGCCGCATCCACGAACACGAGCGCGCCTTTAGCGTGCGCCCTTCGGGCGATCTCGGCGACCGGGTTCACCGTGCCGAACACGTTGGACATGTGGGTGAGGGAGACGATCTTGACCGGGCCCTCGAGCAGCCGGTCGAGGCCGCTCAGGTCCAGCTTCCCTCTGCCATCGAATGGGATGTACCGAATCGTCGCGCCGCGCTCCTGGGCGAGGATCTGCCAGGGAACAAGATTCGAGTGATGCTCCATCTCGGTGAGCACGATGACGTCGCCCACGCCCACGTTCTTCCGGCCCCATGCGTTTGAGACCAGATTCACCGACTCCGTGGTACCGCGGGTAAACACGATCTCGTGCGCGGAACGCGCATGGAGGATTCGCGCCACCTTCCCGCGCACATCCTCATAGCGCGCGGTCGCCTCCTCGGCGATCGCGTAGACGCCGCGATGGATGTTGGCGTTATAGGTGCGGTAATAGTGCGCCAAGGCCTCGATCACGGCGACAGGCTTCTGGGTCGTCGCCGTGCTGTCGAGGTAGATCAGGGGCTTCCCATGAGCCTTCTGCTGGAAGATCGGGAAGTCCTTGCGGATCGCGGCGAAGTCCACGCGCCGCTCGGGGGCCAAGACCCTCACGTCACGCCGCGGCCTTTCGCTCCACGGCGGCGGTCACGATCGTGCGGAGCGATTCCGCCGGAATCCTCTCGAGCACAGGCTCGAAGAACCCCTGGATGATCATCCGTTCCGCCTCCGGCCGCGGGAGGCCCCTTGACCGCAGATAGTAGAGCTGGTCCTCGTCGACCTGGCCGACGGTGGCTCCGTGGGTACATCGAACGTCGTTTGCCTCGATCTCCAGGCTCGGGATCGAGTCCGCGCGCGCCCTTTCGGAGAGAAGAAGATTCCGGTTCGCCTGGTAGGCGTCCGAGCGCTGGGCATCCTTGTGCACCTTGATCAGGCCCTGGTAGACCATCCGCGCGCGGTCGCGAAGCGCGCCCTTGAACAGGAGATCGCTGACCGAGTGACCGACGTTGTGGTTCTGGAAGGTGTGGAAGTCGAAGTGCTGCGTCCCGTTTCCGAAGTAGCAGCCGGAGAACTTGGCCTCGGTCCCCTCACCGTCGAGGTGCATCTCCAGATCCAGCTTGGTGAGCTTTCCGCCCAGTGCGGTGTAGGTCCAATGGAACCGCGCGTCGCGCGCGATCCGGACGCGCTCCGTGCCGAAGTGATAGACGTTTCCGCCCCAACGCTGGAACGTTGCGAGATGTAGGCTCGCTCCCTGTCCGACCGTGACCTCGGTCGCTCCGACGTTCACGCCGACCCCGGGCTCGCCGTGCGATACGTACTCCTCGATGATTGCCGCTTCGGCCCTCTCGCCGAGTGCTAAAACCACGCTCGGAAACGTTCCGAGATCAGGGGTCTGGCGCGAGAAGAGCAAATGGATCGGCCGCGGCACCTTCACTCCATCCGGAACGTAGACGAAGGCGCCGCCGCTCTCGAGCGCGGCCGCGAGCCCCGTGAAACGGCTCTCGTCGAAGCGGACCGTGCGTCCGAGGTACCGCTCGAGGAGCGCCGGATGGGCTCGTGCCGCATCCAGGATCGGCAGGACCAGGATACCGAGGCTCGCCAGCTCGTCATCGCGGTCGATCAGGACCGCGTTGGAGTCGACCTGGACCAGAAGAGCCGACCGTTCCTCCTTGGGACCGATCTCGACCCGCAGCGCCGCCGGAAGCTCGGTCGCCGACGCCAAGAGCGGATGCGGCTCCCGCGCCGCGAGCACCGCGTCCCAATGGAACGAGCTGATGTCGGTCCGGCGCCACAACTCCTCGGTCCGGGCCGGAAACGACGTCTTCTCGCAGTAGGCCCATGCCTCGGCGCGGCGCCGGGCGAGGAACTCCGGCTCGTCCCTCCCCTTGGAGAGGGCCGCGATCTCGGCCTGGGTCAGAGCGCCGACGCGAAGCGAATCGCGGGTCCGCGGGGGCGCCAGAGTATCGGATGGATTCACGCTTGGTTCTCCGTTGGTTGGTGCTGCCAAAGTGCGGAACGGGCGGTCAGCCGACCGACCCCTCCATTTGGAGTTGAATGAGGCGGTTCATCTCGACCGCGTATTCCATGGGCAGCTCCTTCGTGATCGGCTCGATGAACCCGTTCACGATCATGGCGGATGCTTCCGCCTCCGGGATGCCGCGGCTCATGAGATAGAAGATCTGCTCGTCCCCGATCTTCGAGACCGTCGCCTCGTGTCCGATCGTGACCTGATCCTCCTCGATTTCCATGTAGGGATAGGTGTCCGACCGGGAATGCTCGTCCAGAAGGAGCGCGTCGCAGCGCACGGTGGACTTGCACCCCTTGGCCCCCTTCGCGACCTTGATGAGCCCGCGGTAGCCCGCGCGGCCGCCGTCCTTGCTGATCGACTTGGACACGACGCTCGAGGTGGTGTTCGGCGCGGCGTGGACCGCCTTGCCGCCCGCGTCCTGGTGCTGCCCCTTGCCGGCGAACGCGATCGAAAGGATCTCCGCGTGGGCGCCCGGCTCCATGAGGTAGACGCTCGGGTATTTCATCGTGAGCTTGGAGCCCAGGTTCGCGTCCACCCACTCCATGCGGGCGTTGCCGTAGGCCATCGCGCGCTTGGTCACGAGGTTGTAGACGTTGTTCGACCAGTTCTGGATCGTCGTGTAGCGGCAGTAGGCGCCGCGTTTCACGATGATCTCTACGACCGCCGAATGAAGCGAATCGCTCGCGTAGGTGGGAGCCGTGCAGCCCTCGACGTAATGCACCGAGGCACCCTCGTCCACGATGATGAGGGTCCGCTCGAACTGACCCATGTCCTTCGCGTTGATCCGGAAGTACGCCTGAAGCGGGAGATCCACCTTCACACCCTTCGGCACGTAGATGAACGAACCGCCACTCCACACCGCGCTGTTCAGCGCGGCGAATTTGTTGTCCGCGGGTGGGATTACGGTGCCGAAGTACTCCCGGAAGAGGTCCGGGTGCTCCTTGAGCGCCGTGCCGGTATCGAGGAAAATGACCCCTTTCTCGGAGAGCGACGCCTTGATCTTGTGATAGACGGTCTCGGAGTCGTACTGAGCCCCCACGCCGGAGAGAAACTTTTGCTCCGCCTCGGGAATCCCCAGGCGATCGAAGGTCTTCTTGATGTCCGCCGGAACCTCGTCCCAGGTCTTCCCCTGCTCCTCGGCCGGCTTCAGGTAGTAATAGATATTCTGGAAGTCGATTTCGTTGACGGCCCCGCCCCACATCGGCAGCTTCTTCTTCTCGAACTGCTCGAGCGCCTTCAGACGGAATTCCTTCATCCAGGCGGGTTCGTTCTTGATATCGGAGATCTGCGCGACGACGTCCTTGTCGAGACCGCGGCGCGTCTTGAATACCGCCTTCTCCTCGTCGTGGAACCCGTACTTCTCCTTGTATCCTTCGCGGATATCCAGCGTCGGCTGCTGAATCATGGCTCTATCTCCTTTGGACGGGCGCTCAAGCGGCCCGGTCCTCGCGGATCCAGTCGTATCCCTGCGCCTCGAGCTCGAGCGCCAGCTCGGCGCCCCCCGACTTGACGATCCGCCCGTCCACGAGCACGTGGACGAAGTGCGGCTTGATGTAGTTCAAGATCCTCTGGTAGTGCGTGATCAGGAGCACGCCCAGGTCCGGTCCTGTCAGCGCGTTCACGCCTTCGGAGACGATCCGGAGGGCGTCGATGTCGAGTCCCGAATCGGTCTCGTCCAGGATCGCGATCTCGGGCCGGAGCACGGCCATCTGCAAGATTTCCGCGCGCTTCTTCTCACCGCCCGAGAAACCGTCGTTCAGGTAACGGCCCGCGAACGACTCGTCCATCCTGAGTAGGGCCATCTTCTCCTTGACCAGCGTCCGGAATTCCTTGGGCGGGATCGGCTTCTCCTCGCCCAGCTCCTTCCGCCGCACGTTCAGCGCGTTCCGGAGGAAATTCGCGACGCTCACGCCCGGGATGGCCGTCGGGTACTGGAACGCGAGGAAGATGCCCTTCCGCGCGCGCTCGTCCGGGGAGAGCTCGAGGACGTCCTCCCCCTTGTAGAAGACGGTTCCCTCGGTCACCTCGTATTTTGGATTCCCCATCAGCGCGTTCGCGAGCGTGCTCTTGCCCGATCCGTTCGGTCCCATCAGGGCGTGGATCTCGCCCTTGTTCACGGCCAAGGAAAGACCCTTCAATATGGGCTTCCCGTCGATCGAGATGTGTAGATTTCGAATTTCCAGCGTGGGGGTGGCGCTCATGTTCTCCTTCCGTTTGTCCTGACCTAAAGTGTGAAGCTGTCCCCGCATCCACATGTTTTCTTGACGCGCGGGTTCTTGAACTGGATGCCGGTTCCCAACAGCCCGCGTTGGTAATCGATCTCCGTCCCCGCCAGAACCTCCAGCGAGCGCGGATCGATATAAACAGTCAAGTCTTCGTATTCGAGCACGGTGTCGCTGCCGCGGCGTTCCGTCGTGAAGCCGAGAAAGTAACTGTACCCCGAGCAGCCCCCCGCCTTGACCCCGATTCGAAGCGCCTGTCCTTCTTTCCCTTCGTTCCCGCGGATACGCTTCACGTAGGCAACGGCGGCGGGCGTGAGGGAGATGGAGCGCGCCCCCTCGGGTTCGCGGGTCTCGGTTTCCGTCGTGCGCATATCGTTGCTTGGCTCTCCGCTCATGGGTTCTCCGGTGCGACGTGGAGGAGGATTCTCTCGGACCGGCCCGGGTCGGTGTGGAAGCCCGCGACGAGCGCCGGCTCCTGCTTCATGCCATGATCCTCGGGGCAGTGGGGGCAGTCTTGCTGCGTCGTCCGCGGCGGCCGGCACGCTTGGCAGGTGCGTAGATACTCAAGCGTTCCTTCCAGCTCGCGCGCGAGCGTCTCGTAACGAATGATCGCCTGGCGCGTCTCCGTGAGCTTCGTCTGGAACGTCTCACGCACGACTGCCATCGCCTCGGGGCCGTACCTGCTCCCGTGCCAGGCCTTGAGAAGCCCCTGAATCTGGTGAAGCGAAAGCCCCGTTTCTTGGAGGAGCTCGATCCACCGGATTCGCGTGATGGCGGACTCGTCGTACAGCCGGAATCCCCCGTTGCTGCGCGCAACCGGGTGGAGCAGATCGAGCTCCTCGTAAAGCCTGAGCGCCCGGACCGACTTGCCGGTCTGCCTTGCCAAGTCGCCAACCTTGAGATGCTTCGATACGACGGCTTCCATACGACACCTCCCGGACATCCACATCTTACCCTTACGCAAAGGTTAGAGTCTAACGAAAATTTCGGCCCGGGACCCTCGGGTGTTGAGCCGATTCAAGGGGTGGTCATTATTTGAGATAACATGTGTATGCATAGTGAGTTAGATGCTTCAATCGCCTTGCGGGGTTCAAGCCCCGGGCCGCGACGGATGGCCAGGACAACCGGGGGTCACCTCCGTGGGCTCGCTGGTGTATATTGGTGTGAGCCGGAGTCCATTCCCTTCTGGAGGTTCTTTCATGAAGCCGATCCAGGGCGCGCTGCTAGCCATCTTGATCCTCGTTCTCGGCCTTACAGCTCTTTCTTGCAAGAAGAAGTCGAACCCCGTGGCACCCGGCGGTGGAGCCAACGTGACGATCGACATCGTCGCGGACATGGGATCCGGGGCGTTCGGTGCGTCGCCCGTTACGGTCAACAAGGGCCAGACGGTTGCCTGGCGCAACACGCGCGGCATCACGCACACGGCCACCGCGGACGGCGGCGCGTGGGACACAGGCGGAATCGCCGGCGGCTCTACGAGCGCTGCGATCCAGATGAATACGGCCGGGTCCTTTCCGTATCACTGCATCTTTCACTCGACCATGACGGCCACGCTCGTCGTCAACCCCTAGCGCGACCTGCCGGATTTTCGCTTGGGTCGATGTGGCCGACGGACCGCGGAAGAGCGGGACCCGGTCTCGACGGTCGTCCATCGCAGGAAGGGCAGCAGCCGGTGCACGCCGCCATGCGTCCCTACGAGGGACGGGTTTTGGAGCGCTCCCAGGGGCGCGATGCGCGGGACCCCCATCGCCGCCAGGGCCGCGGCTAAGGCAACCCTCTCCCGGCCCTTTGCCTCGAGCCCGATCGCCTCGATGAAGCGGGCGGCCGGGGCAAGCGCCGCCCCGACTTCCTGCACCCCGTCTACCGCGTGGACGCGCACCGTGCGATACGCGGGCGTGGGCTCGAAGCGCGCACCGTCCTCGTAGACCAGGGTCCAGTCGGTCCCCTCGCTCGAAGCGAGGACCTGCGTGCCTCGGCTTCCGGTCGCCTCCTCGAAATGCGCCTGCGCACGATATAGCTGCACGCGCGCGGCCTGGCTCGCTTCGGGCTCACGTCGGGGCAGCCCGTCGCGGAGCGTCTCGAGCGCCCCGCCCAGGGCCGACGCGAAGGCCGCGGGTCCGACATCCCCACCGCGCTCGACGTAGAACGCGTGTGGCGAGAGGCAGCCCTGCTGATCGTAGAGCGCGACGTCGAACGCGGCCCGCGCCGCGAGACTTCCCAGACCCGGGCGCGTGAGCGAGGCCCTGGAGATGTACGCGACGCTCACCTTCGAGCCGTGGATCACGACCTTGGCTTCCGGGTGCGTTTCGCGGGCGATGCTCATCATCGAGTTCTCTCCTCCGAACGCGAGCACCGCGGGCGCGCGTCGTACGGCCGCGCGGTCAAGCTCGATGGTTCCCCCTTTCCACCACACGACGGCAATGCAGGCGCCCAGGTCCCGATCCTCCTCCGCGATCGTCCTCGCGAGGAGCGGTGCCAAGACCGGCTCCTGTGAGGAGGCCTTGGCGAAGAGCGCCGACTTCATGGCGAGCGCCGAATAGAACGGCCAAACCGGGAGCCCGGGCACGTTCCCAGCGTAGATCTGGAGCATCCACTCGGGACCGAACGCCTGTCGCGGAATCCCCTTCCGATCGGGCGTGGGGTGGTCGAGCGCGGTCGCCGACCCCACCTCCGAGGCGACCCAGCGCGACACGCCGCCCGCCGAAAGAGGACCGAAGGTGTCCGTGAGCGCCCGCTCGATCATCGGGGTCGAGAAACGTCCGGAGCGCGCGAGCCACGCGATGGCGTTCCGGCGCACGGGACTCTGCGGATCCAGGAACCGCTGCGCGACGCGCTCGAGCACGCGATGGATCTCGGCCGCGGGCCGGCGCGCGAGATGCTCCGCGCGCGCCGAGCGGATCGCCTCGACCCATGTCTCGATCGAGGCTGGGCTGACCGTCGCGAGCCTCAGCTCGATCGCGTCGTGGGGCGGGCCGAACCGTTGGACGCTCGTCTCGGCGTCCCGCTCCACGTCGGGCGGAAGATAGAAAGCGTCAAAGAGCCCCTGCGTCATCGCGGCATGCCCGGCGCGCGCTCCGCTCGCGCCCCGCGCTCGCGCTCGAGGAATTGCTCGAACGGGAGCGAGCACCCGCGCCGCTCCGCCTCGGGGAGGCGACCCTCGAGCGTGAGCCGGTTGCCCGCGACGGCGCCGACATCCTCGGTCTGAATCGCGAGCGGCACGTCGAGGTTCGCGAGGTCGTAGTGGACGAGGAGCCCCGGTCTGCCTTCGGGCAGATCGAGCATCGTCTCCGGATCGAG
>WNFK01047632.1_pt2 | contig 21711 bp, 21 predicted proteins | sample 5400281 | NCBI WGS metagenome assembly WNFK01 (sample SAMN13153350, study PRJNA577476) | soil metagenome | isolation source: 20 cm soil on Douglas fir-dominated hillslope | place: USA:California | collected 2013-09-17
TAGGCGGCCTGGGCCTTGCCGACCGTGGCATAGGCCGACGGCGGTCCGCTGAACGGCACCGTCTGTCCCACCTTGATTTCTGTGTCGGTGGCGCCGGGGTCATATTTCTTCTGCGCATAAGCAGAGGAAATCGACAGGGCGACGGCAATCGCAGACGCCGCCACCAAGTTGAGAACCTTATCCCTCATTGCGCTCTACCCCGTGGATGTTGATCTGGAGTTCCTTGGTCGACCGCGGCATTTGTCCACCGTCGCGCGTTCCAAGAATGCAGAGCCGTCGGCGCGGCGCCTATGATGGCGGCAAATGCAAACGGTGAATCAGGCTTCAAGAGGATACCTATTCCCCTTTGAGGCCTGCCTCGCGGATCACCTCGCCCCACTTGCGCGTCTCGTCATCGATGAACTGGCCGAACTCAGCGGCCGTGCCGCCATGCGCTTCCAGTCCCTGGGCAAGCAGCTTTTGTTTCACGTCGGGATCGGCAAGTGCGCGAGTAATTTCATCCTGCAACCGATCGACGATCGCACGCGGCGTGCCGGCTGGCGCCATGAAGCCGTACCACCCGGCAGCAACCACGTTGGGCAAGCCCTGCTCACGCAAGGTGGCAGCCTCGGGATAAATGGAGCTGCGAGCGGCGGAAGCCGCACCCAGCACGCGGAACTTGCCGCTCTGAACATACGGTAAGGCTGTGCTGATCGCAGTGAGCGTGGCATCGACGCGACCGGCCAGCAGCTCCGTGTAAGCCATGGAGTCCCCGCGGAAAGGGACGTTAAGCCCTTTGACCCCGGCGTCTCTGAATAGCAGCTCAGCCGCCAGATGTGGTTGAGAGCCTGCGCCCGGCGAAGCAAAGGTCAAGCCGTTGGGCTGCGACTTACCGTAGGCGATCAGTTCCTGCAGGGTCTTAAAGGGTGCCTGCGCGCTGATGATGAGAAAGATCGGGGCAATGACGGTCATGGCCACCGGCTGCAAGTCCTTGCGGTCGTAACTTAGTTTCCCATACAGGGCTTCGGCCGTCGCATAGGGCGCTGCCGCGTAGAGAAATGTGTATCCGTCCGCCGCCGCATGCGCGACGGATTCGTTGGCAAGGCGAGTGCCTGCGCCTGGCCTGTTTTCGACGATGAACTGTTGGCCCAGACGACGCCCAAGCTGCTCGGCCAGAATACGCAACGAGATGTCGTTTGCCCCGCCTGCCCCGTAGGGCGATATGAGCCGCACAAGACGCGAAGGCCAATCGTCCTGTGCGAACGCCTGGACGCCAGAACCTGCGGAGAGGAAGGCAGCGACGGTGCCCAGCAACGTCCGGCGCGTGACTTTCATGATGTCTCCTGGGAGCTAAGGGCTGGGTGTCCGCCGAAAGTTGCGGCGCAGCCTGACGCGCCCGCTCCGCTTCCATCAAGCCGCATTGGCGCGATCACGCTGCCACATCATGACGCTTGTCCTCTGACCGAGACTGCAACGATAGATAGGCGACCTCTATAGGACAATGTGTATTTTTTGACCAATTTATCATCTGCGCCTATGAATGCTGCCAACTGAGGACGCCGGGAGGCACAGGATGGCCATGGATGTGACACTACGGCAGTTGCGCGCCTACGTTGCCGTCTTGGAGACCGCCAGCTTTTCGGAGGCGGCCAAGGCCATGCACCTGTCGCAGGCGGCGCTCAGCGGGCTCATCAAGGAGCTTGAGAACCGGGTGGGCGTCCGCCTGCTCGACCGCACGACCCGCAGCGTTTCTTCCTCTGCGGTCGGCGAGGCTTTCGAACCCATGGTGCGGCGCGTGCTCTCAAACCTGGACGAGGCGCTGGAGAGCCTGACCAATCTCAAGGAACTCCGCCGGGGGCTGGTGCGCGTGGCGGCACCCGAGACCCTATCCTGCACGCTGCTGCCGGAGCTCATCGCCATTTACAACCGCAGCCATCCTGGCGTGGATGTGCGGTTCGACGACGTGCCTATTCAGCAAGTGCTGGCGGGCCTGCAGAACGGCAGCACCGACATTGGCTTCGGGCCGGCAGGGGTCATTGCCGACGAGTCGGTGGAAGCCCACATGATTTGCGCCGACCCGCTGTGGGTGGCTTTGCGTCCGGATGACCCGCTGACAGGAGGCGAGTCGGTCAGTTGGAAAGATTTGCGCGACCGGCCACTGATCAACTACATGCCCAATATCGCTATCAATGTGCTGAGCAACGTGCCGCCTCGGCATCACCCCGGGGAACTGGTGCCGGTGCACCGGGTGAACACCGCCCTGTCCATGCTGAGGGTGAGACAAGGTGCAGTGATTTGTCCCTCTATGGCGGAGTCGCTGGTGCACGGCTTCGGACTGATGTTCCTGCCGCTGAGGCAGCCCACAGTTAGGTGGAAAATCGCGCTGTTCGCACGGCGCCGGAAGTCGCTCTCGCCCGCGGTGGAGAGCTTCCTCAACTTCACGTTGGATTTCACCCCGAACTGGGCGGCAATCGGGCTGGAAAGCCGCCGCGCGGGCGAGCGGCACTAGAGTGCTTAGCGAAATACATCACTGACAACTACGCCCCGGCTCGACAATTTAGAGACATTGAAGGCCGCCCCGAGCGCGTGTATGCACCGGCTCCAGGCGTTCAATCCTGCAGAGTGTTGATACGGAAAATCATCACGCCTAGCGAGAGCGGCCATGATCCAGGTTCTACACGGCGACGTCCGGACGAAGCAAAAAACGGGCTCCACGAACTGGCGCGGACGCGTCTCGCACAAGACCGAGCGTGCGTGACCATGATCAAACCCGGTCCGGATGAAAGAATTTTCCCGGCGGCCAAGCTCGCCACAGCGGTGGACGCGTTCGTCACCGAGGGTGTGCCCTTGGCGGATGCGCTCAGTGGCGTTGATTTATCAGAGAGCGACATTTCTTCGCCCAAAACGCGCGTTTCGCTCAATCAAATCATTGAATGCTATCGGAACGCCAACAAGATCTACCATGATCCACGCTTCGCCTACCAGGCTGGCTTGAGATTTCACGTTTCCACCTATGGCATGTACGGGTTCGCGCTCCTCAGCAGCGTGAACTTCCGCCAGACCGTACGCTTCGCGGTAAATTATCATACCCTTGCAACGCCAACGACCGAGATCTCATTTAGGGAACATAACGGTAGCGGCATCTGGACAATCGCTCCCGTATCACATCCGCGCGTCGACGCAACACTCTACAGGTTTCTGGTAGAACTGCAGTTCGGCAGCCATGTTTCGCTGCATCGCGACGTCATGGGTCCGTCATTCGCGCCACAGGAGATCCATGTCACCTATGCCCCGCCGGCCGATGCGGAAAAGTACCCAGCGATTTTTGGTTGCAACGTGCTGTTCGGCCAGTCCGAAAACCGGCTCCTCTTCGACGCCGCCTGGCTGGATGCCGCGCCGCAACTCGGAAATAAAACGACCTATTCGTCCCTTGCGCGGCTTTGCGATGAACTGCTGCAGGAATTGCAGCTTCATGTCGGCCTGGGTGGCAAGGTCCGTGAAATCCTTCTGGTCAATCTCGCGCAACCCACGAGCTTCGATGCGGTTGCGAAACACCTGAATATGACGCCTCGCACGCTGCGGCGAAGGCTGCGGGAAGAGAACACATCCTACCGCGAGTTGATCGATGAATTGCGCATGCGTGTGGCGATCAAATATCTTCGTGACACAGCATTGACGATTGAAGACATTGCCGATTCCCTGGGCTTCAGCGAAGCAGCCAATTTCCGGCACGCTTTTCACCGTTGGACAGGAAGAACGCCCCAGGAATTCAGGCGCACGCTGGACGCATTGCACAAGGCCTGATCCGGTTCCAAACGGAACCCATCAAAGCGATGAGGTTGCCGGGGATGCATATTGTCCGAATCGAACCCATTGTTGGCCGGAGCTAACCTTCTAGACCGTTACCGATCGCGCAATCCTCATGCTGCGAATGACCAGCAAAGAGGAACCGCGTTATGGGACAGCACATCGACCAGTTCTGCGAAGATCTCCGCCTGAAGCTTACGAATATCGACAGCGGGCTGAGCGGCTTGAAACACAAGATCGACAGCAGGGCGCAGAGCGCCGAGCAGGATGTGCGCAGTCATTTGGACAAGGTGCAGAAGCGTATCGAACAAGGCCGCGCCAAGGTCTCGGCCTCGGAAGCGGAAGTCAATAACTGGGTCGAGGACAAGAAAACGTCGACGAGCGCAAAAATCGCCGAATGGAAGGCCAAGCGGGAAACGAGCAAGCTGCAGAGCCGCGCCGATAAGGCCGAGCGTTATGCCGCAGCCGCGATCGACGTTGCGGTCGCGGCGCTGGACGAGGCCGAGGCGGCGTCGCTTGAAGCCTGGCTGGCCCGCGAGGATGCAAACGCCGTGCTGGCGAAATAGGCGACAGCCGCGCCGATGCGCCAAGTCTGCGTTATCGCGGCTCCCAAACCGCGTCCCCTCGCAAATTCAATCAAGGAAACTGTGCTGCTGGTCGTGGCCCCGCTTACCGGAGTCAAGGGGCAACTGGGGTGATCAAGTGCGAGATTCAACCGCCCGCGCGCCACGCACGGGAGCCTGAGCAACCCAGTGCGCAGCTCCATGTGCTTTCAGGAAGATCACCACTCGCGTTGATGGTGCGAATTGCTTCAACAGCGTTCGTATTGCTGCTGGCAACCGAATTGCTTCACGCCGAAGGGGACACGGCGACGCAACGCCGAGCCTGCGAGCCCGACGTATTCAGGCTTTGCAAGGATTTCATTCCAAATCCGTCCGCAATCACGAGCTGTCTTGTGCGTAACAAACCTCGCCTCAGCGCGGACTGCCGGGCGGTGTTCGACGGGCAACTGAAGTAAGAGATCACCAATGCGCAGACCCCGTTTGCCCCAGGATAAGCTGCTGGGGCTCGAGAACCAGAGCCGTGTGAGCGGACGATGAAGCCCGCGGTCCCGACACGGCGCTCGCTCTACGATAGCAATCCGCCGGCGTTCTGGAAGATATTTTCGGCAAGCCTGTCGTTCTGGTCGCGATACTTCTGGCCTGGCGTTAGACAGATCCTCCTGACGCAGCGTTCGATTGTCGAACCGCGCGCGCTATTCTGCCGTCCAGCCGCCATCCACCATCAAGGACGAGCCTGTCATGAGCGCGGAAGCGTCGCTTGCCAGAAACAATATCGCTCCCATGAGGTCTTCAACTTTGCCGAGACGGCCGAGCTTGATTTTCGACAGCACCCCTTTCCTGAATTCGGCATTCTCGAAAAAGGGCTTGGTCATGGGCGTCTCGATGAAGGTCGGGCAAAGCGTGTTTACCCTGATTCCGTGCGGCGCAAGTTCGATCGCCATCGCCCGCGAGAACCCCTCTATCGCCCATTTGGATGCGCAGTACAGCGACCTGTTGGCGGCGCCGACATGGCCCATCTGCGAGGAAATATTGATGATCGAACCGGGACTTTTCGCCGCGAGAAGACCGCGCGTCACCGCCTGCGCCGCGAAGAAGGCAGCGCGCACGTTCAGACCCATGACAAGATCGAAATCCTCGACCGTAACCTCGGTGAAGGGATTGGGCCTGTTGGTGCCGGCATTGTTGACGAAGACGTCGTAGGGCGCCGTGGCGGCGACCGCGTCGGCAAACGCGCTCAGCTTCGTGACATCCAGCGCAAGGCAATCCGCCGAGAAGCCATGGCCACGGATCTCGGCCGCGACTTCCTCGATCTCGTCGCGGGTTCGTGCGCAGAGCGTGACATGGGCGCCGTGCTCCGCCAGTGCCGATGCCGCGGCCAGCCCGATACCGCGGCCTGCCCCCGTCACAAGTGCGCGGCGCCCGTCGAGACGGAAGGAGGGCGTACGCGGCAACGTCATCGGACTCACTCGGCAGCTCCGGCGTAGGGAACGTTGCGGCGGCCATAACGCCGCACCCGCACATTCGCCTGCTCGGCATGACCCGCAAAGCCCTCCAGGATGCAGAGCCGCGAGCAATATTCGCCGATCATGGTCGAGGCCTCATCCGTCAGCACCCGCTGATAGGTCACTGTCTTCAGGAACTTGCCGACCCACAGCCCTCCGGTGTAGCGCGCGGCCTTCATTGTCGGCAGCGTGTGGTTGGTGCCAATCACCTTGTCACCGTAGGCGACGTTGGTTCGCGGCCCAAGAAATAGCGCTCCGTAATTGGTCATCTTGCCGAGGAAGTAATCCGGGTTGCGCGTCATGACCTGGACGTGCTCGGAAGCGATCCGGTCGGCTTCCCGCACCATTTCGTCTTCGCTGTCGCAGACGATCACCTCTCCATAGTCCTCCCACGCTTTCGCGGCGATCTGCGCTGTCGGAAGGATCGTCAGCAGGCGGTCGATCTCCGCCATCGTTTCGCGTGCGAGCTTCATCGAGTTCGTCAGAAGGATTGCCGGCGAGGTGGGACCGTGTTCCGCTTGTCCGAGAAGATCGGTTGCACATATTTCGCCGTCGACGGTCTCATCGGCGATCACCAGCGTTTCGGTCGGACCCGCGAAAAGGTCGATGCCGACACGCCCGAATAGCTGCCGTTTCGCTTCCGCGACAAAGGCGTTGCCGGGTCCAACCAGCATGTCGACCGCCGCGATGCTTTCGGTCCCGAGCGCCATCGCGCCGACCGCTTGAATGCCGCCCAGGCAATAGATTACATCGGCGCCCGCCAGATGCTGCGCCGCGACGATGGCCGGAGCCGGCTTGCCCTGATACGGCGGAGCGCACGTCGCGATACGGCCCACTCCGGCAACCTTTGCCGTTATCACCGACATATGGGCCGAGGCGAGCAACGGATATTTTCCGCCCGGTACATAGCAACCGACCGAATTGACCGGGATATGTTTGTGGCCGAGGACCACGCCCGGCAGCGTCTCGACCTCGATGTCGAGCATGGACGCCCGTTGATGTTGCGCGAAATTGCGCACCTGGGCCTGCGCAAATTTGATGTCGTCGATATTGCGCTGCGACAGTTGCGACAGGCAGTCCTTGATCTCGGCATCGGTCAGCCGAAAATCCTTTCGATCCCAATGATCGAATTTGATCGACAGTTCGCGAACCGCCTGGTCGCCGCGCTTTTCGACGTCGGCCAGGATGGTCTCGACGGTCGCGCGAATCCTGGATTCGTCCTCGGCGCGCAGCGTCGCGTTTCGTCCGCTCTTGAGAACCTGCGCCATCGAACAATTCCCTGTGTCTGGTGTTTCACGGCGAGATTCGCGGATCGATCAAGTCCCGGCTCAAGCGCACGAATTCCGGCGGGCCACCGGCATCGGCACGACGCGACGATTGCCGTGGCCGCGAAATCTGTTTATCGATTGATTATTAGATATTCAAGTGCGTGACGGCGACCGCTCCGGCGCGCCCGGATTTCCTGACCTGGAGTTGGACGGCATGGATAAAATCGTCGGAATGATCGGACTGGGAATCATGGGAGGCGCGATTGCGCCAAACCTCGTTGAACGCGGCTGGACGGTGGTCGGATACGATATCGACCCTGCGCGGACGAACGCGCTCGCCGCAACCGGAGTAACGATCGCGGCCAGCGTGCAGGAGGTGGCGCGGAGGACTCCCACCATCATGACCAGTCTTCCCGGTCCCGCCGCTGCGCATGCCGTGGCCGACGAGATCGCGCGCTCGGGAGAGAGTTCGCGCATCGTCATCGAACTGAGCACGCTGACCATTGCGGACAAGATCCGCTTCCGCGATATCCTTGTCGCCGGCGGACATATAGCGCTGGATTGTCCGCTGAGCGGAACCGGCTCGCAAGCGCAGCTTCGCGATCTCATCGTGTACGCGAGCGGCGACAGCGAGGCGATCGGGCAATCGCTGGCGCTGTTTGCCGACTTTGCAAAGCAGAGCGCCGATCTCGGTGCATTCGGCAACGGCAGCAGGATGAAATTCATTGCCAACCATTTGGTCGCGATCAACAACGTGGCGACAGCCGAAGCCATGGTTCTTGCGGAGCGGGCCGGTCTCGACCTGCGGCAGGTGGTGGACCTGGTCGGGCCGGGTGCCGGCGGCTCAAAGGTCTTTCAGTTGCGGGCGCCGATGATGGTGGAGGGCGTATACGAGCCGCCAACCATGCGCATATCGACCTGGAAAAAGGACATGGCCATCATCGCCGAATTCGCGGAAGACCTGAAGTGCCCGACGCCGGTGTTTACATCCACCCAGGCGATTTACACCGATGCCCTGAAAATGGGTCTCGGTGGCGAAGATACCGCCGCGGTCTTCAGGGTCCTGGAAACGCTGGCGGCGGCGAAAGCCGTTTCGTCGAAGCGGTAGTTGCCCTGGCCTCATAGTTTTCACTTGATAAATTAAGAATGCCTGACGATAATCTCGCTGACGGACAACGATAACATTACGGTGCATTGACGCCGGATGGGACGGAAGAAACTGAAGCAAAGCCGCGCTGCCAAACGTTTCTGTTTGGAAGCTGCCGGCCTTGCAGCTGCGATAATCACATTAGTTACAAACTCGTCTTCCGGCGCCGCCACCTGCTGCGGCCCGGAAACCAAGAACGAGAAAGAGCGCAATCAGAACCCAGGGAGTAAAATTGGATGGCGATATCGCGTCGAACTTTTGTGAAAGGCGTCAGTGCGGCGGCGCTTTCAAGTCCTGCCTCCCCCCTCCTTGCGAATGCGCAAGGCGGCGATCCGATCCGGATCGGTTTGCTCGCTGCGAAGACCGGACCGTTGGCATCGGGCGGCATCGACATGGAACGGGCGATGCAGCTCTTCCTGCGCGACCGCGCCAACATGATCGCCGGCCACCCGATCGAACTGACGACGCTGGACACCGCGGGCGTTCCTGCGACCGCCCGGACGAAGGCGCAAGAACTGATCGAGAAGAACAAGATTCATTGCCTGATCGGACCGCTCGCCGCCTTCGAGGCGCTCGCCATCGCCGACTACGTAACCCAAAGCCAGACGCCCACGATCGGGGTTGCCGCCGCCGAAGACATGACCCAGCGGCAGATCAACCCGTGGTTCGTTCGCGCCACCGCGACATCGGCGCAGTGCGCCTACCCGCTGGCTGAATATGTCGCCAAGGAATTGAAATACGGGAAGATCGTCACCGTGGCGGACGATTTTGCCTATGGCCATGAAATGTGCGCGGGGTTTCAGCGCGTGTTCGAAGACAATGGCGGCAAGATCATCCAGAAACTGTTCCCGCCCTTGACCGCGCCGGACTATGGAAGCTACGTCGCTCAGATAAAGAATGCCGATGCGATCTTCCTGGGGACCGCAGGCTCGAACGGCTTCCGCTTTCTGCGTCAATTCATCGAATATGGCCTGAAGGACAAGATGGCCGTCATCGGAGGAATGACCGCGCTCGACGAATCCGTGCTGCGGAACATGGGCGACGAAGCCTTGGGCATTCTTACGACCAGTTGGTATTCGGCCGCCCCGGTTATTATGCCGCGAGCACCTATGTCTGCGCTGAGGTGCTCGAGGCTGCGCTCAAGAGCATCAACGGAAAGCTGGACGACAAGAAAGCCCTGATGGATGCGTTGCACGGCATCAAGGTCGACACCGCCCGCGGTCCGGTCGCGTTCGACGATCATGGCGACGTCGTCGGAGACTGCTACATTCGCAAGGTGACCCGAAAGGAGGGGCGACTGGTGAATTCCGTGATCAAGACATATCCGAATGTCAGCCAGTTCTGGACCTATGACAAAGCCGAATTTCTGAAAAATCCGGTTTATTCGCGCGACTTTCCTCCGGCAAGGAACCTGGAAAACTGATCACCGCGTCCAAGCAGCGCCGGCAGCCAACGGCAGTCGCCTCTTGCCGGGATCGGGAAAGGTCAAGATGCAGTTTTGGATCGTGCAGACCCTGAACAGTCTGTCGCTGGGAGGATTGCTGTTTCTTCTGGCGTCGGGCTTTTCGTTGATTTTCGGCTTGATGAGGCTGGCCAACCTGACCCACGGCGCGTTTTTCATGGTCGGTGCTTATTTTGGCGCGGTGGCTTTGCGGACTTTTGACGGCCTCAACTTCTGGGTCGTGGCGGTCGGCTGTGGAATCCTTGTCGCGGCGATCGGCGGTCTGTTCGAACGCCTCGTGTTGAGGCGATTGACCACGAATCCGCTCGGGCAAGTCCTGGTGACGCTTGGAATGTCGTTCATCATCGCAGACGCCTGCCTCGTGACGTGGGGTGGGGACCCGATTCCGGTGCCGACCCCCTCTTATTTGCAGGCGCCGACGCGTGTGTTCGGTTTCGCTTTCCCCACCTACCGGCTCGTCGTCGTGGTCTGCGCCCTCGTCGTCGCTTTCGCGCTCTACCTGATGTTGGAGTATACCCGCATCGGGGCCATGATACGCGCCGGCGTCGACGACAGGCAGATGGCGCGAGCCGTAGGAATTCCGGTTTCAAAATTATTCACGGGTGTCTTTTGCCTGGGCGCCGGCATTGCCGGCGCGGGCGGCGTGCTCGGAGGCCCGGTACTCTCGGCCTACCCCGGCCTCGATGCCGACATGCTGCCTCTCGCACTGATCGTGGTCATTCTGGGCGGCGTTGGCAGCCTTCTTGGTGCCTTTGTCGGAAGTTTCATCATAGGGTTCATCTATACCTTCGGTACCGCGCTGTTTCCCGACCTCGCTTATATCATCCTCTTCCTTCCGATGATCATCGTCATCGCGTTTCGTCCCCGCGGACTGTTCGGACGGCTCAGCACATGAAGTGGATCGCGCTCGTCGTCCTTGCTGCGCTTTTGGCCGCACTCCCTTCGTTCGCCGGTGAATTCTATATCAATCTTGCCAGCCAGGTTCTGATCGCGATCATTTTTGCCCTTAGCTTGAATCTGCTTGTCGGCTACGGCGGCATGACATCGCTCGGCCACGCCTCGTATACGGGAATCGCGGCTTACATGGTTGCTATCCTGACCACCCGGTACGGCATCGGACATGGCATTTCGGCGGTGGTTTCGATCGCCGGCACCACGGTGGCCGCGGCCGGTTTCGGTTTGATCGCGCTGCGCGCCACCGGCCTCAGTTTCCTCATGATTACGCTCGCCATCTCCCAGGTGCTCTGGGGCCTTGCCTATCGCATGGCCTCGGTCACCAACGGTGACAATGGCATTACCGGCATCACGCGGCCGATGCCGTTCGGCATTTCGCTCGAAAGCGCCGCTGCCTTCTACTGGTTCGCATTGCTCGTCGCCGCCCTCGCCTTTGCCGCGATGACGATCTTTGTGCTTTCTGCCTTCGGCTCTTCGTTGAAAGGCGTCCGCGATCAGCCGCGCCGGATGGCGGCGCTCGGCTTCCATCCCTGGATGATCCGCTGGATCACCTTCATCTATTCCGGCTTCTGGGCGGGCGTTTCCGGACTACTCTATGTCTACTACAGCAAGTACATCCACCCCACATCGCTTTCGACCACCAATTCCGCCGAAGGCCTGCTTGGCGTGATCGCCGGCGGATCCGGGACGCTGGGCGGGCCGATCGTCGGCGCGACGCTGGTCAGCCTGCTGAAGAACTACGCTTCCGGCTATATCGAGCGCTGGAACATGCTGCTCGGCGCGGTGTTCCTCGCGATCGTGCTTTTGATGCCGACCGGTATTGTCCCGGGAGTTCGCAAGCTCTTCTCCCGGACCGGAAAGTCCCGGAAATGATGGCTCCCACGGCATATGCCCTCGAAATCACCAGCCTCTGCAAATCGTTCGGAGGCCTCTCGGTTACCCAGGACGTATCCCTGACAATACGCGCAGGCGAGCGGCGTCTGATCATCGGACCGAACGGCGCCGGCAAGACGACGTTGTTCAACCAGATCACCGGAGACCTGTTGCCGACCTCCGCGACGATCAGGGGGGCAAGGCCTTCCGAAGGTTCATCAAGCAGAAGCACCGCGGGATTTCCCATGAGCGCCCGTCCGATCGCCAGCACCCCTCTCCTTCTATGGCGACCTTGCGAAGGAATCCCGGCGCATCCTCGAACTGGCCGGCCTCGAAAAACTATCGTCGCATCCAGTCTCCGAAATCGCTTATGGCGAAAAACGTCGGGTTGAACTGGCGATGGCGCTTGCGCAGAAGCCGAGGCTGCTGCTGCTGGACGAACCGCTCGCGGGACTGTCGAGTTCGGAGCGAACGACCGTCAAGTCCCTGATCGCGTCGATCCCGCGGGAAACCGCCGTGATCATGATCGAGCACGACATGGACACCGCGCTCGATCTCGCAGAGACGGTAACGCTGTTGAACTACGGCCGCGTCATCGTCGATGGCGAGCGAGACGCCGTCATTGCCGACGAGAAGACCCGTGAGGTGTATCTTGGCAACTGACGCGCTCACACTGACGAACGTTCACGCGTTTTACGGCGACAGCCATGTCCTGCACGACATCAGCTTTACGCTTCAGGCCGGCAAGGTTCTCGCTCTGCTGGGACGCAATGGCGCGGGCAAGACCACCTGTATTTCCACCATCGTCGGATTCTTGTCTCCGCCTGAGGGAGAGATCAGCCTGTTCGGAAAATCGATCGCAGGGCTCAGCCCGGAGAAAATCTCGCGGCTGGGAATAGGTCTTGTGCCGCAAGGACGCCGGATATTTCCATCCTTGTCGGTCCGGGACAATCTTATTGTCGCACGACAGCGGGACAAGGAAACCGATACGCCGTGGACGCTGGAACGCATCTTCGAGATGTTTCCGCGCCTGCGCGAGCGCCACGCGCAATATGCCGGCACCCTTTCCGGCGGCGAACAGCAGATGCTGGCGATCGGACGGGCGCTCATGGGAAATCCCGCGGTGCTTCTGCTTGATGAACCTTCGGAAGGCCTTGCCCCCCTGATCGTCGCGGAGGTCGGCAAATCGCCAATTGGCGCTGGCCGTGTCCGATCAGGCGGTGATCCTCAATACCGGCCGTTGCGCTTTCGTGGGAACGGCAGACGATGTGCGTAACGACGAGAGCCTGGTGGCCCAGCATCTCGGCGTCTACCACGCCCGGTGACGCACGGAACATGGCCATGAGTGAAGCGCCCGACAAAGAGCACCCGGTATGGCCATTCAAGGTCAACGGAAACGCCGTCCGTGTCCGCGCGCCCGAAGACATGTCGTTGTTGATGGCGCTTCGTCAGGATCTCGACCTGAAGGGCACCCGCGTCGGCTGCGGGCAAGGCAATTGCGGCGCCTGCACGGTATTGGTCGACGGGCGTCCGATGCAGTCCTGCACGACACCGCTTTATGCGATCAGGGACCGTGAGATCCAGACCATCGAGGGTCTTCTCACCGATGGTATTCCTGGCGCCCTGCAGCGGACATTCCTCGACGAACAGGCCGCGCAATGCGGCTATTGCATCAATGGCATCATCATGACGGTCGCAGGTTTGCTGAATCGTTCGCCGCCGGCCGGCCGCCGCGAGATCGTCGAGACCCTCGATGAGCGCCACCTTTGCCGATGCGGCGCGCACAGCCGCATCCTGCGTGCCATCGACCGTGCCATCGCCGATCAGCCCGGATCGCAGCCATGATCGGTCTTCCCGCCAATCTTGTCGCAAATCCGCGGCTCAATCGCTGGGTGTCGTTCGACACTGCCGGCTTCATCACGATCAGGACCGGGAAGGTCGAGCTGGGTCAAGGCGCCGTTACGGCCATTGCCGCCATCGCCGCAAAAGAGCTTTGCGTCGACCTGGACCGAATCCGGATGCAACCGGCCGATACGGACATCTCACCCGACGAGGGATACACCGCCGGAAGCTTCTCGATCGAACATGGCGGATCCGCCATGCGTTGGGCCTGTGCCTTGGTTCGCACCCTCTTCGAGGAAAGAGCCCGGACCGTTCTGGGCGACGGAAAGGTCGTCGTTCAGTCCGGGATCTTTGCGCGACAGAACCACAATCAAGGCGTCAGCTATTGGGAGCTCGCGGCAGATGTCGGTCTTGACCGATCGAGCGCAGATCTGCCGGTACCCGAGATGATCGGCGGCTCCGTGGATTATCCTGGAATGCATCGGCTGGATCTCGGTGCCAAGCTGAGCGGCAAGGCCTTTATCCAGGATATGAATCTGCCTGGAATGCTCTATGGACGCGTGCTGCGGCCGCCTCATCCCAACGAGCGCCTGATATCTTTCGTCCGCGACGAGATCCGCGCATTGCCCGGCGTCGTCGATGTCGTTGTCGACGGCAGCTTTATGGGCGTCGTTGCGCGCCGGGATGAGCAAGCGCTGCACGCGGTCGAAATTACGGCCAGGACGGCGCAGTGGCGCCGCCAGGCCGAACTGCCGCCGATGTCGGAAGCGAATGGCTGGATGGCAACGATGATACCGCGCAGCACGACTTTCCTGGACGACGCGGGACCGACTCCGCCGGTGAGCCGGCGGCATCATGCGCAATATTCGCGTCCCTACATCGCCCATGCCTCGATCGGACCCTGCTGTGCGGTTGCGGCCTGGGACAACGGTCATTTGACGGTGTGGTCGCACTCGCAAGGCGTTCATCCGTTGCAGCGGGCGCTTGCGGCGGCGCTGCGCATGGATCGCGGCGAGGTCCGGGTCATTCACGTCCAGGGCTCCGGGTGCTACGGCCACAACGGCGCCGACGACGTCGCGCTCGACGCGGCGCTGCTGGCTCGCCAGGCAGGTGCTCCCGTGATGTGTCTCTGGACGCGCGCCGACGAATTGAGCTGGTCCCCGTTCGGCGCGGCCATGCGGGTGGAGCTCGAGGGCGCGCTCGACGAGGCCGGAACAATCGTCGAATGGCGGCACGCGGTCTGGAGCCCGCCTCACCTTGCGCGCCCCAGCTTCGGCACCGGTGTGAAGTTGCTCGCGGCGCAAAGCCTGGCGGAGCCCCATGATCCGGGGCCACCGGACGACGCACCGCGGCCGTACGGCGGCGGAGACCGCAATTCAGTGCCGATCTACAAAGTTGGCAATCGCAGGATTACGCATCATCTCCTGCCACAGGGTCCATTGCGGAGTTCCGCGCTCCGCTCGCTCGGCGCCCACTGCAACATTTTCGCCATCGAGTCGTTCATGGACGAACTGGCGGCGCTCGCAGAGATCGATCCCGTCGAATTCAGGCTCCGTCATCTGGACGACCCCCGCGCGATTGCCGTGGTCCGGGAAGCTGCCAAGCTCTCGGACTGGGACGCCGCCGATCCAGGCGGAGAAGGTCGCGGACGCGGCTTCGGATTTAGCCGCTACAAGAACGTCGGCGCGTATTACGCCACCGTTGCGACCGTGGAGATCACCGATCGAATTCACCTCAGGGAGGTCTACGGCGCGGTCGATGCAGGCGAGGTGATTCATCGCGACGGCGTCCTCAACCAGATCGAAGGCGGCATCATCCAGACCGCGAGCTGGACGCTGATGGAGCAGGCTGGCTGGACCGACCGGGGCTTCGCGGTCCGCTCCTGGGAAGATTATCCGATTATGAAATTCTCGGAGATTCCGCGCATTCACACCACCATCATCGAACCTCCGGGCGAGACCGCCCTGGGCGCCGGCGAATGCGCGGCCGGCCCCGTTGCGGCAGCGATCGGAAACGCGATCGCACATGCGCTTGGCGTGCGTGCGCGCGACCTGCCGCTGACGGCCGAACGCGTAGAAGCCGCCATCAATTCTTACTCGAGTTAGGATAAAGCCAATGAAAATCGGAGTCTGCGGAACGGGTCGGATGGGCAGCGCGCTGGCACAGCGGCTTCTCAGCGTCGGACGCGAGGTGACGGTCTGGAATCGAGACGCAGCCAAGACCAGGCCGTTGGTCCAGGCTGGCGCAAAGCACGCGATCTCTCCGGCCGAACTCGTGGCCGGATGCGATACCGTCATTGTCATGCTTCTCAATGATGAGGCTCTCGAGTCCGTCTACCGGGGGCCGGGTGGGTTGCTCATGGCCGGTCTCGACGGCAAGCAAATCATCGATATGAGCACCGTGCTTCCGGAAACCATGAGCGCGATAGGAGATGCGGTGGTGGCCGCGGGCGGCGGTTTCGTCGAATGCCCTGTCGGTGGCACCGTCGGCCCGGCCCGCGAGGGAAAGCTGCTCGGCCTCGCGGGCGGAAGCGCCGAGGACTTCGCCCGCGCCCGGCCTGTTCTCGAACAATTGTGTCGCCGCCTCGAGCACGTCGGAGGCCGGGGAGCCGGCGCGACGATGAAGCTTGCCGTCAATCTGCCGCTCCTCGTCTACCTTCAGGCGCTCGGTGAGGCGCTGGCGATCTGCAAACCGCTCAACCTGCCGGCTGAGCGGCTGATCGACATTCTCTCCGACACCTCGGGGACACCGAACGCAATGAAGATGCGCGGGCCCGATATTGCCCGGCTGTTAGGCGGCGGCGAGCGTAGCCCGACCTATTTCTCCGTAAGTGGCGGATTGAAGGATCTGACGACGGCGGTCAGCTACGCGATGACGTTAGATACAGAGCTTCCCGTCGCCGCCAGCGCCGCAGCATGTTTCGCGGAAGCCGAAGCGGCGGGCCTGGGCGACAGGGACGTCATCAGCACCCTTCCGGTCCATTGGGCTACGCGCAATGCCAACCGCTGACGACATGTCACGATGATCTCGATACTGCGCATGATCGAGATGAACGGCGACAGAAACGAGTTTCCACCGCGGGTCTGTTTCCCGCTGCCGCAAAAGCGGTTGCCGCGGCGAGCCGAGCCCAAGCCATACAGTCCCAAGCAGAAGGAAGTGAGTGACCATCATGATCGACAGCAAGAACCGCTATGGCCGAACCGCGGCCCGAATCAACGACGCCGACGGGCGCGCGCGACGCCCGTTATCCACCACGATCGATATCCATGCGCATATCGTGGTGCCTCAGGCGGCCGCCCACGCGCAGCCGCACGTCGATATGACGCGCGTCCCGCTGGCTCATTTCTCCGATGCGGCCAGCAAGGAAATCAACGCGCAGCAGGAAAAGGACGTCGCCACGGTCATGACGACGATCGATCGCCGTCTGTCCGATCTCGACAATATGGGAATCGATATCCAGGTCGTCGCGCCCGCCCCGGGACAATGCTATTATACTGTCGATGCCAAGATCGCGGAGACCGCGCACCGCCTCGCCAATGACGGGGTCGCTGAGTATTGCGCGCGCAAGCCGGACCGCTTTGTCGGTCTCGGCGTGGTCACGCTGCAGCAACCCGAACTCGCCGTGCGCGAATTGGAATATGTCATGGGCAGTCTCAAGCTCAAGGGCGTGGAGATCCTGACCAATGTCGACGGCCAGGAGCTGTCCGACCCTAAATTCCGGCCATTTTTCGCCAGGGCCGAGCAGCTCGGTGCGTTCATCATGATGCATCCGAACGGGTTCACCCATGGCGACCGCCTGACGCATTTCTATTTCAACAACGTGCTCGGAAATCCTTTGGAGACCACGCTCGCGCTTCACAACCTGATCTTTTCCGGGACGCTCGCCCGCTTTCCGGAATTGAAGCTGATGGCGGTGCACGGCGGCGGCTATCTCCCCGGCTATTCCGGCCGCATCGACCATGCATGGGGCGCGCGCAAGGATTCACATGGCGAGTTGCCGCTGCCTCCCACCACCTATCTGCGACAGGTGTATCTCGACACCGTCGTGTTCACGTATCATCAACTGGCCTACATGCTGGACCTGTTCGGGCCCGACAGGATCGTGATGGGCACCGATTATCCGTTCGACATGGCGGAGTACAATCCGGTCGGGCATGTGGCAGGCATCGACGGCATGGACGAAGCGACGCTGGCGAAAATTGCCGGCGGGAATGCCAAGCGCATTTTGGGACTCTGAACGCGCTTGCGCTGCCCGGGCCTTCAAGGCCTGCACCCGGTCGCGTCGGGTGCAGACCTATCCGAACGCTTTCTGAGTGACCTCCGGAATGCAGGTCATGCCTGCAACGTCCTGCCCGCCTTTGTCGCCCGAGCGGTTTCCCGAACACGGGCAGGCGCCGCGGCGACATTGACGCGGGTTCCGAACACCTTTGCGATACCTTCGAGGAAGACGTTCAACGTGACGGCGATGACTTGATCCTTGTCCTCCAGGACAGGCGCGTCGTAGATCAATTTACGGATGCCGTAGTAGAAGATTCCGCTGTGAAAGGCCCATGCCAATTCCAGCTCCGCCGCCGTTGGTTTCTTCTGCGGCGGCAACCCCGCTTCGTGCCGGTATTCCTCGATGATGCGCGTCAATATCTTCTTCTGGACCACGCTGAGATACCACCGATTGATATCGAGGCCCTTAAGTCCCGAGAATAGATAGATGCGCATCCATTTTCGGGTGAAGATAACATCGGTATAGGCGCGGTAGAATTGTTCGAGGCGCGCACGAATCGGGCGAGAACGGTCGGTCAAAAGCTGATCCCATTCCGGATCCCATCGCTCCAGATACACCGTCCGATACACTTCCTTTATGAGGTGTTCCTTGCTTGGAAAATATCGGTACAGTAGCGGTTGCGTCACGCCCAGCTTCCGCGCCAATTCCCTCGTGTTCGCGTTGAAGCCCTCCTCCGAGAAGAATTCGGTCGCCTCATGCAGGAATTTCTTCCGACGCTCCTTGGGCGAGAGCCGCGTCTGTTTCGGGCGAAGCGGTCGCTTCGAGATTGAAGATTTCGTTCCCATAAGCATCCGTCAGGAAGGGCGGACTGATGATCATGCCACCACCGGTGTGTCGCACGATCGATCATCGCAGCGCTTCGATATGAGAGAACTCCCGTATTTCCAATAGCATTGGTCCAAGCCACTCGGAAATACGAAGCGTACTTCAGTATAGGCACAAGGTTCCGCGGGACCAAGGGAAATGACGGAGACGCCCTCGAGTTATCTCCACGCCATCTTCCCGCAGAAGGTTTTACCGGATCAGGCAGACGGCGCATATTGCCGTTATATTTATCACATGATAATCTTCAATGGAATTCAAGCCGCCAAACCATACTGTTCTGCGGCAGAAGCATTGGACGGAGTTATTCGATGACGGCCAAGCTCTACGGATTCTGGCGATCCATCGCTTCGTTCCGGGTGCGCGTCGCGCTTCGGCTCAAGTCCATCCCATTTGAGGAAGTTTCGATCGATATTCTATCCGGCGAACAATTCAATTCCGATTATGATCGTGTCAATACGGAGCATGTGGTGCCGACGTTCGTGCACGACGGTCATAGCGTCTTCCAGTCACTGTCGATCATGGAATATCTCGACGATATTCAGCCCGATCCCGCTTTGCTGCCAAAGGACAAGCATGAGCGCGCCCATGCCCGCGCCCTTGCCTTGGTCGCGATTGCGGACTCCCATCCGCTGATCGTGCCGCGCGTTCGCAAGCATTTGGCCGAGGCATTCGGCGCCGACCCTGAAACCGTCAACGAGTGGGGAAAGCACTGGAGTTCAAAGGGTCTCGCAACCTACGAACGGCTGTTGTCGCGCCGGCGCCCCGCGCCGTTCGCACTCGGCTTGACCCCGACAATAGCCGACATCTGCATCGCCGGACAGATCGTCATGGGGACGAATTTCAAGGTCGATATGAATTCGTTTCCGATCGTGGAAGAGCTCGGCAGGCATTGCTTTGCAATGCCGGAATTTTCCAGTTCGCATCCCTCGCGGCAAAGCGGCGCAACGCCGCACTAGCGCGAGCGCGGCTTACTTGATCGCCAATGGATTGATCGGCGACCCGGTACCGCCGGAGATCACCAGCGGCGGGCCTGCGAACATGAATTCGTAGACGCCATCGGCGGCGCAGTCCTCGGCAAGTTCCTTGACGAAAAAGATTTCGCCCATGGTCAGGCCCATGGCCGGGATCACGACCCAGTGCCAGGGTTGAGACACTTCGCTGGTTTCGTTCGGACGAACTTCAACGCCCCAAGTGTCGGAGCAGATCGCGGCGATCGATTTCTCATGACACCAGTAGCAGTTCTCGAACCGGACGCCCGGCGCGTCGCCGCCGGCATAGCCGCCCCACTTCTTCTCTTTCAGGCAGCGTTCCATGTGGCCGGTGCGGATGATGACGAAATCGCCCTCGCCGACGGTCACGCCCTGCTTCCTGGCGACGGCGTCGAGATCGTCGTTGGAAACGCCGTAACCGTCGTCCAGCCACTCCACACCTTTGTGGCGGGCGATATCCAGCAGCACGCCACGCCCCACCATCCGGTCGCGGGTGTGTTCGATGCCAAGCCGGTGCACACCGCGGCTATCGACATGCTTGGCGTCGTGACCATTATACATCTTGTCCTGATAGAAGATGTGGCCGAGCGAATCCCAGTGGGTCGCAGCCTGCACCGGCATGTTGATGGCGTCGTCGGCGTAACGCATCTTGTTGGTTTCATCCTGACATCCGGCGATGGCATCGGTGCCTGTGGCCAGCATGGTGTGAATTGGGTTCCAGCGCCCGCCGAACAGGCCGCTCTGCGGTCCGCTGCCATTGAGCGGAATGCCCATGCCGAAGACTTTGCCTTTCCTGACGAGCTTGGCTGCCGCGGCGACATGCTCCGGCGAGACAAAATTCAATGTCCCGATCTGATCATCCTTGCCCCATCGGCTCCAATTCGAAAGCTTTTCGTGGGCCTCGGCGATGGCGGTCTTGCCAACGTTGATTTTCATTTTCCTATTCCCTGAAACGGGCATTTTGCCGTTGTGGAGTTTTTGCGAGACCGCTCGCCGTCCGGGACGAGCGGCGCGGGCAGTCGGCGGGCGCCGGCATATCGGCGCCGGCTTCGGCCGCGCCAAGGGCATCGGCGATAATCTGATCGGGGGGTGATTGGAATGTGCGGCGACATCGATGGCGTGTGGATCGCCCCGGTGACTGCACACGTAATGACGACCTTGCGCGTTTTGGCCACCAGCCCTCTCCCCCACGAAGCGGCTGTCGGACGCCCGCTTTCTTATTGATCATGTGATCATTAGCGTTCCGAATTGTCAAGCGCGGGACGCGTTAGCGCCGAAGCAGGTCGGATTATCGAACAGTTGCCGGCGCGGGATTAGCGGCGTCCCGACATTCAGGTCTCTGTCGTATTTGCGGTGTTCAGGCGCAAACGCCTAGATTTGGCCGCCTCGCTCGGAATGAAGCCTATCGAGCATCTGGATTGCGGGGCGATGGAACGGGCTTCGTGTCGGGGCGTCGCATGGGTTGTCATCCTCTTTCAGGAGACGCGCGAGCTCATTCCAATAGAGCCTCCTCCAGCCGGTCCTCAAGCTGGCGAGAAATTCGAGTTCGCGGCCCGTGAAAATCGACATAAGAACGCTTTGGATTGCTTGTGGGGTTTTGCGCCAAAACACCGCGTATTTGCGCATGGCCGGGCGAGGGATCGTCCGACGTCGAGGCCTCGCTCGGGTCAGCTCGAACTGAATCGAGTCTTTCGCCTCATCGTCGTCAACGGTTCGAGCCGACCCCAGAGTCTTCGAACGTATTCCGCATCATCAGCAGAAATTGCGAACCTCGACTCGTCTCCAGGCCCAAGCCTCGGGACAGGAGAGTTCATAGAGCCGATGGATGGCACCGGCGGCAGCGACCAAGACCAGGTCACTACATCTTTTGCATTCCAGCGTATTGCCTGCCGCTGTAGGGGCCAACATGGACGCCCGTCAGCATACATTGCGCTTTCGCTGCCATGCACATCTGAAGCCTGTCCGCCTGCGCGCTGGAATCGCGCATGCAGGAGGCTGCATATGCGCTGCAGGTGTGAGGGATTGCAGCCCTGCTCATTGCCAGCCTGTATCTATAAGAGCGCCCTCCATCAGACGACATGCAGCACTTGCCGTTCATTTTGGTGGCTGACGCGGTTGTGAATTCGGACGATAGGGCGATGCCGGAAATTGCGAGCGACAAGATAATGGCCAGTGGCTTCATGGTAGACCTCCTTATTAGCCAACAAGACCGGCGGTCGGC
>WNFK01209388.1_pt3 | contig 21708 bp, 15 predicted proteins | sample 5400281 | NCBI WGS metagenome assembly WNFK01 (sample SAMN13153350, study PRJNA577476) | soil metagenome | isolation source: 20 cm soil on Douglas fir-dominated hillslope | place: USA:California | collected 2013-09-17
AACCTTGAGCTCGGTTTTCCCCTCGCCGTGCTCGTAGCGCTGGTGATACCGCTTCCCGGCGCGGCGCACCTCGACCTCCAGCCACTCGGAGAGCGCGTTCACGACCGAGACGCCGACGCCGTGCAGACCGCCCGAGACCTTGTACGAGTTCTCGTCGAACTTCCCGCCGGCGTGGAGCGTGGTCATCACGACCTCGACCGCCGGGCGGTTCTGGGTCGGATGGATGTCCACGGGGATCCCGCGCCCGTTGTCGATCACGGTCACGCTGGAATCGGCGTGGATTGCCACGTGCACTTCGGTGCAGTAGCCGGCGAGCGCCTCGTCGACCGAGTTGTCCACGACCTCGTAGACGAGATGGTGGAGCCCGCTATGGCCGGTCGAGCCGATATACATCGCGGGGCGCTTCCTGACCCCTTCCAGGCCCTTCAGGACCTGAATATTCCGGGCGTCGTACGAATGTCCCTCTGGGGTCGGCGTCAACGTGGCCGCTTCCTCGCGAGGTCCGGTCACCGCTTTATTTCCTCCTTGGATCGCATGGGTACGAATCGTATGGCGCGTAGCCGCTGGTCGGCCTCGAGCGTCCGGTTCATCTGCTCCAGGATGCCCTGCCTCAACACGGCGAGGTGCCCCATCCAGACCGCGCCTTGCACCTCCACCAAAAGCTCCCCGTCGCGCACGCCGACGCAACGCGTCCGCGCGAGCACTTTCGGGCCCACGGCCGTGGCCCAGCGATCGGTCGCTTGGGCCGCGGCGAACCGCGTCTCGAGCTTGAGCGCTTGAAGCACGTCGTCGAGAACCGATCCCACCGGCTGGAACCCCTCGGCGGGCGCTTCCCCGTGCCGGCCCCCCGTCCGTCGCGTGGACCCTCTCATGCGGCGCTCGACGCAAGCGCGGCCGCTTCGATCGGAAGCCGGCGATACCGCGACGGCGTCTCCGAAAGCTCCCGGCACGCGGTCACGACCAGCTGGCTCGATTCCGGGACGAGCCTCAAGACCCTGCCGATCCAACGAGGGTCGAGCTCCGATTCCGGATCGTCTAGGAGAACCACCGGCGGGTCGTTCTGACGCTCCTCGAACACGCGAGCGAGGGCGAGCCGCAGGAGAATCGAGTAGAGCCTGGAATATCCCCGGGAGGCGCCCTCCGAGAGCTCCTCGCCCCCGATCGCGCAGTGAAGCCGCGCCCGGTGCGGACCGTTCATGGTCCAGCCCATTCTTCGATCGCGGGGGCGCGCCCTCTCGAGCAATTGGAGCCGGGTGGCGACCGCCTCCTCCTCCGACGTGCCGGAATCTCCGAACCCATCGTGGTACTCGACCGTCGGATCGAGGGTCGGGTCGACCTGCTGGGACAGCTCTCGAAGATTGCGACCCATCTCCGCGCAGAGCGTTCGACGACGACGATCGAGCGCCACTCCCGTTCGCGCGAGGATTTCCTCCCACGCCGACCATTCGTTCGGGTCGGTGCCGGGGCCGTGTCGCTCGGCGATCAGGAGACGATTTCGCTGTCTCAAGGCCGCCGTATAGTCCCGTAGCGAGCCCACGTAGGCCGACTCGAGCTGGCAGAGGGCTACGTCCAGAAAACGCCGGCGCGACGCCGGGCCGCCGTTCAGCACCGCAACATCCTCTACCGAAAAATGGACGGTGCAGAACCGTCCCAAGAGGTCGTAGATCCGGCCGAGGGGCGAGCCGTCCACCAGCACTTCCTTCGCCGCCCCCGCCCCACCGCGCGCGACGATCTCGCTCGTGACCCCGAGCCGATCTTCCACCAGCCCGCGGATCTCGAACGTGGCCGCACCGCGCCGGGTCAGCGCGGGATCGCGCGCGCCGCGGAACGACCTGCCGATCGAGAGAAGCACGACGGCTTCGATCAGATTCGTCTTGCCGGATCCGTTTTCACCCGTGACCAGCACGGAATCCCCGCGCAGGTCGAACCTGGCCTCTCTGTGGTTCCGGAATTCGCGAAGCTCGATGGACTGAAGTCGCACGCGTTCCGGGTCAGCTCGCCAGGCGGAGGGGCATCACGAGACAGAGGAGATCCTCTTTCGCGGAGCTCCCCTTGTCCCCTTGCGGTGTAGGCGCGATGAGTCCGGCCGTCACCGGCGTATTGAGACGAATGTCGACCTCTTCGCTGTCGACGGTGCGAAGAATGTCGAGCAAGTAGGCGGCGTTGTAACCGATGTCGAGATCGTCCGAGCCGTACTGGGCGTCGAGCTCTTCGGTCGCCTCCCCCTGGTCGGGCGTCTGCACGATCAGCGTCAAACGGTTCGGGCGAATGGAGAGCTTTACCTGGCGCGTGAGGCTGTCGGAGAAAACGGAGACCCGCTCCAGCGCCTGGGCGAAATCATCCCGCTTCACTCTTAGATGCTTGTTGTTCTGCTTTGGAAGCACCTGCTCATAGTTCGGGAATGGTCCTTCGATCAGCTTCGTCGTGAGCGTTGTATCGCCGATGGCGAATTGAGCGTGGTTCTTGGAAATACCAATCCGGACAGGTCCCGTGGCTCCCGGAAGAAGACGCAGGACCTGGTTCAATGCCTTGAGCGGCACGATCACGTCCCCTTTCGGGGGCGAGGGAATCCCTCCCGCCGGCCTGCACGATGCCTTCGAGAGACGGTGTCCGTCGGTCGCGACCAGGCGCAGCTCATCGTCCCTGATCTGGAGCAACGACCCGTTCAGCGCCGGGCGTGTCTCGTCCGTCGAGACAGAGTAGATCGTGCGCCGGATGAGCCGCTCCAGGAGATCCGGATCCAGCGATACCTCCACGTCCGCGGTGACCGAAGGGAGTGCCGGAAATTCTTCTGGGCGGATGCAAAGGAACTTGTAGCGACCGTTCTTGCTTCCAATGTTCAGCGTCAAATCCTTCGCCTCGACCTTGAGCTCTTCCCTCGGAAGCTTTCGCACGAGCTCGAAAAGCTTCTTCGCCGGGACCGTCAGTGTTCCGATGTCCTTCACGCTGGCTTGCGCTCGCGTCGAGATTGCGAGGTCCAGATCGGTCGCGCGCATCTCGATGCGATCCTCGGATGCTTCGAGAAGAATGTTGGACAAGACCGGGAGCGTCGTCCGCGTCGGAACGGCGCTCGAAACCACCTGCAATGCGTTGAGGAACTCGGTCTGCGCGATCGAGAATTTCATAGCCACTTCCTGGGCGGTGATCATCTCCGTTAATCCTTTATTGGATTAGGGTTTGCAGACGGTTCGGGAGAGGGTCTCAAGTCCTAAAAAAGTATATGTGGAGAGGGGTATTTTCACAATAGGAAAGCCCCTTATTTTCATGCGGTTTCTGTCTGGTCTACGAAGATCAAGTTCCTTGAATAGAAGACGTAGTAATAGGGGCGGTGGATTGTATGGATAGTAGCGCCGGCCTGGAAAGTAAGTTGTTGTGTGACAATGTAGTGCGAGGTTGTTCGCACGGACGGACCCCTGTGATTCGATGTGGATAAGCCTTGGGTTATGCACGGCGCGCCGCGGAGGCCGCGAATCGGTGGACTTGTGCACCGCGTGTCCACCGCCTAACCAGGTTGAATCCAGAAGCAAGGGCTACGTGCTCAGGCTCGCCATGAGGTCTTCGACGACGATCCTGAGCTCCTTGTCCGTCGTCATCAGCCCTTCGATCTTGTGGCAGGCATGAAGCACCGTGGAATGGTCGCGGCCTCCGAATTTCGCTCCGATCTCCTGGAAGGAGAGATCGGTGACCGCTCGGGCGATGTACATGCCCACCTGGCGCGGGAAGGCGATGACGTCGGTGCGGCGCTTGCCGCGGATCGACTCTTCCGTGACGTTGAAATGCCTCGCAACCAGTCGCTGGATGTCCGAGACGTCGACGCGGGCGAGATCGGGCTTGATCTGATCGCGCAGCACCTCCTGCGCGAACTCGATCGTCAGCTCGTGGCTCATGAGATCCGCGAACGCGAGAAGGCGCGAGAGCGAGCCCTCCAGATCGCGGATGTTGTTCTTGATGTTGCTCGCCAGGAGAAGCGCGATCTCGTTCGGTATGTTTCTGCCCTGAAGCTCGGCCTTCTTCTTGACGATCGCCACGCGCGTTTCGAGGTCGGGAGCCTGCAGATCGGCGACCACGCCCCAGGTGAATCGGGAGACAAGGCGCTCCTCGATCGCGGTCATCGCGTTCGGCGGGCCGTCGCTCGTGAGGACGATCTGCTTGTGCGCGTCGTGGAGCGTGTTGAAGGTGTGAAAGAACTCCTCCTGCGTGCTCTCTTTCCCCGCGAGGAACTGGATGTCGTCGATGAGGAGAACGTCCGCGGTGCGGTAGCGGCTCTTGAATTCGAGGGTCGTGGCGTGCTGGATGGCGTAGATCATCTCGTTCATGAACTTCTCGGCGCTCACGAAAAAGACCCGCGCCTGGGATCGCGTAGCGCGTACCTGGTGGCCGATCGCGTGCATGAGATGGGTCTTCCCCAGCCCGACGCCGCCGTAGAGAAAGAGCGGGTTGTAACGCTCCCCTGGACTTTGCGCGACCGCCTGCGCGACCGCGTGGGCAAACTGATTGCCGCTGCCCACGATAAAGGTCTCGAAGGTGTTATGCGGGCTTAGGTAGCACTCGATCCTGCCGGGCAGTGGCCCGCGTGGGCGCTCCTCGAAAACGGGAACGTCGACCGACCGGACGTGAAAGGAAAGAGCGACCGGACGCCCCGCCGTCGCGGAGAGCGAGGACTCGATGAGCCCCCGGTAATGGTGATCCAGCCAGTCGACGTAAAACTGGCTCGGCACATCCAGAACAAGCGCGGAGCCGTCAAACTCCAGAGGATCGAGAGAGCGGAACCATGTTTCAAACGCTTGGCTTGAGATGTGGGATTGAATCTTTTCGAGAGCGCCCTGCCAGATGTCTCCGGCCACCATCGTCTCCATCGTCGTCATGTCGTCCCCATCCACACACAGGGTGTCCACCGCTTATCCACACATTTATCCACAAATGAATCGGGGCGTAACGGGTAATGTCGGTAACCGTTACGCCCCAATGAAGGGAAATCGGCTTGAGGAATGCTCACAACTCTTAGGTCCGGGTGAAGGGGCGCGTCGTTTTGCGCGGGGGAAGCCCGGCACGGCGAGGACCCGGAGCGCGAGAGAAGCGTTCACGCTCTCGGCCTTCGCGATGGGCGCAGAATACGCTCGCGATTCCGGCCCACGCAACGAAAATTTTGGCGACCCGGTATCGCCTGCGGCCACTGGGCTTTCGCATTGACCGATTCCAAGCGATTCGCTAGAATCCGACGCTCGTGTTCGGTCCATCCCGTTCCCAACGACAGAGGCAATCTACGTGAAGCGCACGTTTCAGCCCCACAATCGCCGCCGAAAGAAGGTGCACGGCTTTCGTGAGCGCATGAGCACGCGAGGCGGCCGCGCCGTTCTGAAACGCCGCCGTGAACGAGGCCGCAAACGCCTCACGGTATAGCGTCGCCCCAAGGCTCGAGGCCAGGATGCCCGGCGCGGTTCGACCGCGCGATCGCCGCCTGCACCAAGGCTGGCAATTCCGCGAAGTGTATCAATCAGGGAAATCCATTCACGGCAGCCTGATGACATTGGTGAGCATGCCGCGGAGCTCAGACCACGGCCGGACCGCGTTCGTCGCCAGCCGCAGGGTCGGCCCCGCGGTCCGGCGGAATCGCGCGAAGCGCCTCCTGAAGGAGGCATTCCGGAAGGTCCCCCCCGGGGTGCGCGACCGCGCGACCTGGCGAGTCTGGATCGCCCGAAGCGCCTGCTCGATCGCCACGTTCGAAGGCGTCTCCGCCGAAATGAATGAGCTCCTGAGGCGAGAGCCCGCGTGAGGGTCCCGGCGAGGTGGTCCGCGTCCTTGGGGCTACGATGGCTCCTCTTGTGGCTGATCCGCTTTTACCGGGCCGCGGTCTCCCCGTTCTTGCCACGCTCCTGCCGCTTCGAGCCGAGCTGCGCCGCCTACGCGGAAGAGGCCATGGCGGGGCGCCCGCTGCGACGCGCGCTGATCCTCATCGTGGGCCGCGTCCTTCGCTGCCATCCTTTCCACCCCGGAGGTTACGACCCGGTCCCTTGAACGGATCGCGGCGACGCCATGGATCGTAAAGTCCTCATCGCAATGGTCATGATCATGATGGTCCTGCTCCTGGACCAGGTGATCTCGCCGAAATTTTATCGCCCGCGCCGAAAACCGGTCCCGTCCCAGGCGGGCGGCACGGCGGGGCAACCTGCACCGACGGCTCCCAGCCCTCAGGGGGGCACGCAAACACCCGCTTCAGGAGGGTCCCAGGCAGGGGCTCCCGCCGGCAGCTCGTCGAGTGGGGCTCCCGGAGCTACCTCGGCCGTCTTGTCGACGGGAGCCGTTCTGACGAGCGCCAGGGTCTCGTCGGAACCGATCGAGACCCGTGAGGTGAAGACCGAGCATTTCCGGGCGGAGTTCACGAGCGAAGGCGGGGCGATCTCTCACTGGACTCTCGATTCCTACAAGGACCAGATCCGGAACGCGCCCTTGGACTTGGTGCCGCCCGGCGCGCGTGCCCTCTTGGTCATCGTTGAGGCCGGCGCGCGCGCGATCGACTTCTCGAACGTTCCATTCCGAATCACCCAGGACGACCCGCTCGGCGGCGCGCTGACCTTCGAGGCGGTCGATTCGAGCGGCATCCGGGTCGTGAAGAGCTATCAGGTGGGCCGGGACCGGAGGCTCCTCGAGAGCGACGTTCGCGTCTCGGCGCCTCCCGGGCTGGGCCCCATTCGCTATCGCATCGGATGGGGTACGCCCCTTCCGATCACGGAGGCGGCGACCAAGCGGGAGCAGCTGCAGGCAGTGGCTCTCCTCGGCACCAAGCTCGAGAGCATTCCGGCGGGGAAGCTGGGGCCGAACGGAGAGCGGATCGTCCCTCCCGGAAATGTCCGCTGGGTCGCGAGCCGCAGCAAGTACTTCATCGCGGCGGTCATTCCGGACTCGGGAACGGTCTCGGACGTCGTTTTTCGCAGCACGGGATCGGGGCTCGTGACGGCGTGGTTCGTAGGGGCGGCGCCACCGGGCACCGAGGTGGTGCGCCGTACGCGTATCTACGCGGGACCAATCCACTACGAGACGCTGGCGGCGGTGGGAGCCGGCCTGGACGAGGTCGCGAACCTGGGTTGGAAGTGGATGCGCGGCGTCAGCGTGCTCATGCTCACCTGTCTGAATCTGCTCCACAAGATGATCCCGAACTACGGCATCGCGATCATCATCCTGGCCGCGGCGACCAAGTTCCTCTTCTACCCGCTCACCCAAGCGAGCCTGCGCTCGATGAAGGTCATGCATCACCTGCAGCCCCAGATCAAAGAGCTTCAGGAGAAGTACAAGGGCGATCCGATGAAGCTCAACCAGGCGATGATGGCCCTCTACAAGGAAAACAAGGTCAACCCGATGAGCGGTTGCTTGCCGATGCTCTTGCAAGTACCTGTCTTCATCGCGCTCTACAACGTGCTCCTCTTTTCCGTCGAGCTTCGGGCTTCGGGGTTCGTCGGCTACATTCGCGACCTCTCGGCGCCGGACGTGCTGGCCACGATCGGCGGGCTCCCGATCCATCTCATGCCCGTCGTCATGACCGGCAGCACGTATCTGCTGCAGTCCCAGACCCCTGTCGCCCCGGCCCAGAAAGGCATGATGTACGTGATGCCTCTGTTTATGCTCTTCTTTATGTATACTTTTCCGTCTGGAGTGATCCTCTACTGGACCGTGAACAACCTTCTTTCGGCGCTTCAGCAGTATCTAGTCAATCTGGCTGAGGACCGAAAGCTCGCCGCGCAGGGATGAGGCGACCGGCGCGGGGCATACGATATGAGTGATTCGATACAGGTCGAAGCAGCGAGCTACGGAGACGCGGTGCATCAGGCGGCCGACCGCCTGGGCATCAGTCCCAAGGATCTCGCGATCGAAGTGATCGATCCCGGCCGCTCGGCCAATTCACTGGGCGGATTCCGCCCGGTGAAGGTGCGCGCTTGGCGTCGCGATCCGACTTCGTCTCCCGACGGCGCGCGGATTCCCGCCAGCGCCGTGCGACGGCAGGCGTCCGCGGTGGGTGCGGAGGCTCATCGCGGTGGACGGCGCGGGGCCCCAGCCGAGACCTACGGTCCGCCGCCGCCGCCCCTCGACCCTGAGAAGATCACGCCGGAGCTCGTCGAAGCGGTGCGCTCGATCAGCGCGGGGATCGTGGAGCAGATGGGCTTTCCTTCCACGGTGAGCGCCGAGAAGACACGTGACGGGATCCGTGTCGCGATCCAAGCCGGGGAACAGGATCAGTTCCTGATCGGCCGCGATGGAGAGACGCTCGCCGCGCTTCAGCATCTGGTCGCGCGGATGTTGCGGGCACGCGCGCCCGAGGAAGCCATTCCACGCGTCGAGGTGGACGTCGCCGGGTACCGCGATCGGCGCGTGGAGAGCCTTCGCGAGCTGGCGCGCGACCTCATCGGCGAAGTGGGGCAGACCGGAGCCGAAGCATCGACCGAGCCGCTCTCCGCGATCGAGCGCCGCATCGTGCATCTGGAGGTGGCGGAAGTCGACGGATTCACGAGCGCCAGCGTCGGAGACGGTCTTTTCAAACGAGTCATCATCCGGCGCGAAGAAGAGAAGCGCGCCGGGTCGCGCGAGTAGACGAGGCATGGCCGAAAGTGGAAAACGACACGATCGTGGCATTGGCCACGGCACCCGGAGAGTCGGCCGTCGCCATCGTGCGGATGAGCGGCCCCTCGGCTCTCGCGATCGCGACGCGCCGCTTCCGCGGCCGCCGCTCCCCGGAGCGTAGCGCCTCCCACCGTCTGCTGCTCGGAAGTTTCCTCGACGCCTACGATTCACCGCTCGACACCGTCTTGCTCTCGATTTTCCGCGCTCCGCGCTCCTATACGGGCGAGGACGTGGTCGAAATCTCCTCCCACGGCGGGTACGTGATTCCGCGAGCCATCTTGGAGTGCTTGATCGCGGAAGGCGCGCGCGCGGCCCGCCCGGGTGAATTCACCGAGCGCGCGTTTCGGAACGGCAAGCTCGATCTCGCGCAGGCGGAGGCGGTGGCGGCGCTCGTCAAGGCGCGATCCGATCGTGCCGTTCGCGCCGCCGGGGCCACGTTGGGCGGAGCGCTGTCGCTGCGGGTGGCGGAGTTGGACCGCGATCTGGTGCCGCTCCTCGCCGAGATCGAGGCGCGAATCGATTTCCCCAGCGACGTCGAACCCACGCTCGACGGCCCGGCGCTCGCGGACCGCTGCTCGAGGATCACGATGCTGCTTCAAGAATGGCTCTCGCATCTGCCGGCGGCGCGCCGCAGGGAGCAGGGCGTCCGGGTCACACTCGTGGGAAGACCGAACGTCGGAAAGTCGAGCCTCCTGAACGCGCTCGTCGGCTACGAACGCGCGATCGTCAGTGAGCTCCCCGGCACCACCCGCGACACGGTCGAGGAGTCGATCTGGCTGGAGGGGACCGAGCTTCGTTTGTGCGATGCCGCGGGCGTCCGCAGCTCCTCGGATCCCCTGGAGCGGCTCGGGCTCGAGCGGACGAACGACGCGGCCCGCCGCGCCGATCTCGCGGTCTTGGTGCTGGACCGCTCCGAGCCTTGCGTGGAAGAGGACGCCGCCGTCTTGACCGTGGTTGCCGATCGGCCGCTTGTCGTCGCATGGAACAAAGCGGATCTCGCTCCCGCTGGCGCACGCGCGGCCGGAGTGCCGGGGCGGGTCGCCGATGCCGACACGATCGGAGCAGCGCGCGCGCGGGAGCTCGGGATTTCCAAGAGCCTGCTCCTCGCGGAGGTCGAGACCGTGGCCGTGCGTCCCGGCGGTGCGGAGCCGCTTCGCGAGGCGTTACGCGATTCGCTTCGGCGCATCTCGGGCGACGCCGCCGGCGAGGAGCTACCGACGACGAGCGTCCGGCAGGAAACGTTGCTGCGCCGAGCGGTCGATGCACTGGAGCGCGCGGAGTTGGGCCTAAGGGAGGATTCTTCCTACGATCTGATCGCGGTCGATCTCACGGAGGCCCGCCAGGCTCTTGGCGAAATCGTGGGGCGCGGCATCGATCACGACGTGGTCCAAGCCATCTTCTCGCAGTTCTGCATCGGAAAATGAACCGCTACCCGCTCGTTGTCGTGGGTGCAGGGCACGCGGGCTGCGAGGCCGCGTGCATCGCCGCGGCGATGGGCGTCGAGACCGCCCTCGTCACCATGAGTCTCGATGCGATCGCGCAGATGTCCTGCAATCCGGCGATCGGCGGTCTCGCCAAAGGGCATCTCGTTCGCGAGATCGACGTCTTGGGCGGCATCATGGCGCGCATGGCGGACCGCGCCGGCATCCAATTCAAGATGCTGAATCGCGCGCGCGGTCCGGCGGTCTGGTCGCCGCGCGCTCAGGAAGACAAGGCGCTCTACCGCGCGATCGTACGCGATCACCTGGAGCGCACTCCGGGCGTGTCCCTGGTCCAGGCTCAGGTGATCGGCTTCCTCGTAGCCGGGGGCAGGATCCGAGGGGTCGCGTTCCAAGATGGCGGCTCGATCGAGGCGGAAGCGGTCATCGTGACCCCGGGAACATTCATGAATGGACTCATGCACATCGGGGATCGCACGATGGCCGGCGGGCGAGTCGGTGAGAGCCCGTCCCGCGGACTGTCGGAGTGCCTCTCGGATCTCGGCTTCCGCGTGCTTCGACTCAAGACCGGCACGCCCCCCCGCATCCACCGGGACTCGGTCGATTTTTCGAGGATGATCGAGCAGCCGGGCGATGAGGAGCCCAGGCCCTTCTCTCATTTTACGGGCGCGCTTCACCTGGACCAGATCATGTGCCACCTCACGCACACGACCGGAGACACGCACGCGCTGATCCGCGCGAATCTCGGGCGCTCGCCGCTCTACACGGGGAAGATTCGCGGCATCGGACCGCGCTATTGCCCCTCGATCGAGGACAAGGTCGTGCGCTTCGCCGACAAGGCCGCCCATCAGATCTTCATCGAGCCCGAAGGGCGGGACACGCACGAGTACTACATCAATGGCTTGTCGACGAGCCTCCCGGAGGAAATCCAGCGCGAGATGATGCGCACGGTTCCGGGTCTCGAATCCGCGGAGATGATCCGTCCGGGCTACGCGGTCGAGTACGATTTCCTCCCGCCGACCCAACTCAAGCAGACTCTCGAAACGCGCGCGATCCAAGGGCTCTACCTCGCGGGCCAGATCAACGGCACGTCCGGCTACGAGGAGGCCGCCGCTCAGGGGCTATACGCGGGGATCAATGCGGCGTTGAGCCTTCAGCGTCGCCCCGAGTTCCGTTTGGGTAGAAATGAAGCGTATCTCGGTGTGCTTATTGACGATCTAGTCACCAAAGGCACTGAGGAGCCCTACCGCATGTTCACCTCGAGTGCCGAGTATCGATTGATACTGCGCCAGGATAACGCGGCCGAGCGGCTTCTGCCCCGCGCGCGTGAGTTGGGCGCGCACCGCGCGGATGACCTCGCTTTGCTGGAAGGGCGAGTCGCGGAGCGCGAGCGTGCCAGCGAGCGGCTGCGAACGGTGCGCGTAGCGTGGGTCGAGGAGAATCGGGGGGAAGGCGCCGACGCCTGCGGCCCGGGGGCTCCGATGGGAGACCGCGTCGAGCCAACGAAGGAGAGCACTGCCCCCTCGCTCGCACAATTGCTTCGCAGAGGTTCTCTGAGCCTCGATGCAGTCATGGCTCGCACCGAGCTTGCGGACCTCGCTCGCGACACCGTAGAGTCGGCGGCGATCGAAGTTCGTTATGAGGGGTACATACAGAGACAGCTCCGTGAGGTCGAGAGGGCGGCGCGATATGAACAGCTGTACCTCGGTGATTCAGTCTGGGACGAGCCGCTTGCGGAGCTCTCGAACGAGGGTCGCGAAAAAGTCCAAAGGCTTCGGCCCGGCACGGTCGCGCAGGCCGCGCGAATTCCCGGGGTGTCCCCGGCCGATGCCGCGATACTCGTAATCTATGCCGAACGGGAGCGCCGCCGCGCAAACATCTCTTCAACTACCGCGTGACCTTGAGCCGGATTTCGCTGAGTTCAAGGACCGCCTATCGGAACGGATCGCGTCGGGCTCACTGACGCCCGATACGTTTCATCTCCTCGCCAGATTCGGGCAGCTCGTCTACACGCAGGTCGCGCAGCTCTCCCTAGTCGCCCGCGGCGACCGCACGGTGCTATACACGCGGCACATCCTCGACTCCCTCAATCCGATCGACTTCCAATCCCCGCCGCCATCATCCGTACTCGATGTCGGCAGCGGTGGGGGGTTTCCGGGCATACCGCTCGCCATTGTCTGGCCGCGAACTCGATTCACCATCCTCGAATCACGAGAGAAGAAGGCGGGGTTCTTGGAGAGGGTTGGGCGGGAGTTGGGCCTCCGGAACGTGACGGTCGCCTGCGCGCGGCTCGAGGAATACGGGCGAACCTGGACGGCCGAACCCCACCAGAACGTTCTCATCAGGGCCCTGGGGGATTTGCCCGAGGTCTTGCGTTCGGCGGAGCGCGCCTCTAGCCCGAGCGGCCAGTGGATCTATTTCCTCGGAATGGGGGCCTCGCCCGAGAGACTCGCCTCACAGATCGGCGCCCCGGGTGGGTGGACGGCAGTCCTAGAGGGGGCCTTCGGCGGAAGGCTCCTACGGGGATACTTTCCCCCAGGGCCGCCGGCGCTGCACGCGGGGTGATTCGCCCCCGTCGCGCGCCGAGCAACTTCACCCCTGCGAGCCCGGGCCCCAGTAGCGGGTCTCGGCGCGGGGGTGGCCGCGGCGCCCTCGTGCATGTTTCACGTGAAACATATCGATAAGCCACTCCAACTACGTGCGTTGACCCTTTAACCTCCCAAGGGTCGGCCCCATCGAAGCGCCCTTCCGTTCCACACCCGTTGGGAGTGGGAGCCTGTGCGCGTGCGTTGCCGTGAAGGGCCGGGGGCCGCCGGTGGCACGAACGGCCGCGGAGGACAAGCGACGATGGTGGTCAAGGTGCTGTGGTCGGTGGTCGCAGGGCCCACGGGGTCTCCAGCCTTCACTCCGCGGGCCCACACAGAGGCTTCCACCCCGCGGCCCGCACGGGGGCTTCCACCCCGCGGACCCGCACGGTGGCCAATTTTCACCTGCCATTGGCGACGAATCAAACTAACCACAGCGGCTTACAAAAACGTTTCACGTGAAACATTTTGAGAATGGATTTTGGTTCTCGCAATCAGTAGACTACCGCGACCCCGACAGGGACGTAAGGGCTGAGGCGCGCAGTTCGACCCGCCTGGGCCAAACAAGGGGAGGATAATGGCCAGGACGGTCGCGATCGCGAACCAAAAGGGTGGGGTGGGAAAGACGACGACGGCGGTGAATCTCGCGGCCGCGCTAGCCCTGAATGAAAAGTCGGTCCTTCTCGTCGACCTGGATCCCCAAGGGAACGCCGGAAGCGGGCTGGGGCTCCCAAATCTCAAGAATACAAATCGCGGGATCTACGAGGTCCTCACCGGCGGCTTGCCGGCGGATCAGGCCGTCGTGGCGACGGGGATTGCCGGGCTGAGCCTGATCCCTTCAGGTCAGCGGCTGGCGGGGGCCGAGGTGGAGCTGGTGGATGCCGAGCGCCGGGAGTACCGGCTCAAGGACGCGCTTGCCCCCCTGGTCGAGCGCTTCGAGTTCATCTTCATCGACGCGCCGCCCTCCCTCGGGATCCTGACCGTCAACGCGCTCACAGCGGCGGGGTCGGTTCTCGTCCCGGTCCAATGCGAGTACTACGCCCTCGAAGGGTTGAGCCACCTCCTTGGTGCGATACGGCTCGTGCAGCAAGGGCTCAACCCCTCGCTGCAGATCGAAGGCGTCTTGCTGACGATGTTTGACAACCGTCTGAACCTCTCCCAGCAAGTGCTCGATGAGACCAGGAGGTACTTCGCGGAGCGCGTCTATCGCACGGTCATACCCCGCAATGTCCGCCTCAGTGAGGCGCCCAGTTTCGGCAAACCGGTCGTCGTCTACGATCCAAGCTGTGCCGGGTCGGTGAGCTACATGAACCTTGCGAGCGAGGTGATGAATCATGGTTAGGAAGGCATTGGGTCGTGGGCTTGCGTCGCTCATTCCGGCTGCTGTGAACAAAGAGGTCGCCGTCGCACCCGAGCTTCGGCCAATCGAGGCTCGCCAGGGCGAGATTCAGCACGTTCTCCTGAGCAAGGTCATCCGCAATCCCGCGCAGCCGCGAACCCAGTTCGACCCGAATACCATTCACGAGCTGGCGGCCTCGATTCGCGAGCGCGGGGTGCTTCAGCCCGTGCTGGTCCGACCCTCAGGAGGAACGTTCCAGATTGTCGCCGGTGAGCGCCGGTTCCTGGCGGCGCAAGAAGCCGGGCTGGAAACCATCCCCGCGATCGTCCGCCAGTTCACGGATCGCGAAGCACTGCTCATCGCCCTGATCGAGAACGTGCAGCGCGAGAACCTGAATCCGATGGATGAGGCACGTGCATACTATAAACTGGCAATGGAATATGGGCTTCCCCATGAGGAGATCGGGCAGCGAGTCGGGAAGGATCGGTCGACTGTTTCCAACATACTTCGCTTCAACAACTTGCCGGCTGAGATCCAGAGCCTCCTCGAAGCCGGCAGCATCTCGGCGGGCCATGCTCGTGCCTTGCTGTCGCTGCCGAACGAGAAAGCCCAGTCCGATCTCGCGAAATCGGCAGCTGCCCACGGATGGTCCGTTCGCGAATTGGAGGAACGCGTCCGCCGACTCGGGGCCGATCGGTCAGCCGCGAAGCCCCGAAAAACCCCCAAGCGCGCCTTCTCGGCGGAACTAATGGGGCTCGAAGACGATCTTATGAGAGCCCTGGGCACCCGGGTGCGCGTCACCCGCCGGCGCGGGGGGACAGGGTCGATCTTCATCGATTACCATTCCGAAGAGGAACTCGACCGGCTCGTCACGGTGCTCAGGTCGTTGGGGTGATATGCGCGCTGGATTTCAGCGGGAAGTTGATCGTTGTGGATAACTCGCAAAGTCCGGTGGATAACGGGATAAGCGCACCAATTATGCACATTGTTGGGTCGCGGCGCATACGGCCGCGCTGAATCGCCCCTCGCGGGCAACCTCGGAGAAAAAACCATGACGCAGGCTGCCCCAAAGGACGATCTCGAGCTGCTCGACGAGCTGAAGGAGGCGCGCGGGGCCATTCTCACAGAATTGCGCAAGGTCATCGTGGGTCAGGATACGGTCGTGGAGCAGCTCCTAACCGTGCTCTTCGCGAACGGCCATTGCCTTCTTGTCGGAGTGCCCGGCCTCGCGAAGACCCTTCTCGTTTCCACGCTGTCGAAGATCCTCGCCCTCAAGTTCAGCCGGGTCCAATTCACGCCGGACCTCATGCCCTCGGACATAACCGGCACCGAGATCCTGGAAGACGACCCGGTGACCGGAAGGCGCGCGTTCAAGTTCATCCACGGGCCCATCTTCGCGAACATGGTGCTGGCGGACGAGATCAATCGAACCCCCCCGAAGACCCAGGCGGCCCTTCTTCAGGCGATGCAGGAGTACCGGGTCACCGCGGGGGGAGAAACCTACCCGCTCGCGCTCCCATTCTTCGTGCTCGCCACACAGAACCCGATCGAGTTCGAGGGAACCTACCCGCTTCCCGAGGCCCAGCTGGACCGGTTCATGTTCCACATCTCGGTGGGATATCCGAGCGAGCAGGAGGAGGAGCGCATCGTCGCGACGACGACCAGCGCCTACGAGGCTGAGCCCAAGACCGTGCTCGCGGTCGACCGAATCCTCGAGCTGCAGCGGCTCGTGAGGCGAATCCCCGTCGCGGACCACGTCGTGCGCTACGCGGTGCGGCTGGCGCGCGCGTCGCGACCGGGGCCCGAGAGCGCCTCCTTTGTTCGCGACTGGGTGAGCTGGGGTGCGGGGCCCCGCGCGGCCCAGTACATCGTCCTCGGTGTGAAAGCGCGTGCGGCGCTCCACGGGCGACCGACGCCGAGCGTAGAGGATGCCAAGGCGGTCGCGCCTTCCGTGCTGCGGCATCGCATCATTCCCAACTTCAACGCGGAAGCCGACGGCATCTCGAGCCTCGACATCATCACAAAGCTCCTCGAGACGACTCCAAGCGGCGACGGCAAGCGCTCGTAACCGGCGCGGCCATGGCCCAAACGTCGCAAAGACTGCTCGACCCGCACATCGTGTCCAAGCTCGCCCGGCTCGATCTTAGGGCGCGCTTGGTGGTCGACGGCTTTCTCACCGGACTCCATAAGAGCCCGTATCACGGGTTCAGCGTTGAGTTCGCGGAACACCGCCAGTACATGCCGGGCGATCCCCTGCGGCACCTCGACTGGAAGGTGCTCGCGAAGTCGGACCGCAAATACCTCAAGCAGTATGAAGAGGAGACGAACCTTCGCGCGACGCTCCTCATCGACACGAGCGCGAGCATGAGCTATTCCTCGCACGGTCTTTCGAAGCTCGACTACGCGCGGCAGCTGGCGGCATCCCTCGCCTACCTGATGCTGCGGCAGAAAGACGCCGTCGGGATGTTCGCATTCTCCAGCGGCCGCGGGGAGCTGATCCCGCCGCGCTCCACGCCGAGCCACTTGAGGCAGCTCCTCGTCCTGCTCGAGCATCTCCAGGCGATCGGAGGGACCGATTTCGCGTCCTCCCTTCATGCGCTGGCGGAGCGGGTCAAGCAGCGTGGCCTGATCATCATCCTGTCGGACCTTCTGGACGACCCGGAGCGCATCGCCGGGGCGATCCATCATTTCCGACACCGGAAGCACGAGGTCCTCGTCTTCCACGTGCTGGATCCGCAGGAGGTGGCGTTCCAGTTCGAGCGAGAGGCGACCTACATCGACCTCGAGAGCGGAGAGCGGATCACGACTCGGCCTCAGGAGCTGCGGGGCGATTACCGCAGTCGGGTCCTCGGCTGGATGGAGCGCATTCGAGAGTTCTGCGTCGAGAAGCAGGCCGACTACGTTTCCGTGACGACCGATTTGCCCTACGACCGCGCGCTTCTCGAATACCTCTCAAAGCGGGCCCGCCTCCTCTGAGATCTTCGAGCTGATGTCCTCCTTGTCCTTCCTCAATCCTGGATTCCTCTGGGCGTTGCCGGCCGCGGCGATCCCGATTCTGATCCACTTCCTGAGCAAGCGGAAGCTTCCGGAGGTCCGCTTTCCCACCGTGATGTTCCTGCGCGCTCTTGAGCCGCGCGAAATTCGCAGGCTCAAGCTGCGCGAGCTCTTGCTCCTGATCCTGCGCACCCTCGCCATCCTTCTGCTCGTGTGCGCGTTCGCCCGGCCCTCGGTCGAGCCGAAGGGCGCCATCACCCGCGCCGCGGCTGCCGTCGCGGTCGTGGTCGACGATTCGGAGAGCATGGGTGCGATGGACGAGCAAGGGCGCCCGAGGATCGATGGAGCGCGGGCGCGCGCGCTCGCGATCGTCGATGCCGCGCGGCCGGGGGATGAGGTTGCGATTACGACGACAACCGGCCCCGACGCGTCGCTGTCGAACCACGTGGTCGATCGCCTTCGTCTCGAGCGGACGGTGCGGCAGATCGCGGTGACTTGGTATCCCGGCCGGATGGAGGCGGCGCTCGAGCGGGCGCGCCGTTTTCTGGGAAGAACCGCCCTTCGCTCGCGCGAGATCTACGTCGTCGGAGACTTTCAGGCAACCAACGTCACGCGCGGAGCGCGGGAAAAACTGGCCCAGATCTCGCGATCGGGGGTGCGCGTGCACCTCCTGCCGCTCGTTTCCTCGCGTGTTCCGAATCATGCGATCGAGGACCTGGACCCGGAGCTTCGCCCCGGTCCCCAGGGCAAGGGCCTCGAGTTGCGGGCGCGTCTCGTGAATCACGCGGACTCTCCCAGCGAGAGGCTTGCGATCCGCGCGCGGCGCGGCGATGTCCTGATCGGAGGAGGCGACGTCGCGCTCCGGGCCGATGAGGCACGGTGGGCGTCTCTGCCGATCGAATGGAGGGCCGAAGCGGCCACGGGAAACGGCCGCGACCCCGGGGCGAAGGCGGCCGTGGTGGTGGAATCGGATGTCGACGCGCTCGCCGCCGACGATCGCTGGTACGCTGTGCTCGGCGCGCCACGGCGGCTCCGCGTGCTCCGCATCGCGGAATCGCGGGCGGGGGCACCCGCGTCGCGGTTCACGGCGCTCGCGCTGGATCCGCTCCAGGACGGCTCGAGCGGCTATGCGGTCGAAAACGGAACGCCCGCTTCGCTTCTCGGAATCAACCTCGCCCGGTGCGACGTCCTGCTCCTTGAGGATATCGCCTCCCTCTCCGGCGACGCCGAGGCAAGGCTCCGGGGATTTCTTCGCGAGGGAGGAGGGCTTGTCGTGGCGCTCGGCCCCCACGCGGACCCCGATTACTACGGGCACAAGCTCTTCCCCGGCGTGATCGATCTTGCGCTCGAAGGGACCGAGCGCGCCGCTGAAGGGCAACCTTTCGAGGCGCGCGCGAGGATCCCAGGGCATCCGATCCTCGAGGGGCTCTCGTTGGACGTAGGCTCGCCCCTCACCCAGTCCAAGCTCACGGGCCTCTTGCGTGGGCGGGTCACATCCGCCAAGGCCCTAGCCGTGGTATCCACAACCGGCGGCTTGCCGCTCGTCGTCGCGGGGCCCCAGGTGGCGGTGTGTCTCAGCTCCCTCTCCGACGACTGGGGGGATTTGCCCTATTCGGGAGCTTTCGTCCCGCTCGTACGTGGCCTCGTGGACTACGCCGCCCGAGCCACGTCCCCCGGGGCCGGAGACCGCGCGCTTGTGGGGCGGCCTCCGTCGGCGCGACTCGACAACGCTCCGGCGGGCGCGGTGGTGGTGCGCGGCCCGGAGTCGTACCGCGCGCAGGCCCAGGTGGTGTCGGAGGGCTCCGGGTTCCGCGCTGTCGCCGATGCCCCCGCGCCTGCGCCGGGCTTCTATGTTTTCGACGCAGGCACGCGGGAGACCGCGACCGTGGCCGTCAACCCTGATCCGATCGAAAGCGATCTCCAGCCGATCTCCATCGATTCGCTACGATCGGGGGTCGCGGAGGCCCCCCGGACGCTCCTGACGTTGGGGTCGCTCAAGACGCATCTTCGGGACACGCGCCAAGGCCGCGAGCTTTGGCTTCTTTTTCTCATGGGGTCCGCCATGTTTCTTGCGGCCGAGCTGGCCCTCGGCAGCGCCCGCACCCTGTCGCCGTGATCAAGACCGCCCAGTCGCTCGCCGACCAGCTCCTCGCGGCCGCCGAGCGTCACCCTGGCTTTGACGCGCTCCGTTCCCGGATCGAGGGGGACGCCGTGGCGGTGCCCGTCCGTGGCATCGCGGGCAGCGCGGGAGCGCTCTTTCTCGCGGGCCTCGCGCGTTCCGTCCGTCGTCCCTTCGCCGTCATCGCTCCGGATCTGGATCGCGCGGAGGCGTGGCGGGATGACCTTGAGTTTCTTCTCGGGCGCGATCGAGTGGTTTCCCTTCCGCCTCACGATGTCGTGCCGTGGACCTCCCAGGTCGCGACCGGTCCGGTTCGGGACGACCGCATCACGGCGATGCTCCGGCTCGGCGACCCCGATCCGCCGGTCGTGGTGATTCCGGCCGTCTCGCTCTACCGCCTCGCCCCACGGCCGGCTTCGATCCGCGAGCGGGCTGTGACCCTGGCGCCCGGCGTCGAGATCGCGCCCGAAGTCCTGACGCGCCGGCTCGTCATGGGCGGCTACCGGGCGGTGAGCGAAGTGGGGGAGGTTGGCGAGGTGAGCCGCCGGGGAGGGCTGCTTGATGTTTTCGCGCCGGGGATGGCGTATCCCGTGCGGATCGAATTCGACGGCGACGTGGTCGCGTCGCTTCGCACGTTCGATATCTCGACTCAGCGGTCGGTCGCCCCGGTCGAGCGCGCGCGCATCGCTCCCGCCCGGGAAATCCTCTTCCCCGAGGATCTCGAGGAGCGGGTCAGGCCCCTCGATCGCGGGCGGTTGGCACAGGACATCGAGGGGAGCCGCATCCGGGACCTGGTGACGGAGGGCGTCTACTTCGAAGGCGTCGACTGGCTCGCCCCCCATCTCGGAATCCCGCTCGGATCCGTTCTCGACTATCTGGCGCCGGGCACGGCGATCTGGATGGACGAGCCCGATGCGATCGAGCGTGAGTTGGAATCGGCGGAGCGCGAGGCCGAGCGTCTCGAGCCGGACGCGCGTCTGCGGGCCCCGCACCTGCCCGAGCGCGCTGACCTCTTCGACTCGCCCGAGCGCTGCTTCGAGCGCCTCCGCGGCTTCCTTCGCATGGAATCCAGGGTCACGGTGGGCGCGACGGATCGTGGCCAAATAATTTCGTTCGACGCGCGTCCGCAGCCCTCGTTCGGCCGGAAGCTCGATCTCCTGCGAGGCGAGCTTCGCAGGCTCGCCGAGCTGGGGTACGAGCGGGTCATCGTCTGCGACAATCGCGGCCAGGCAGAGCGACTCGATGAGATCCTGGGGGAAGGCGTCGTCTCCGTCGATGTGGGCTCGATCACGGCGGGGTTTGTTCTCCCGGCGGCGCGGATCGCCGTCTTCACGGACCACGAGATCTTCGCGCGCTATCGTCGGCGGCTCGGGCGTCGCTCGGGGCCCTCGCGAGCCTCGATCCGCGATTTGATGACGCTCGAGCCCGGGCAGTACGTCGTCCACTTGGACCACGGAATCGGCCTCTACCGCGGTCTGAAGCGGATCACGCTCGACGGCCAGGACACCGAATGCATTCATATCGAATACGCTCAAAGCGATCGCCTCTTTGTCCCGATCGATCAGCTCGGAATGGTGCAGCGGTACTCCGCGGAGGAAGGACGTACCCCGCTCATCTCGCGCCTGGGCGGCACCGCCTGGCAGAGGACCAAGGCGAAAGCGCGCCGCGCGATCCGGGAAATGGCCGAGGAGCTTCTTCGGAACTACGCCGTGAGAAAGGCACGAGGCGGAAGAGCCTTTCCGGCGGACACGCCGTGGCAGCGTGAGCTGGAATCGTCATTCCCGTATGAAGAGACACCCGACCAGCTTCGCACCGTCGAAGAAGTAAAGCGCGACATGGAGTCGCCGCGCGCGATGGATCGCCTCGTGTGCGGAGACGTGGGCTATGGGAAGACGGAAGTCGCCATTCGCGCGGCATTCAAAGCAGTCCAGGACGGGACACAGGTCGCCGTGCTCGTCCCGACCACGGTGCTCGCCCAACAGCATCTGCTCACCTTCACCGAGCGCTTCGCCGACTTTCCGGTTCGGATCGACATGCTGAGCCGTTTCCGCTCCCCCCGCGAGCAGAAACAAATCGTGGAGAAGATCCGACGGGGAGAAATCGATATCGTGATCGGAACCCACCGGCTCCTTTCCAAAGACGTCCAGTTCAGGAATCTCGGACTTGCCGTGATCGACGAGGAACAGCGTTTCGGGGTCGCCCAGAAGGAGCGGATTCGGACCCTCGTCGAGAATGTCGACGTGCTCACGCTGACGGCGACGCCGATTCCCCGGACGCTCCATATGAGCCTGCTCGGGGCGAGGGACATGTCCGTCATGAACACCCCACCCCGGGGCCGCTACCCGATCAAGACCGAGATCGTCGAAATGAACAAGGACGTGGTCCGCGACGCACTCCTGCGCGAGGCGGATCGCGGCGGCCAGTCGTTCTTCGTGCACAATCGCGTCGAGTCCATCGATCGGATCGCGCACTATCTCCAGAGCATCGTGCCCCAGCTGCGCTACGGAGTCGCGCACGGGCAAATGCGGGATGTGGAGCTGGAACAAGTGATGCTCGACTTTCTCGAGCGCCGTACCGACGTCCTCGTTACAACGCTGATCATTGAATCCGGCATCGACATCC
>WNFK01227590.1_pt1 | contig 21705 bp, 23 predicted proteins | sample 5400281 | NCBI WGS metagenome assembly WNFK01 (sample SAMN13153350, study PRJNA577476) | soil metagenome | isolation source: 20 cm soil on Douglas fir-dominated hillslope | place: USA:California | collected 2013-09-17
CTTGCAGCCACTGTTTAGTCCAGCCTGTTTCTGAATAGAAACGTTTGGTGGAAAGTTTCGTCCCATTCACTGAATCGATCTGCTCGAACTTAAAGCGATTCCATTGGTAACCGAACGACGCAGCATAATTCTCAAGCGCCACAAAGCGCGGGATGCCGGCCGTGATCGGATACTCTTGTCTGCACAACTCGCAAGAGAGTGTGCCCGCTGTTATTTCACCATCCTCGCCGTGTTCATCAACGCGACACGTCAAACCACACCGGCACTTCGGACATGCCAGGATGTCGAGCAATTTTAGTCGCATGGTACTCTCACAACAGGCCGGATGTCGTTCTAGATAAAGGGCTGAAGCACCTTATCAGTGCCAGGTCTTTATGAAGTTAATTGATGCTCTCTCTCGAATTCGTCTCATACCACTCAACGGTCCGACGCAAGCCCGCTTCCAGTTGCGTCTGCGCGCGAAAGCCAAATTTTTCGAAAGCGCGCGATACGTCCAATCGACGGCGCGGCTGTCCATCGGGCTTATCATGCTGCCATCGAATCTCGCCCTCAAAGCGTGAAAGCCGAGCAATCATTTGCACGAGCTCCGAAATCTTGATCTCATTACCAGTGCCGATATTTACTGGAGCGGCTTCGTCATAAATCGCAGAGGCACGCAGGATACCTTCCGCGCAATCAGCTACATAAAGAAACTCGCGCGAAGCGTTTCCAGTACCCCACGCTTCGATAAACGACACACGTCTTTCCCTCGCCTCCACGCATTTACGGATCAGCGCCGGGATCACGTGTGACGATGCCGGCTCGAAATTGTCGCCAGGGCCATAGAGGTTTGCAGGCAGGAGAAAAATCGTATTGAACCCGTATTGTTGACGGTAGCTCTGAGCCTGGACGAGCATCATCTTTTTGGCTAAGCCGTAGGGCGCATTCGTCTCCTCAGGATAGCCATTCCACAAGTCATCCTCCCGAAAGGGGGTGGGTGTGAATTTCGGATATGCGCAAACTGTTCCAAGAGCCACAAATTTCTGTACGCCATGTTTACGCGCTTGCTCGATGAGCTGCGTGCCCATCATCAGGTTTTCATAAAAAAACTTTCCGGGGTTCTCCTGGTTTGCGCCTATGCCGCCAACCACGGCCGCGAGATGGATCACCAGTTCGGGTCGCGTATCTGATAACAAGCGCTTGACGTTAGAAGGTTCAACTAGATCGTATTGGTTCCTACTGGGAACGAAAATCTCGGTACCCTGACACTTACGGAGCCGTTCAACAATATGCCTTCCCAGAAAACCGTTGCCACCGGTCACGACCACGCGTTTATACGGAAAGGTCTCGATTAACGTTGACATTGTTTGGATATAAGGTCAGCGAGCATCAACCTCGCGGTGCTTCAATAAAAGAAATGCACGCCATCCAGTGCTGATCATTGGTCTCGGCGGTCCATCTAAGAATACGTGTGCGAGCATTTTGACAAAATCTGCGTACCAAGTAAACGGTGGTTCACTTCGGTGGTTTCCTGTGAGTCTACTCTGGAGAACTGATGAGGATCTCAAGAAAAACTATGCTCACCGCTGCTTTCGCCTGGCGCAAGAGCCCCCCTTAAGTGCAGCCTGGATTTGAGTTCCTCTCGAAGCAAAACAGGGATCAGACTCGCCAGAATCTGCCGATCGATCCTACGATCAAAAACAAGGGCGGGTCGCAACGTCAATGCTCGGAGGTAGTGCTTGAGAGCTTCGTGATTCTTGCGCAAGTTGTAATTGTTATCGGCAACTTTCACCATCCAGTTCGCACGACTGGCACGTCTCACCGACGGCGGAATCGACTCAGTCTCTTCGAGAAACCGCAGATGGCGCCGCGCTACCTTCAAGCCTCCTTCATAAATCTCCTTCATGTCGGTGTTCCCGCCGTGAATTCTATACTGCAATACCGTTCGTTCGATGCAAGTCAGCTCGTAGCGCAAAGCCATACGGAGATAGAAATCGTAATCTTCGCAGGGCTCTAACGTGCTATCAAATCCAGCCACTTCTTGCAGACATTTGCGGCGCAGTAAAACCGCGCCGGGCAATAAAAAATAACGGCCCGTGATGAGAGACGGGTAAGTTAACTTTCCCTCACGACACGTTTCACGACTCGGTTTCAGTAGCCATAAGTTTTTCAGTTGTTCATTAGCGAATTGCACTTGCCCGACTATCAGATCCGCGTCGGAATTTTGCGCGGCTTCGTAGAGCTGCGCTAGAGCGTCAGGGAACAGCAGGTCATCCGAATCCAAAAAGAGAACGAAGTGTCCCCGCGCCAGTGTAAATCCCTGGTTCCGCGCTTCTGAGCGCCCCTTGTTCGGTTGATAGTGATATTGAAAATTAGGCTCCCCCTTGAAAACTGAGAGCACTTCGTTCGTCTTGTCCGTTGAACCGTCGTCAACTACGATCACTTCGTAATCGGCGAAAGTTTGCGCAAAAACGCTCCTGACCGCCTGGACGACATACTCCGCCCGGTTAAAAGTGGGGATGATAATGCTGATAACTGGTTTCACTCTGCTAACTTCTCTAAATTTTCGCCTGTAACCTGTTCACTTCACAGAGTGGCGACGGTCGACTGCCACCTTTTTCGGAGCCAGGCTGGCAGTAGGCTGAGCGCCGAAGTAACCGCCCACCACGGGTGAGTTTTGAGCCCTTCTCCGATAAAACGCAAAGCATGCGGACGCCCGTAAAGAAGCCGTTGACAACCGGTGCAGAACAGCAACCCGGCGGCGTGCCGCTCGTACCCGGCACGGTCCACCTCGGGAACGTGGGCCCAGTAGCGCTGCGTGATGCGGCAGAGTTCAAACAAAAACAGGTCGCCCTGTGAAACCGTCTTCGAGTCGTCGTGGAGCCTGAAGGAGGCCACGGTTTGACGCAGGTAATGCACGGGCGAGACCGTCAGCGCCCGGCAAAGTAAGTCGTAGTCAAAGAGGTAACGCAGACTTTCGTCCAGCAATCCGATCCCATCACGCAGGTAGGTTGGGAAGAAAATCCCTGGCTGGTGCCAGTGTCCTTCACGGTTCCAGAACTCGACGAACTTTCGCAGTTCTATCTCGCTCTGCCGGATCAGTTCTTCTTTGCCTGATCCGGTCCAGAAATTGAGTACGTCGCCTGCGATCAGAGCACGTGGATGTTGTCGGTGCGCGTCGGCGACTAGAGACAGACTGCCCGGCATCAGTAAGTCATCGCTGTTGATCCAACCCCAGATGCTACCGGTGACTTGCCGAAGCCCCTTGTTGATCGCATGCGACTGGCCAGAATCCGGTTCACTGACCCAATGTGCGAGCCACGGTTCATATTTCCGCAACACGTTGAGAGTTTGATCCGTCGACCCGCCATCGATTATGAAGTACTCAAGGTCCGGGTGGCCCTGCAGCAGCACCGAACGGATTGTTTCCTCAATAAACTGTCCCTGATTAAAAGACGGAGTGATGATGCTGATGCGTGGCCACGCACTACCTTCGGGCCCTAATGCGGGCAAGGGGCTGCTCGCCTCGGTCCATGGCCACCCGACCTTGCCCTCTGGCGGCGCTGGAAGTTCATTCAGGATTGGACAATGCATCAATTATTAATCAACTACCGAGCGATATACGTCGAGTGTCTGCGCCACCGTCTGGTCCCAACTGAATTGCCGCGCCCGCTCGCGCCCGAGTGCGACCAGCCGCTCGCGCTCCGCAGGGTTATCGATCAATGATAACAAGACATCCGCCAAATCGTCCGCCGCCGGATCAAACAACAAACCAGCGCCGCCCAAAACTTCCGGTATGCTCGAGCTGTTTGAAGCAATTACCGCCGTGCCACATGTCATTGCTTCAACGAGCGGGAGCCCGAAACCCTCGTAAAGTGACGGGTAAACCAAGGCAATGCTGTGCCGGTAAAGCTTGGCCAACTGCGTGTCGCTCGCCTGTCCGTAATGCTCAATGCGCCCGCTCAACTTAGTTTCTGCGACGTCTCGCTTCTCTGCCGCGGTGAACGGCGGGCCCACCACGCAAAGTGCGAGATCGTGGCGAGCGCCGGCAAGCTTCCCGAACGATGCCAGGAGATTGATGAAGTTTTTATACCCACCTCGCGCCCCCACGTACAAGAAATAAGGGCGCGAGGGAACCATCTCTGGTCCAAAAGCCAGACTCTCGTTGAGTTCCGACGCGAGGTGCGTCACTCGTATGCACTTTTCCGCCAGGTGCGGGTAATGTTCAAGCAAATCCTTCTTCGTGTTCTCCGAAATGCAAATAATCGAGTGCGCGGCTTCAACCGCCTTCCGCTTCATTTCCACAACGAGCGCACCGTCCCTGAACTGATTCGTGAACCGTTCGTGGGTCATGTCCCACACAGTTAAAACGACAGGGCGCCGGTACGCGGCCAAGTCTCGCTGCGTCAAAAGCGAATAGTAAGTTGGGTGGGCCACATCGAAATTGATGGTCGCTTCCAGAAAGCGAAAGTAATACTTTTCGACCCGGCAAGAGACGCGCAGCGGGCGCACTCGCTTGAACCTGAAGGCTTGTAGGTTAGCGTGCGCGGGGTAGTCGAGCATGTGATCTTGGCTCGTCGTCAGCAAGGGTACAAAATGGTCGGGCAGCCGTTTGATTAAGTTGGCAAAATACCGCTTGATTCCTCCGGCGGACTGTTCCCTATAAACGTACCCGTCGTAGAAAATTCGCATTATTGGTTGATGTCCGCGCCTACCTGCTGACCATTGCCTCTAGGTCGGGTGCATCGCCTTCCCAACTTCTCGAAAGTATGTCAGTCCAACTCTTACCGCGCCATCGCTGAGTAACCGGCGAGCCGATCAATCCAACCGAGCGCAGGAAATCGCCCGTCTAACCAGGAGCAGGAGCACTAAGCAGGAGCAGGCAGGAACTCACCGAGGCCGTCAGGTCTTCCTGCTCCTGCTTACGACTCCTGCTCCTGATTATGGCCTTGTTGTAAGACAGTTTGGTAATTGAGATGTCGGGCAGGGTCACGCTCACTCCGTTTTTTTGACTTAGTGAATCCTGAAATGAGCCGTTACGAACGCGCGGACGTGGTCGATTCAGCCGAATCAGTATCGCCGAAAACTTCATGTTCATTGCGATTCACCATTGCTACGTCGGCGTCGACCATTAGTCGCACCAATTCCTTGAAAGTAACCTTCGGATTCCAACCGAGTTCGCGCATGGCCTTTGAGGCGTCGCCAATCAGTAGATCAACCTCGGCGGGTCGCAAGTATTTGGGATCGAGCTCAACATAATTGCGCCAATCGAGATTGACATGCGAAAACGCTTCAGTCAAAAACTCTTGAACTGAATGTGTCTTGCCGGTCGCGATAACGTAATCGTCTGCGTGGTCCTGCTGAAGCATCAACCACATTGCTTCCACGTACTCCCTGGCATAGCCCCAATCCCGCTTCGCATCGAGGTTGCCAAGATAAAGTTTCTCTTGCAAGCCTGCTTTAATGCGAGCGACTGCGCGCGTGATCTTTCGCGTGACAAACGTCTCGCCGCGGCGAGGACTTTCGTGATTGAAGAGTATGCCGCAACAGGCGAAGAGATCGTACGACTCGCGATAATTAATCGCTGTGGCGTCTCGTGCACTTTGCCAAACATCTCTGAGCTGCTGGCTTGATAGAATTTCGATTTAACGCCCGTTTCACGAATTGCTTCAAGGATACGAATAGTGCTCAACGCCGTCACGTCGCCAGTGTATTCAGGGATATCAAAACTGACTCGCACATGACTTTGGGCCGCCAGATGATAGACCTCGTCAGGCTGAATCCGATAGAGGAGTTTTATCAGATTAGTTGAGTCGGCAATGTCACCGTAGTGCAAGAAGAGATGCACGCCATTGATGTGGGGGTCTTTGTAAAGGTGATCTATGCGGCCCGTATTGAACGTGGAAGCCCGACGGATGATGCCATGGACCTCATAGCCTTTGGCCAACAGAAACTCTGCAAGATAAGAACCGTCTTGGCCGGTAATGCCGGTAATGAGTGCTTTCTTCATTGAAGCGTCTTCATTCTTTCCGTTAGACCCAAGGTTACGCGGAGATCGTTTTGCACCATCTCGCGGACAATTTCAGGGAAACTGTAGGTGGGTTTCCAACCGAGTACCGTTCGCGACTTCGTTGCGTCACCCACCAGCGATTCAACTTCGGCAGGACGATAGAAGCGCTCATCAACGCGAACGTAGTCGCGATAGTCAAGGTTCACTTGCGAGAACGCCAGTTGGCAGAATTCACGCACAGTGTGTGACTCGCCGCTCGCCACAACAAAGTCATCGGGAGTGTGTTGCTGAAGCATCAGGTGCATAGCGCGGACATAATCCTTTGAATGGCCCCAGTCGCGCCGCGCGTCAAGATTGCCCAATGGCAGCTCAGTTACCTGGCCGGCCTTTATCCGGGCCACGGTCGATGTTATTTTGCGTGTCACAAACTCAAACCCGCGTCGTGGCCCCTCGTGGTTGAAGAGAATTCCGCTGGCTGCAAACATTCCGTAGGCTTCACGATAGTTGCGGGTGAGCTCAAACCCCGCAACCTTACTAATGCCGTAAGGCGAGCGCGGGTGAAACGGCGTCTCCTCGTTCTGGGGAGTTTGGCGAACCTTGCCAAACATTTCGGAGGAACCGGCGAAATAAAAACGGCACTTTGGCTGCAATTCACGCAGCGCGGCAAGCATATAGTGTGTCCCGTTGATATTTGTATTCATCGTCGAGAATCCGTCCGCAAAACTTTCGGCAACAAAAGATTGAGCGGCCAAATGGTAACATTCGTCAAACTCGTGGCGGCTCACAACCGAAAACAGCGAAGGATAACTTTCGAGACTCGCAGCGTGCAGCTGAATGCGGTCCAGCAGATGACTAATGCGCGTGAAGCGCCGATCCGGGTCTTCCAACGCGACGCGGCGGACGAGACCGTGCACGTCGTATCCCAGTGATAGCAAGTGCTTCGCAAGATAGCTACCGTCTTGCCCGGTTATTCCTGTGATTAGCGCCTTCTTCAAGATATTGAGTTGCTCTGCCCGTCAAGCTATCAAGACTATCTCTACACGTCCAAGTATCTCAAATCTCTAGTTATTCAACCCTTCGCACGTTTCAGCAAGTCCGATGTTAGTTCAAGCCCACGATAGAGGACAAACCTTCAAGGAGGCGCGCTCTCGAGAACTCACGTGCGACAGTCTCCCGAGCGGCCCGCCCTAAACGTGCACACAGCTTCCGATCATTCCAAAGCAGCGCAACATACTCGGCGAATTCGTCCACGTTGTCGGCAACCAGTCCGCTTTCCTGATGTTTGAGCGGGGATCTTTCCGCGGCAGCCCGAAGCGCAACCACCGCCAAACCATTAGCCATCGCTTCAACGATCTTGACCTGCTGTCCGGTCCCGCCAAACACAGGGCAAGCGCTGAAGCTCGCCTGTTGGTAGGCGCTCTTCAAGTCGGGCAGGTAGCCACGAAAGATGACCCCTTCCACCGGATCATGAGGGATGACCCCATCGTAGAAGCCTGTCACGTGTAGCTCGAAAGAGGGGCACATTGCCAGCACGCGCGGAAGGACCCGGCGCACGAAATAGAGATAACCCTGAGTGTTGAAATAATTTGGACCTATGGGTAGTAGACACGGTCCCGAATACGTGTTTGAGACGGTTGCGGGCTCTTGTGTCATCGGGATCAGAACAACCTGTGTTGAGCTCGTATGACGTCGGATAAGGTCGGCTTCCGAACGCGCGATTGCCACTGAGCAGCTATACCGGTCATAAACTCGGAACTCATCAGGGTTGACGGTCAAGGCTCGTCGGTCGAAGAAGCCTTCGTCTAGAACTTCGTCTTCGACCGCGTCCAGACATAGCGGGTTGGGAAGTGACTCGCGCACAGCTTGTTGCATCCGGGCGTTTAAAGACACCATGTCGATGGTGTCAATGACACGTACTAATGAGCTAAGTTCGCGATGATCCACCAACCTATCCCAATGGGCGTAATTCATGAAGATAACGTCCGGAGACACTTTATCAACCAACCCCTTGAACCAACGCCGCATTCCGGGCGGTGTGTACAGGATCGAATCTACTCGCAATTCCGAGGCCCGAGCTCGCCTACCCGACACCACGCGCGTCGCTCTCCATCTCCACGTGCGCCCTTTTCGCCACCAGTTTACAAATCTTCTATCCCCAGAAGTCGGCTCGTAAATATAAACATCACTGACGAGTGTCTGTTTCAATTCACTCACGCTCGCTGGCTCCCATTTGGTATCCGTCGAGGAGGTCGCACTCAGCAGTGTAGCCTCACACCCCAACTCCCTAAGCCCGGCGAGAATCTCCCGACAACGTTTGTGAGCGCCGGTGCGTGGCGGCGACGGATTGTGAGGAAAGAAGACGAGAACTCTTTTCATCCGAGTCTAATAATTAACTAGGAACAAACTACCAAAGTGCCCCTGCGAAGGCCTTGTCAAAGTAGAACGCGGGTCAAGTTCAGTGAACTCGGTTCCGCGTCTCACAATGAAAACTGACTAACGGGTGAGCCTTCTTGCCAACTTCTTTCCGAGCCATCGCAAACTCGCCGCGCGGAACGTGCGCGATCACACGCCCTGTCGAGGTAGCAGGAATGGAAGGATCGATGAATTCGACGTTCCCATTAACTAAGTGCATCATGCTTGGCGCTCCACAAAAGGTTGGTCCGTCCAATCACCCCACTCGCTCCCTTCGCCAATCTTTCTGAAGATAGCTGTGCGGGGAGCAAAATCAACCACCAGTTCCCAGGTTGAGATGGTATTTCACATATCATTGGTCTTAATAGTCTTGCGCAGCACTCTCGCAAGCGTTTCCTTGAAGAGCGAGCGAAAGCCCCTTGGCCCCAGTAACTTTTTTCGCCAAACCGGCACACAGTATCTGCTGCAGATCGCCGCCGAAGACTTCGAAGCAAGACTGAAACGTTCTAGCGCGCTGAGCGAGCGGTAAACAGTGGATTTCCACAGAATATCCTTGAAAACACCCACGGCAATGTTAAGGTGGGGATATCTTGCCATGAATCCTCTCAAACCGCTGTTCACCGCAAGCTTTGTAACGTCCTGTGATGCTCCCTCGAGGGAACGGTTGAGGTGGACGTCTGGCAGAACTCGAACCTTTCCTGAGAACGCAACGTGAGCTATTAATAGCCAGTCAGTCCCGAGCCCTGCTTGAAGTGGCAGGTTTGATATTAGATCCCGGCGCATCAGTCCGTAAAACACGCCATTCATGCCCACCCTTCGGTAATAGGACCAAACCCGCTCAGCACCGGAATCTTGCGGCAGATTTAACTCCTCCTCGTCAAACATAAACACTCCGTTGTGGAAATACCGCCCGTTGCCGCACACGAGCGAGTGCTGGGGTTCAGCTAAAAAGACGCTCATACAGCGCGACAGGTATCCAGGTTCGAGCCAGTCGTCATCACCCAACCACATGAAAAACTCGCCCCTCGACTGTTCGAGCACCTCGCAAAAATTTGCGAACGGGCCTTGATTGACGCACTTGCGCAAATACTTGACCCGGTTGTCGCGGGCACACATTTCCAAGCAAACCGCCTCGGTCTTATCGGTCGATGCATTATCAGAAATTATCAACTCGAGATTCTGATAATCTTGAGTCAACACGGATTCGATAGCGCGTCGAAGGGCCAAAGCCCGATTGAATGTTGGCAATCCAATGCTTACTAGAGGTTGCTCGGTCATGCCTACTTTGTCATTTGCCGCTTCATGTAAAGAGCTGTGCCAGCAATTATTGACTTAATATATTCTTCAGCGTGTTGCAAACATGCGTTACGTTGTCCCTGGTTAAGTTCAAACCCGAAGGCAGGTTGAGTCCGTAGGGACAAATTTCATAGGCTACGCGATTAAGCGCGCGAGCCTCATCCGCTTGCGGCAGATGCGCATAGGCGGGGATCGAACTGAGAGGGTGGAAGAACGGGCGACAGTCAATTTGCCGGTCACTCATTTTTTGTAGCAACTCGTCTTTCTTAATCCCGTAGTGCTGAGCGAGCACAGTTCATTGTCACCTCTTCGAGACCTTCCAACTCCTCTCTGTACCATGCGAAGATTTCGCGCTTGCGTTCTATCAGTTCTTCAAGCCGTTCCAGTTGTGCAAGGCCCAATGCGGCTTGCATGCTGCTCATCTTGTATTTGTAGGCCACTTCGGTGTTCCAGAACTGCCTATCGCCCGGCCTGCGTCCATGATCGCGCAGAAAGAGCGCGCGGTGGAATAGCACTTCGTCGTCGGTTACCAGCATTCCGCCCTCGCCCGTCGTCAGTGTTTTCGAACCGTGAAAGCTGAAAACACCAGTGTTGCCGAAACTTCCGGCTTTGCGCCCGTCATAGTGCGCGCCCGCGGCCTCGGCAGCGTCTTCGATCACCGCCAGCCCGCGCTGCCCTGCTAATTCCAGAAGCGGATTCAGTTCCGGCATGTTGCCATATAGATCAACCACGATAACAGCTTTCGTCCGCGGCGTAATCGCTGCAGCGAGCGTCTCTGCCGACATACACCACGTCTGGCGGTCAATGTCTGCGAAGACGGGTGTAGCGCCAACGTAGGTAATGGGAGCCGCGGAAGCGATCCACGTTGCGTCCGGCGCTATCACTTCATCGCCGGGTCCGATACCGAGCGCCAACAAAGACAGGTGAATTGCCGAAGTGCAGGAAGGCAGCGCCATTGCGTAGCGCACACCGAGATAGTCAGCGAATGCTTTCTCGAAACGCTCGTGGTAGATATTGGCGTTGGCGTACCATGCGTTGGTCACCGCATCAGTAACGTAGTCTATTTCCTTCTGCGTGATTGAGGGACCAGCGACTGGTATACGTTCCATAAACTAATCCTTTACACATCGGAGATAGCCGTCCGGCGCAACAGTGATCAGCAATTTGTTGTTGTACTCCTGGTCAATTACAAAACGATCCGTGGTCTTGAGAAATTCCTGGACGGCCGTCATCGGGTTGTTACCGGGACCCCAGGGACGATCGCCGGACATCGACGCCGGCACTTCCTCGATTGCCGTGTCAAAAACCACGCAGTAGCTAGCGGCCGAGGTGAGCGGCGCATAGGCTTTCAACTCGGCGAGCACGTGGTCATGCGTGTGATTGCTGTCCAGGCACACCAGCACGCGCTGCTTGCCGGATGCCCTCGCTCGGACCTGTTCAATAACCTCGGGTGCGATGCTGGATCCTTGAATCATTGAGATACGCCTGAACATTGGGTGCGCCTCAATAGCCTTGCGATTGTGAGCGCGGATGTCAATGTCTATCCCCAACACCTCGCCATCCTCAGGACCACCGCAAGCGGCGTTTAGTTCCAGCATCGACGCCGAAAAGATCAGTGAACCACCGTGGGCGATTCCGGTTTCTATAATCAGATCAGGTTGAACAGACCAGATCAGTTCCTGCATGGCAAAAACGTCCTGAGGCAATTGTATGATTGGACGTCCCAACCAGGAAAAATTGTAGATGTAGTTATGTTTTGCTGCTTTTACCTGCCACGCCCGGGAAAAACTTTTCAAATCATTGTCAGCGCCTAGTTCTCTTATGTTTTGCGCTCTCGCCGAAGCAAACTGTTCGTCCTCATCTGACATCAAAGTCCCTCCAATAAATAGCATCTGAACATATCAAATCACGAGTGTGTTCACCGCAATTAGCTATGGCGTCAAGAATGGAGACGTAAGGAGTAAACTCGATATGTCCCTGCTCGTAGGGCACTTTTCTGTAGTCCATATATTGAACAGAAATGCCTTTGTCTTCAAATTGTTGGTGATTTAAGTAGTTCAGCGCCCCATGTCCAGTGACGTAGACATCGCAGTCTACTGCCTCGCACAGAGCCATGAGGCGCTCGGTGCTCGCCCCCTCAACGCCCAGTGCCGACGAGCGGATAAACCGCGGCGCGAGACCCAACCACATCGCAATCTGCTCGATCGCAGTGATATTAAACTCGGCCAACTTATCAGTCGGCTGACTATATATTTTTTCAACCAGCTCAAACATCAACCTGAAAGAAGGTCTCCTGGCATAGGCATGGTGAATCGTCCGCAAGTGCTTGTTGCGCCACTCCTGCGACTCAAACACAACGATCTCATTGAGCAGTTTGCCTGACTTTTTGTGATCGATGGGCACAGTCAACCAGGAAATACCGTTGGTGGTTCTGAGCTGAACGCGGGACATGAAACTTCTGCCTTGCGGCAATTGCACATCGTCATAGTGAACAAACACATCGGCCAATCGTATCTGCTCGAACAGACCTACCCATGGCAGGAACATCGGCTGTGAAACTACTAGAGTGCGCGCCATTAACTTAACTCAGAAACTATCGGCTACTGCATAACCGATACCGCCCCGGCCGACGCCATTGCCGGAATAGAACATATAAATTTTATCCTCATAAGGATAAAACGCCGGATAGCAGATCATTTCGGAATCCCAACCGCTTTCAGACCGGGTGATGCCCGCCTGTTCATCAAACCTCTGCCAGGAAATCCCATCGTGCGACTCGGCAAAGCCGACCGTGTAATTCTTTGCGAGCTTCGTCTCATGGCCGCGCGTCGAGTACCACATCAGATATTTGTTGTTTGACTTCAGCACCCACGGCGCAGAAATAACCTCACCATCAAACTTGTAATCAATCACAGGGTGGTTGTGCGGAACCCAGTTGATTCCATCATCAGATTCGGCATAGAAAACGGTGTAAATCGGCTCGGGGTTGCCATCGGGAAATCTCCAGTCAGTGCCAGAGCAGTACCACATCTTGAAGCGATCGCTCTCAGCGATTACAAAGGGGCCACCGACAAGCAAGGGGTGATTTTTGTCCTGAGCGAGGACCGGACCTCGAAACAAACGACTGAACGTGCCGCTTTCTCGATCCCACAAGATGATGCCTATAGAAAGTTCAAAGCTGACAACGCGTCTTCTTTTCCAGCCACCGTAATATATGAACACTCGATTGCCTGATTCAACGATACTGCCTGGAGCTAGGCCGGAATCGTCAAAAGTTCCAGGATCTCCGAGGCCGACCAGCGGGTAATCACATATCTTGATTATTCGCGAGGGATCCTGAACCTCGACGTCAATAAACGTTGGCAGCATCCGGTCGTCGGAATCCCTCGAACAAAAGAATAGTCTCAATGTGTCTTCATTCAGTCGATACGGTACTGGCCGAGTGGCATGCGTCTTAAAGTACCCAGCGCCGTCCGGGCAATAGATCAGACCCTTCTTTTGCCAGTTAATCTTAGTTGTCATCTGATTTTGTTAGATCAGGTCGCGATCCACAATTGTCTGAGTCGACTGCGCGGGCCTAACCAGGGAGCGCTCGGGACAATCTTTCATCACGATTGCACCTGAACCCACCACCACAAAACGATCCAACTTAATATTGTCTCTTAAGGTGGCGTTGACGCCCAGAAAACAATTTTCACCAATATCGCAGTTACCAGATACGACCACATGCGAACTGATGAAGCAGTGATCTCTAATCGTGGAGTGGTGACCGATGTGATTGCCCGACCAGAGTATGACGTTGTTACCGATGCGGACAAAGGGCTGGATGACATTGTGTTCGAGGATGAAACAGTTGTCCCCCACTGGCGTTCGGTAATAGGCTGCGCGTGGACTGATGTAGGTAGCGCAGGTATAACCTTTCTCCCTGGCTTCAGAGTAGCGGGCCTGCCTGACCTGATTAGTTTTTGTGTAGCCGAGCGCGATGAAGATGTCGTATTCATCTGGTGAATAAGCCTTTTCCAGATTCTCAAATGGAACCACCGGTTTGCGGTTGAATTGCTCCTCGGTAATAAACTCAGCCGCATTTGCGAAAGCTCTAACCTGATAATCCGTGTCGGCGCTGAAGTAGAATTCCGCCACCTCCGCGACCAGACCCGTCCCATAAATGATCAGTTTTTTCACCAACATCTCCTTTGCGGTACGCGCTGCGGCTCTTCTGTTTTCTAAACCGGGTTCCGATACAAGTAGATCGTGTATTCATACAACGGATAAGAATGATCCAGTTTTACGTGCGGAGTAATTTCGCTCAAACACCAGGATAGTAACTCTGCCGGATTGCGGTAATAAAGATTGTTGGAATAGTAATTCACTTTGGTCGTCATGACGTTGAAAGCTACTGCGATCGCACATAGCGAAAACATCCGGCGAATTAATTGGTTGGCAAACTGATCCATCTCCAGGCCGGCGGCCCCGAGTTTCTGGGTAAGAATACCGTTGCACACCACATAGTCAAATTGCCGGTCGAATTTGTAATCGAATATGTTGCCGTGAATGAAATTTCCTGAGGTTAGATTCGCTCGAGCCCACTCGATCATATTGTCGGCAACGTCGATTCCGGTATAGTCCAGATCGATGTTCCTGGCGATTGCAAACTGCTTCAAACCGCCATACCCACAACCCACATCTAATAGCGACCGCCGATCCCCGGCCGGAAAAGTTGCTACGCTCAACATCTTGTCGTAACGCAAAAACATCATGGGCTCGTCGGCACCCCAGTCCACTCCCTCCGAAGATGGGCCATGCAGGGAAAACTTTTCCGAGTAGTGGTCTGCAAGTGCTTTGGTTATCGGATCCATTTATCTCGCTCTCCTATTGATCAGCGGAGGCTTCGCGGTACTGTGGCATCAGCCGAACCCAGGAGTTTTACTTGGAATGGCGAAACACTGCGCTAGCTTAAGTCGTTAAGAATTATGTCACATTCATCTCATGCCGAGTCGCACTATTACGTTGATGACTTTTCACTACAGCTGATGGACCATGTTGTTATACTTAAATGGTCAGTGCTTGTTCGGTGTCTGCGACCACATTTGAAAAGGCCGGCGTGATGGATTTTGCAATGTCCTTGATTGCCGATTCTGTTTTCATAAGTTCCAATGATCTCGAAAGTTAATTCAGTCTCTCGAAGGTCATTAGAAGTATTTGAGGGTTCTTCCAGAAAGGCTACCTCAGCAACTTATGCTACTGCTGCCAGACGTTCGATCTCGAAGAGTAGAGTACTCGTCCACTGGAGCTTGCCTTGAGTGAAAGATAGTAAAACATGTTCGCGAAAAGTGATAACTGAGCCCTAAAAACACGGCGCTGCGAACCGTGATAACCCCAGGCTTAGACGTATTCGATTTTCAAGAGTTCACACGCCGTGATTTCTCGTCCACTTCGTCGCGCGTATCACCAAGCGAGATGAAATATCCTTTTATGAGGGCTCGTCCGTTCATATGACTTTTTTAACTATAGATTGCTTCCGAGCAGCATCGAGGATAGGATGCGAGCGGTCTCTTTCTGAAATTACGCCGATGCTTAGAGGCCAATTAATGCTCAACGCGGGATCGTCCCAACGCACTCCGCGGGCCGACTCGGGATGATAATACTCAGATACTTGATAAAAGACTTCGGTATCATCTTCGAGCGTTTGGAATCCATGAGCGAATCCCTCAGGAATATAGAGCATCAAATGGTTGCTTGCGGTCAGCTCCACGCCGATCCACTTTAACCAGGTCAGCGAATCCACACGCAGATCTACGATCACATCGTAAATGGCGCCGGCACTACAACGAACCAGCTTCGCTTCTTCATGAGGAGGGATTTGATAGTGCATTCCTCTCAGCGTGCCCCGCTGCTTATTGAAAGAGCTATTACACTGCACGAGTGTCGAATTCAACCGGTGCGAGACGAAATCTTCCTTGCTCCAGGTTCGCGCGAAGAAACCACGCTCGTCCCAAATTAACTCGGGCTCAATTATGTATGCGCCCCGAAGTTCAGTCTCTTTAAAGATCATTTGACCGTAGTTTAGTCTATGAGAATTTCGATTTAGTTCGGTTTATACAACTCTCAACTCAGGAATAGGAATGATGAACTTTCCTCCAAGCCTGCGATATTCTGCTTGTTGCTCCAAGATCTCGTCAGCAAAGTTCCAGGTCAGCAGAAGCACGTAAGAGGGCATTTCTTCCAGAAGCTTAGTCGGCGGGTAAATCGGCAAATGTACACCCGGCATATACCGACCTTGTTTGTATGTACTTCGATCGACCACGAAATCCAACGATTCCCTGCCAATATTGAAGTAGTTCAATAGTGTACTGCCCTTGGCTGCTGCTCCATACGCAGCCAAATGCTGTCGCTGCTCCTTTAACTGCGATATGAAGCTCCTGAGAGAAGTCTTAAGCTCCTCCACGCGACGAGCGAACGTCTGATAAAACTCCAGGGTACCAACGCCCCACGCGGTTTCCTCCTCCAGCAGGCCTAAAACCGCGCTACTCTTCTCGGCATCATGATTTCTAGTCACGAAGATTCGAATTGACCCTCCGTGAATGGGAAGCCTCTCGGCATCTTGAATTGTAAGTCCATGGCGTTCCATTAACCGACTCAGCGACATGAGTGAGAAATAACATAAGTGCTCATGGTAAATCGTATCGAACTCGCAACGATCGATAAGATCTTTGACATAAGGCACCTCGATCACGGCAATGCCGTCGTTTTTTAATAGCAGTTTGAGGCCGCGAACAAATCCATTGAGGTCCGCCACATGGGCCAGTACGTTGTTGGCATGAACAACGTCCGCCCGGTCCCCCGCCTGCGCCAGTCGGCTTGCTAGCTCTTCTCCGAAAAACTCGCTTAGCGTGCGGATATGCCGTTCTGTTTGCGCTACCTGACCTACATTGACTGCCGGCTCAATTCCAAGTACCGGGACGTCCGCCTCCTTGTAAAATTGAAGCAGGTAACCATCGTTACTGGCAATCTCTATAGCCAAGCTATTAGCGCCCAAAGATCGAGAGCCCAACATTCGCTCAACTATCTGTCTTGCATGATTTAGCATCGTATCTGAAAAGGACGAGAAGTAGAGGTATTGGCTAAACAACTTCTCCGGGGACACCGTCTCTGTGATTTGTACCAAGGTGCAATCGGAACAGACTGCCAGTTCCAGCGGGTAAGTTTCTTCCGGTTGATTGATCTGCTCCGCCGTTATCAGAGCATTAGCAAGCGGTGTGTTGCCCAACCGAAGCACGACTTCAAGATTGTTTCCTCCGCAGGAGCGGCAAAAGAGCTTACTCATCGGCAGAGGCTCCCAAAAAGTCTCTGTACCAGTTGATTGTCTTTTGCAGTCCCTCTTCGAGGGTGAAGAGAGGAGACCAGTCAAGCATCTGGCGCGCTTTGGCGGCGCTTAGATATTGGTGACGGATCTCATTGGTAGTTTGATTCAAGATCTCCGGTTGCAACTCCGATCCCATGAGCCTCAGGATTTGCTGAACGATCTGTAGCACCGAGACCTGAATCTCATTTGAGAAGTTGAACGCCTGGCCCACCAGTTCCGGATCGCCCGCCAGTTTCTCGGCCAACAAGACATAAGCGGCTGCTCCGTCCTCGACATAAAAGTAGTCTCTAATATATTTGCCGTCCGAACGGATGATGGGACGCTGATCCCGCAGGACTGACCGAACCGTTCCGGGCACGATACGGTTCCAGTTCAAGTCACCGCCGCCGTAGAAATTTCCGCAGCGCGTCACGACGACAGGCAAGCCATAGGTTGACGCATACGACTGCGCAATCAGATCGGAGCACGACTTGCTTACATCGTAGGGATGCCGCCCCTGCAAAGGAGTTCTTTCATCGTAAGGAAGATGTTCATTATCTCCATAAGCCTTATCCGATGAGGCCACGACGATCTGCTTTACCTGTGGGCTGCGGCGGCAAGCCTCCAGGAGTGCCCAGGTGCCGGCAATGTTGGATTCAAAGGTGGAAATCGGATTACGGTTTGCGATCCCGACAATCGTTTGCGCCGCCAGATGGATTACAGTATCTATCTCATACTCACCCAATACTCGTTCAAGCAACACTTGATCACGAACGTCTCCACGTACAATCTTAACTCGCTCAAGTAGTCGATTCTGAATCAGGTCGCTTTGCGGCACCCAGTCCCGCACCAAACAGACGACATCGGCGCCTGCATCAAGTAAACGGCGCACCAACCAGCCGCCAACCAGGCCAGTAGCGCCGGTGACAAAGGCCGGACGATCAAGCCAGAATCGTGGATTGGTCTCCGTCATTACTTCCAAACTTTCCACGGTACTTTACCGCTCTGCCAGAGACCCTCCAACAACAACTTGTCGCGAACGGTGTCCATGCACTGCCAGAAGCGATCGTGGCGAAAGGCGACCAACTGCTTGTCGCTGGCCAGTCTTTCGAGAGCATTCGCTTCCAGGCTGCTTTGGTCCCCACTTAGATACTCGAATACTTCGGGCTCAAAAACGAGGAAGCCACCATTGATCCACCCTTCTCCAATTTGGGGCTTCTCGGTGAATTCAGCTACCAGGTCACCGTCGAAGATCAAGCCTCCGAAGCGAGCCGGCGGCCGGACCGCCGTAACAGTCGCTACCCGACCGTGTGCCTTATGAAAGCGCAATAGATCAGCAAAGTTAATATCGCTCACACCATCGCCGTATGTAACCATGAACGTTTCTTTGCTCAGCCATGATTGCAGGCGCTTAACGCGGCCTCCGGTAAGAGTCTTTATTCCCGTATCAATTAGATGAACAATCCAATCTTCACACTCTTTGTTTCCCATCTCTACGGCTCCACTGGTTAAGTTGATAGTCATACTTCCGCTTAAACCGGAGTAATCGAGGAAGTAACGTTTGATCATTTCACCCTTGTATCCCAGCGGGATGAAGAAGTCTTTAAAGCCGTAGTGGGCATAACCCTTCATGATGTGCCAGAGAATCGGATATCCACCGACCTCGACCAACGGTTTTGGTTTGACTTCCGTTTCTTCTGCCAGCCTGCTACCAAAGCCGCCGGCTAAAATCACGACGTTCATCGTCTTTACCTCGGCGCCACATCCGCCACCGTTTCGCATTGCTGGGACGTATAGCGGGTGTCCCACTTCAACATGGGCCGGACAACTCCGGGAATATTCCCACTATATCCGCCTCGGACTGAGTCAGCATCCATACTGTCTATTACTTGAAAGGCGACGGCATCGCGCTCGAAGAAGTGAATGATTTCGGGATCGCGAGTAGTAACCGCCGCTCCAACTATAATGGTACCCTCCGCCAGAAGATTGCCAGGTATCCAGGCTGTACTTACGAAGCGCCCGCTTGGACGCGGACGATTAAACCAGGCCGGATCGTTATCTCCAGTTACAAAAACATGCACGCCGTGTTCGTTCAAGAAATGATAGTTTGGTGTTAATTCATGACCACCCTGGAGCACTACAAATTCCATCTCGATTGCAATCGGCTTACGTATATCCATAACGTCGTGGACTTCTCCATCTTCAGCTCGCACTCGGACCGCGAGCAAGCGAACAATTTCATCGCCAGGAGCGTGACTTGTGTCGGGCCACTCTCGGGCAGCTGTCGTTCCCAAACCTCCGCTGAGATACTCGCTTGCGACTTGGTGGGAAGGGCCATCGCTGAGAACATGGCCCCGATCCAATAGTATTGTTCTCGGGCAGAGCCGCGTAATTGCCGCCATGTTATGGGAAACAAACAGGATGGTGTGACCCTGCTTTCCTACATCCTGCATCTTGTCCAGACACTTGCGTTGAAAACGAGCGTCGCCAACAGCTAGTACTTCATCCACCAGTAGTATCTCGGGCTCAAGATGCGCGGCCACCGCAAAAGCCAACCTCAGGTACATTCCGCTCGAATAATGCTTAACCGGGGTATCGATGAATTTCTCAACCTCAGCAAAGCTCACAATTTCATCGAACTTGCGCACGATTTCACTGCGAGTCATCCCGAGTATGGCTCCGTTTAGGTAGATATTTTCCCGGCCCGTTAGTTCGGAATGAAACCCTGTGCCTACTTCAAGCAGACTGCCAACTCGGCCATAGAGAAGGATCCGGCCTTTAGTGGGCTCGGTAATCCGAGAAAGCATTTTCAGTAACGTTGATTTGCCTGCGCCGTTGCGACCAATAAGTCCCACGACCTCGCCGGGCTTGACTTCAAAGCTTACGTCTTCAATCGCCCAAACAAACTCGACAGGTCCATTGTTTCGCGCAAGTTTTTTTAATGGAGAACGCAGTGCCTCAACCACCGACTCACGCAAAGTGGAATAAGCGGACTGCGACCGACCGATGCGGTACTGCTTGCCGACGTTCTCAACCCTGATCATGGACGCCATCGATTAAATGATATCAGCGAATGTTTTTTCCACTCTCTTAAATGAGTATGCTGAATATACCAACACGGCCGCTGTGATTACGATCGCGATACCAAGCGACTGCCAAGGGAAAGGCTGACCGAATAAAGCGGCCCGAAACGATTCCACGATTGCCGACATCGGATTGAGGGAAAGTAGGGAGCGCCACTTTTGTGGCAGCGCCGTTGACGGAACAATAACAGAGGAAATGAACAGCCAGATCTGAATCACGAACGGGAGGGCAAAACGCACGTCCCGGTACTTAACGTTCAGAGCCGACATCCACATGCCAACAGCCATTGCGAACAGAGTTGTCAGCATGACTAGCAGCGGAAGCATCAGAATATTCAAAGTCAAACCGACCCTGTAATAAAACATAGCCACCACCAGCGTAAGAAACGCAATCATGAAATCAACCAGTCCGGCTGCCACGGCCGCGGCAGGGACCAACGCACGCGGAAAGTAGACTTTGGTAATAAGATTAGAGCTTCCCACGAGGCTGTTGCCGCTATTTGCTACCGCGTTGGCGAAAAACGTCCAGGGCACGAGTCCCGCCAGCGCAAAGAGAGCGTAGGGGACACCGTTTGAGTCAATACCTGCGAGCCTCCCAAAGAAAAGCGAGAAAACTATCATCATGAAAACAGGCTGTAGGATGGCCCAGGCAGCGCCGAGCACGGTTTGTTTGTAACGCACTTTGACATCGCGCCAGGTGAGAAAGTAGAGCAGTTCGCGATAGTTCCAAAGCTCGCGCAGATTTAGCGACGGCAGAGATTTGCTTGGCTGAACTATCACCAACGGTTGAGCCGACGATGGTGGCAGGTTGCCGCCGCTGGGTGGCGCGGCGTCCGCGTTTTCGGCAATAAATTGTGTCAAATCGGATTGATTAAGCAGACTCCCGCTTTCAGAATCTTAGAACTCACTAATTGTCGGTATTTTGCCGACTCGCGTGATTTACCTTGCGCTCCGCCTTACTGTTCTATCGGCTAACGGCGCGGAAAAATCAACTCAAATGGATGCTAAGGCAGATTAGTCTAGTCACCTGTCGCGCATCCGTCAAGAGGATGACAGTCGCAGAAATTCATTAGCGAAAAGACCGCGCCGCCCCACTTCGTGCTCTGCTTGACACGAAACGAGACGGCGCAGATTCTCAACCCCGGAAAGGGGCGCCCCCTTTTGGATAACTGGTCTAATGCAGGGTCGGACCCCCCGGTGTAAAGATCTCGTTGCCAGCATTAGCCGAGATTTCATTAGTTCCGTATGACAGAATCGTTCCGCCAGCCAGGTTCAGACCGTTTGTAGTGTTGCGTGTAATTGTGGTTCTGGAAACGCGAACCTCGGTTCCAGCGCCATTTGACTGAATTCCGTCGACATTATAAGCCGTGAGGGAATCGATGATGTCCTGTTTTGCACTGGATTCCGCGAAAAAGCCTGCAAGGCCATTCTTGGTAGCCACGCAGTTGCGAGCGACCATCTGCCTGTTGCTGCCAGAGGCCACGAAGCCGGCGAGGTTGTTCTTTATCGATTGAACATTATTAAAATCGGCAGTAGCGCCACCCGCACCGATTACCACGACCCCGCTGCCGGTATTGTTCTTG
>WNFK01259007.1_pt1 | contig 21694 bp, 22 predicted proteins | sample 5400281 | NCBI WGS metagenome assembly WNFK01 (sample SAMN13153350, study PRJNA577476) | soil metagenome | isolation source: 20 cm soil on Douglas fir-dominated hillslope | place: USA:California | collected 2013-09-17
TGTCAGGCAATCCCAGGCCGCGCCCGTGCCGGTCAAGCCGGCCGTATTCATCGACCTGCCGGAAGTGCTGGTCAATCTTTCCAACACCGGCAGCGACCGCACCCAATATCTCAAGGTCAAGATCGTGCTCGAGCTTTCCGACCAGCTTCTGGCGCAGCAGATCACGCCCGTGATGCCGCGCGTGATGGATACGTTCCAGACCTATCTGCGAGAGCTGCGGCCGACCGACCTCGACGGCTCGGCGGGCCTTTACCGCCTCAAGGAAGAGCTCACGCGGCGCGTCAACGTCGCCCTTGCGCCGAACAAGGTCAACGCCGTGCTGTTCAAGGAAATCATAGTCCAGTGACGGACTGATCCCCATGTCGCAAAACCAGGTCGATCAGGACGCACTTGCCGCCGAATGGGGTCAGGCGCTCGAATCGGACGCCACCAGCGAGGCATCCGGCGAGCCCTCGAAGGCTCCTCCGGTCGAAACCGTCAGCGAGGAGATGGCGGCCCAATGGGCCGCGATGATCGACGACGGCAATTCCTTCTCGTCGGTCACCAAAGGCGGGGCCGAGCGCGTCCTGAACCAGGAGGAAATCGACACCCTCCTCGGCTTCAGCATGGCCGACGTCTCGATCAACAACAATTCCGGCATCCGGGCGATCATCGATTCGGCGATGGTCTCCTACGAACGTCTGCCGATGCTCGAAATCGTCTTCGACCGGCTGGTCCGGCTGATGACGACCTCGTTGCGCAATTTCACCTCCGACAATGTCGAGGTCTCGCTCGACCGGATCACATCGGTCCGCTTCGGCGACTATCTCAACTCGATTCCCTTGCCGGCGGTGCTCGCCGTCTTCAAGGCGGAGGAGTGGGACAATTTCGGCCTGTTCACGGTCGACTCCAGCCTGATCTATTCGATGATCGACGTGCTCCTGGGCGGCCGGCGCGGCCAGAGCGCGATCCGCATCGAAGGGCGGCCCTACACCACGATCGAGACCAGCCTGGTCAAGCGCATGATCGAGGTGGTGCTCGCCGACGCCGAGCTCGCCTTCAAGCCGCTCTCGCCGGTCAAGTTCAACATCGACCGGCTCGAGACCAATCCCCGCTTCGCCGCCATCTCGCGGCCCGCCAATGCGGCGATCCTGGTGCGGCTTCGCATCGACATGGAGGATCGCGGCGGCACCGTCGAGCTGCTGCTGCCCTATGCCACCATCGAGCCGATCCGCGACGTCCTGTTGCAGATGTTCATGGGCGAGAAGTTCGGCCGTGATCCGATCTGGGAGGGCCATCTGGCGACCGAGATCGGGCAGGCCGAGATCGCCGTCGACGCGGTGCTTTACGAGGCCAAGCTTCCGCTCCGGCAGCTCATGAAGCTCGAGGTCGGCGACACGCTGCCCCTCGATATCAAGTCCGATGCGATCGTGACGGTTCGCTGCGGCGACGTGACCCTGACCGAAGGGCGCATGGGCCGCGTCGGCGACCGCGTCGCAGTGCGGGTCACAAAGTCCTTGCGCCGGCCGCGCACCACCTACGCGATGTTCGAGACGGCCGGTGAAACCTCGAACCGATTGGACGCATCGTGAATCACGCCTTCGGATTGATCATCGAGATCCTGGTCGCGGTCCTGCTCCTGGTCACGATCGGGTATTGCACCCTGCTCAACAAGCGCCTGGTGCGGCTCAAGGCCGACGAGCAGGCGCTCAAGGCGACGATTTCCGAGCTGATCACCGCCACCGAAATCGCCGAGCGGGCGATCGCCGGCTTCAAGCTGACGGTGCGCGAATGCGATCAGAATCTCGGTGAGCGCCTGCGCACCGCCGAGCGTTTTTGCGCCGACATGGACCGCCAGCTCGAGGCCGGCGAGTCGGTGCTCGACCGCCTGGGCAAGATCGTGATGGCGACGCGTCCGGAATCCCCCGCCGCCGCGGCGCCGGCCTCCGATCCGCGCGCCATGGTGGCGGCCGCGCAGGCCTTCGCGGAACGGGCCCGCTCGCGGATCGGCGGCCGCGCCGCATGATGCGGTTTGTTCGGGAATTCCGGCTGATTCCGGTTGTTCTGCTGGCGATCACCTGCCTGTTCGGCCTGAAGGTGCTCGGCATCATTCTGGACGGCGGCTACACGCTGGCGGGCCTCGATTTCGGCGGCGCCTCGAAGGTCGTCGCAGCCGATGCGGACGCGGCCTCGCCGCAGGCGTCGGTGAAATCCGATGCGGTTTCGCTCAAGCCGCCCCCCAAGAGATACTGGGAGTGGGACAACTTCAACGTCCCGGACGTGACCGTGACCGGCTCGATCGACTCCGACAAGCCGCCGGAAAAAAAGGCCGAAAAGCCGGCCCCCGAAGGCGGCGCGCCCGCGGTGAAGCCGGCCGACAGCAAACCCGCGGCGGGCGGAACCCTGATCACGCTCGATCCCAACGCGGTCTCGTCGCCCGCCGAACGCGCGATCCTGGAACGGCTCGGCGAACGTCGCCAGGAACTCGATGCGCGGGCGCGCGAGCTCGAGATCCGCGAAAATCTGCTCAAGTCGGCGGAAAAACGGCTCGACGGGCGCGTCGACGAGATCAAGGGCATGGAGTCGCAGCTCGGCGGCGCGGCGCAGCAGAAGAAGCAGGCCGACGCCGTCCGCCTCAAGGGTCTCGTCACAATGTACGAGAACATGAAGGCGAAGGATGCCGCCAAGATCTTCGATCGGCTGGAGATGCGCGTGCTGATCGATGTGGTTTCGCTGATCAATCCCCGGCGCATGTCGGATATCATGGCGCAAATGCAGCCCGAGATGGCCGAACGCCTCACCGTCGAGCTCGCCAACCGCGCCAGCGGCACCGAGTCGGTGCCGCCGCCGGTCGAACTGCCGAAGATCGAGGGCCGGGCCAAATAGAGGCTGTTCCTGATCCGGCCGCGCCGAAAATCCCGCATTTCCTGGCTTTCATCGTAAGCCTTTGAAATAGCGGCGATTATCTTCGATTGGATTAACGCCTCATTAAACGCAAAGGCCTAGGGTGGCGCCGTAGGCGCGTAGACGAGTTTGCGCCCGAGGGAACCCGGCGCAGTACGCGTCATGACCGACAAAACGCACACCGGAGCCACCGCAGTCGCGCATTATCGCGCGCGCGCAACCGCGCCGCGCGGGCTGCGGGCGATCGTGGTCCTGCTGCAGGCTTTGCTTCTCTTCGTCATGGCGCCGATGCGACCCGCGCTGGCCGATCCGATCAAGGCCGACATCACGGTCAATACGAGCGGCGGCTATGCCCGCATCGTGTTCCGCTTTGGCGAGGAGATCGACGCCGACGTCCGCATGGCGAACGGCATCCTGGTGATCAGCTTCAAGACCAAGGTGAGCGCCCCCGTCGACCGGTTGTCGACCAACGCACCGGGCTATGTGAGCGCCGCCCGCAGCGATCCGGACGGCATGGCGGTGCGGATTGCGCTCGGCCGCAAGGTGACGGTCAACTCGATGATGGCCGCGGAACGGCTGTTCATCGATCTGCTGCCGGATAGCTGGACCGCAGCCCCGCCCAGCCTGCCCCAGGAGGTGGTCGAGGAACTCGCCAAGCGGGCGCGCGAGGCCGACAAGAAGCAGCGCGAGCAACGCGCGATCGCGCGCGCGCGCCCGGTGCCGCTGGCACGCGTCCGCGTCGCCCATCAGCCGACCTTTACGCGCTATGTGTTCGAATTGCCCGAGCTGATGCCGGTCTCGACCGAGCGATCGCAGGAGCAGGTCAAGCTCGTGTTCGACGCGCCGGTCAAATTCGACCTCGCGGGCGCGAAATCGACCTTGCCGCCGACGATCGAGTCGATCGCCACCGCGTCCGACGGCCAGACCGCGTCGGTCACCTTCGGTTTCATCGGCAAGGTCGACATCCGCAGCTTCCGCGAGGACAACAACTATGTCTTCGACGTCATGCCGATCGACGGCAAGAATCGCGCCGAGCTGATCCCACCAGCCAATCCGCCGCCCGTTGCGCGCGAGGCGCCGGAAGGCGAGGCAGCCATGAAGCCGCAGCTGACCGTGCCGGCCAAAGCCGCGCCGATCGCATCGGCAGCGCCCCCGGCGGCCCCGCCAGCGCCGGCGCCGATTCTTGCCACGCCCCCATCTGTCGCGCCGCCCGCCGCCCAACCCATGCTCGCGCCGCCGGCCGATCAGCCCGCCGCCACCACCGCGCCGCCGGTGCCGCCCGACAGCCCCCGCGCCGACCTGGTCCAGCCCGCCAATCCCGACGGGCCGGTCGTCGTCGGGCTGCGCCGCCAGGGCGAAAATCTCAAGCTGAGCTTCCCGTTCGCGGCGCCGACGCCGGCGGCGGTCTTCCGCCGCGCCGATACGCTCTGGCTGGTGTTCGATTCGGCCGCCAAGATCGACCTTGCGGCGCTCGCCAAGGACGGCACCCACACGATCCGCGCCGCAACGATCTCGCCGTCGCGCGACGGGCAGGTCGTGCGCATCGCCCTGGAGCGGCCGCGGCTCACCAGCTTCGCGGAGGACGGCTCGTCCTGGACCGTCACCATCGGCGAAGTCGTGCTCGAACCGACGCGGCAGCTCAACATCGTCCGCAACACGACCAGCTCGCCGCGCGCGACCGCGATCGTTCCGTTCGACGAGCCGCGCACCCTGCACCGGTTGGACGATCCGGAAGTCGGCGACACCTTGTTCGTGGTCACCGCGCTCGGGCCGGCCCGCGGCTTCCTCAAGCAGCAGGATTTCGTCGAGTTCCGCGCGCTTGCCTCGACCCATGGCATCGTGATCCAGCCGCTCGCCGACGATCTGACGGTCGACGTCGGCGCCGACAAGGTCGTGCTCGGCAGGCCGAGCGGCCTCACCATGTCGGCGGGCGGCCCGACCAACAAGCGGACCGGCGGCTTTCGTCCGCTCGTGTTCGACGCCCAGCTGTGGGGCTTCGACCAGGAAGCCGACTTCACCGATCGCCAGATGAAGCTGTTCAACGCCGCCGCGGCCGCGCCGGACACCAAGCGCACCGTGCCGCGTCTCGAGCTCGCCCGGTTCTATCTCGCCCGCGACATGTATGCCGAAGCCAAGGCGGTGCTCGACGTCGCGCTCGGCGACGAACGCCCTTCCGCGGAGGACACCACCGGCATCGTGATGCATGCCGTTGCCAACATCATGCTGTCGCGGACCGACGAGGCCTTGAAGGACCTCGCCAACCCGCTCGTCACCGGGCAAAGCGACACGCAGCTCTGGCGCGGCGTCGCCTATACCCGGCAGGGCAAATGGGCGGAAGCCAGGGAAGCTTTCCGCAGCATGGAATCCGCGCTCGCGACGCTGCCGATCGAGCTGCAGAGGCTGGTGCTCAGGGACGCGGTGCGCGCCTCGGTCGAGGCGCGTGATTTCGCGACCGCCGCGAGCCAGCTCAACGAATTGGATCAGGTCGGCCTGCCGCCCGGCCTCGCCCCGGTGGTGGCCGTGCTCAACGGCAAGCTGGCCGAGGCGCTCGGCCGCAACGAGGACGCGCTCGCCGCCTATCGGGCCGCGGCCGAGTCGACGAACCGTCCGGCTGCGGCCCAGGGCCGCCTGCGCGAGATCGTGCTGCGTTATCAGCTCGGCGATCTCCAGCGCAGCGACGTCATTTCCGACCTCGAGGCGCTCACCGCCGCCTGGCGCGGCGACGAAACCGAGATCGAGGCGCTGCAGATCCTGGCGCGGCTCTATACCGAGGAGACCCGCTACCGCGATGCCTTCCATGTGATGCGCACCGCCCTCAAGGCGCATCCCAATTCCGAGATGACGCGCCGCATCCAGGACGAGGCGGCGGCCTCATTCGACACGCTGTTCCTCGCGGGCAGGGGCGACGCCATGCCGGCGATCGACGCGCTCAGCCTGTTCTACGACTTCCGTGAGTTGACGCCGATCGGACGGCGCGGCGACGAGATGATCCGCCGCATGACCGATCGGCTGGTGTCGGTCGATCTCCTCGACCAGGCGACCGAATTGCTGCAACACCAGGTCGACCATCGCCTGCAGGGGGCCGCGCGCGCCCAGGTGGCGACGCGGCTCGCGGTCATCTACCTGATGAATCGCAAGCCCGACCGGGCGATTGCTGCCCTCAATACGACGCGCACCGCCGAGCTCTCGAATGAGCTGCGCAATCAGCGCCTGCTGCTCGAGGCGCGCGCCCTGTCGGATACCGGGCGGCACGACGTCGCGCTCGAGATCATCGCGAATATCGAGGAGCGCGTGGCGATCCGGCTGCGCTCGGACATCATGTGGGCGGGCAAGCGCTGGCGCGAGGCGGCCGAGCAGATCGAGCTGCTCTACGGCGAGCGCTGGCGCGACTGGCAGCCGCTCAACGATACGGAGCGCAGCGATCTGCTACGCGCCGCCGTGGGCTACGCCTTGGCCGAGGACAAGCTCGGCCTCGAGCGGTTCAGCGGCAAATATGCGGCCAAGATGTCGGAAGGAGCCGACCGGCGCGCCTTCGAGATCGCGACCTCGCCGCAAAACGCCAGCACGGCGGACTTCCGCGACGTCGCCCGCGCGGTCGCTGCCGCCGATACGCTCGAAGGGTTCCTGCGCGATATGCGCTCGCGCTATCCCGCGACCGGATCCTTCGCGCCGGTGAATGCCGCCTTCGGGGGCGGCCAGCAATCGCGCGCGCCGGAGACCCCGGCAACGACCGCCCCGGTGCGGTCCGCGCGTGCGGCCGTCGGTCAACCTGCCGCTCAGGTGCCGTAGCTCTGCACCAGGCTGCCCGCCACCAGGCTCCAGCCGTCGACCAGCACGAAGAAGATCAGCTTGAACGGCAGCGACACGACGACGGGCGGCAGCATCATCATGCCCATCGACATCAGCACCGAGGCCACCACGAGGTCGATGATCAGGAAGGGCAGGAAGAGCAGAAAGCCGATTTCGAACGCCCGCTTGAGCTCGGAAATCATGAAGGCCGGCACCAGGACCCGCAGCGACAGGTCCTCCGGCTTGTCGGGCCGCGCCTCGCGCGACATGTCGACGAACAAGGTGAGGTCCTTCTCGCGCACATTCTTGAGCATGAAGGCGCGCAGCGGCTCGGACGAACGCTCGAACGCCTGCTGGGTCGTGATCTCGTTGTTGATCAGCGGCTTGATGCCGATGTCATAGGCCCGCTCGAAGGCCGGGCCCATCACGAAGGCGGTGAGGAAAAGGGCGAGGGAGACGAGCACGGTGTTGGGCGGCGCGGTGGCGGTGCCGAGCGCGGTGCGCAGCAGCGAGAGCACCACGACGATCCGGGTGAAGGACGTCACCATCACCAGGATCGAGGGCGCGAGCGAGAGCACCGTCAGGAGCGCGATCATCTGGATGACGCGCTCGGTCAGGCCGGTGCCTTGGCCGAAATTGATGCTGACGTCCTGGGCGCCCGCCGGCGCCGCGAGCACGCTGACGATCGCTACTCCGGCCACCAACGTCGCGAGACGAACACGGCGGCTGGATGGGGCGAGTTTCACGCTTTTCCTGACGGACGGCCGAGCAAGCTCGCCATCTCCTGCTCGAGGCTGTCGAAGGCGGGCTTGGCGGACGGCTTCGGCTCGGGCCGGACCGCCTTCGGTTCGGCCGGCGCGGCCTCGTTGCCGCGGGGGGCGGGCGGCACTGCTGGTTCCGGCTCGGGGGGTTTTCGCGGCCGCTGCAACGCCGATTCGAGCCGATGGGCCATTTCGGCGAGGTTGTGGTCTTCGCTTTCGGGGATCGGCTGAACCGGCGCAGCGGCCGCACGGCGCGGTTCCGCGGCGCGGCGCGGCACGGCGGGCGCCTCGGGTTCGCCGAAGCCGCGCGACAGATCAGGCGCGGAGCCCGCGAAGCGCTCGGATGCCGGTGCGCGCGGCTGGATGTCCGGGGCGGCGCGCGGGAGCGGTTCGGGTTGCGACGTCCAGGCGGCGGCGTCGTCCTCCACGGGCGTCGATGCGCGCTGCGGGCGCGGCTCCGGCTGCAGCGGCCACATCCCGCCTTCGGCCAGCGGCACGGCGCGCGGCAGCGCATCGGCGATGCCGCCGGTCACGCGCGCCGGCGGCGTCTCACGGGCCGGCGCGGTGGCGGTCGCGCGCACGATGTTGGGTTCGATCACCACGTCGGTCGGGCCGCCGATCATGACCAGATGCTCGACATTGTCGCGGCGGATGAGGACGAGACGGCGGCGCCCGTCGATGGTTGCGGCGTCGATCACCGCCAGGCGAGGCTGGCGGCCGCGCGCCGCGACGGCGGCATTGAGGGCGGTCGCGCCGAACCGGCGCACCAGGTAGGCGGCAGCCCCGATCAACGCGAGCACGATCACGAAGGCGATAAAGAAGCGCAGGGCGAGCGGCATTTCGGTGCCGAAAAGTGCTTCGAACATCGGTTCTCTCCGCGCTCCGCGTCGTGGGGCCGTTCACCCGGCTCGCCAAATATGGTTAACGGCCGCGGCAAAACTTGCCGTGCAAGCCTTTAATGAATCCTTAACACGGAACGGGGTTCGGCCGCAAAACATCCGCCTTTCCGCCGAATTTCCGGGAAAACGCCGATGAGCGGGGTGGGCCGCCCGGCGCGGCAATTAACCCGGCATTAACCATACACCCGGCAAAGTCTGCCCAGCGACGCAAACCAGCGACGTGAGGAGGGCTCATGGCCATTTCCGACATACCGATCTTCGCGATGCTCCGCACCCGCATGCAGTGGCATCAGCAACGTCAACAGGTTCTGGCGCAGAACGTCGCCAATTCCGACACGCCGAATTTCCGGCCGCAGGATCTCGATGAGCCGAAATTCGAGCTGTCCGCGCCGAGTGCGGCCCCGCTGCAGCTGGCGCGGACCGATGCGGGCCATCTCCAAGGCTTCGGCGGTGCGGCCAGCTTTCGGGGAGAGCCCAACCAGTACCAGGTCCGGCCCGCCGGCAATGCGGTCAACCTGGAGGATGAGATGATGAAGATGGCGCAAAACAACATGGACTACCAGGCCGCGACCCAGCTCTACAGCCGCGGCCTCAACCTGATCAAGAACGCGATCGGCAGCAAGGGCTAGATCAGCCGGAGGTGACCTATGGATTTCGTGAAATCGATCGCCATCGCGGCGTCGGGGCTGCGCGCCCAGGCCGGCCGCATGCGGGTGATCTCGGAAAACATCGCCAATGCGGACTCGACCGCCCAGACCGCGGGGGGAGATCCCTACCGCCGCCGGGTACCGACGTTCCGCGCCGAGCTCGACCGTTCGCTCGAGGCGCGGGTCGTGTCGCTCGGCCCGGTGCGCGCCGACCCGAGCCAGTTCCAGGTCAGGTTCGAGCCCGGCAACCCGGCCGCGGATGCGGCCGGCAACGTCAAATATCCCAATGTGAATTCGCTGGTCGAAATGACCGACATGCGCGACGCCCAGCGATCCTATGAAGCGAATGTCAACGTGATCGGCGCGACGCGCCGCATGATCCAACGCACCCTCGACATTCTGCGCAGCTGACAAGGACCTGGATGATGGCGACACCTGGAATTGCCGCAAGCGCCTATGCACAAATAGCGCGCATCACCGATGCCTCCGCCGGCCTCGGCGGCCTCAACAAGGCGATCGGCGACGCGGCGGGCCAAGGCCCGAGCTTCGGCTCCCTCCTCAAGGATGCGCTCGGGGCGGTCAGCTCGGCGGGCGCGAAATCGGATGCCCAGACTCAGGCCATGGTGACCGGCCAGAAATCCAACCTGGTCGACGTGGTGACGGCGGTTGCCGAAACCGAGACCGCCATCACCACATTGGTGTCCGTGCGCGACAAGGTGATCGCCTCCTACCAGCAGATCATGCAGATGCCGATCTGATCGCCGGAGCATTTGGCCGGCCGGCTCGCGTCGAACATGCGAGCCGACATACGTTCGCAAGACCGTCAGGAGAAGCGATGACCGGATCCGAAGTGCTCGACGTCGCGCGCGACGCGATCATGACATTGGTCGTGGTATCGGCACCCTTGATGCTCGTCGGCCTCGTGGTCGGCGTGGTGATCTCGCTGTTCCAGGCGTTGACCCAGATCCAGGAAATGACGCTCGTCTTCGTGCCGAAGATCCTCGCGATCTTCGTCGCCATGCTGCTTGCCCTGCCGTTCATGGCCGATCACCTGCACAGCCACATGACGCGGCTCGCGGCCCGCATCGCCGGCGGCTGAAGCGGATGCGCGTCGACGTCTCGTTCCTGCCCGCGCTCGCCGCCGCCTTCCTGCTGGTCTTCGCACGCATCGGCACCATGCTGATGCTGCTGCCGGGCCTGGGCGAGCTGATGGTGCCGGCGCGCGTCCGGCTCACCTCGGCGCTCGTGCTCGCCGCGGTCATGATGCCGCTCCATCGCGCCGCCTATCAGATCGATCTGCAGTCGATCGGGCCGGTTCTCGTCATGCTGGGAGAGGAGCTTCTGGTCGGCGCCGTGCTCGGCATGACGGCGCGGCTGACCATCGCGGCGCTGCAGGTCACCGGATCGGTGGTGGCCCAGCAGCTCGGGCTCGGCTTCGTCACCGCCGTCGATCCCACGCAGGGTCAGCAAGGCGTGATCCTCGGAAATTTCCTGACGATCCTGGGGATCGCGCTCCTGTTCGCCACCAACCTGCACCATCTGGTGATCGCCGCGCTCGACGACAGCTACACGCTGTTCGTGCCGGGCGAGGTGCCGCTCACCGGCGACATGGCGGCGCTCATGACGCGCACGCTCGCCGGCGCGTTCCGCGTCGGCGTGCAGCTTTCGGCGCCCTTCCTGGTATTCGGCCTCCTGTTCAACCTCGGGCTGGGCCTGCTGTCGCGGCTGATGCCGCAGATGCAGGTGTTCTTCGTCGGCATGCCGCTCTCGATCCTGGCGGGCCTGATGATGCTGTTCCTGCTGCTCTCCGCCATGATGGGGACCTATATGGGCAGCGTGGAAAGCGTGCTGCGCGATCTCGCGCCGCATGCCGGCGCCGTGAGGTAGCACGTGGCCGGCGAACAGGACGATACCGAAAAAACAGAAGACCCGAGTCAAAAGCGGCTCGACGAGGCGGTCAAGCGCGGCGACGTGGTCAAGAGCCAGGAGGTCAACGCCTGGTTCGTCCTCGCCGCCGGGGCGCTCGTGCTGCTCAGCTTCTCCGGATCGATGAGCCTGCAGCTCAGCGCGACCTTTCGCGGCATTTTCGCCAATGCCTACCGCATACCGGCCGATGGCGGCGGCCTCTTGCTGCTGTTCCGGCAGGTCGGCGTCGAGACCATCGCCGCCGTCGCGCTGCCATTTCTGCTGCTGATGCTGGCGGCGATCGTCGGCAACGCGATCCAGCACCGCCTGATCTGGTCGGCCGACTCCCTGACGCCGAAATTCTCCAAGATCTCGCCGCTGGCCGGCGCCAAGCGGATGTTCTCCAAGGTGGCGCTGGTCAACTTCCTGAAAGGTCTGATCAAGCTCGCCGTGATCGGCAGCGTGCTCACGGCCCTCTTGTGGCCGGCGCGCAAGCGCCTCGAAAGCCTGATCTCGGCGGATCCGGTCGCGATCATCCCATTCGTGCGGACGCTGTCGCTGCAGCTGTTCGGTGCGGTGGTCGCCATTCTGGCGATCATCGCGGCCGCCGACTACCTGTTCCAATACCAGCAGTGGTTCGAGCGGCAGAAGATGTCGATGCGCGAGATCAAGGAGGAGTACAAGGAGTCGGAAGGCGATCCCAAGATCAAGGCCAAGATCCGCCAGCTGCGTCAGGCCCGCATGAGGAAACGCATGATGGCGGCGGTGCCGAGCGCGACGGTCGTCATCACCAACCCGACGCATTTCGCGGTCGCGCTGAAATGGGAGCGCGGCATGAACGCGCCGATCTGCGTCGCCAAGGGCATGGACGCCATCGCGCTCAAGATCCGCGAGGTCGCCGAGGCGAACGAGGTGCCGGTCGTCGAGAATCCGCCGCTCGCGCGCACGCTCCACGCCACCGTCGAGATCGACGCCGAAGTGCCGGCCGAGCACTACAAGGCGGTCGCCGAGGTGATCAGCTACGTGATGCGGCTCAATGGGGCCGCCCGGCGCGGCGCGCGGACCTGATCCGGGCGGGAGCCGGCCGTCCATCCGCTTGTTGCGATCATGTCTTGCCTTTGCGGCCGGTGTCCGCAAAGTCTTTTCCACGCCCGAATCAGGTCGGGGCCGGCTTTTTCGGAAATCATGCGTTCGTCCCGCCTTAACGCCGCGGCCGCAACCCCAACCCCTTGCGGAGACCGCCCGGACTCGGGCACCTAAAGGGCGGCGGTTTCGGCCGCACGGATCATGAAGCCCCGGATGGCGAAAGAGGACGTGAGCGACAGGACAGCCGGCGAAAGGCGGGGCAGCATCGGCCTGGTGCTGCTCGTTGCCGTCGTGCTGGTCGCCGCCGCGGTCGGGCTGATGTTCGTCGGCCGCCATCAGGCCGAGCCTTATGTGCTGGCGCTGCTCGCCATCCTCGGCATGATCGGCGTCTTTTCGCTGTTCGCGGCCGCGGCCGGCATCCTGCGGGTCGCCCGCCGCGACAGCGGCAGCCCGATCCTCAAGGCGGTGGTCGACGGGGCGGGCGACGGCATCGTGGTGACGGATCCGAGCGGCCGGGGGATCTACGCCAATGCGGCCTATCTGAAGCTGGCCGACGCCGTCGGCACCGACGACGTGCGGCCGGTCGAGCGCGTCTTCCTCGGCGACCCCGAGGTCTCGGAGGCGATCTACCGTCTCGTCAAGGCGGCGCGCGAGGGCCGCAGCCTGCAGGAGGAAGTGCGCGTCGCGGGCCTGCGCGGCGAGCCGGCGCGCTGGCTGCGGCTGCGCGTGCGCCCGCTCGCCGAGGGCGGACGCGAGGCGCGCACGACCGTGTGGTCGGTCGCCGACGTCACCCGCGACCGCGACCGGCACGAGACCGCCTTCCAGGGCCTGCAATATGCCATCGACTATCTCGACCATGCGCCCGCCGGCTTCTTCTCGGTCGACGAGTCGGGACACATCGGCTATCTCAACGCGACGCTCGCGGGCTGGCTCGACCACGACCTAGCGCAAATCGGCTCGGGCGGCCTCAGGCTCACCGACATCGTGCCGGGCGACAGCGCGGCGCTCTTGACCACGCTCTCGGCCGACCCCGGCGAGGTCAAGACCGAGGTGCTCGATCTCGATCTCAAGACCCGGGGCGGCAAGACCGTGCCGGTGCGCCTCTATCACAAGGTCGCATTCGGAGCCGACGGCGCGCCGGGCGCCTCGCGCACCCTCGTGCTCAACCGTGCGCGCAACGACGGCACCGACCCGCAACGGGCGGCCGAAGTGCGCTTCATGCGCTTCTTCCACAACACGCCGCTCGCGATCGCGACGGTCGACAAGAGCGGCCGCATCGCGCGCACCAATGCGCTCGGCGCCCGCCTGTTCCAGCGCGTTCTGAAGGGCGATGTGGCCGACCGCTCGATCCTCAACGTCGTCAATCCGGGCGAGCGCGGCGCCATTGAGGCCGCGATCCACGAGGCGGCGAGCGGGCAGGGCGACGTCGCCCCGCTCGACGCCACGCTGGCCGGCGAAACCGAAAGGTGGGCGCGCTTCTACGTCACGCCGGTCGAGGACGCCGAGAGCGACCATGAGGCGGCGATCGTCTACGCGCTCGACACCACCGAGCAGCGCAGCCTGCAGAGCCAGTTCAACCAGGCGCAGAAGATGGATTCCGTCGGCCAGCTCGCCGGCGGCATCGCGCATGACTTCAACAACCTGCTCTCCGCCATCATGATGGCGACCGATTTCCTCCTGACCGGACACCGGCCGACCGATCCGTCCTTCCAGGACATCATGCAGATCAAGCAGAACACCAACCGGGCGGCCGCCCTGGTCCGGCAGCTGCTCGCCTTCTCGCGCAAGCAGACCCTGCGTCCCGAGGTGCTCGATCTCGGCGAGGCGCTCTCCGACTTCACCGTGCTGCTGCGCCGCCTGATCGGCGAGAAGGTGACGCTCGACGTCGTCCATTCGCGCGATCTGTGGCCGGTCAAGGTCGACATCACCCAGTTCCAGCAGGTGATCGTCAATCTCGCGGTCAACGGGCGCGACGCCATGCCGGGCGGCGGCAAGCTGACCATCAAGACGGCCAACGTTGCGGAAGCGGAATCGCGCCAGTTCGCCTACAAGGGCATGCCGCTGGGCGACTATGTGCTGGTCGAAGTCGCCGACAACGGCACCGGGATCGCGCCCGACATCATCGACAAGATCTTCGAGCCTTTCTTCTCCACCAAGGAGGTCGGCAAGGGCACCGGGCTCGGCCTGTCGACCGTTTACGGCATCATCAAGCAGACCGGCGGCTTCGTGTACCCGGAGTCCGAGCTCGGCAAGGGCACCTCCTTCCGCATCTTCCTGCCTCGCCACGTGGCGGGCGCCGAAGAGCTGCAGGCGCCCCGGATGTCGGCGATCAACGGGGCGCTGGCGGCGGCCGAAGAGGTGGCGCGGCTGTCGGCCGCGACCGCCGACGATACCGGGCACGGGACCATACTCCTGGTGGAGGACGAGGAGGGGTTGCGCGGCCTCAATGCGCGCGGGCTGGCGTCGCGCGGCTACACCGTGCTGCAGGCCGGCAACGGCGTCGAGGCGATCGAGGTGATCGACAAGCATGACGGCACGATCGACCTCGTGGTGTCCGACGTGGTCATGCCGGAGATGGACGGGCCCAGCCTGTTGAAGGAGCTGCGGCGGCGCAAGCCGGAGCTCAAGATCATCTTCGTGTCGGGCTATGCCGAGGAGGCTTTCGCCAAGAACATACCGGAGGGCCAGCACGCCTTCCTGGCCAAGCCCTTCACGCTCAAGCAGCTGGTCGCCACCGTGAAGGAAACCATGGCGTCATAGCCGCATGGCCGACCCGAACCGCGACGACGACGAAACCGACGCCGACCGCAGGACCGCCAATATCATCTTGCTGGTGGGAGCGGTCGTGCTGATCGCCGGCGGCATCTGGCTGGTCAATGCGATGCTCGATGCGCGCCGGGCCGACGAATGCATGTCGTCGGGCCGCCGTAACTGCAATCCGATCGCGGCGCCGGTAAGGTGATGCCTTAGCCCCGCGAGGCATGTGCTTGTGTTTGCGCATGATCTTGCCCGAACAAGCGGTCGGGCCCGGAATCCAGATCCGGGACGGGCCTTTCGGGATCGTGCGCTAATTCGGCGCCGGACCGGCCTTGCAGGCGCCCGACTGCTTTTGCCAGAAAAAGTCGGTGCATTTATCGCAGCCCGCGAGCGCGAGACCCAAACCGAGCACGGCCACAAGGGGAACCAGCCTGACGCGCCGGCCCGCAAGGCGGGTGGTCGTGCCGGCCGGAACCTCGCGGCGCGCGTCGTGGCGGCTCATGGGCTGCTTCGCCATCAGTAACGGGTCACGATGGGGGCGTACCATCGCATTTTCCTGGGGTCATAGCCGCGCGGAAAGTAGCAGGCGAAGCCGACATAATCCCCATACACCCGATGGACGCTGGTGATGACCGCCACCTTGTTCCAGCGCGCGCAATCGGCTGCCGCGATGTCGCGGTACGTATAGGCGATCGCCGGCGACCACGGGATGATCCCGCCGGTATCGTTGGAATGGCCGCCCCAGACGCCGGCCTGCGCGCCGGCGGCGAAAAGCGGGAGCCAGAGGAGGGCGGCAACCACGGATTTGCAACGCATCGGGCGATTCTCCGGGACGCTCAGGCGCTTCTATATCATATTCGATCGGTTCCGGGGTCAATTCATCCGTTTGAATTTTTGCATCCCCCGCCCCCGCCGGCCTCGCCGCCCCGGACGCGGAGAGGCTGCGCTTGCGGTCCAAGGCTTTCCCGCCGCTGCGTCCCCGGGCGATTTTTTTTGTTCCAGGCATGAACCATTCGGATGCCGCCGCGGACCAAAAGGGAACCGGGCGGAGTATCCGATGGCCTCCACATTGACGTCGCGCCGCGGCGTTGCGCTTGCCCTTGCGATGGTGCTGGCGATGCCGGCGTCGCTGCTCGCGCGCGGCGCCGAGCCGTCGGCGTCGCCCAGGAGTTTCGTGCAGCAGATTTACGCGAGCTATGTCGGCAACTCGGCCCGAAACGCGCGGGGCATCCCGCTCGACAGCGCGTCCGCCGTGAAGCGCTATTTCACCCCGGGATTGGCCCACCTCATCCTGGAGGATGGCGCGGCCGCCCAGACGCGCGGCGAGCCGCCGTTGCTCGACGGCGATGCCTTCGTGGGCAAGCAGGATTGGGACATCGCCAATCTGTCGGTCGCCGTGAGGGAAAGCGGCGCCAAGGCGACCGCGATCGTGAGCTTCACCGACGCCGGCAAGGCCTGCAAGGTGGTGGTGGAGCTTCTCAAGGTGGGCGAAAGCTGGCGCATCGCCGACATCCAATGGGATTCCGGCACGCTGCGTGGTCTCTATCGCAATAAGTGAGATCGCGCGTCGTCCGGAGCGGAGCGGCCGCCGGTTACGACCATGGCCCGATCTTGGCGACCTCGTAAATCGTTTGCGCGATCGCGATCAGCAGGCAGCCTGCGGCGAACACCGGCCGCTGCGCCGGCGGCAGCCGGTGCGCGACCATGATCGCGACCCCGCCCGCCGCCACCACCAGCGGCGGAAGCATCGCATAGGCGAGCCGTTCGGTGATCCAGCCGACGCAGGTATAAAATCCGAGCGCCGCCGCACTGGCGTAGAGCCCGATCGCGATCATCGGGACCGCCGCCGACAAGCGCGCGGCGTCGAGGTGACGGCGCGCCAGCCCGACCAGCACCGTCAACGCCAGCCAGGCAACGAGCGCGACGAGCCCGAGCGCTTGCGGCGCCGCCATGGCGAGCGACAGCCCCAGATAGCCGAACCATTGCTCGGCGAGCGCGCCGACACCTTTGTCGAGCGCGTCCTTCATCCAGATGACCTGGCCCAGATCGAGCTCGGCATGGAAGAAATGACCGGTGGTCGCCAGCACGAAACCGTACCACAGCGCCAAGGGAGTCGCGCTCAGCACCAGCAGGATGGTCAGGCTGGCGAGATCGCGGCGGCGGGCGGTCCAGGATTTTTCCCGCCACAGCCCGATGACGGCGGGCAACAGCAGACAGGCCGGGATCACGACGAACACCGGATAGATCGTCATGCCGATCCCGCTCAGGATTCCCATGGCGAGCGCAAAATCGCGCGCGACGCGGCCGTCCGCGGCGGCGCGCTGGGTCGCCAGGACGGCGAGCACCGGCACCAGGATGTTGAGCAACTGGGTGTGCGGCGACCACACGAAGGCCTTGGTGACGTCGTTGGCGACGAGCAGCAATCCGGTCGCCACCAGGATGATCGCGGCCGCGCCGGTGCGCACCGGATGCCAGCGCTGGATCGTCAGGCGCAGTGCCTGGAAGCTCGCGAGCAGGATGCCGAAGTTGAGCAGCAGATAGGCGAAATAGGCCGGCCGGTCCCGGGTGAACGAGCGCGCGACGGCGATCGGATCGTAAAGACCCTGATACACCGGCGTCGGCGGTCCGTCGGCAGGCAGAAGCAACGACAACGGGGCCTGGACCAGCGCCGCCAGCAGGATCATTCCGGGCCGGGATTGCCGCGAGTTCTGGTGGAACAGCAGCCCCGACGGATCGCGCGCAAGCCACAGGAATTCAGGCGAGTCGCAATTGAGGGCGAAACCGAAAGGTCCCGGCAGCTCGACGTTGCCGATGCAATTGGCTCCGGCGTCGGCGTCGGGCACCCGCGGGCCGACCAGCAGGCCGAGGCACAGCAACGCGAAGCCGATCAGGAACAACGGCCAGATCGGCGGACGACGGCCTCGCCGCGCGACGAATTGACGGAGGCCGCGGCCGACCTCCCATTGCTCGACTGTCGACGCGCGCGCGCCACGCTCGGCGCGGCGCATCCATGGCAGCAGCGGTTCGCGGATACTCATCTCGACGCCCGTCCGGCCCTTCGCACCCAGCACAACGCCGCCGGGGCGACTTGGTTGCATGACCCCCATTCGCGAGGCGCATGTGACAGGTCGCCTCACGCCCGGAGACTTGCCTCGTATTGGACCAGGATTCGGAATAGAGGGGCTGCGGCCGGGTTTATGTTCCGGCTGCCGGCACTCCGGCCAACAACGCGCAGCGCAACACACAATGGGAGGATCGATATGACCAAGACGCGATTTTACGTGGCGGCCACGGCGGCACTGTTGTGTCTCGGCGCCGGCGCGCAGGCGCAGCAAGCCAACATGACGTTCTTCGTCACCAGCGCCGGCCCGGGCAAAGGCGCCGATCTCGGCGGGCTTGCGGGCGCCGACCGGCACTGCCAGACGCTGGCCGCCGCGGCGGGCGCGGGCAGCAAGACCTGGCACGCCTATCTGAGCAGCAGCGCCGCGGGCGGCACGCCGGCCGTGAATGCACGCGACCGCATCGGCGCCGGCCCCTGGCAGAATGCCAAGGGCGAGGTCGTCGCCAAAAGCGTCGACGAGCTGCACGGCGCCAACAATCTCACCAAGCAGACGGCGCTCAACGAGAAGGGCGCGGTCGTCAATGGCCGCGGCGACACGCCCAACATGCACGACGCGCTCACCGGCTCGCAGCCCGACGGTCGCGCCTTGCCGGCCGACCCGGACATGACCTGCAAGAATTATACGAGCGGCACCGCCGGCGCCGTCATGCTCGGCCATATCGATCGCCAGGGCCTGCGCGACGACGATGCGTCGAAGTCGTGGAACTCTTCGCATCCCTCGCGCGGACCCGGCGGCGGCTGCACCCAGGACGATCTCAAGAGCACCGGCGGGGCAGGGCTGTTCTACTGCTTCGCGGTCCGGTGACCTGACGCCGGCGCGGGATCCCGGAAACCGGGCACCGGTTTTCGGGGTCCCGCCCGAACGGCGCGTGGCGCGCCATCCGCGGCCGCGAGGCCGCACGAGGGAGGTTCATGCGGCGGAACCTGGCAACCGCGCTGGCGGGGCTGGCGCTCGCCGCGCTTGCGCTCGGCGTCCCGGCGCGGGCGCAACGCTACCCCAGCCATCCGGTGCGCATCGTCGTGGGTTATGCGGCGGGCGGCGGCCCGGACGTACTGGCGCGCACCGTCGCGGCCGAACTGTCGTCGCAATTCGGGCAGCAATTTTTCGTCGAGAACCGTCCGGGCGCCAACGGCACGATCGGAACCCAGGGCACGATCGGAACCCAGGTGGTGGTGTCGGCCGAGCCCGACGGCCACACGCTGCTGTTCTCGAGCTCCTCGATCGCGCCCACGCCTTTCGTCTATAAGCGCCTCGCCTATGACCTGACGCGCGATCTCGCGCCGGTGGCGACGGTCGGGATTCTCGACGGCTATCTGATGCTGGTCAATCCGGCGACGCCCGTGCGCACGGCGGGCGAATTCATCGATTACGCGAAACGCAACCGCCTGCTCTATGGATCGCCCGGCGTCGGCAACATCCTGCACCTGGTGACCGAGCTGTTTCGCATCAAGGCCGGCATCGCGCTCGAGCACATCCCCTACAAGGGCGCATCCGAGGTGAGCACGGCGCTGCTCGGCGGAAGCATCCAGGTGATGTTCGTGACGCCGCCGTCGGTGCTCGCGCTGGTCAAGGCCGGCCAGTTGCGCGCCATCGCGTATACCGGCGCCAAACCTTTTGCGGAATTGCCCGACGTGCCGTTGATCCGCGACACGCTGCCGGGTTTCTCGCTGCCGGGGTCGTGGGGCATGTTCTATGCGCCCGCCAGGACTCCGGGCGCGATCGTCGATCGGCTCAATGCCGCGGTCCAGCACGCCCTGCAGGTTCCCGCCGTCGCCAATGTGACGCGGACGGCGGGCTATGTGCCGGACGGCCGCTCGGCGGCGCAGACCGCCGAATTCTTCCGCCGCGAGGTCGAGGCGGCGGGCGAAGCCGTGCGCGCCGCCGGCATCCAGCCGAATTGAGTGCTTGCTGGTGCGAGGACTCGCCGCGAACTCGGCGAGCCCCCTCTCCCCGTTTACGGGGAGAGGGTCGGGGTGAGGGGGCGTATCAATTGAACTCAGACTCGCGGAGACGCCCCCTCACCCGGAATCCGCGCTAGCGCGGATTCCGACCTCTCCCCGCAAGCGGGGAGAGGTGAGCCTAGCCGTGCGCGTTCAGCGTCTTGCCGCCGACGGTGACCGGCTTGGCGCTCACCAGCACGAAGGCGATGACGCAAGCCTCGGTGCCGCGGTTGATCCAGTTGTGGATGGTGCCGCGCTGGACCAGCACGTCGCCGGCCTTGAGCTTCACCACCTCGCCGTCGAGATCCATCTCGATCGCGCCCGACATCACCACCGCATAGTCGATCGAATCGGTGCGGTGGTTGCGGCCCGACACGCCGGGCTCCAGGCGCAGGATGCGGAAGACCGAGCCGTTGTCGATGGTCGTGCCGATCTTGCGCCCCGACGGGTCGTCGTCGCCGCTGTTGTCGATCGGCCAGCTGTCGGTCGACCACACGACGCAGGACGACGCGCCCGGCCGGTTGGAGATGACGTTTTTCGCCATCTCGTCGATCTTCACCCGGGCGCGGCCGGTGGAATCATGTCCCGTCACGACGCGGCGTATCTGCAGGCTCATCACATATCCTCTCTTGCGGGTTGATTGGTTTGCGGCTGCCTCGATGGTAGCGGCGCCGGCACGCGGCCAAAAGCCCCATCAGCGCCGCGTCTCCCGCCACAGCAGGAAGAGGCCGGAGCCCACCACGACGCCCGAGCCGACCAGGAGATGGACGGTCGGCACGTCGCCCCAGACCAGAAAGCCGATGATGAGCACCCAGACCAGCGAAAAATAATTGAACGGCACGACCGCGGAGGTCGGCGCCAGATGCAGCGATCGTGTCCACCAGTATTGGCCGAGCACGTTGGCGGCCCCGTTGAACACCATCACGGCGCCGTCGGTCCAGGTCGGCATCACGAAGCCGAAGGGCAGCGGGATTGCGAAAAACAAGGTCAGCAGCAGCAGCTGGTAGATAGTCAGTGTCTCGGTCGATTCGGTCGCCGTCATGTGGCGCACCCCGACGGTGACGCTGCCATACAGCACCGCGTTCGCGAGCGCGAACAGCGAGCCGATCTGGAACGTGTCGGCGCCCGGGCCGGCCACCAGGAGGACGCCCAGGAAGCCGACGATGAGCACGGACCAGCGCACCGCGCCGACCGTCTCCCGCAGCACGACGGCCGAGATGAGGGTCGCGAACAGCGGGGCCGAAAAGTTGATCGCGACCGCGCTGGCGAGCGGCATCAGGCTGAAGGCGATCAGGATGAAGGTCTGCGAGAAGGATTGCGAGATGCTGCGCGCCACGTGGGAGCGCAGCTTGCCGGTGTGAAACACCTTGAGGCCGGTCCGCGGCAGGATGAACGCCGCGCAGCACAGGAGGCCGACCGCGCAGCGGCTGAACAGGACCTCGTCGACCGGGTAGGTGACGACCAGCAGCTTGGACACGGCGCTCGATCCGGCGAACATCGCGGTCGCGCCGATCATGTAGAGGATCCCGAGCGGAATCCGCTCCTGCCGCGCCGGCCGGGCCGGCGCGCGCGGCTCGACGCTGCCGGGTGCGCTCAGATCGATGCTCCTGGGGACGGCTTCTGGCCAAGGAGCCGCTTGGTAGCACGCCGCGCACGCGATCGGGCAGGCGCAAAACCGAATACCCCACGCAACGGTGTCGCATGGATCACGGCGACTCGGAGGGCGGGGCGGCGCGCAGCCAGACGCGGCCGCCGCGCTTTTCTGGCATCATGCGGGTGATGCGGATCCGCCGTCGGGGTCGGGTCGGACATGCGAGGCAATCCATGCGCTATGAGCTCTATTACTGGCCCGAGATCCAGGGGCGCGGCGAGTTCGTCCGGCTCGCGCTCGAGGAGGCGGGCGCG
>WNFK01045300.1_pt2 | contig 21678 bp, 20 predicted proteins | sample 5400281 | NCBI WGS metagenome assembly WNFK01 (sample SAMN13153350, study PRJNA577476) | soil metagenome | isolation source: 20 cm soil on Douglas fir-dominated hillslope | place: USA:California | collected 2013-09-17
GTCTCGAGCGCCGGTGAGTCAGCGGAAGCCAAGGTGGAGCGCGCGGCCGCGCGCACGGTGGCTCGGTCGACGCTTCGACGCCCCTGCGCGGCCGTTCTCGAGAGCGCTCGATCGCAAATGGTGTTGATGAGACGGGGGACGCCGGACGACAGGCGATGCACGTCTGGCAGCGCTTCGGTCTCGAAAACGTCGCGGCCGCCCGCGATGGCCAGCCGGTGGCGCACGTACGCGCAGGTATCGTCCTCCGCGAAGGGCATCAGATAGTAGCCGGTCGTCGCCTGCGAAGGCGGATGCAGAGCCGTGCGCGCCACGAGCTCCATGAGCTCCGGTTCGCCGACCAGGATGATCTCGAGAAGCTTCCGTCCGTTGATTGCCAGGTTCGAGAGAACGCAGAGCTGCTCGAGCACCTCCAGACTCAGGTTCTGCGCTTCGTCCACGACCAGCACCGTGCGCCGCGTGCTGCGACGGACCGCCAGCTCCCGGTAGAGGGTGTCGAGGACCATCGGGGCGGACACCTCGATCCCGTGGGGCACCCCGAGCTCGTCACAGATGACGGAAACGAGCTCCGCGGGGGTCGGCACGGGATTGAGGATCAACGCGACGTCGACGCGCTCGGGCAACCGGGTCAGGAGCACGCGACATGTCGTCGTCTTGCCGACACCGCTCTCCCCGGTGAGGAGGACGACGCCGGCGTGCGCCTCCACGCTGTGGAGCAGATACGCGAGCGCCTGCTCGTGGTGCGCGCCCGTATAGACGAATCGAAGATCGGGCGCGTTCGAGAACGGACGCTCGCGAAGACCGAAATGCTCTAGGTACATGGGCCGCGGGGAGCGGAAGGCGGGCGCAGACTGGTTGTCGCGCGCGACGACATGAGCGTCAGGGAAGCAGCGGTCGGCTCCAGCCGACGACCGTGGCAACGTCCGTCGCGGCGGGCGGAGTACACGCCGTGCTCCGGTGCCCGAAGCTCGTGGTCCCGGCGCGGAGCTCACAGGTGGCGAAGGGAGTGGAGAACTCTCCGGTGCCGGTGACGACCGTCGCGACCGTTTCGTTGTCCGATACGAGTCGGACGTTCACCTCCGCCACCCGAGCGGCCAGAACGCCGACGGGCGTCTCGATCTCGAGCGCCCGCCGCTCGTCGCCGATACGAGCCCAGACCTCGCCGCGCTGCACCCTCAAGACGCGGGTCACGCCCCGCGCCTTCTCCCAGCGGGACAGGATCTGCACGACCGAATCGCCGTTCAGCGCGACCTGAATCCCTTCATCCGTCTCGATGAGCGCCTTGCCCTTGCCGTCCATACGTAGCACATCGCCCTCGAAGACACGGAGGGCCCCGCGTCCCCGCAAGCGCGTCTCGACGCCATCGGTTCTCACCACCACGAGCACGCCGACCGCGTTCTTGGCGGTTCCGGCGGGAACCGACTGCGCGAAGCCCGACGACACGGGGAGAACGAGGAGCGAGAAGGCGAGGACGGAGACACCGGTTCGCGGCGTCGTCATTTGGACACGACCACGCGGATCGGTTTCATACCGACCGGCACCGCCGCGATGACTCGGCTGGTGCCCGTGTCGATCACACGGAGATCGTTCGAGCGCTCGTGCACGACGAACAATCGCGTGCCCTGAGAATTGCCCGCGATCCCGTTCGGCGCGTCGCCGACCTCGATCTCGTCGATGAGGCGCAAGCGCTTCGGATCCGCGTCCAGCACCAGCACCTTGTTGAACCCGGCGACCGTGACGTAGGCGAGTGGGCCGAGTAAGCCCTTGAAGCCGAACGCGATCTGTTGCGGCGACGGTCCCACCTGGAACGACGCGACGACCTGCTGCGTACCCGGATCGATGACGTAGATGTCGTTCGATCCCGTGTTGCAGCCCCAGATACGGCCCTCCGGGCCGAGGGTCAAGAAGTGAGGATTCGTCCCGACCGGAATGCGCTTGACGACCGCGTGGGTGACGGTGTCGACGACCGCGACGGTCTTGTCGCCCTGATTGCTCACGTACGCGTAGCGTCCGTCTCGTGAGAAGGCGAGACCCGTCGGTCCCTTGCCGGTCGGGAGGGTGCCGACGATCCGGAGCGTGTTGATGTCGAGAATCGACACGTTGTCTTCGGCGATGTTCGCGATCCAGGCCTGTTGTTCGTCGTTGGTGAAGGCGACCACGTGCGCGCGCGACCCGGTGAACACGGAGGCGACTGTCTCCATCGCGATCGTATCGATCACGGACAGCCGGCCCGGGGCGAGGTTGGTGGCGAGCAGAAAGCGCCCATCACGCGACAAGGCCAGATCGTGCGTCGCGTGATTCCTCGCGTCGATCGTGGCCAGTATCTTCAAGCTCTCCGCGTCGACGACGGTGACCGAGTTCGAGCTCTCGTTCGCCACGTAGACGCGGGTCTGGGCGACCGCCGGATGCGACGACAACGCCGCGTCCCGAGCGCAGCCGGCCAGGCCGCTCGATGCCGCCAGGATCGCCGCGAGCAACGCGCCGGGCCGTGACCTCACGGGCGCGCCTGACCGCTTCCGAGTACATCTCGGCATCTCGCACGGCTCCCACGAGCATCACGTCGCCCTCTGAATTGACCTCGACCGTGACGCCCCAGCGGTCGGCCTCGCTCTCCCGTAGTAGTCCACGGCTGCGCAGCTTTTGCTGGATCTCGACCTGGATGCGGGCCGAGTCGCTGTGAACGATGGGCACCGTGCCCACATCCGAAACCTCGACGGTGCCGCGCACCGCCTTGACCTCTGGGACCTCGCGGACGAGCCGAACGGCTTCTTCGTAGAGTGCCATATCTCGAAGCACACCCGCCAGTGTGACCTCACCGTTCGGCGCGGTGTCCAGGGTGACTCCCCAGCGATCGGCCGCGCTCACGCGCAGAAGACCCCGGCGCCGGAGCTTCTGCTCGGCGTGAGCTTGAATACGCGAGATTTGCTGGCTGGAGAGCTGGATAACGCGTGGTCCCACCGGCGGCTGGCGTGTGTCGACCGGGAGCGAGCCTCCAGCACTCTCGGCGCCGGCCCGCTCTTCTCTCGCTGCCTGGAGCGGCAGCGAACGATCCCGGTCATCCGCGGGCGCCGCGGGTGCGGCCGGCCGCGCGAGCGTGTCCGCACGACTGATCGTGTTACCAGCCCGACCGGGCGACGTCGCGTCGAGAACCGAGCTCTCCGTCTCGATCGCGCCCCGGTCGACAGCACTTTCCGAATCTCGCGCGGTAGTGTTCAGAGGGAACGACGGAGTCTCGGCTCGGTCTCCACGACGCCAATCCACGGTGCCCCACGTCGTCGCGCCGAGGATGACGAGAGCTGCTGCGCTCGTCAGGGACAGCCGGTGCCCGTTAGCTCGCATCCACCTCAGACCCTCGTCGCGCCGGCGGCTCACGAGGCTGATCGCTTGCCGTGCGGCCCCGTGAGATCTGACCGCCAACGCACCAGACGCGCCGACCACCGCGCGCGACAGCGCTGCGACACCACGGACGCCCGCTCGCGACATGGCGGGGACCGCTCGTCCGGCCGCTGTGGTCGCGTCTGCGAGCCCACCGGTGGCATTCGTCACTGCACGCGATACGCCGGTCATCGTGCCCGTCCGCGCGCGCGATAGGCCAGTCATGCCGTGGCGCGCCGCTCTCGACGCGACTGAAGCCACTCGTGATGCTGCAGCGGCCAGCGTCGCGGCGACCATTCCCGGGGTGGCCGCCACTGCCCGCGTCATACCGGCCACCGTGCCGGCGATCGCTCGGGATCCGGGCGCCACACCGCGGCCCACCGCCTGTGCCACGCTCGGAATCGTTCGTGACGCACCCGCGGCGACCGCCGCCACTGCGCCGGCGGCCGTGCGCGTTGCCCCCGTCACCGTGCGCGATACGCTCGTCGCCGCATCAGCCAACGCTCGCGATACACCGCCCATGCCTCGCCCCGATGCTCTGGCGGCGACCGGTACCGCTCGTGATGCGCCTGCGATGCCGTGCGCGACCGTGCCGGCGGCGTCGGCCACGGCGCGTGATGCCAGTGCCACGCGGCGGGCGGCCGCTCGCGGCACGCGTGAGACAAGTATTCCTGCTCCGGCCGCCGCGGCGCCTGCGACCGCTCCGGTCGCGACTCCCACTGCGCGTGACGCGCGCATCGCCGCGCCGGCTCCCGCGCGCGAGACCCCGGCCAGGCGATGGCCCGCTCCTATCGCGGCGAGTGAGACCGTTCGCGATGTCGCTGCGATCGAGTCCGCAACCGTGCCGGCCGCGCCCGTCACCACACCCGATACCGAACCCGATACCGACGCCACCCAGCGGGCTCCCGCTCGCGATACGACGGACGCCCCTCGTGCGGCGGCGGCCGCCGCATCCGCCATTGTTCCCGTCGCGAGCATCAGCGTACCGGAGGCGCGCGTCGCGGCGCCGGCTCCCGCGCGCGAGATGTCGGCCAGACCGTGGCCCACTGATCTCACTGCGAGCGGTACCGCTCGTGCGGCGGCTCCCACTACGCCCGCGACCGCCCTCGCTGCGGTCGTCACGCCGCGTGATGCGCCGGTCGCCGCGTGCGACGCGCCGGTCGCCGCTCGTGCCACCGGGACCGTCGCGCCGGACATCTGTGCTCGGGACCACACCTGCCATCGATCCCGCTCTGCCTGCCACCGCGCGCGATACACGGGCCGCCGCGCGCGCCACTGCTCGCGATACGCCTGTCCGCGCTCCACGTACGGCCGCCATAGCCCGAGATACGCGCTCATGCTCGCCAGGGCGACCCCGACGCGCGGAACGGCGCGAAGCGAGGACGGGGCCGCCTGGCGCGCGCCGGCTTCCGTCGTCTGTGTCTCGACGATCGAGGCGGTCAGGTTGAACAGATCCTCGGCGAACGCCTCGATCCCGTTGTGCCGGCGCTCGGGCTCTCGCTCCATCGCTCGCGCGAGGAAATGCTCGAGCGAGGCCGGTATCTCCGTGCACACGGTTCGGATGGGCGGCGGCGCCTCCCAGCGGATGTCGCTCCCGGCGACGATACGGGGCCGAGCGATCGATGGGGCAGGGCCCGCGAGCATCGCGTACAGGACCGCCCCAATCCCGTAGACATCGGTGCGGTCGTCGGCGTCTGCGCCGACCCACTGCTCCGGCGCCATGTATTTCGTTGCGCCGTCGCCGAGTCGCGTCAGTGCGCCGCTCTTCGCGGCTCGCCGAAGCCACGCGACGCCGAAGTCCGTCACTTTGACCCGCTCGTCGGGACTCATGACCATGACGTTCTGCGGCTTGAGATCGCGGTGGGACACTCCCGCTCTCGAAGCAGCGGCGACGCCCCGCGCGATCTGGCTGGCCAAGGTGAGCGCGCGGCCCGCCTCCAGAGCGCCCTCGCGCTGAATCAGATCTGACAGGGGTTCACCCTCGAGATACTCCATCGCGATGAAAGCCCGTCCGTCGTCCGTCCGGTCAACCTCGTACACGCGGGCGATGTGAGAAGGTCGGCTGGCCGTCGCGAAGCGGGCGTCCCACAGGCACTGCTTGAGGACGTCGTCGTCACATTGAAGCTCACTGACGAGAATCTTGACCGCGACGCTCCTCCCGGTCGCGAGCTCGGCGGCCAGGTAGACCGTGCCCAGGGGGCCGCTACCGAGCCTTCGGACCAACCGGTACCGCTTCGCGATCGTGCGTCCAATGAGAGGATCAGAGTTGAAGTCGGCGAGGGTCGTTCCGTCTATCGGACAGAACTTGGCATCGCGGTCGTAGACCCTGCGACACGCAGGACAACGCTTCATGACACCCACTCCATCGGCCCCAGCCTCTCGGTAGGCTGAGGTCCCTGCGGGCGGCGGACCTACGGGTGCCGCGGCCGGAGGGCACAGAGTATAGCGGAGGTGACCGGCGCGAGAACGAGGCGGTCCCCACAGGAGAACGGCATTGCCAGCGGCCGATTCGAGGCCTGTGCTAACCTCGGCAGGAAAGATTGCGTGAGCACCCCGGTCGATGTCAGAATTTTCAAGGAAATAGCCCATATGCCCGTCGTCGCCGACAAGACGCTCGATTGCCTCGGCCTCTTTTGCCCGATGCCGATCGTCAAGACGCGGGAAGCGCTCAAACACATGGATCCGGGGCAGGTGCTGGAGGTCACGTCGGACGATCCCGGCTCCGAGGCGGACATGAAGAGCTGGTCGATGCGAACCGGCAACGAGCTCTTGGAGATGCAGAGAAATGGCGCGGTCTTCCGCTTCTTCGTCCGAAAGGCTCGCTAGAACCGGGCTCCCCACCGCGGGGGCCCGCGTCTACCTCGACTACGCGGGCTTCTCCCCGGTCGATCCCCGCGTGGTGGCGGTCATGCGGCCGTTTTTCGAGGGGGGCGTCGGCAATCCGAACGCCCAGCACTCGCTGGGGCTCGAAGCCCGCTCGACCCTGGACGGAGCCCGGGCCAAGGTCGCGCGGCTCTTCGCCGCGACACCCGGCGGCGTGATCTTCACCGCCAGCGCCACCGAGGCGAACAACCTCGCCGTCAAGGGACTGGCCCAGCGGGCCGCCGGCCGGCACATCGTCACCTCGGCGATCGAGCACATCTCGCTGATCGATTCGTGTCGCGACCTCGAGAAGCGCGGCTGGAGCGTCACCTACGTGGACGTGGACGCCGACGGCCGCATCGACCCGGAAGCGGTGGCGAGCGCGATCCGCGACGAGACGGCGCTCGTCTCGGTCATGGCGGCGAACAACGAGATCGGCACGATCCAGCCGGTTCGCGACATCGGCCGCATCGCGCACGCGCGCGGCGTGCCGTTCCACGTCGACGCGGTCGGCGCCGCCGGACGCGTCCCGCTCCTCGTCGACGACTGCCGCATCGACATGCTCACGCTGTCGTCGAACGATCTCTACGGGCCGCCGGGCGCCGGCGCTCTCTGGGCGCGCGCGTCGGTCAAGCTCGCGCCGCTCACGGTGGGGGGCGGCCAGGAGCGCGGTTATCGCGCCGGCACCGAGAACCTGCCGGCGATCGCCGGGATGGGCGTCGCGGCCGACCTGGCGCGGGTCGAGGTCGCGAGCGAAGTGGCGCGGCTCGGCGAGCTGCGTGATCGACTGCTCGCCGGATTGCTCGCGCGCATTCCGGACGCTCGCCTGACCGGCGCCCGCGGCGCGGATCGGCTCCCGCAGCATGCGTCGATCGTCGTGCCCGGCGTGAAGGCCGAGAGCGCCTTGACCGATCTCGATCTTCGCGGCGTGGCCGCCTCGTCGGGCGCGGCCTGCACGGCCATGACCGGCGAGCCGTCGCACGTGCTGCGAGCCATCGGTTGCGACCGCGACACGGCCGAGGGCTCACTGTGCTTCACGCTCGGCCGCTGGACCACGACGAGCGAAATCGACCTCGTGCTCGATGCGGTGCCCGCGGTGGTCACTCGCCTCCGCCGCCTCGCCTCCCAATAGCGTGCGGCTCTTCCTGTTCGACATCGACGGCACGCTCGTGAGCGTACGGGGCGCCGGCCGTACCGCGTTCGCACGCGCGCTCGAGGAAACCTACGGCACCGCCGGCACGATCGAGCGCTACGATTTCCGCGGGCGGACCGACCTGAGCATCGTCCACGAGCTGATGACCGGCGCGGGCCTGGACGTCGAGCGGATTCGCGCGCGCGTCGACGCATGCTTCCAGGCCTACGCGCGCGAGCTCACGCGGATCATCGGCGACGGCTCTCGGATCCAGATCCTGCCCGGCGTCGCGGAGGTGGTCCGGCGGCTCGGCGCGCGGCCCGACGCGGTCGTCGGGCTCTTGACCGGGAACATCGAAGCCGGGGCCCGCATCAAGCTCGAGCCGACCGGTCTCTGGCCATTCTTCCGCGTGGCCGCCTACGGCGGCGACGACGCCGACCGGCTGCGCCTGCCCGCGATCGCGCGCGAGCGGGCGCGCGCGCTCGGTCACGAGTTCACGTTCGATCGCGTCACGATCATCGGCGACACCCCGCTGGACATCGCGTGCGCCCGCGGCTGCGGCGCCGTGGCCGTCGCGGTCGCAACGGGTCAGCACCCGGTCGAGGAGCTGGCGGGGCACCGCCCCGACGTGCTCTTCAGCAATCTCGCGGACGTCGAGCACGTCGTGGCGCGCTTGGCCGACGGGGCCGCGTGACGACGTCGCTCGTCTCGGTGTGGCTCCATCTGCTGGGCGTCGTGGTGTGGATCGGCGGGCTCATGTATCAGGCTCACGTGCTCATGCCCGCGGCTCGGCGGAACAGCGGGACTCCGCTGCCCGAGATGCTGCGCCGCGGCCGGCGCGTCACATGGGTCGCGGTCGCCCTGGTGGTGCTGACTGGGCTCTACAACGTGACCCTGCTGGGCCCGCTCGATCGCGTGCTGCAAAGCGGCGCCGCGCTCCTGCTGGCGCTCAAGTTCATACTCGTGCTCGCGGCGGTCGCCGTCGCCGGTCAGCGTGATTTCGCGCAGGTGCCGCGTCTGACGCGCGCGGTGGCCGCCGGCGACGATCCGAGCCGAGCGCTCTCGGCGATCGCATGGATGGATCGCGTCGTGCTGCTGCTCGCGGTCGTGATCGTCTACCTCGGGCTCGCCGTCTCTCGCGCCTGAGCAGCGAGCCGACAGCTCAGAGGCCGGTGATCTTGATGCCGGAGTTCTTCAGCTTGTAGCGCCGGTTGATCGTGGCGAGGACCGCGGTGATGCCTTCGAGCGGTCCGGCGTTGCTGAGCCCGCCGACGTCGATCGGCCGGAGCCCCATCGAGCGCCCCAGCTCGCCGACGGTTTCCTTGGCGGAGGCGTCACCGCCGCAGAGGAGCAGATCGCACTCGATCGCGTGCTCGGTCTCGGACAGCTCGTGGGCGGCGATGTGGTGGAAGGCCGCGACGACCTTGGCGTCGGGCAGGAGCGCCTGCGCTTCCTCCGCCGACGACCCCGCCGCCGGCGGCGTGAACAGGCGCGGGCCGCCGAACGTGAGCGGCACGACCGTGGAGATGACGACCTTGCCGCGGCAGCCGTCCCGCACCTCGGGGAGCGTGGCCGCGAGCCCCGTCGCCGGCAGCGCGACGACGATCACCGAGCCCAGGCGCGCCGCCTCGGCGTTGGACTCGCCCATGATCGGGAGCTTCTGCGTCTGCTCGCGGAGCTCGGCGGCCTTGGCTTTTGCCCGCTCGGCGTCGCGCGAGCCGATGATGATCGAATGGCCGAGCAGCGCCCAGCGTGTCGCCAGCCCGGCCCCTTCTTTGCCCGTTCCCCCGAGGATCGCGATGTTCATGGCCTCACCGTTCAGCGAAAGAGATCGCGCGCCGGCTCGCGCAGGAGCGGTTTCGAGCCTTCCTCGCTCGGCCTGAGCGCGAGCCCGCGCACGATCGCGGCCGGAACGCGGTCGAGCTTGCCCATGACCGGCTCCGCGGCGCCGGCGAGCTCGTCGGCGAGCGCCAGGATGGTGGCTTGCAGCGGGCGGCCGGCCGGATCGCGCTCGCCGAGGTAGCTCAGGAGCGGCGCGAATCCGGCGATGCCGATGGCCACGTTGGTCAACCCCTCGCGCCAGGGCCGGCCGAACGTGTCGGTGACGATCACGAACACCTCGACACCGAGGAGCGCGCGCACGCGATCCCGCACCGCTCGCGCCGAGCGGTCGGAATCCTCGGGCAGGAGCGCGACCGCATCCGCGTCGACGTTCGACTGATCGATGCCGGCGTTGGCGCAGATCCAGCCGTGATGGGTCTCGGTGATGAGGACGCCTTTGTCCATGCGGACGACGCGGCGCGATTCGGCGAGGATCACCTCGACCAGTCGCGGATCCTTGGCGAGCCCGGGTGCCATCGCCAGCGCGATCGGCGAGGGCCGCACGTCGGCGAGCTTCACGAGCCGGCCCTCGGCCTTCGACACGATCTTCTGGCCGATCACGAGCAGATCGCCGGACACGACGGGCGTCGCCTGACGCGCGGCCGCCTCGACGATGAGCTGCGCGATGTCGTCACCAGGCCGCACCTCGCCGATGCCTTCGACGCCGATCACCTCGTAACGAGTCATGGGTGGCCGCACGGGGTTGGAGTGGCGCGGCCGCGCCAGGCGGAGACGAGCTGGTGAGTCTCGGTGGCGCTGGGCTCGGCCAGGAGCGCCGCGAGGTCCTCCGGCGAGTCGACGTCGAGCCCGAGTCCCGGCAGGGTGAGCACGCGCGGCGTGAGGCCGCGGGCGCGCGCCGTCTCGAGGTGGCGGGCAAAGGACGGCTCGCCGAACGTCAGCGCCATCGCGTCGGGCGGTGCCAGCGCGACGCCGTTGGTGCCGAGACCGGAGCGCGAGGGCACGAAGATCGGCGCGCCCTCTCGCACGCCGTCGACGAGCGCTCTCAGCTCGTCGGCGGTGGCACACGGCACGTCGCCCGGCACCGTCACGAAGATGCGCGCGCCGCGGCGGACGGCCTCGGCCTGTGCGAGCGCGACCGCCGCCGTATGGCCGCGGTTCTCCGCTTCCGAGACGACCTCGGCGCCGAGCCCGCGCGCGATGGCTATGGCCGCAGGGTCGCGCGTGATGACCCACACGCCATCGAGGTCGGCGGCGGCGAGCGCGCGGAGCACGTCGCGCAGCATCGCCCGCGCCAGCTCGCCGCGCTCGGCGACCGAGAGCGCGCCCATCAGCCGCTGCTTGGCGTGGGTCAGGTCCTTGACCGGCACGGCGACGACGAGGCGTGACCCGGCGCCGTTCCTCATGTCGCGCGCCGCTCCAGCGCCGCGTCGAGCACGCGGCGCGCGAGCGCCGCCTCGAGATCTCGGCTCGTCATGATGATGTCGGCGACCGTTGTGTCGACGCCGGCGCGCGCCAGGTCGGGAACGCACCCGCCGTCGCGCGGATCGATCAAAAGCCGGCGGAGCCACGGCGCGTACGCTTGGGCGACGCCGAGCGGCGACACCGCCAGGCCCCGAGCCCGCATGAGTGCGCCGGCCGGGCCGCTGACCGCCGCGCCGCCGACGATCGGGCTCACGGCGACGACCGGGGCGGGGCTCGAGCGCAGCGTGTCGACGATCCCGGGCACGGCGAGAATCGGTCCGACCGACGTTACCGGATTGGACGGGCACACGACGACCACGTCCGCGGCGCGAAGCGCCTCGACGACGCCCGGAGCCGGGCGCGCGCTCGCCGCGCCCTCGTAGTCGACGCCGACCACCTCGACGAGCGCCTTCTCGCGGACGAAGTACTCCTGGAAGGTCAGACGCCCGCCCGGCGTCCGGATCATCGTCCGGACCGGCGCGTCGCTCATGGGCAGGATGCGCGCGCCGACTCCGAGATCGGCGGCGAGCCGCGCGGTCACCGTCGAGAGCGGTTGTCCGTCGCGCAGCGCCCGCGTGCGCGTGAGATGCGTGGCCAGATCGCGATCGCCCAGGTTGAACCACGTGTCGGCGCCGTGCGCCGCCATCGCGGCCAAGCAGTTGAACGTCTCCCCGGCGAGTCCCCAGCCGCGCTCGACGTCGAGCAGCCCGGCCAGCGCGTAGCTCACGGTGTCGAGGTCAGGCGAGATGTGGAGCCCCCAGACCTCCGTGTCGTCGCCGGTGTTGCCGATAACGGTGAGATCGCGCTGTGGCACGCAGGTGGCGAGACCGCGCAGGAGCTTGGCGGCGCCGGTGCCGCCGGCGAGGGTGACGACGCGCATATCAGTCGCGAAGGTTTTCGCGAAGCGTCCACAACGCGGTGCCGCCACGCCAGGCATAGAGACCGCCCCCGGGCCGACCAGCGAGATCGGGAGGCAACGTGCCTTCGGGCACCGGGATGAAGCCGAAGCGCACCCAGACCCGATCGAGGCTCTGCGGTCGCGTGAAGATGGTCACCACGCCGGACGCCGCGGCATGATCGAGGACGGCGGCAACGAGCTGCGAGGCGATTTCGAGTGGGTCGGTCTCGACAGTTACGACGGGTCCGTGCAACAGCATGGCCTGAGCGCTCCGCTCTCCGATGACGGCGCCGATGAGACGCTGACCGCCATCCGTGGCGCCCCACGCGACGGCGATGTCGTCGGTGGGGGGCCAGGAGACCGCGGCGAAATCGAAGAGCGGGCGGGCCATCGCGGCGTCCGGCAGGGGCCGGTATCCGATTCCCTGCCAGACCCGCGTTGCCAAGCACCGCGTCCTTCAGGCTCTTGGCGAGACGGAACTTGCAGACGCGCTTGGCCGGGATCTTGAGCGGCTCGCCGGTCTGCGGGTTGCGTCCGATCCGTGCCTTGCGGTTCGCGAGCACCAGCTTCCCGAAGCCCGGCAGGAGGAACACGCCGCTCTTCTTCGCTTCCTTGGAGGCGAGGTTGAGCGTCTCGTCGAGGATACCCTCGATCTGCTTCCGGGTGAGGCTGGTCTTCTCCGCAAGGTACGCGACCGTCGCAGACTTCGTCATCGTCTTCGGCACAGGTGACCTCCTGTCGATCGAGGATAAAGGTGATTGAACGCGAACTGCATTATTACCACAGGCCTACCCGCGCGGCTAGCCGCGCGTGAAGCGGAACTCTCCCGAAGCGATCAACCGGCGATACGAGCCGAAGCGCGCCTCCGCGTCGTCGACCTTGTCCAGGGGTGAATCGGGGCTTTCGCCATCTCTATAGGTTCGAATGAGCCCGTACAGCGTGTCGCGCTGCGCGGGCACGCGCCCGACGTCGCGGATCAGTCGGTGCAGCTCGGCGGGCCCGACGAGCTGACCGTATTGCGCGCCGGCCGACGTGGAGATCGACTCGTTGATCAAGGTGCCGCCGAGGTCGTTGGCGCCCGCGCCGAGCAGCAGCTGGGCGAGCTTCGGCCCTTCCTTGACCCAGGAGGACTGGATGTTGCGGAACGTCGCGCCGAGCATCAGGCGGGCGAGCGCGTGCATCTTGATGACCTCGGCGCCGGTGGCGCCGGGCCGCACGCCGGGGACGAGCCCCTTCGAGTACATCGGCGCTTCCGAGTGGATGAGCGACAGCGGCACGAACTCGGTGAAGCCGCCGGTGTCCTTCTGGATCGAGCGCAGGAGCGCCATGTGACGGATCCAGTGAGCCGGCGTCTCCACGTGGCCGTACATGATCGTGGAGGTCGTCCGGATGCCGAGCGCGTGTGCGGTCGTGATCACGTCGACCCACTGCTCGACGGTGATCCGGCCGCGCGCGATCACGTCGCGGATCGCCTGGTCGAGGATCTCCGCCGACGTGCCGGGCAGGGTGCCGAGCCCCGCGGCCTTGAGCTCGCTCAGGTACTCGCGGATCGGCAGCCCGGAGCGCACCGAGCCGTACAGCACTTCCTCCGGCGAGAACGCGTGGATGTGCAGCTCCGGCAGCGCCGTCGTGATCGCGCGCGCGAGGTCGATGTAGTAGCGCCCGTCGAGCTTCGGCGGCAGCCCCGCCTGGATGCACACCTCCGTGGCTCCGAGGTCGCGCGCTTCCTGAGCGCGCCGCACGACCTCCGCGACCGGCAGGAAGTAGCCCTCCTCCTCGCGGTGGTCGCGGCTAAACGCGCAGAAGGTGCAGTGCTTGATGCAGACGTTCGTGAAGTTGACGTTGCGATTCACGACGTACGTCACGATGTCGCCGGCCTGTCGCTGCCGCAGCTCGTCGGCGACCAGGGTCAGCGCGTGAAAGTCGCGCCCTTCGGCGCCGGTGAGCGCGATGCCGTCCTCGATCGACACCTCGTGGCCGTCGAGGGCCCGGGTGAGGATCGGGCGAAGATCGCGCGAGACCCAGTCGAGCGAACCGAGCACGCTACCAGCGACGCCAGCGTTCATGGGATTCCTTGACGAGACCGCGCTCGTCGACCTGGGCCTGGACGCGCGCGCGCAGGCTTTCGTCCAGGTACTCGGCGCGCGTCGCGAACTCCGGATAGATCGCGAGACGCTCGCGCAGGACGAAGCCCTGGCTCTCGGTCGCGCGCCGGAGCTCGGGGATCAGCGGCCACGGTTTCTCTGGGTTGATGTGATCGAGGGTCAGCGGTGAGATGCCGCCCCAGTCGTTGAGGCCCGCCGCCAGGAGCCGGGGATAGACGTCGGGCGAGAGGTTCGGCGGCGCCTGGATGTTCACGTCCGGGCCGAGCACGAGCCGCGCCACCGCGAGGGTCCACAGGAGGTCCTCGAGCGAGGGCTCGGCGGCATCGCGCATCGGGATCCGCGGCTTGGCGCGGAAGTTCTGGACGATGACCTCCTGGATGTGGCCGTGCTTCTCGTGCAGGTCGCGGATGGCGACGAGTGTGTCCACGCGCTCGCGGCGCGTCTCGCCGATGCCGATCAGGAGGCCGGTCGTGAACGGGATGCCGAGCTTCCCGGCCAGCGCGATCGTCCGCAGCCGCCGCGCCGGGATCTTGTCGGGCGCCCGGTCGTGCGCCATGCCGCGCGCCAGGAGCCGCTCCGACACCGTCTCGAGCATGATGCCCATGCTCACGTTCACCTCGCGCAGCGCCGCCAGATCGCGCTCGCCCATCAGCCCCGGGTTGGCGTGGGGCAGGAGCGACGATTCCGCGAGGACCGCCGCGCACACCGCGCGCAGGTACGAAAGTGTCGTGCGGTGGCCGTGACGGCGGAGGAACTCGCGATGACTGGCGAACGCCGCCTCCGGCCTGTCGCCGAGCGAGAACAGCGCTTCCTTGGCGCCCAGTCGCGCTCCCGCCTGCGCGAGGGCCACGACCTCGTCCGGCTCCATCGTATGGGCGCCGGCCTCGCCCGGATCGCGGCGAAACGTGCAGTAGCCGCAGTAGTCACGGCACAGGGTCGTCAGCGGCACGAACACCTTGGCCGAGAACGTCACGGTGCGCCCGCGCCCGCGGTCGCGCAGCTCGCCGGCGCGGACCAGCAGCTCGTCCAGCGTCGCCGCCGGCGCGTCGATGAGCGCGCACGCGTCCTGATGCGAGATCATGCGCGTCGCTTCGCAGCTTTTTTCTTCGGAGGCGTCTTCGCCCCGGCACGCGACGACGCGGCGGCGGTGCGGCCGCCGGCGGAGCGCGAGAGCTTCGGCCGCACGTCGCTCGCGAAGCGCTCCATGTTCGCGAGGACCGCGCGGAGCTCCTGCACGGTGTGGTCGAAGACGAAGTGCGAGACGCCGAGCGCCTGGTAGCGGCGGATATCGGCGACGATCTCGTCCGCGGTGCCCTGGAACGGCGGCCGGTCACCGGTCGCCGGCTTGGCGTTGCGCGCGCGCACGTCCATCGGGACGCGAATGGTGAGCGTGATCGCCTTCGGGTCGCGCCCCGCGCGGCGCGCCCAGTCGTGGAGCTCCTTGACCTTCGCGCCGTACTCGTCGGGCCCGAGCATCGCCGGCGGTCGCATCGCGATCGGATGCCAGCCGTCGCCGATGGTGCCGGCGCGGCGGACGGCCGCGCCGCTGTGTCCGCCGATCCACACGGGGATGCCGCCGCGCTGCACCGGCTTGGGCAGCACGTGGACGTCGCGGACCGAGTAGTGCTTGCTCTCGTAGCTGACCGGATCGGTCGTCCACGCGACGCGCATCAGCTTGATGTAGTCCTCGGTCACCCGCCCGCGCTCCTCGAACGGCGGCGCACCGAGCGCCTCGAACTCCTCGCGGAGCCAGCCGACGCCGGCGCCCACCAGCATCTTGGCCTGGAGCAGCGGGTTGCGATACGGAACGACGAGCACGCTGACGCCGAGCCGGGCCCGCTTGGTCGCGTGCGCGAGGTGAGCCAGGGTCGCCAGCGGCTCGAGGTAGTCCTGCGCGAGCCCGCCGGGAAACTGGCCACTCGCGGTGTACGGGTACACCGACTTGCCCGAGGCGACGGGCATGACGACGTGGTCGGTGACGAACAGCGAATCGAACTGCAGCGCGTCGGCTTTCTCGGCGAGCTTCAGAACGACGTCGATGCTGGCCAGCGGCCCGCGACCCGGAAGCGAGAACCCGAACTCCACGAACCATCCTCCGAGAAATAAGGGGGAATCCTGGAACGCGACGGCCGTTATGGTATCACTAAGCGGAATGCAATTCTTTGACGTGATCGTGATCGGCGCCGGCCATGCGGGGTGTGAGGCGGCATTGGCGTCGGCACGCATGGGTTGCCGTACCCTCCTGCTCACCATGAACCTCGACGCGATCGGCCAGATGTCGTGCAACCCCGCCGTCGGCGGCACCGCGAAGGGGCATCTGGTCCGCGAGATCGACGCGCTCGGCGGGGAGATGGGCCGCAACACCGACCGGGCCGCGATCCAGCTCAAGACGCTCAACGCCTCCCGCGGGCCCGCCGTCCGGGCCTCGCGCGCCCAGTGCGACCGCGCCCGGTACCGCGGCGCGATGAAGCGGACGATCGAGCACGAGCCGAACCTCGAGGTGCGACAGGGACAGGCGGTGCGTTTCGTCCTCGAAGGCGCCCGGGTGGCCGGCGTCGAGGACCAGATCGGCGTCCGCTATGGCGCCCGGGCGGTCATCGTGACCACCGGGACGTTTCTGCGCGGGCTGATTCACGTCGGGCTCGCGCGTGAGAGCGCGGGCCGGGCCGGCGAATTCGCGTCGGTCGATCTCTCGAACGCCTTGCGGGATCTCGGTCTCACCCTCGGACGGCTCAAGACCGGCACGTCACCGCGCCTGCGGCACTCCACGATCGACTACACGCGGCTCGAGGAGCAGCGCGGAGATGCCGAGCCGTGGCCGTTTCACTGGGCGACCGAGCGGCTCGAGCTTCGTCAGGTGTCGTGCCACATCACGTACACGACCCCGCGCACGCACGAGATCGTCCGGCAGAACCTCGATCGCTCGCCGCTCTACTCCGGGATCATCGACGCGACCGGAGTCCGGTACTGTCCATCGATCGAGGACAAGGTGAAGCGGTTCGCGGACCGCGACCGCCATCAGGTGATTCTCGAGCCCGACGGACTCGATACCGAAGAGGTGTACGCGAACGGGATCTCGACGAGCCTGCCGCCGGACGCGCAGGACGCGCTGGTCCGCTCGATCCCGGGCCTCGAGCGCGCGGAGATCATGCGGCCGGGCTACGCGATCGAGTACGACTTCGTCCACCCGACGCAGCTGGCGCCGACGCTCGAATGCCGCGCGGCGCCGGGGCTCTATCTCGCCGGCCAGATCAACGGTACGACCGGATACGAAGAGGCCGCCGCGCTCGGGCTCTGGGCAGGGGCAAACGCGGCGGCGGCGGTGCTCGGGCGCGAGCCGTTTCTGCCGGATCGCTCCGAGTGCTACATGGCCGTGCTGGTGGACGATCTGGTGACGAAAGGAACGCTGGAGCCGTACCGGATGTTCACCTCGCGTGCGGAGTATCGGCTGCTGCTCCGTGAGGACAACGCGGACCTGCGCCTCACGCCCGCCGGCCACCGCCTCGGCCTCGTGTCGCGCGAGCGCTTCGAGGCCGTCGAGCGACGTCGCGCGCAGACGGCGGCGGAGATTCGGCGCCTCGAGTCGACGCGGATCGGCGGCACTCCGCTGCTCCAGCTCCTTCGGCGACCCGAGGTGACCTACGCCGACGTCCGCCGTATGGATCCCGCCGCGCTCACCGACGTCGCGGTGGCGCGCCAGGTGGAGGTCTCCGCGAAGTACGAGGGCTACATCCGCCGCATGCTCGACGACGTGGCGCGCTTCAAGGGTCTCGAGCAACGGCTGATCCCCGACGGACTCGACTACCGCGCCGTGCCGGGTCTGTCGACGGAGATTCGGGAGCGGCTCACCGAGGTCCGCCCGCGCTCGCTGGGCCAGGCCTCACGCATTCCCGGCGTGACTCCCGCCGCCATCTCGATCCTCACCGTCTGGTGTCACCGAGCTCGCCCGGCGGAGGCCGCGCGCTGAGCCCGACGCGCGACCACAAATCGAGGTGAGTCGCGTGCCACCGCCAACCGTCACGCCCGAGGAATTCCTGAAGAGGCTCGCTGGGTGGGCTCGCGGCACGATGATCGAGAGTCACGGAACTCGATTCGTGTCGGTCGGGTCGGGCCGCGCCGTGGCCCAGCTCGACTACAAACCGACGCTCTCGCAGCTCACCGGCCGGTTCCACGCCGGGGCGATCGTGGCGCTCGCGGACGAGACGGCCACGTGCGCGGCGATGTGGGAGATCAACCCTTCGGGCGAGCTCCGCCCCGAGCTCTTCCCTCTGACCCTTCAACTATCGACAAACATTATCCGAAATTCGGATCACGGGACCTTGACAGCCGAGGCCCGGATCGTCCATCGTGGTCGTACGACTCTCGTCGTCGACGTCGAAGTTTTCGACGATCAGCGGCGGCTTATCGCAAAGCTCACGGCGACTCAACTCGCTCCGGCGGCTCCGCCGGCTGAAGTGCGATCTCAGACAGAGTGAGAGGCGGAATGCGGCTCGCCTCGAAAATATTTTTGACGTCGGCGGTCGTCGTGGTCGTACTCGGCGTCGTGGGCGTCCTGAGCCTCCGCGCCGTCGGCCGACTCGCCTCTGTCAATCGTGAGATCACCACCCGCACCGTTCCGGCGCTCCGCCTCGCCGCCGCGACGCGCGACACGGTGCCCGCGCTGGTTCGGCTCGAAGCCCGGTTCCTGGTGCTCAACGACGCGCGCTTCATCAATGCCTGGAACGAGCGGGCCGACCGCCTGCGCGCGAGCCTGATCCGCCTGCACGAGTACACGACGAACGCGCAGGAAGCCCGCCTTCTCGAGGACGCCAGCGAGTCCTTCGAGCGCTACTACGGCACGGTTGGCCAGATCCAGGCCTTGCTCGCCCGCGGCCAGCGCGTGCGCGCGGCGGCCCTCTCGGAGGGCGCATCGCGGTCGCTCGCCGAGCGCATCGAAGCGAGCCTGGAGGCGCTGACCGAATCGATGCACGCCGACGTCCTGCAGGCGCAGGCCGAGGTCGCGCGTCTCGAGGCGCGCACCTGGTCGGGTGTGCTGGTGGCGCTGGGCGCCGCGGTCGGGCTCGCCCTGATCGGCAGTGGGCTGATCGCGCATCGTCTGACCCAGTCGCTTCAGAAGCTGTCGGCCGCGACCTCCGCCGTGGCCGCGGGCTCGTTCGAGGAGCCTATCGAAGTCGAGGGTCGGGACGAGGTCGGCCAGCTCGCGCGCTCGTTCAGCTCGATGGCGCGCGAGCTCAGACGGATGGAGGAAACCAAGGAAGAGTTCTTCGCCTCGGTCTCCCACGAGCTGCGGTCGCCGCTCACGTCGATCCGCGAAGGGGCGCACTTGCTCCGCGACCGAGTCTCGGGGCCACTCAGCGACAAGCAGCGGCGCCTGGTCGAGATCATCGCGGCCGGCTCCGATCGGCTCCTGGGACTCGTCAACCAGATCCTCGAAGTGTCGCGCCTGCGGGCGGGCGTCCTGCCGATCCAGCGCATACGCCTCGATCTGGACAAGGTCGTCACGCGCGCCGTGGAGGAGCTCAAGCCCAGTGCCGACCGCGCCGGCGTCGCGCTCGAGCGTGAGCTCCTGGGCGAGGACTTCGTGCTCCTCGGCGACGAGACGCGGCTCCTGCAGGTGGTCGTCAACCTCGTCGGTAACGCCATCCGCTTCACCAAGCGCGGCGGGCGAGTCGTCGCGCGGCTGGTTTCGACGGGGCCGGAGCTGGAGATCCAGGTCGAGGACAGGGGCATCGGGATCCCGCCCGCCGAGCTTCCGCACGTGTTCGAGCCCTACCGGCAGGCCCACGCCGACCGAGGCGGGACCGGTCTCGGTCTGGCGATCGTTCGCGGCGTCGCGCAGGCTCACGGCGGCCGCGTCACCGTCGAATCCCAGGAAGGCAAGGGGAGCCGGTTCACCGTGCTTCTCCCACGTTCATGAGGCGGACCCTGCTCGTCGTCGTGCTGCCGCTCGTGCTCGCGGGCTGCAGCACCTGGAACCTCATGAATCCGTTCGGTGCGCCTTCGACGATGCTGGCGAAGGCCGATCGCCTCACCGCGGATGGTGACTACCGCTCCGCCGTCGCGACGTACGACGCGTACCTGGCTCAATATCCCGACGACTCGCAGGCGATCCGGGCGCGGCGCGACGCCGTTGCCTCGATCATGACGACGCGCGACGAGATCGCGCGGCTTACCCAGGAGCTCGCGCGCGTGCGCGACGAGCTCGCGAAGCGCGAGGGCGATCTGGCCCGAGTGCGCCAGGAGGCCGAGAAGCTGCGGGCCGACCTCGAGCGCCTCAAGCAGATCGACTTGCAGCTCGAGAAACGGAAGTGATGGCGGGCTTCGACGTGACCGCCACGAGCGATCCCCGACGTGCCCTCGAAGCGACCGAGGCAGGCCGCTTCGATCTCGCCCTGCTCGATCTGCGCATGGAGCCGACCGACGGCATGCGGCTGATGGAAGGGCTTCACGCGCGGCAGCCGCGCCTGCCGGTGCTGATCATGACTGCGCACGCCACGATCCAGACGGCGGTCGAGGCGGTCCGGCGTGGCGCGTTCGACTACCTCACCAAGCCGTTCGTGCGTGACGAGCTGCGCTCGAAGATCGCGCGGACGCTCGCGGCACGCCGGTGGGCGCGCGACCGCGAGCGGCTCCTGACGGTCGGCCAGGCGCTGGCCTCGTCCGGTGTGATGGCCCGAGTCCTCGACTCGGTGGCCCAGGCCACCGTGGAGGCCACCGACGCGGACCGCTGCGTCGTGTTCCAGCTCGAGCAGGGCCGCCTCGTTCCCATGGCGAGCGCGGGGTCGCCGCCAACGGCCTGGCATCGGCTCGAAGCCGCGGCGTCGGCGGCGATGGACAAGGGCATGCCGATCACAATGTCGGCGGCGGCCGAGGGCGCCGACAGCGGTACGATCGTGGCGGCGCCGCTGGTCGTTCAACGCGGCCCAGCCGGCGCGCTCGTTATCGAGACCACGACGCGGCTCGAGCCGGGCGAGGACGATCTCGAGTTGTTGGCGCTGTTCTCCTCGCAGGCGGCGATCGCCATTCGCAATACGCACGACCTCGAAAGCCTCAAGAGCGGCGCGGTCGCGGCGCTCGGACGCATGGCCACGCAGGTGGCCCACGAGGTGAAGAATCCCCTGGCCGGGCTTCGACTCTATGTGCGCCACCTGGAGCAGCACTTGTTGAAGGTGGACGATCTCGCCGGAAGGGACCTCGCCGGCAAGATCGCGGTCACCGTCGATCACCTGACGAGCGTCGTCGCCGAGATCACCGCGTTCGGACGTCCCCCGGAGCTTCATCGCATGCCGACGGCCCTGCATCCGCTGCTCGACGAATGCCTCGAGCTCGCGCGGGCCCGCCGGCCGACCGAGGGCGTCGAGATCATCACGGCCTATGATTCGTCGTGTCCGGACGGCCGGCTCGACACCCGCGAGCTCAAGAAGGCCTTCCTGAACCTGATCCTCAACGCGCTCGAGGCGCTCGAGGGCGCGGGGCGGTTGACCGTGGCCACCTCGTACTCGGCGGCGACCGGGACGGTGACCGTGACCATCGAGGACACCGGCCCCGGCATGACGGAGGAGACCCTGTCGCGGGCCTTCGATCTGTTTTTCACGACCAAGCCGGACGGGACCGGGCTCGGCATGTCGATCGCGCGTTCGGTCGTCAACCTGCACGCGGGCGAGCTCACGGTATCGAGCCGCGTGGGCGAAGGCACTCGCGTCCAGGCGCGTCTGCCACTCGAGCCGGTTCCCGATTCAGCCCGCCCGCCGGGCGCGGGCGCCTAGCGGCACGCGGGAACCAGCTCGACCCGATGACCGTTCCACCGAAGATGTTGTACCGTCCATCCACTCGCTCGCTTGCACACTTGGTTAGGATGAGAGGATGAACCCGCACAGATGTCGAGCCTGTCCGATGTCCCCTCGGCTCACCACGGGGCCCGCGAACGCCAAGCCGGGCCAGCAGACCGCGCCGCGATGAAGACCACCCTGCGGAGCCGGCTCGCGCCTATCTCAGGCCACCCTCGG
>WNFK01103153.1_pt1 | contig 21668 bp, 22 predicted proteins | sample 5400281 | NCBI WGS metagenome assembly WNFK01 (sample SAMN13153350, study PRJNA577476) | soil metagenome | isolation source: 20 cm soil on Douglas fir-dominated hillslope | place: USA:California | collected 2013-09-17
TACAACGTCACCCGCCAGATGCAGGACGAGTACTCCCTGGTGAGCCAGCAGCGCACCGCGCGGGGCCAGCAGGAGGGCTTTTTCAAGGAAGAGATCTCGCCGATGCAGGTCGTGCGCGGCATCGTCGACAAGAAGACCGGCGAGATCACCGGGAAGGAAGACGGCTACGTGGACAAGGACGAGTGCAACCGTCCCGACACCACGCTCGAGGGCCTGCTCGCGCTGCAGCCGCACTTCGACAAGACGAGCGGCAAGGGCACCGTCACCGCGGGCAACTCCTCGCAGCTCTCCGACGGCGCCTCCGCGACCCTCCTGATGTCGGCGGACCGGGCCAAGGCGCTCGGCATCAAGCCCAAGCTCATCTTCCGCGGCTTCGCAGTCGCCGGCTGCGAGCCGGACGAGATGGGCATCGGGCCGATCTACGCGGTGCCGAAGCTGCTCAAGCGCACCGGCCTCAAGATGGACGACATCGACGTGTGGGAGCTGAACGAGGCCTTCGCCTCCCAGGTGGTCTACTGCCGCGACAAGCTGGGCATCCCGATGGACAAGCTCAACCCCAACGGCGGCTCGATCTCGATCGGCCACCCCTTCGGCATGACCGGCTCCCGCATGGTCGGCACCATCGCCAACGAGATGCTGCGCCGCAAGGCGAAGTACGGCGTCGTGACGATGTGCATCGGCGGCGGCCAGGGCGCGGCCGGCCTCTTCGAGTCCTGTCTCTAGTCGCTCCGCGTTGAATTCACCCCTCACCCTGCCCTCTCCCCTTCGGGGCGAGGGTGGCATCGAACCCTCTCCCCCCTGGGGAGAGGGCAGGGTGAGGGGCGCTCTGCTCTCCCGGTGACCGCAATGGCCTACGACTTCGATCGCGTCATCGAGCGCCGCCCCACCAACAGCAACAAGTGGCGCAAGTATCCCGCCGACGTCCTGCCGCTCTGGGTGGCGGACGGCCGGAGTTCGGCGAGGTCTTCGTGGACCGCGTGCAGAAGCGCTACGGCTGGGCGATCTCGCCGGAAGCGCTCGTCATGATCCCCGGCGTGATCCCGGGACTCAACGTGGCCTGCCACGCCCTCACCGCGCCGGGCGACGGCCTGCTCATGCAGCTGCCGGTCTATCCCCCGATCCTCCGGTCCCCGACCAACCACGAGCTCAGCCGCGACGGGGCCCCGCTCGGCCGCGAGCGCGACGGCCGCTACGTGGCCGATCTCGACAGCTTCCGCGCGGCGATCCATTCCCGCACGCGCGCGTTCATCCTCTGCAACCCGCACAATCCGGTGGGCCGCGTGTTCACGCGCGAGGAGCTCGCCGGGATGGCCCAGGTCTGCCTCGAACACGACATCCCGATCATCGCGGATGAGATCCACTGCGACCTGCTCTTCGCCGGCCAGCGCCACGTCCCGGTCGCCTCGCTCGCGCCCGAGATCGAGCGGCGCACCATCACCCTGATGGCGCCCAGCAAGACCTTCAACCTGGCCGGTCTCAAGGTCTCGGTGGCGGTGATCCCGGACGCCTCACTGCGCGAGCGATTCATGGCCGCGCGCGGCGACTACGTGCAGGCGCAGGTCAACATCCTGGGCTACGCGGGGGCCCTCGCCGCCTATCGCGACGGGCAGGAGTGGCTCGACGAGCTGATGCGCTATCTCGAGGGCAACCGGGACTTCTTGGTCGACTACGTGCGGCGGTATCTGCGCGGCGTGTCGATGGTGGCGCCCGAGGGCACCTACCTCGCCTGGCTCGACTGCCACCAGGCGGGCCCCGCCGCGGCCGATCCGTTCACGTTCTTCCTGGAGCGCGCGAAGGTGGCACTGAACGACGGAGCCCTGTTCGGAGCCGGCGGGCAGGGCTTCGTGCGCCTCAACTTTGGCACGCCCCGCGCGCTGCTGACCGAAGGGCTCGAGCGGATGCGCCGGGCCCTCGGCGCCTGAGCCCGGACCCGCCGGACCCACGGGTTGGACGCGGCCGCGCCCGCGGCCGTTTACAGGGCGATCGGGAAGTTTCTTCCCCCGAATGGGGCTCGGACGGTCCTCGTCTGACTGCGTGAAACCCTGTATCTGCCCAATCTCTGGAGGTGGCGATGCGCGCACGAACGGGCATGACCGCGGTGGCGATGGCGACCATGATGCTGTACACGGGCTGCGCGACCGCCCCCCGCGGGCCCAGCGTCCAGGTCCTGCCCGGCACCGGCAAGCCCTTCGAGCAGTTCCAGGCCGACGTGGAAGTCTGTCGCGGCTGGGCGGCCCAGCAGGTCAAGGGCGCCTTCATGGACGCCCCGTCGTGGGAAGTGCAGCGCCGCTACGACAACGCCTACGTGCAGTGCATGTACGCGAAGGGCCACCAGGTGCCGTCTCCTCCGGGACCACCACCCGCCCGCTGATGGGAGGCCATTCGATGATCACGCTCAGGCGATCGCTCGCGACCCTGCTGTCGCTCACCCTGCTCGTGGGAAGCGCCCCCGGGGCGTGGGCGGCCGACCCGCCCGCCGCTCCCCCGCCGCCGCCCGCGGGCGCGCCGCCCGCGGCGCCGGCCGCGGCCGCGCCCGCCGTCAGCGATGACGGGCAGCCCGCACCCGATCAGCCGGAGGGCGCCGCCCCGACGCCGCCGCGGCTCAGCTACACCGACGGCGACGTGTCGTTCTGGCGCCCGGGCGGCGACGACTGGGCCCCCGCGCAGGTCAACACCCCGCTCAGCCCAGGCGATCAGCTCTATACCGGCAACCGCGGCAACCTCGAGATCCAGATCGAGGCGCGGAACTTCGTGCGGGCCTGGGGCGATAGCCAGCTCGGCGTGGAGAACCACGACCCGGACTTCCTCCAGCTGAAGGTCGCGGCCGGCCACGTGTCGCTCGACCTGCGCGCGCTCGATCCGGGCCACACCGTGGAGCTGGACACCCCCGGCGCGGCGTTCACCATCGATCGACCCGGCTACTACCGCGTGGACGTCGCGCCGGATCGCACCTCGTTCGTCACCCGGCGCGGCGGCGTCGCGACGATGACCCCGGCCGGAGGCGCGGCGGCCTCCATCGCCACCAGCGAGCAGGTCGTCGTGACGGGATCCGGGCCCAACCCGGTGCAGACCTTCGTGGCACCCGAGCTCGACGTATGGGATCGCTGGAACTACGCGCGCACCGAGGCCCTCATCGACACGGTGAGCGCGCGCTACGTCCCGGCCGGGCTGTCGGGCGTCGACGATCTGGACCAGCACGGCACCTGGCGCGTGGTGTCGGAGTACGGCTCGGTGTGGGTGCCGCAGGGCGTCGCGGCGGACTGGGCCCCGTACACCACCGGGCGCTGGGTGTGGGATCCACGCTTCGGCTGGAGCTGGGTCGACACCGCGCCATGGGGCTGGGCGCCGTATCACTACGGTCGGTGGGTCCACCTCGATCGCGTCTGGGCATGGGCCCCGGGCCCGGTCATCGTGCGCCCGGTCTACGCGCCGGCGCTGGTCGCCTTCTTCGGCGCGCCCGGCGTGCGCGTGGCCATCGGCGCGCCGTTCGTGAGCTGGGTGGCGCTGGGCTGGGGCGAGCCGTGCGTACCGTGGTGGGGCCGCCCGGGCTTCGTCGGCCACGCCTGGTGGGGCGGCTGGGGCGGTTCCCGGGTCGTCAATAACGTCGTGGTCAACCGCACCACCGTCGTGAACGTGCAGAACATCACGGTCTACCGGAACGTGAGCGTGCAGAACGCGGTGGTCGCGGTGCGGCCCGATCGCTTCGGGCGCGGCTCCGTCGGCGAGGCCCGCATCCGCCAGGTGGACACGCGGCGGCTCGAGCCGGTCCGCGGGGCCGTCGACCTTCGCCCGGATCGGGCGAGCTTCGCGGCGGCGAGCGGCCGCGGCGTCCGGCCGCCGGAGAGCGTGCTGGCGCGCCCGACGGTGGCCACCCGCGCGCCGGTAACGCGCGCCCTGCCGCACGAGGCCGAGGGCCGCGGGCCGGCGCCCCGCATCGTGCCGGCCCCGCGCGTGGGAGAGCCCGGCGCGGCGAGCACGCGGCCGCCATTCGGAGAGAGCCGACTGGAGCGCGCGCGCCCACCGCAGGCGCCCCGCTTCGACACCAGCCGCCGGCCGGACGCCACGCCGCCCACGCCGCCAACCGTGCGCCGTCAGGACGGCGGCCCGGACGCTGCGCGGGGACGCGGTCCAGCCAGTCCTCGAACAGAGGCCCCGAGGGGCACGGAGACACCGCGGGGCGCGGAGACGCCGCGCGGTCCCGAGCCGGGCCGCGGGCCCCAGGCCCCGGCCCCGGCGGCGGCCCCGCGCGCGCCGCAGACCCAGGCGCCACGGCCGCCGCAGCCGCAGGCCCCGCGGCAAGCAGAGATCCAGCGCGGGGCCGAGCCGCCCGCGCGCGCGCCGGAGGCGGCCGCTCCGCGCCGGACGCCCGACGCGGCGCGAGCGCCGCGTCCGGAAGGTCCTGGCTCACGCGGGGCCGAGCCGCGCCCCGCGGCCCCGACCCCGCGAGCCGAGGCGCCGCGCCCGGCGCCGCCGCGCGCCCTGCCGGGGGAGCCCGCCAACCGGCTCTACCCGGGGCGGGTGGAGCGGCCATCGTCGCGCGGGCCGGAGACGCGACCGCAGGCGCGCCCGCGGCCCGCGCCCGAGCACAACGCGGGCCACAAGAGCGGGGCGGCGCGCGAGGCGCGCTGATTCAGGAGCCGGGCGAGTACTCCCCCGCGAGGGAGCGGCCCAGCCGCCGCAGGGCCTGAGCCTCCAGCTGTCGGGCGCGCTCGCGGGTCACACTGAAGCGCGCGCCAACCTCCTCGAGGGTCAGCGCCTCCTCCCCGTCCAGGCCGAACCGCAGACGGAGGACTTCTCGCTCGCGGGGCGGCAGGCTCTCGATGGCGGTCCCGAGCCGGTGCGAGCGGTCGGCGCGGACAATCGTCTCCTCCGGCGACGGGGTGACGCGATCGCGCACGAACTCGCCGAGCGTCGAGTCCTGGCCGATCGGCGCGTCGAGCGAGACCGGGCTCGCCGCGCTCAGGTCGACCAGGCGCACCGTCTTCTCGGGCACGCCGGTCCGGCGGGCCAGCTCCTCGACGCTCGGCTCGCGCTGATGCTCGGCCTGGAAGGCGTTCCGCTCCCGCATGAGCCGGTGCATGCTCTCGATGATGTGGACCGGCATCCGGATCGTCCGGGCCTGGTCGGCGAGGGCGCGCCCGACCGCCTGACGGATCCACCACGTCGCGTAGGTGGAGAACTTGAAGCCGCGATGGTAGTCGAAGCGCTCGACCGCCTTCATCAGCCCGATGTTGCCTTCCTGGACGAGATCGAGCAGGGTGAGCGACCCACCCGCGTACCGCCGGGCGATCGACACCACGAGCCGTAGATTGGGCTCGACGAGCGCGCGCTTGGCCTCGCGGAGCGCACGGTCGCTCTCCTCGACCTCGCGGAGCGCGGGCTTCCAGCGCACCCCGATCGATCCGTTATCGCGCCGCAGCGCGCCCACCAGATCGTCCACCACGTCCGGCCGCAGCGGCAGGCGCTCGACCAGCCGCCCGGCGCTCCGGCGCGCGATCGCCGAGCGCGTCAGGCGCGGGCGCAGCCCGCGCAGGCGCACCAGGATTCCGAACAGCCGTTCCCGCTGCCGGACGGTGATCGGCGCGCCGCCCGGCAGCAGCAGGAGCGCGTCGAGCGACCGGTCGTCCCGGCCCACCTCGCGCGTCGCCGCGAGGAGGGCGTCGATCCCGGCGGGGAGACCGGCCAGTGCGCGACGGCACCGGGCCCGGCAGATCTCGATCCACCGTCCCCGCTCCCGCTCCTGCGCGGCGGTGAGGCGATCGACCGCGCCGATCTCCCGGAAGTAGAGCGCCACCGGGTTGGCGCGCGCGATGGCAGCGGCCGACCGCAGGTCGTGGTCCGCGAGACCGTTCGCCATCGCGCGCGCTCCCGGCCCGGCTACGACGTCAGCGCCGCGTAGAGGCTATTGCCGTCCCGGTGCAGCAGCACCACCACCGGAGCGCCCTTCCCGTGCTTGGCCAGCAGCCGTTTCATGTCGGCCGCGTTGGCCACCGGCTGGTGATCCAGCTCGGTGATGACGTCGCCCGGACGGATCCCCGCCTTCTCGGCCGGGCTCGAGTCGCGGACTCCGCGCACCACCACCCCGCGCGCGTCCTTGAGCCCCAGCTCGTGACTCACGTCGGGGGTCAGCGTCTCCACCGTGAGGCCGAGCGGCTCCTTGGCGTCGTCGCGCTGGGCCACCGCCGGCTGATCCGGCTCGTCCATCCGGGCGATCCGGCTCTGGAGCGTCATGGTCTTGCCCTCGCGGACGATGGTGAGCGGGACCTCACGCCCGACCGCGGTGGCGGCCACCTGCTTGGAGAGGTCGCCGGTCTGGGACAGCTTGTGACCGTCGAACTCGGTGATCACGTCGCCGGCCTTGACGCCGGCCCGTGCCGCGGGCGAGCCGTCCTGGACCGACGCGACCAGCGCGCCGCCGCTGCCCGGCACGTTGAAGCCCTTGGCCAGCTCCGGCGTCAGCGGCTGGATCATCACGCCGAGCCAGCCCCGCGTCACCTTGCCGGTTGCGGCCAACTGGGTCACCACCGACTTCGCCTGGTTGACCGGGATCGCGAAGCCGATGCCCACCGAGCCGCCGCTCTGGCTGAAGATGGCGGCGTTGATCCCCACCGCCTGTCCGCGCCCGTTGATGAGCGGGCCCCCGCTGTTGCCGGGATTGATGGAGGCGTCGGTCTGGATGAAGTCGTCGTAGGGCCCCTGCCCGATGACGCGGCCGGTGGCGCTGACGATGCCGGTGGTGACGGTGCGCTCGAGACCGAAGGGGTTGCCGATCGCCATCACCGGCTCGCCGACCTGCAGCGCGCCCGAGTCGCCGAGCGGGATCACCGGCAGGCCGGTGGCTTCGACCTTGAGGAGCGCCAGGTCGGTGCGCGGGTCACGGCCCACCACCTTGCCGGGCAGCTCGCGGCCGTCGTCGATCTTGACCTGGATCTCGGTGGCGCCGTCCACCACGTGGTTGTTGGTCACGATGTAGCCGGCCGGATTGATGATGAAGCCCGAGCCCATGCTGCGCACGGTCTTCCGCCCCGGTTGGCCGAACTGTTTGAAGAACTGCTGGAACGGATCGTCGTTGCCGAACGGGCTCGGCATCGACGTCCCTTCCTGGACCCGCTTGGTGCTGATGTTGACCACCGCCGGCTTGAGGGCCCGGGTCAGCTCCACCCAGTTAGGCTGCGGCACGGTGGCGGCGGCGGTGACGGACACCGGCCGCTCGCTCCAGATCGGCGCCGGCACGGCGCTGGTGAATCCCAGGTGCGGGGCGAGGGCCACCAGGCCCACGACCGCGGCCACCACCAGCGCCATCCAGGCGGTGCGATAACGCATCGTCGTCAGTCGATTCATGAACGTTCTCTCCTTGTGTTGGTTGGTCTACGGGGCCGCCTGCTCTCGGGCGGCCCGGAGCTGTTCACGGGCCAGCGCCCCCAGGGTGTCGCCCCCGGCCAGGCGCATCGCGATCCGGTATTCGCGCTCCATCCCGTCGGTGTCGCCCGCCCGCCGGAGCGCATCGGCGAGCAGCAGTCGGATATCGGGGGAGGTGGGCTTCATGTCGACGGCCCGGCGCAGGTGCGCGATCGCCTCCGGCGTCCGGCCCGCGTCGAGGAACAGGGTGGCCAGGCCCGCCTCGTACCGCGGGTCGCGCGGGGCCAGGCGGACCGCGTCCTCGGCGTGGCTCAGCGCCGCCGCGTCCTGTCCGAGACCGGCGTAGGCGAGGCCGAGATAGTAGTGCGCGCGCGCGTCGTGCGGCGCGGCCGCGACCGCCTGGACGAGCTGGCGGACGGCGGGGAGATACTGGCCGTCCGACACGAGGGTGGCCCCGTTCTCGACGAGGCCGTGCGCGCGCCACCAGGCGGGCCCGCTCGCGAGCGCGGCCAGCGCGGCCGCGAGCACTCCGCCCATCGCGAGACGGCCGATCCAGGGCGAGCGGGAGATCCACGTCTGCGGCATGCTTGGAACGTAGCCCGTCCACATGAGGGACGGGTGAAGCCGCGATGAGAAACTTCTTAGCCGGCGGACCGGGCGGGGGCGGGCTCCGCGGACGCGGTGGCGAGCGTCACGTTCCCGTGGCACTTCGGGCAGTCGAAGCTGCGGCCGTCGACGAATCGCCCGCCCGGCCGCAGCTCCTGCACCGCGCCGCACCGGGGGCAGGCCCCGCGCACCAGCAGCAGGCGGCGATCTTCCCGCGCGCGCTTGACCGCCATGACGATGCCCGCCACCACGAAGGTCGGCACCAGGACGAAGTGGGCCACCGGGATGAACACCGAAGCCAGCCCGAGCCCCCAGAACATCCCGAGCCCGGTGAGGGTCCGGGCGAAGCGCTGGCCCGGCGCCTGCTCGATGATGACCGCCTGGACCGGCTGCGGCGGATGCCCGAAGGCGGTGAGCAGCGCGGGAACCTCGATCTCGGTCGACATGGGATCGTCCACGGCGCTCTCATCGATCTCTCACCCGGCTCACGTACAGTCAAGTGGCCATGCTCACGAGCCTCTGCGGCCTGGACGACTACGCGGTCGTCGGTCCCGCCGACGACGGCCACCTCGGCCGCGTCCGCGACACCTACTTCGACGACCGGCGGTGGAGCATCCGCCACCTGGTCGTCGAGACCGGGCACTGGCCGGGCCACCAGCGCGTGCTGATCTCGCCCTGGTCGGTGCGCGGGCTCGACCCGCGGCGGCGCGTGGTGCGGACCGATCTGACGCGGTACCAGCTCGCGAAGAGCCCGGACGCGGATACCGACCGGCCGGTCTCCGGCCAGCACCCCGTCGATTTCGCCCGCTACTATGGCTTCTACGGCTTCCCGTACCACTGGCTCGGCACCGCGTCGGTCTCGGAGCAATGGAGGGCCGCCGGCGGCGGGGAGGGCACGGTCGTCACCCTCGCCCCGCGCCTGCGGACGGCCGGGGACCCTCACCTGCAGAGTGCGCGCGCGGTGCTCGGCTACTACGTCCACACCAACGACGACGACGTGGGCCACGTGTCCGACTTCCTCTTCGGAGACGCGGCGTGGGCGATTCGCCACGTGGTCGTGGTGCTCCGGCGCGGGCTCGCCCGGCGGCGCGTGCTCGTGCCGGTGGGGTGGGTCGCCCGGGTGATCTGGGACGCGGGCGCGCTCAGCGTGGCGCTGCCGGGCTCGGTGGTGCGCGCCGCCCCCGCGTACGACCCAGCCGAGCCTCTCGGTCCGGATCTCGAGGCTCGGCTGGTCCGCTACTACGAACCCTCCCCTTTCGGAAACAGCTGAACGGGCGGCGAGCGCTGCTCGGGCGGCCGCCGACGTCAGGCGGCCGCGGCGGGGCGGATCGCCATCGGCTCGATGAGCCGGCGCTCGACCGCGTGCCAGTCGATGTTGCGGAAAAACGCGTCCAGGTACCGGCCGCGCTCGATGGCCTTGTAGTCGCGCATGAACGCGTGCTCCCACACGTCCATGACCAGGAGTGGCTTGAAGCCCGCGGTCACTCCGTTCTGGTGCAGGCTGACCCAGTGATTGGTGAACCGGCGGGTCATCGGATCCTCGCAGAGGAGCACCCAGCCGACCCCGCGCAGGCCCCCGACGGCCTGGAAATCTTTCCGCCAGTCCTCGACGGAGCCGAACGATTCCGAGAGCGCCTGGGCCACCGCGGAGGTCGAGCCGGGCCGCGGCTGGGCGCCCGCCCTCAGGTTGGAGAAGTAGTACTCGTGCAGGATCATGCCGTTGTACTCGAAGCCGAGCCGCCGCGTGAGCTCCGCGAACTCGAGGTCCCGTCCCGACGCCCGGCCCCGCGAGCGGAGCGCGGTCAGCTCCTCGTTGAGCAAGTTCACCTGCCGCACGTAGCCCGCGTAGAGGGTGAGATGCTCGCGGATCTGCTCGTCGGAGATGCCGTCGAGCCCGCTCAGGCGGTCGAACTGTTGCTCGGCGTAGGCGCTGCGCTTGGTCATTGGCATCGGGGTGCCCTCCCGTCGTTCGAGGTTGTCGTCGAGATCGATGGAGGCACCCTACCAGGGGCGGATGAGAGCCGGGTGAGGCCCGGATGAGAATCAGGCAGTCGTCGAAGGCAGGCGGACCGTGAAGCGGCTGCCCGACCCCGGCCGGCTCTCGACCGTGATGGTCCCCCCGTGGGCGATCACGATCGAGCGCGCGATGGCGAGGCCCAGGCCCGCGCCGCCGGTGTCGCGCGCGCGGGCCGTGTCGAGGCGAAGAAAGGGCTCGAAGATGCGCTCGAGATCGTCCGCTTCGATGCCGATGCCGGTGTCCGCGATCGTGACCTCGGCCACGCGGTCGCCCCGCCCGAGGCCGATCTCCACCTTGCCGCCCGGCGGCGTGTACTTGACCGCGTTCTCCACCAGGTTGAGGAGCGCGCGGCGCAGCGCGGCCGCGTCGCCGGTCACCCGGGCGGGCACGGTCGCGTCGACGCGCACGCTGACCCCCGCGGCCCGCCCGAGGCGCGCGCCCACCTCGAAGACCTCGAGCACGAGCGGCTCCAGGTCGACGGGCGCCCGGCCGCCCTCCGGGCCGGCGAGCGAGCGCGAGAGCAGCAACAGATCCTCCGCGAGCCGGATCAGCCGCTCGACCTCCTCGAGGCTCGAGGCGAGCACGCGCCGGTACTCGTCGGGCGGCCGCTCCATCCGGAGCGCCACCTCGATGCCGCCGCGCAGCACGGTGAGCGGGGTGCGCAGCTCGTGGGCCGCGTCCGCCGCAAAGCGGCGGGTCTGCCCGAACGCGTCTTCGAGCCGCGCCAGCATCCCGTTCAGGGTCTCCGCGAGCACGTCCAGCTCGTCCCCGCTCCCCCGCCGCTCCACGCGCCGGCTCAGGTCCTCGGCGGTGATGCGGCGGGCGGTGCGCGCCATCTCGTCCACCGGGCGCAGGGCCGCGCGGGCGATGATGGCTCCGCCGAGCGCGGCCAGCCCCACCCCCAGCGGGATCAGCACGATCAAGGTGTCGAAGTAGCGGTCGCGCACCGCCTGGGTGCGCCGCAGCGCCATGCCCACCTGGATCATCTCGGTGACGCGGCCGTCGCGCACCACCGGCAGGGTGAGGAGGCGGACCGGCTCGACGCCGCCCACCACCACCGTCTCGATCGTGCGCAGGCCGCGGACGGCCCGGGCGCGGGCCTGGGGCGACAGCGGCAGCACGTCGGTCCGGCCGCCCGCGCGGGGGGCGTGCGGCCGCCCCTCGGGATCGAGGAGCTGGACGAACTTGTCGTAGAGCTCGGGTCCCAGGAGCTGCCGCAGGAGCGCATCGGAGTCGCCGGATGCCTCCCCGGAGGAGCCGGTGTCCTTGATCACCTGCGCGACGGTGAGGAGCGACGCGTCGAGATCCTGCTGGAGACCGAAGCTCAGCCAGGAATAGGAGATCGCGGCGATCGTCACCAGGATCGCGAGCAGGACGGCGCTGTACCACAGGGTGAGCTTGGTGCGGATCGAGAGCGGCAGCCGGAGGCTTCTCACGGCTCGGCGCTCAGCATGTAGCCGGCGCCCCGGACGGTCTGCAGCAGGCGGGCCTCCCCCTCCGCGTCGATCTTCCGGCGCAGGTAGCCCACGTACACGTCGACCACGTTGCTCTCCGGATCGAAGTCCATGCCCCAGACGTGCTGGGTGATCATGGGCCGGGTCAGCACGCGGTCCGCGTTGCGCAGGAAGTACTCGAGCAGAGCGTACTCGCGCGCGGTGAGCGCGATGCGGCGGCGACCCCGCGTGACCGCGCGGGTCGCCGGGTCCAGGGACAGATCCGCCACCTGCAGGCGCGGCTCGGCCCGCCCCGAGCTCCGGCGCAGGAGCGCTCGCACGCGCGCCACGAACTCCTCGAAGGCGAACGGCTTAGTGAGGTAGTCGTCCGCCCCGAGGTCGAGCCCGGCGACCTTGTCCGCGACCCCGTCGCGCGCGGTGAGGAGCAGGACCGGCGTCTGCACGCGCCGCTCGCGCAGGGTCTTGAGCACGTCGAAGCCGTCGCGCTTGGGCAGCATCACGTCGAGGACCACCAGGTCGTAGGCGGGGTCCTCCGCGATCGCGTCGAGCGCGGCCGCCCCGTCGGACGCGACTGCGACCGCGTGGCCTTCCTCCACCAGTCCCTGGCGGATGAACGCGGCGACCTTGCGCTCGTCTTCGACCACGAGGATCCGCATGTCGGATGTAGAATCGCACCGGGTCCCGGGAGCCGCAAGCGGCGGAGCCCGCCGGCCAGGCGGACAGACTCCAACTGGAGGAGCCCATCGTGATCGATCTCTTCAGCGACACCCTGACCAAGCCCACCCCCGAGATGCGCCGCTTCATGTGCGAGGCGGAGGTCGGCGACGAGCAGAAGGGCGAGGACCCCACCGTGACCCGGCTGCAGGAGATGGTGGCCGAGCTGCTCGGCAAGGAGGCCGCGGTCTACCTGCCGTCCGGCACCATGTGCAACGAGATCGCGGTGAAGGTGCACACCCGCCCGGGCGACGAGGTGCTCGCCGACCGGACCTCGCACCTGATCCACTTCGAGGGCGGCGGCCCCGGGCTGCTCTCCGGGGTGCTCATGACCGGGCTCGACGGCGACCGCGGCGTCTTCACCGGCGCGCAGGTGCGCGCGGGCGCCCACGGCCGCTCGCGCTACGCGCCGCCGACGCGCCTGGTCTCGGTGGAGAACACGAGCAACCTGGGCGGCGGGCGCGTCTGGCCGCTCGCCGCGGTGCAGGACGTCGCGGCCGCCGCGAAGGCCCTCGGGCTCGCGACCCACATGGACGGGGCCCGGCTGCTCAACGCGGTGGTCGCCTCCGGCACTCCCGCGCGGGCCTACGCGGCCGCGGTCGACTCGGCGTGGATCGACTTCAGCAAGGGCCTGGGCGCGCCGGTGGGCGCGTGCCTGGCCGGCACCCGGGCGTTCATCGAGGAGGCGTGGCGCTACAAGCAGGCGCTCGGCGGGGCCATGCGTCAGGCCGGCATCATCGCGGCGGGCGGCGTGTACGCCCTCCGCCACCACGTGGACCGGCTCGCGGAGGACCACGAGCACGCCCGGATCTTCGCGCGGGGCATCGCGGGTCTGCCCGGCATCGCGGTCGATCCGGCGCACGTCGAGACCAACATCGTGATCTTCGACGTGACCGCCCCCGGCCTCACCGCGCAGGCCCTCGCCGACCGGCTTCTCGCGGACGCGCAGGTGCGCCTGAGCGTGATGGGCGAGCGGAGGCTACGCGCGGTGACCCACCTGGACGTCTCGCGCAAGCAGATCGACGCCGCGGTGGAGGCGTTCGCGCGCGCGCTGACCGGGCGCTAGTCAGCCGAGGAGGCGCGAGGCCCAGCCCCGCGCGGCCAGCACGCGGGCGCCCACCCACGCGACGGACGCCTCGCGGAGCGCCATCGCCAGCTCGCGGGCTTCGGCCTCGGTAGAGGCGGGCGGGAGCACCCCGTGGCTGGCCAGGTAGAACGTGGCCCCCCAGAGCAGCAGGGCGTTGAACGGGGGCAGGCGGTCCATATGCCCGTGAGACGCGCCCCGGTCCGCCCCGTCTGCACCCGGGAGGAGGCAATTCCATGAGACTGAACGGCCCGGTGAGACTGAACGGCTCGGTGCAGATCATCCGGAGCTCCGATTCGAGCTACACCCTGACGTATGCCCCGCTGGGGGCCGGCCCGGGCGAGCGGCCGGCGCGGCGCTTCGAGGGAGCGCGGGACCTCGAGCGGTTCCTCGCCGGTCCGTTGCGGGTGGCACGACGCGAGATCCTGGCCGCGCTCGTCGCGCTGGATCGCAACGGCAGCTACCTCATCGCGGAGATCTGGCTCTCACCCGACGAGCTGGCGCGGGCGGCAACGCTCCCTTGACAGGGCGGCTCGTCCCCGGCTAGCGTCCGGGGCATGACCCCCGGCACGATCTCCCCCGACCAGCTCACGACCCTGCTCCAGCAGCGAGGCGCGCACGCTCTGCTCGACGTGCGCGAGCGCGCCGCGTTCGAGCGCGGCCACATCTTCCGCGCGACGCCCCTGCCCCGGCGCCTGCTCGAGACGCGGCTGCCGATGCTGGTGACCGCGGCCGGCACGCTCATCGTGCTCTATGACGACGACGGACGGATCTCGACGCTGGCCGCGTCCACCCTCGGCGACATGGGCTACACGGAGGTGTTCGTCCTCACCGGGGGCTTCAACGCCTGGCGCGCGGGGGGCCGGCCGGTGGTGCAGGGCCTCAACGTGCCGAGCAAGGTCTTCGGCGAGCACGTGCTGCACGATCGCAAGACCCCGGAGGTCACCCCGCTCGAGCTGTCCGCGCGCATGGCCCAGGGCCAGGACATGGTCATCGTCGACACGCGCACCCCCGAGGAGTACCACCGCGGCTGCCTGCCGGGCGCGTGGAGCATGCCCGGCGGCGAGCTGATCCTGCGCATCGGCGAGGTGGTGGAGCGGCCGGACCAGACGATCGTCGTGCACTGCGGTGGTCGCACCCGCTCGTACCTCGGGGCGGAGTCGCTGCGCCGCATGGGGCTATCGAACCCGATCGTGGCGGTGAAGAACGGCACCATGGGCTGGCAGCTCGACGGCCTCGAGCTCGAGCGTGGGGCGAGCCGCTGGCCGCCGGCCCCGTCGGCGGCGAGCCGGGCGCGGGCCCTCGACGTCGCCACGCGGCTCGCCGCCGAGGACGGCACCCCGCTGGTCTCGCCCGACGCGGTCGCCGAGCGGTGGAGCCATCGCGATCGAGAGAACGTCTCGATGCTCGACGTGCGCACCCGCGAGGAATACGAGACCGGCCACGTGCCGGGCTCGATCTGGGCGCCGGGCGGGCAGGCGGTGCAGGCCACCGACGAGTACGTGGCGGTGCGCGCGGGCTGGCTCGTGCTGATCTGCGACGGCTTCGGCCGGTCGATCATGACCGCGGGGTGGCTCAAGCGCATGGGCTTCCCGCACGTGGCGGTGCTCGAGGGCGGCGTGCCGGCGTGGGAGCGCTCCGGTCGCCCGCTCGAGACCGGGCCGCCGGCGCCGGCCCCGTTCGGCTACGAGGCCGCGCAGCGCGTGGTCGAGCGCGTGGCCCCCGGGCCGCTCGGTGACGACGTCGTGGTGAGCGTCGATCCGAGCGACGTCTACCAGCGCGGGCACCTGCCCGGCGCGATCTGGATCGGCCGCGGCCGGCTCGAGCTCGCCATCGGCCAGGCCGCCCCCGATCCCACCCGGCGCGTGCTGCTCACCTGCGCCGACGGCGTGCAGTCGACCCTGGCCGCGGCGACGCTCCGTCGTATGGGCTACGCGGCGGCGCGGGTGCTCGACGGCGGAGTCGCCGCGTGGCGCGCCGCCGGGCTCCCGGTCGAGACCGGCCTCGGCTCGATGCTCGGCGAGGCCGACGACGTGGTCCAGAAGCCCTACGAGCGCGGGCGGGCCGCCATGGAAGCCTACCTGCGCTGGGAAGAGGCGCTCGACGCGCACGGGGTGAGCCCCCACGCGCTGCTGCCGGAGCGGCCCGCCGGCCCCGCGAACATCCGGTGAGCGCGGCCCTGCCGGATCCGCTCGTCTCGACCGAGTGGCTCGCCGCCCACCTGGGCGAGCCCGACCTGAAGGTGGTGGACGCCACCTTCTACCTGCCGCATCTCGAGCGCGACGCGGCGGCCGAGTTCGAGCAGGCCCACGTGTCCGGCGCGGTCTTCTTCGACGTCGAGACCATCGCCGACCACGCGAACCCGCTGCCCCACATGCTGCCCGACGCCAAGGCCTTCGCGGACGCGATGGGCGCGCTCGGCATCGCGGCCGGGGACCGCGTGGTGGCCTACGGCGGGCGCGGGCTCATCGCCTCGGCCCGCGCGTGGTGGACCTTGCGCGTGTTCGGCCACGATCGGGTCGCGGTGCTGGACGGCGGCTCGGCCAAGTGGAAGAAGGAGGGCCGCCCGGTCGAGGCCGGCCGCGCCACGCCCGCCGCCCAGCGGTTCGCGGCCTCCTACCGGCCCGAGCTGGTCGCGGATCTCGACCGGATGCGGGCCATCCTGGAGTGGCGCAACGCGCAGGTCATCGACGCGCGCTCGCGTGGGCGCTTCGCGGCCACCGAGCCCGAGATGAGGCCCGGCCTGCGCGGCGGCCACATTCCGGGCAGCCGCAGCCTGCCGTACAACGAGCTGTTCCGCGCCGACGACGACGCGATGCTGCCCGCCGAGGACGTGGGCGCCGCGTTCGCCCGCGCCGGGCTCGATCCCGCCCGGCCGGTGGTGGCGAGCTGCGGCTCGGGGGTGAGCGCGGCGGTGCTGGCGCTCGGGCTCTACCGTCTGGGCCGGCGCGACGCCGCGGTCTACGACGGCTCGTGGACCGAATGGGGGGGCCGCCCGGACACGCCGGTCGCCACCGGAGAGGCGTGATGGCGCCCGAGACCTACTCGCTCGAGCAGTTCGTGGCGGACCTGGACCGCATCACGGACCGGGAGAGCGCGCCCGCCCGATCCCGGCTCCCTTCCGCGGGCGCGGCCCCGACGGCGGCCGCGGCCGCTTCATGCTCCATCGCGCGCCGCGCTTCAACGTCACCGCGGTGACCTGGCGGCCCGGCGACCGCGCCGTGCGGAGCGTGACCCGCCACCGCGCGGGGGCGATCTCGGTCCTCGTTCCGCCGGACGACGAGGTCCACGCGATGTACAATCCCACCGGGCGCGACACCGTCGAGATCCACGTCTACGGGCGCGACCTCTACGGCCTGTCGCGCAAGACCTGGGCCGCCGACAGGCGCGTGAGCCCGCTGGTGAGCCCGCAATACCTCAACTGCTGACGATGGAGGAGAAGCAATGTCGCTGAGACTCGGAGATACCGCACCCGACTTCACCGCCGAGACCACCCAGGGCCCGGTCAAGTTCCACGACTGGATCGGCGACTCCTGGGCCGTCCTGTTCTCCCACCCCCGCGACTACACGCCGGTCTGCACCACCGAGCTCGGCTACGTGGCGCGGCTCAAGGGGGAATTCGACAAGCGGCACGTCAAGACCATCGGGCTCTCGATCGACCCGGTCGACTCGCACAAGGGCTGGATGAAGGACATCAAGGAGACCCAGGGGCACGAGCCCACCTTCCCGATCGTGGCCGATCCGGAGCGCAAGGTCGCGAACCTCTACGGCATGATGCACCCCGCGCACGACGAGGTGTACACCGTGCGCACCGTCTTCGTGATCGACCCCAAGAAGAAGATCCGCCTGACGATCACCTATCCCCAGACCACCGGGCGCAACTTCGACGAGATCCTGCGGGTGATCGACTCCCTGCAGCTGACCGACGGGCACCGGGTGGCCACCCCGGTGAACTGGAAGCAGGGCGACGACGTCATCATCGTGCCCGCGGTGACCGACGAGGAGGCCAAGGCCAAGTTCCCCAAGGGCTGGAAGACGCTCAAGCCCTACCTCCGGCTCACCCCGCAGCCCAAGTAACCGTCCCGTTGAAGGGCGCCGACGTCCTCGTCATCGGAGCGGGGTGCGTCGGCGCCAACGTGGCCTATCGTCTGGCCGAGCGGGGGGCGACCGTCACCGTGCTCGACGCCGGCTCGCCCGGCGACGGCACGTCGGGGGCGAGCTTCGCCTGGACGAACTCCTTCAGCAAGACCCCCCGCGACTACCACGATCTGAACGTCGCGGGAATGGAGGAGCACGCCGCCCTCTCGAAGGAGCTGGGCGGCGGCTGGCTCCACCAGGACGGCGCCCTCGCCTGGGAGGAGACCCCCGCCGGCCTCGCCCGGCTCGACCAGGCGGTGGAGCGCCTCGCCGGCTGGGGTTACCCGGTCGAGCGAATCTCCCCGGGGCACGCCCGCGAGCTCGAGCCGGACCTCCGGATCGGCGACGCCGTCCCGCACGTGGTGTGGACCCCGGGAGAGGGCTACGTGGAGGCGGTCCCCTTCGTCGCCGTGCTCCTCGCGGAGGCGGCGCGCCGAGGCGCCCGTATCCTTCCCGGCCGGCGCGTCACCGGCGTCATCCGCTCGGGCGCGCGGGTGCAGGGCGTGAGCGTCGAGGGCGGCGACCGCCTCGGCGCCGGGGTGGTCGTCGACTGCGCGGGCGCGGCGACGGACGAGATCGCCCGGCTGGCCGGCGTCATCCTCCCGATCGACCGGGTGCCGGGACGGCTGATCTACACCGCCCCGGTGGCCACCACGCTGCGCCGGCCGATCCATGCCCCCGGCTGCCACTTCCGCCCCGACGGCGGCGGGCGCATCGTCCTCGCGGAGGGCGAGCACGACCAGGTCTGGGCCGAGGCGGCGGAGCCCTGGCCGCCCGAGCGATCGCTCGCGAGGGTGGCCGCGCACCTGCCCGCGCTGGCGGGGGCCCGGGTCGAGGCCACGCGCATCGGGGTGCGCCCGATGCCGCGCGACGAGCGTCCGATGGTCGGCGCCATCCCCGGGCTCGACGGCTTCTACGTCGTCGCCTCGCACAGCGGCGTCACCCTCGGTCCCCTCTGGGGCCGCGTCGCGGCCGCCGAGATCCTCGACGGGGCGATGGACGCTCGCCTCATCCCGTACCGCCCCGCCCGCTTCCTCTGATCGGTCGACGGGTCCTCTTCGGCGACTACTCCCCCCGCAGCCGGGGATCCAGCAGGTCCCGCAGCGCGTCGCCCACCAGGTTGAACGCGAGCACCGCGAGCATGATCGCAAGCCCCGAGAACGTGGTGATCCACGGGCAGCACTTGATGTACTGCCGACCCTCGCTCAGGATGTTGCCCCAGCTCGGGGTGGGCGGCGGGATGCCCAGGCCCAGGAAGGACAGGCTGGCCTCGGTCCGGATCGCGGTCGCGATGTAGAGCGTGGCCACCACCACCAGCGCGTAGAGCGCGTTCGGGAAGACGTGGCGGGCCATCACGCGGAGCTGCCCGCTGCCCAGGGCCCGCGCGGCCATGATGTAGTCGTGCTCTCGGATGGTCAGGGCCAGGCTGCGCGCCAGCCGCACGAAGTTGGGCGTGAGCGCGATCCCGATCGCCATGATCTCGTTCACCAGCGTGCCACCCAGTGCGGTGACGATGATGAGGGCCAGCAGGAGCGTCGGGAACGCCATCAGCATGTCGGCGCCGCGCATGATGGCGGTCTCGAGGGCGCCGCCGCGGGTCCCGGCCAGGATGCCGAGCGGCACTCCGAGCAGGAACCCCCAGAGCACCGAGGCGAGGCCGACCTGCAGCGAGACGCGCGCGCCCCAGATGATGCGGCTCAGGACGTCGCGCCCGAACTCGTCGGTGCCGAGCAGGTGCCGCTCGACCGCCCCGGGGCCCTTGAGGACCGCGTCCGCGTACTGCGCCGACGGGCTGAGCGGCGCGATGAGCGGCGCGGCGGCGGCGAGCAGGATCATGGCCGCCGCCATCACGAGGCCGATCGCGATGGGCAGCCACCGGCGCAGGTGGCCGCCGAGTGTCCGGCGCCCCTCCTCGCCGGGCAGGGCGACGCCGAGGTCGAGCGGCGCGGCGCGCCGGCTGATCGCCACGGGGCTCCGATCCCGGCCTACCGGTAGGTGATCCGCGGGTCGACGACCGCGTAGAGCATGTCGACGACCAGGTTCACGAAGATGATGGTCATGGTGAACACGGTGATCGCGCCCTGCGCGAGCGGGTAGTCGCGCGCGCCGATGGCGTCCACCAGCATCTTGCCGAGGCCGGGCCGCGTGAACACGGTCTCGGTGAGCACGGTCCCGGTCAGCGCCACCGCGACGAAGAGGCCGACGATGGTGAGCAGCGGCACCATCATGTTGCGGAACGCGTGCTTGTAGACCACCGCGCGCTCCAGCTGCCCCTTGGCGCGGGCGGTACGGATGTAGTCCTGGCTGATCACCTCCAGCATGGCCGAGCGCGAGAGACGGCTGATGGTGGCGGCCAGGGTGAAGCCCAGCGCGAAGGCGGGGAGGATCAGGTGGTGCAGCACGTCCCCCACCGCGGCCAGGAAATCCCCGGGGCTGCTCAGGGCCTCCCCGGTGCGGAGCATGTGGAGGACCCCCTCGAGATCGCCGCCCCCGATCAGCGGGAAGATGTCGAGCCGCAGCGAGAAGACGATGAGCAGCAGGATCCCGAGCCAGAAGACCGGCATCGAGAGGCCGAGTAGGGCGAAGATGCGCAGGGGGTAGTCGATGAGCGGGCTCCGGCGCTTGAGCGCGGACACGATCCCGATCGGGATGCCGACCAGGGCCGCCACCACCGCGCTCGAGAGCACGAGCACGAGGGTGTGCGGGAACATCCGCGCGATGTACTCGCTGACCGGGTAGCCCTGCCGCAGCGAGTTGCCGAAGTCGAGCTGCACCGACCGCCAGAGATAGTCCACGTACTGCACGGCGAGGGGCCGGTGTAGGCCGAGATTCTTGGTGCAGTCGGCCAGGGCCTCCCGGGTCGCCTGGTCGCCCATCATCGACACGCAGGGATCTCCCGGCAGGATGCGCATCGCGAAGAACACGATGCTCATGGCGCCGAGCAGCATCGGCACCGCGACCAGGACCCGGCGCGCCACGTACTGGAACATCGATCAGCTCAGTTGAGCACCTTGAGCATCTCCGGGTAGTTGTAGCCGTAGTGCAGCGAGAACTCCCCGTAGTCGGGATCGAACGGGGCGCTCACCCGCTTCGGGTTGCGGGCCCACTGGTTGGGCACGTCGCTGATGGGCAGGCAGACCAGGTCGCGCTCGAGCCGCTTCTGGGCCTCCGCGTAGATGCCCGCGCGCTTCTTCTGGTCCCGCTCGTTCCGCCCCGCCGCGAGCAGGTCGTCCATCCCCCGGTAGTGGGCGAAGTTGCTGCCCTTGTTCCCGGTGCCCGGGTCCGGAATCTCCTTGCTGTCGAAGAAGAGTGACAGCCACGGATCGGCGTCGGTGATGCGGGTGCCCCCGTAGAGCACGAAGGGGTTCAGGTTCTTGCGGATGTTCTCGTGGAAGGTCGCGTGCTCCACCACCTGCAGCTCGACGATGATGCCCACCTTCCGGAGCTGCTCCTGGGTCAGGGTGAGCACCTTGGGATAGAAGAAGGACTTGCTGATGAAGTAGTTCTTGATCGTGAAGCCGTTCGGATGGCCGGCCTCCGCGAGGAGCTTCCGGGCCTTCTCGGGGTTGTACTCGGGGAACGTCATCGGGATGTGGCCGAAGTAGCCGGGAGGGACGCAGCTCGTGGCCACCCGGGCCAGGTCGCCGGGGTACATCGTCTCCTTGATGGCCTTGCGGTCGATGGCGTGCATGAAGGCGCGCCGCACCCGGATGTCGTCGAAGGGAGGCTTGGTCATGTCGATGTAGAAGCGCTCCTGCCCGCCCGGGCCCCGGCGGTCGATGATCGCCCCCATCTTCTTGACCTGGTCCGCGAAGTCGGCGGTGACCGCCTCGGGGTAGAGCAGGTCGAACGTCCCCTTCTCGAGCCCGATGAGCTTGGTGGCGTCCTCCGGCACGTCGAACCAGTGCACCTCGTCGATCGAGGGCCGCCCGCCGTAGAAGCGGTCGAAGGCGCGCAGCACCACCCGCTCCCGCGGAGTGTGCCGCTCGAAGTAGAAGGGGCCGGTGCCGACCGGGCTCCACTTGAACTGCTCGCCGAGCTTCTCCACCGCCTTCTTCGACACGATGTAGCCCTGCTGGTAGCCCACCATGCGCAGCAGGAAGATCGCGTCGAAGGCCTTGAGCACGATCTGCACCGTGTACGGGTCCACGACCTCGATCGACTTGATCACCTCGAGGTTGACCCCGTAGCGCGTGCCGGGGGTCCGGTTGATCTGCCGCTCGAAGCTGAACTTGACGTCCTCCGCGGTCATCTCCCCGAAGCCCTTGTGGAACTGCACGCCCTTCCGGAGCTTGAA
>WNFK01043635.1_pt3 | contig 21664 bp, 22 predicted proteins | sample 5400281 | NCBI WGS metagenome assembly WNFK01 (sample SAMN13153350, study PRJNA577476) | soil metagenome | isolation source: 20 cm soil on Douglas fir-dominated hillslope | place: USA:California | collected 2013-09-17
GCGCGATCAGCAGCGCCACGCCCACCAACACGCGCGCGCGCTCGAGCAGGCGGAATCGCACTTCACCCGCCGACGGCACCAGCGATCGCGCCACGAAGAGCGGCCGGTCACCATCGATGTAGCGCAGCGCATCGGCCAGCGTGCTGTCGTCCGGCGGCGCGAACGCGAACCCCTCCGTCACCGCATCACCGGGCAGCCGTTGCGAGAGGCCACGCGTGAGCCGGTCGGCCGGCGGCGCCGCATACAGGAGCGAGGTCGCGATCGCGCGCGTGCCGCCGCTGTCCTCGGCCGCATAGAGCGTGAGCCCGAACGGAGTGGCCACGATGCCCGACGGCCCGGTCAGGTCGCGGGGGTTGGCGTGCAGCGTCCCCGCCCACGAGAAGAGCGTGTCGCCCCGCAGGAGGAGCACGGCCCGGTGCTCCGGGTCGCCGATGGCGCTCTGGAGGCGTAAGACGATCTCGCCCGCCTCCGCCGGGAAGCGTGGGAGGCGGAGACCGCGCCACGCCGCGCGCCGCAGACGCACGAGCTCCTCGCCCACCACGCCCCGTAGCAGCTCCTGTTGTGCGGTCGAGCGCGAGGCGCCCACCTCTGCCGGCGCACGGGAGAACGCGCTGAGGCGCAGCTCGGCTCGGCCCGCTGCCGCGACCGCCACGACCAGCGCCGCCACCGCGACCGCCAGCGGCTTCCGCAGCGCGACCGGTGTCCAGCGCAGCGCCGCGATCAGAGCCACCGCGGTGGCGATCAGGCAGCCGACGACGTACTCTATCCTGGGATCGGCGAGCCACCCGCTCGCCAGTAGCAGCGCCGCGGCCGCGGCAGCCGGCGCCACGAGCGCGCGGGGCCCCGCGGCCGGCAGCGATCGCCTCAGCGTCTCGCTCAGAATGACTTACCCCTCCCTCAGCCCCGTCACGACCACGGCGCGCCGCATCAAGGAGATGCGTCCCGACGAGATCGCGGAGGTCATCGCGGCCGATCCGCGGCTCATCATCCCGGTCGGAACCTGCGAGCAGCACGGGCGGCACCTGCCACTCGGCTCGGACACCCTCATCGTGGAGCACCTGTCCGACGATCTGTCCGCGGAGTTCGGGATCCTGCGGGCGCCCACGCTCGAGTATGGCGTGAACGTCGACACCGAGCGTGGCTTCGCCGGTAACGCGTCGCTGCGCAAGAAGACTCTGCACCGCATGCTGAACGATCTGCTGGACACGTGGGAATCGACTGGTGTGCGGGAGTTCATCCTGCTGACGGCGCACGAGCACGACCCCCACCAGGAGGCGCTGGCGACCGTGATCACGACGGAAGCCCGCGTGCGCGTCGTGGACATCTTCTCGGTGGACCTGCGCGAGTTCCTGGAAGGCCAGTCGGAGCCGATGCACGGCGACGAGGTGGACACCTCGTTGATGCTGTTCATCGCGCCCCATCTCGTGCGAATGGATCTCGCGGAAGACTATATGATGTCGCGCGACGAGCTCCGGCGATACCGCCGCGGCTGGCTGAAGGTTCCGGCGGGAAGCTCGGGGTCCATCGGCCGGCCGTCCCTCGCCACGCCGGAGAAGGGGGCCGCCATGTACGCCCGGATCCGCGAGCGCGGCCGCGCCCGTGTCTTCCTCAACCCCGAGCCGGATGACGACGACTGACGTCTTGGGGTGTGTTCCCCGACTGCACCTGTGAAACCGTCCCCGTCACCTCCCCGTATGGGGTCACGACCTCACACATAGGACCCCTCCCCCGATGCGCTCTCTGGTGCTCGCCGCTTTGGCTGTTGCCCTCGCCGTGCCCCCGGTCATCCGTGCCCAGGACGTTGCGAACGCTCCGGCCAGCGGCGCTCCGCTCACGCTGGACGACGCGATCACGCTCGCCCGGCGGAACAACCCCGTATTTCTCGCCGTCGCCAACAATCGTCGGACGGCCGATGCGGCCGTCCGCAGCGCGCGCGGCGCCTTCCTGCCGACAGCCGACGCCTCGTTCGGGACCCGTTATCAGCAGGGCGGCAACCAGGTCTTCAACGGCCTGAACTTCAGCAACAACTCGTCCACGCTGCAGTCGAGCTACGCGCTGAACCTCAGCTATCGGATCAACAGCGCCACCTTCGTCCAGCCGCGGGCCGCGCGCGCGAACCGCGATGCAGTCGACGCCGACGTGGCCGGCAACGCGGAGCAGCTGCGTGCCGCCGTGACGCAGCAGTACCTGACGGTGCTGCAGGCGCAGGCGCGCTCGGCGCTCCAGGACACCCTGGTGAACACCGCGCGCACCCAGCTCGATCTGGCGAAGGCGAAGGTGGCGGTGGGCTCGGGCACGGTGCTCGACGTCCGACGGGCCGAGGTCGCCTTGGGCCAGGCGCAGGTCGCCCTGCTCACGGCGCGCAACAACGTCGACGTCGAGAAGCTCCGACTCTTCCAGCAGATGGGCGTTTCGCAGGCGCCGGGCGTGGCGCTCACCACGGAGTTCCGGATCGACCCGCCGACGTTCTCGCTCGAGCAGCTGCTCGACCTCGCGCGCCGCCAGAACCCGTCCATCATCGCGCTGCGCTCGCGCGAGCGCGCGGCGGCGCTGTCCACGAAGGTCGCGAAGGCTGAGTACACGCCGACGCTCTCGCTCGGCACGGGATGGGGCGGGAACTCCTACCAGTACCTGGATCCCGACCAGCTGGTGGCCCAGGCGCGCGCTAGCACGCTCGCCAGCCAGGCGAGTTGCTTCCAGATGGACTCGATCCGTAGCCGCGTCGGGCTGCTGACCGACTGCACCGGTACCCAATTTCAGTTCACCGACGCGCAGGCCGCGGCAATCCGCGACCGCAACAACCAGTTTCCGTTCAGGTTCCAGCGCTCGCCGCTCGCCTTCACCGCGCAGCTCACCATTCCGATCTTCGACAGCTTCAACCGCGAGGAGCGGGTGCAGCGCGCCGAGGTGGACCGCGACGACGCGATGTACAACGTGAAGGCGAAGGACCTGGCGCTCACCGCCGACGTCACCCAGGCGTATCTCACCGTGACGACGGGCCTCCAGACCGTGGCGCTCCAGGAGCAGAACGCGACCAAGGCGAAGGAGGAGCTGGCCTACGCCGAAGAGCGCTACAAGGTCGGCATCTCCACCTTCCTCGACGTCATCACGTCGCGCGGCACGTATGAGCAGGCGCTGATCGACCGGGTCAACGCCATCTATGACTACCACAAGGCCTTCGCCGCGCTGGAAAACGCGGTCGGGCGCCCACTCCGCTAACCAACCCCCCGAGGGACTTTCGATATGAACAAGCGCGTGAAGTTGTCCGTCTTCGGTGGGGTGATCCTCGTCCTGGCCGCCGTCGGCGGCCTGACGGCCGCGAAGCGCGGCAAGAAGGCCACCGAGGTGCGGACGGAGCTCGTGCAGGGGCGCGACCTCGTGGCGTCCGTGACGGCGAGCGGCCAGGTCCGGCCGCAAACCAAGGTCGACCTGAGCGCCGACATCACCGGCAAGATCGTCAGGTTGTCGGTGAAGGAAGGCCAGATGGTGAGCAAGGGCCAGTTCCTGCTCCAGATCGACGCCCAGCAGGCCGAGGCGAACGTGCAGCGCATGCAGGCGTCGCTTGCCTCCAGCCGGGCGCAGATGGCGCAGGCGGAGGCCAACCTGCTCCAGGCCCAGAAGAGCTACGAGCGCACGGCGCAGATCAAGAAGACGAACCCGACGCTCATCTCCGACGAGCAGATGGAGCAGCTGCGCACGTCCGTGGACGTCAACAAGGCGCTGTACGAGTCGGCACGTCACTCGATCGACCAGTCCAACGCATCGCTGCGCGAGGCCACCAGCTCGCTCGGCAAGACGACGATCTACGCGCCGATGTCCGGCCGCGTGACGCGACTCAACGTCGAGAACGGCGAGACGGCCATTCAGGGCACGTTGAACAAGGACGCCGCCACCCTGCTCACGATCGCCGACATGAGCGTGCTCGAGACCAAGGTGAAGGTGGACGAGACCGACGTCGCGCGCATCGCGCTCGGCGATTCGGCGGTCATCCAGATCGATGCCTTCCCGGACACGACGTTCGTCGGCCGGGTGACGAAGATCTCCAACAGCGCCGTGAAGGCGGCCGCGACGGCGCAGAACGCCGACCAGGCGGTCGACTACGAGGTGACGATCCAGCTCCTCAACACCCCGATGGAGACGCGCCCCGACTTCTCGGCCACGGCCAAGATCATCACCGACACGCGGAAGAACGTCCTGTCGATCCCGATCATCGCGCTGACCGTGCGCGAGAACGAGGCGCTCACCAAGGGCGACACGGCGGTCGGCCTCGGCAAGCCGAAGCCGAAGAAGGAAGTCGGCAAGAAGGACGTCGAAGGAGTATTCGTGGTCGGCAAGGACAACAAGGTGACGTTCAAGCCGGTCAGGGTCGGCATCGCCGGCGAGAAGCACTTCGAGGTCGTCAACGGCCTCAAGGCGGGTGACAAGATTGTCGCCGGCACCTATCAGGCGATCCGCGAGCTCAAGGACGGCGCGCTGGTGCGCGAGACCAAGGTCGAGCCCAAGAAAGAGGCGGCGAAGTCGTGAGCCAGCACACCACCATCATCGAAGCGCCGCTCGGCGCCACGGCCGAGCGGCAGGCGGTCCTTGCGACGTCGGGTGAGGCGCCCGGCAAGGACTGGGTCATCGTGACGCGCGGCATCAAGCGTGAGTACGACATGGGTGGCGAGATCGTGCGCGCGCTGCGCGGCGTCGATCTCGCCATCCAGCGCAACGAGTACGTGGCGATCATGGGCCCGTCTGGCTCGGGCAAGTCCACGCTGATGAACGTCATCGGCTGCCTCGACACGCCCAACGAGGGCGAGTACTGGCTCAATGGCACCCGCGTGTCGTCGATGTCGGACGACGCGCTGGCCCGCGTGCGCAACAAGGAGATCGGCTTCGTCTTCCAGACGTTCAACCTCCTCCCCAGGGCCACCGCGCTGCACAACGTCGAGCTGCCGCTCGTGTACGCCGGCGTGGGAGCGGTGGAGCGGAAGAAGCGGGCACGCGAAGCGCTGTCGCGCGTGCAGCTCGACGGCCGCATGGACCACCGCCCGAACGAGCTGTCGGGCGGGCAGCGGCAGCGCGTCGCCATCGCGCGGGCGCTCGTCAACAACCCTTCCATCCTGCTCGCCGACGAGCCGACCGGCAACCTGGACTCGACGACGTCCGAGGAGATCATGCGGGTGTTCGAATCGGTCGTCATCCTGCGCGACGGCCTGGTTGCGAGCGATGATCGGCGGTCGGCGTTCGTCGAGAAGCTCGGTCTGACCGTCTGACAAGTCTGACAGTCTGACAAGTCTGCCAGTCTGACGGTCGCACTGTCCGACCGTCCGACTGTCCGACCGTCCGACCACACACTTCCCAATGCCCTTCTTCGAAGCAATTCGCCTCGCCCTCCAACAGATCTGGGTACAGAAGCTCAAGAGCTTCTTCACCCTGCTCGGCGTGATGATCGGCGTGACCTTCCTCATCGCCGTCGTGTCGATCGTCGGCGGCATGAGCCGGTACATGACCGAGCAGCTCGTCGGGAAGATCATGGCAGTCAACTCGTTCGAGCTGCGTCATCGGCCCAACATCAACATCGGCGATCACGACGAAAGCTACTGGCGCGAGCTGCGCCGGCGTCCGCGCATCAAGGAGTCGGACATCGAGCCGGTCGCCTCGGCGCTTCCGGACGGCGTCCTGTGGGCGGCCGTCGGCTACGACAACCTCGCCGCGTCGTCCAAGTACGTCGCCAAGCCAAAGGGCGTCACCGCCTTCACCGTCACCGACGACTACTTCACGATCAAGCGCATGGCGCCGGTGAGCGGCCGGCTCTTCAGCCCGCAGGAGTTCGAGCGGGGCATGCCCGTGATCGTCATCGGCCAGGACGTCGCCGACTACTTCTTCCCCGCCCTCGACCCGGTGGGCCGCGAGCTCACCATCCGCGGCATCCCCTACCAGATCGTGGGGCTGATGGAGAAGCAGGGGAGCGCGTTCGGCATCTCGTTCGACAAGTTCATCGTCGCCCCGCACAAGTCTCCCATCAACCGGTACGTCAACGCGCACGGCGTGATCGACGCCATCATGATCCAGACGCCGAGCCGCGAGGGGATGCTCAGCACCATGGAGACGGTGCGGCAGGTCATGCGCGCCCGGCACGGCCTGCGGCCCGCCGAGAAGGACAACTTCGAGCTCGAGACCTCCGACTCGGCCCTGGAGTTCTGGAACAAGATCAAGAGCTATCTCGTGATGGCGGGCGTCGCCCTGCCGGCGATCGGCCTCGTCGTCGGCGCGATCGTCATCATGAACATCATGCTGGTGGCCGTGGCCGAACGGACGCGTGAGATCGGCATTCGCAAGTCGCTCGGCGCGCGCCGGCGCGACATCATGAGTCAGTTCCTCGTCGAGAGTGCCACGCTCAGCACCGTCGGTGCGGCGCTCGGTGTCGCTACCGGCTTCGCCTTCGCCAAGCTCATCTCCATGGTGACGCCGTTGCCGGCGGCCGTGGAGCTGTGGTCGGTGCTCGTCGGCATCGGCATCGGCGCCGGGGTGGGGATCGTGGCCGGCGTCTATCCGGCCAGCCGCGCCTCGCGGCTCGACCCCATCACCGCCCTGCGGGCGGAGTAGCCGATGTCCGTCCTCCAGCAGCGCATCCATGGTATGGGCGAGGGTGTCACCATCGCCCTCGACTCGATCCGCGCCAATAAGGTGCGAGCCGGCCTCACGATCCTCGGCATCGCCGTCGGCGTGTTCGTCGTCGTCGTCATCTCCGCGGCGATCCACGGCATCAACGCCAGCGTGGCGAAGGATTTCGAGAGCACGGGCCCGACCACCTTCTTCGTCTCCCGCTTCCCGATCACGTTCGAGGCCTGCGACGGCACCGAAGACACCTGCAAGTGGTTCCGCAACCCGAAGCTCACCATCGCCGACGTGACGGCGATCGAGCAGCTGGCCTCGGTGCGCACGGCCGGCGCGCGCCTCGACACGTCGCGGCCCGCTTCCTACAAGGACAAGCGCAAGGCGAGCGTCCAGATCAGCGGCTTCACCGGCAACTGGCAGCAGATCGACGGCGGCGGCGACATCTACCCGGGGCGCAATTTCACCGCCGCCGAGGCGACGACGGGCGAGCGCGTCGTCATCGTGAACGACGAGATGGCGACGCAGCTGTTCGGCGAGTCCGACCCGATGGACAAGACGATCGACCTGGGCGGCGTGCCGTTCAAGGTGCTGGGCGTCTACCACTACCAGGCCAGCTTCCTCTCCGGAGGCAACCAGGCGCGCGCCATCATCCCCATCGAGGCGGCGCGCAAGCACCTGAAGGCGAACTTCGCCGACATCGGGCTCGCCGTCATCCCGGCGACCGGCGTGTCGCGCGCCGAGGCGATCGACGACGTCATCGCCACGATGCGCGCGCGCCACGCCCTCCGGCCGTCGGTCGACAACGACTTCGCGATCATCACCCAGGATCAGCTGTTCGACGTCTACAACAAGATCTTCGGCGCCTTCTTCCTCGTCATGGTCGTCCTGTCGGCGGTCGGCCTGATCGTCGGCGGCGTGGGCGTCGTGGCGATCATGATGATCTCGGTCACCGAGCGCACCCGCGAGATCGGCGTGCGCAAGGCGCTCGGCGCGACGCGCGGGACGATCCTCTGGCAGTTCCTCGGTGATCGGCCTCGTCCTCGGCGCCCTCGTCGCCCTGGCGATCAACAAGATGACCCCGATCGCCGCCAGCGTTCCCCCGCTGGCCGTCGTGGCGGCGCTGGTGACGAGCTGCTTCACGGGAGTCCTGTTCGGCATGCTGCCGGCCGCCAAGGCGGCGAAGCTGGATCCGGTGACGGCCCTCCGGTATGAGTGACACTTTCCAGGCGCCGCTCCCGTAGGCCGAGCCACCACCCTCTCCAGGCGCAAGCATGCCCTTCCACGAGGCCATCCGGCTCGCCCTCCAGCAGATCCGCGTGCAGAAGCTCAAGAGCTTCTTCACCCTGCTCGGCGTCATGATCGGCGTGATGTTCCTCATCGCCGTCGTGTCCATCGTCACGGGGATGAGCAAGTACGTCGAGGAGGATTTCGCCGGTCGCCTGCTCGGTGCGAACACCTTCACCCTCCGCCGCTATCCCTGGTTCGGCAACAACACGACGGAGGAGGAGTGGCGCGAGTGGCAGAAGCGGCCGCGCGTGTTCCACGCCGACGTGGAGCTCGTGCGCAACGCGCTGCCGGTGGGGACCCACTACGCCGTGGAGAGCCAGGAGACCCTCTGGGCGACGAGCATCTATTCCCGCCCCCGCCAGGTCGAGGCGCACGCCGTCGAGGGTGACTACTTCACGATCAAGAAATACGACCTCTCCGGTGGCCGCATCTTCACCCAGCAGGAGGCGGAGCTGGGCTCGCCCGTCGTCGTGATCGGCGACGAGGTCGCCAAGTTCTTCTTCCAGGGACTCAACCCGATCGGCCGCGAGCTGCGGATCGGCGGGATGCCCTACCAGGTCATCGGCGTCATCGAGCACCAGGGCAACCTCTTCGGCATCTCGCTCGACAAGACGGCGTTCGCCCCCTTCAACTCGCCCCTGCACCGCCTCACCAACCCGCGCGGCGACATCGACGGCCTGATGGTGCAGGCGCCGAACGACGTCATGATGAACGAGGCGATGGAGACCACGCGCGAGGTGCTGCGCGGTCATCGCCGCCTGCGTCCCAGCGTCGGCGACAACTTCGTCATGGAGACGTCGGCCTCGGCGCTCGCGTCGTTCGAGAAGATCAAGGGCGTCATGACCGTCGCCGGCACCGCCCTCCCCGCCATCGGTCTCGTCGTCGGCGGCATGGTCATCATGAACATCATGCTGGTGGCGGTGGCCGAACGAACGCGCGAGATCGGGATCCGCAAGTCGCTCGGCGCGCGCCGCAAGGACATCCTGCGCCAGTTCCTCGTCGAGAGTGCAACGCTGAGCACGATGGGCGCGCTGCTCGGGATCGCGCTCGGCATCCTCTCGGCGAAGATCATCTCCTGGAACACTCCCCTCCCGGCAGCCGTCGCGCCCTGGTCGCTCGTCGTCGCCACCCTGCTCGGCACGGTCGTCGGCATCCTTTCCGGCATGTACCCGGCGCGGAAAGCGGCTCGCCTGGACCCCATCGACGCGCTGCGCGCGGAGTAGGCCATGCGTCTCCTCGCTCCCTTCTCGATGGCGTTCGAGGGCGTCGGCATCGCCCTCGACGCGCTGCGCTCCAACAAGGTGCGCGCCGGTCTCACGATCATGGGCGTCGCCCTCGGCGTCTTCGTCGTCGTGGCGATGTCGTCCGTCGTGCGCGGCATCAACGAGTCGTTCCGCCGCGACGTCGAGGCCGCGGGGCCGACATCGTTCTTCGTCTACCGGCGGCCGATCGGCGGATTCAACAGCTGCGATGGCACCGATGAGACGTGCCCCGAACGGCGCAACCCGGGGATCACGCTCGACGAAGTGGCGCTGATCGAACGGCTGTCGTCGATTCGCGCGGTGACGGCCCATGTCGGCACCGGTGCCAAGTTCAAGTACAAGGACAAGGTATCGAACGCCGGCATGGAGGTGTACACGCCCAACTGGACGGAAGTGGACGGCGGCGACATCTATCCCGGCCGCAGCTTCACCTACGCCGAGAACGCCACGGGCGCGAAGGTCGTCCTGGTGAACGACAAGCTGGCCGAGCAGCTGTTCGGCCAGTCTGATCCCGTCGACAAGACCATCATGATCGACGACGTCCAGTTCAAGGTCATCGGCTACTATCACTACACCGCGAGCCCGATGGGCACGCCGACGTCGGCCGGCGGCGGCGACTCGCCGAAGGCCATCGTGCCCTTCGAGTCGGCGCGCCGGCACCTCAACCTCTGGATGCGCGGCAACAACCTGATCGTGAAGCCGCGCGCCGGTGTGAGCACCGAGGAGGCGGTGGACGATGTCATCGCCGCGTTGCGAGGCCACCGCGGGCTGCGTCCGACCCAGAAGAACAACTTCGACATCGTGACCCAGGATCGCCTGTGGGCGATCTACAACAAGCTGTTCGGCACCTTCTTCGTCGTCGGCCTCGCGCTCTCGTCGGTCGGGCTGCTCGTGGGAGGCATCGGTGTGATCGCCATCATGATGATCTCGGTCACCGAGCGCACCCGCGAGATCGGGGTGCGCAAGGCGCTCGGCGCGACGCGGTGGACGATCCTCTGGCAGTTCCTCGTCGAGGCGGTGACCCTCACGGGCATCGGGGCCTCGGTCGGGCTCGCGCTGGGCATCCTCGTGGCGATCGGCGTGCGCACGGCCTGGCCGTCGATCCCCGCGTCCACGTCCTGGGGAAGCGTCGCCGCCGCCCTCGGCATCAGCGCCGTGACGGGCATCATGTTCGGCATGCTGCCGGCCGTGCGCGCGGCGCGCCTGGACCCGGTCACCGCTCTGCGATACGAGTAGCGCGCCAGGTTGTCGTCCTGAGCGCAGCGAAGGACCTGCATGTGCAGGTCCTTCGCTGCGCTCAGGACGACAGGTATATTCCGCCCCCATGACATCCCCCGCTGTGGACATCCTGGCCATCGCCGCACACCGCGATGACGTCGAGCTCACCTGTGGCGGGACGCTGATCAAGGCGGCGAACGCTGGGCGGCGCACCGCCATCGTCGATCTCACCCAGGGCGAGATGGGCACGCGCGGCTCGGCGCAGCTGCGGGCCGAGGAAGCGTCGCGCGCGGCCGAGATCCTCGGCGTGTCGGCGCGGGAGACCCTCGGGCTGCCGGACGCCGGCATCGAGAACTCCCCGGCGACGCGCGAGGCGCTCGCACGCGTGATCCGCCGCTTTCGCCCGCGGGTCGTCATCGCGCCGGCGTCCGAGGGGCGCCATCCCGATCACCGCGTCACGGCCGGTCTCGTCCGCGACGCCTGCTTCGTCGCCGGCCTGGCGAAGATCGCGCCCGAAGTGCCGAAGCACCGGCCCCTCAAGATCCTGCACGCCCTCGCCTATCGACAGGACTCCACCCGGCCGTCGTTCGTCGTCGACATCACCGACGAGTTCGAGCGAAAGCTGGAGGCGATCAAATGCTACGCCTCCCAGTTCCATGGCGAGACGCAGGCCGGCGAGGTCTTCCCCAACGGGGAACCGCTGTACGACATCATTCGACACTACGCGGCCACCTACGGCTCGCTCATCCGCACGCGCTACGGCGAGCCCTTTCTCACCACCGAGATGATGCGCGTCGACGATGTCGTCGCGCTCGAGGTCTCGACCTTTTGACCGACACCAGCCACGGCGAGGTCACCTATGGCTCGTACCTCGCGCTCGATCAGCTCCTCTCGCTCCAGCATCCGCGCTCCGAGCATCCCGACGAGCTGCTGTTCATCGTCGTGCATCAGGCGAGCGAGCTGTGGTTCAAGGAGATCCTCCACGAGCTCGATCTCCTGATCGAGTCGTTCGAGGGGCACGAACCGGAGTTCGCGCTCTTCCGCATGGGTCGCATCAACGCGCTCATGCGCATCGTCTCGGCGCAGCTGTCGGCGCTGGAGACGCTGCCGCCACAGCACTTCGCGCAGTTCCGCACGCACCTCGGCAGCTCCAGCGGCTCGCAGAGCGTGCAGTTTCGCGCCGTCGAGGCGGCGTCGGGATTGCGTGAGCCGCACTTCATGCACGTGCTCCAGGAGCACGGTGCCATCCCCGACATCGTGCAGCGCGCGCTCGAGAGGCCCACGCTCCAGGAGTTGTTCATGGAACTGCTGCGCGCGCAGGGCGTCGAGCTCGAGGCGCTGTACGTCGGCGAGCGGCCGACGACGCTGTTCTTCCTCGCCGAGGCGCTGCTCGAGTACGAGCAGCAGTTCGGGCTGTGGCGGTTCAAGCACGTGCAGCTCGTGGAGCGCGTGCTCGGCCCGCTCACCGGAGGCACCGGCGGCACCCTGGGCGCGAAGTACCTTGCGCGCACGATCGACCAGAAGTTCTTCCCCGCGCTGTGGGCGGTGCGGGCGAAGTTCTACGGCGCCTCGGCGTAGTACCGTGCTCCTCGACATCTCCGTCCTCGTGCAGCCGGGCACTCCGGAATGGCCGGGCGACGTCCCCTTCACCTGTGGCTGGAGCGCGCGGATCGAGCAGGGGGCGAGCGTGAACCTCTCGCACTGCGCGGGAAGTCCGCACGTCGGCACGCACGCCGACGCGCCCCTGCACGTGCGCGACGACTGGCCCGGGAGCGACCGGCTGCCGCTGGAGCCGTTCCTCGGCCCCGTGATGGTGCTCGACGTCACGCGCGCGCCGGCCGGGCCGCTGGCCCTCGATGCGGACGATCCGCGACTGGAGGGCTGCGAGCGCCTGCTGCTCCGCACCGATCGCACGATCGCCGAGGGGGTCTTCCCCGACGCCTGGCCAGTCCTCTCGCCCGCGACGGCGATCCTGTTGGCCGCCGCCGGCGTCATGCTCGTCGGCGTGGATGCTCCCTCGGTAGACGCGCGGGAGAGCAAGTCGCTCGACGTCCACCACGCCCTGTTCGGCGCGGGGGCGTACGTGCTGGAGAATCTCGATCTCCGGGGTGTCGCGGAGGGACCCTACGAGCTGATCGCGCTGCCGCAGCGGTTGGGGAGCCTCGACGCCGCCCCCGTGCGCGCCGCGCTGCGGCAGCGCTGAGGGCTATCGGCCGCGGTCGCGCACGCGGACCCGCACTTCCGCCATGATCGCCGACCCGCGAATGCGGACGTGAGGGAGCGTGTAGGTGTCATGGGCCACGGCGCGTGCGTCGTTCCTGGAGGCGCCCATGATCGCGCCGACGTCGAAGTCCACCACGAACCCGGGCGGCACAATGAACGACACGTTGGCCATGATGGCCGAGACGTCGATCGTGCAGGCGGGCGGGATGACCGCGTAGCGGAGATCGATCTTCACCTCGCTCATCACCGCCTTGACGCGAAGGTGCTGTGGCACGCGCCACGGTCCTTGCCGCCGTGTCTGACTCATGATGCCGAGGATGCGGCCCTCTCGGCCGGAGCCAGGGCGGCAGGGGCGAGCGCGGTGTCGGCAGGGCCTCGGGCCGGTCTCGCCAGATCCGCGACCAGCGCGTCCATCGCCGCGGCGCCGTCGACGTGGCTCAGCTGGCCGAGCCGCCATTCGAACTCGTCCACGCTGATCACGTCGTAGGCGAATCCGTCGGTCAGCAGACGGATCGCGCGCTCGCGAGCCTCGTCCAGGGAGTGGGCGACGGGGGTGCCGCGCAGGGAAAGCGAGGCAGCGGAGTCCGGAGCTCTGAAATCGGTCATGTCGGCAGTACGTATGGATCCTCCCCTGAGTGTCACCGGAGAGACGAACGAAAGCTACTGCCAGGCCGACTGTTTCTCGCGATGGCTTAACTCGTTAGCTTTCAACCGCATGCCTGACCCCGTCTACCTCGACCACGCTGCCACCACCCCGGTCCGCGCCGAGGTGCTGGAGGCGATGATGCCCTTCTTCGGGCCGCGCTTCGGCAATCCTTCCAGCGTGCACCGCTGGGGACGCGAGGCGCGCACCGCCCTGGACGCGGCGCGCGAGCGCCTGGCCCACACCCTCGGGGCCGCCTCAGACGAGGTGATCTTCACCTCGTGCGGCACCGAGGCGGACAACATGGCCCTCATCGGCGTGTGGCGAGCCCGCCGGGCCTCCGGACGCCGCGCCGTCGTGACGACCCCGATCGAGCACAAGGCGGTGCTCGCCGCGGCCCACCAGGTCGTGAAGGAGGGGGGCGAGGAGCGATTCGTCGTCATGCACCGCGTCGGCCTCGTGGACGATCGGTCCTTCGACGAGCTCGTCACCGGGGACGTCGCGGTCTGCTCCGTCATGTGGGTGAACAACGAGATCGGGGTGCTCCAGGACGTCCCCGCCCTCGCGGCTCGGGCCAAGGCAAGCGGCGTCGTCTTCCACACCGATGCCGTCCAGGCGTTCGGCAAGGTGATGATCGACGCGCGTGCGACGCCGTTCGACGTGCTCTCCCTGTCGGGCCACAAGATCGGCGCGCCCAAGGGGATCGGCGCCCTCTACATCCGACGCGGCACGCCGATCGAGCCGTTGATGTTCGGCGGCACCCAGGATCGCGGCCGCCGGCCAGGCACGGAGAACGTCGCCATGGCAGTCGGGCTCGCGCGCGCGGCCGAGCTGGCGGTGGCGGAGCGGACGCACGAGTGGGCGAAGCTCGAGGCGATGCGCGATCGCCTCGAGGCGGCGCTCCTGGCGCGCATTCCCGATGCGGTGATCCACGGCCGCGGCGGCCCCCGGGCACCGCACATCACCAATGTGTCGGTGCCCGGCGTGGACAGCGAGTCGATGCTGATGGCGCTCGACCTGCGCGGCGTCGCCTGCTCGGCCGGCTCGGCGTGCCAGAGTGGCAGCGTCTCGCCGTCGCACGTGCTGAGCGCGATCGGCGTCTCCCCCGACCTCGCGAGCGCGGCGATCCGCCTGAGTCTCGGGATTCTGACCACGGAGGCGTGCATCGACCGTGTCGCGGAGCTGTTCCCGGCGCTCGTCGCGAAGGCGCGTCGCCTCACGCCGGCGTGATCGGGTGATGCGCGAGCGTGTGCTGGTGGCGATGAGCGGCGGCGTGGATTCGTCCGTCGCGGCGGCGATGCTCGTGCGCCAGGGCTACGACGTAGTGGGCGCGACGATGAAGCTGGGCTGCCATGGCGACGAGCTGCCCGATCGCCCGTGCTGCTCGCTGGATAGCGTGAACGATGCGCGACGCATCTGCGACCAGCTCGGCGTGCCGCACTACGTGCTCAACCTGGAGACCGCGTTCGGCCGCGACGTCGTGCGCGACTTCGTGGACGAATACGCGCGCGGGCGCACGCCCATCCCGTGCGTGCGGTGCAACACCTTCACGAAGTTCCGGGACCTGGTCCACAAGGCCGACGCGATCGACGCGCGATGGATCGCGACCGGACACTACGCACAGGTGCGGGACGGCGTGCTGCATCGCGGGCTGGATCCCAACAAGGACCAGTCGTATTTCCTGTGGGGGATCGCTCGCCCCGTGCTGTCGCGCATGCTGCTCCCCGTCGGCAGCCAGACCAAGCCGGAGACGCGAGCGGTCGCCCACGCGCTCGGGCTGGAGCTCATCGCCGAGAAGCCGGAGAGCCAGGACATCTGCTTCGTGCCGGACGGCGACCACACCAAGGTCATCGCGCGCGAGCTGGGACCCGACACGGCCGCGCTGGCGCGCGGGCCGTTCCTTCGCCGCGACGGCACGGTGGTGGGCGAGCACCACGGCTATGCGCGCTTCACCGTCGGCCAGCGCCGCGGCCTGCCGGGTGGATTCGGCGAGCCAATGTTCGTCGTCGAGATCCAGCCGACGACGCGGGCGGTGGTGATCGGTCCCCACGCCGAGCTGCTCGGCAAGGGCGTCGTGGCGCGCGAGCTGAACTGGCTGGTGGACGCGCCGCCGGTGGGCGCGGAGGTCGACGTGCAGATTCGCCACCGCGCCAGGCCGGCGCGCGGGACGATCGTCCGCGTGGCGCGCGACGAGGTCGAGATCGCGCTGGGTGAGCCGGTGAGCGCGATCACTCCCGGTCAGTCGCTCGTCCTCTACGATGGAGCGCTGGTGCTCGGCGGCGGCGTGATCGAGCGCTCGCGGCGCGCGTTGCCGGTCATGGCGGCGTAGCATCAGGCTTTGAAGTCCATCGCCTCCGCGAACTTCTTCATCGCCTCTTCCTGTTCGGGCGTCAGCTTGTCCGGCACCGTCACCTGCACCTCGACGATCAGGTCGCCGCGGCGGCCGTCGCGCTCGATCCCCTGGCCCGGGATGCGGAAGCGCTTGCCCGACATCGTGCCCGGCGGGATCTTCACCGTCACCTTCTTTCCGTCCAGCGTCTTCACGTTCACCTTCGTCCCGAGTGTCGCCTGGGCGATGTTGATCTTCACCGGCGCGATCACGTCGAGCCCTTCCCGGCGATAGAACCGGTCGGGCTTCACATGGAAGGTGATGAGCAGGTCGCCGGGCGGACCGCCGTTGGGGCCCCGCCCGCCCTGCCCTTTCAGACGGATCCTCGTGCCCTCGTCCACACCCGGCGGAACGGTGATCACCACCCGCTTCCGGGTGCGCACCTCGCCCGTGCCGTTGCAGGTCGGGCAGGGCTCCGTCGGCACCTGGCCGCGGCCGAGGCACACCGGGCAGGGGCGCTGCACGGCGAAGCCGCCCTGGCCGAAGCTGATCGTGCCGCGCCCGCCGCATTCGGGACACGTCACCAGTTTCGCGCCCGGCGCCGCACCGCTGCCGTGGCAGGTGGCGCACTGCTCGGTGACGTCGAGCTCCACCGGGACCTTGCCGCCGAGGGCCGCGGTGCGGAACGGGATCTCGAGCTGCGCCTCGATGTCGTCGCCGCGCTGGGGCCCGCGCGCGCGCGTCTGCGCGCCGGCGCCGCCGCCGCGCACGTTGCCGCCGAACATCGAGCTGAAGATGTCGCCCAGGCCGCCCAACCCGCCCAGATCGCCCAGATCCTCGAAGCGGATGCCGCCCTGTGCGCCGCCGGCGCCCGGCGGCGGATAGCCCTGCGCACCACTGCGGCTCGCGCCGCTCCTCGCGCCGCCGAAGCCGCCGAACGCGCCGAGGCGGCGCATCTCATCGTACTGCTTCCGCTTCTCCGCGTCGCCCAGCGTCTGGTACGCCTCGGAGATCCCCTTGAAGGTCTCCGCCGCCTTGGGGTCGTTCTGATTCTTGTCGGGATGATGCTTCGCGGCGAGCTTGCGGTACGACTTCTTGATCTCGTCTTGCGTTGCGGTCGCCGGAACGCCGAGGACGGCGTAGTAGTCTTGCTGAGCCATGGCGGACCTTACGTGGTCAGCCGTTCCACTGCTTCACGGCAACGCGCGCAGGTCGGAGCAGCTGCCCATTGAAGCGGTAGCCTTGCTCCTGCGCCGGATCGAACGGCCGGCCGGCGGGATCGATCACCTCCAGGCCATGGCCGCCGAGTGTTTTCAGCAGCTTCTTCTCCACCATCGACACGCCGTCGGCAATCGTCTTCGCGTCGGTCGTCGCGGGATCGACGTGGGCGAATCGGCCAAGGTCGTCGAGCGAGTCGATCATGCCTTTGAGCATGTCGCTCTGCCCGCGGAGATGCGCGTCCTGCCGCTCCCTCGCGGTGCGCTTGCGGAAGTTGTCGTACTCCGCCGCCAGGCGCAGATACTTGTCGCGCTGCTCGGCGAGCTGGCGCTCGGTGGTGCCGCCGATGCCGTCGGAATCGCCGTCCTGCGCACTCTCGGTGGCCGGAGCGGCGGCGGCGTCTGCGGCGAGGTCGTTCGCGTAACCGTTCTCTTCTGACATGATGCGGGGGCGTGCGGAAGGAGCTGGGGAACTGCAATCTCGCTCTCGGCAGCAAGGGGTGCAACGCTCGTGCCCTCTTTGGCCTCGTGGAGCGGCCGCCGCCATGGGGTCGCCGCCACCGATCAGGGGTCTGGCGCGGGCCGCAGCGCGCGCCGCAGCAGCTCCAGCGCCGCCTGCACCGAGCGGCGCCGGATCTCGTCACGATCGCCCCAGAGGCGCAGCAACCGGGATTCCACCGCGCCGTTCAGGTCGAGCGCGATCCACACCGTGCCCACCGGCTTCGCGTCGGTGCCGCCGCCTGGGCCGGCGACTCCGGTGATCGCCAGTGCGGCACCGACATCGAGCCGCGTGCGCGCCCCACTCGCCATCGCGCGCACCACCGGCTCGCTCACCGCTCCATGCACCGCGAGCAGCTCCGCCGGCACGCCGAGCAGGGAGCGCTTGATGGCGTCGTCGTACGCGATCACCCCACCGCGCACGACGTCGCTGCTCCCCGGCACCGCCGTCAACCGCTCGCCCAGCATGCCCCCGGTGCAGCTCTCCGCGACGCCGAGCATGAGGCCCCGGGCACGGCAGGCGTCCAGGACCACGGCGGCGAGTTCGGCGTCGCCCTCTCCGTAGATCGCGTCGCCCATCACGCGGCGCACGCGGTCGGCCGCCACGGCCAGGCGGGAGTCCGCGTCGTCCGGGGCGGCGTCGCGCACCGTGAGCCGCAGGTCCACGCCGTCCACATTGGGCAGGAAGGCGAGGCCGACCTCGCCCACGCCGTCGCGGATCGTGGCGATCCGGTCGGCGATGAGCGACTCGGCGACGCCCGTGCTGCGCAGCGTTCGCGAGCGCACCACCCGCTCCACCGTGCCGAGCCGCGCTCGCACCAGGGGCAGCAGCGTGTCGGCCAGCATGCCGCGCATCTCGCGCGGCACGCCCGGCAGCATGGCGACCCAGCGGCCGCGGTCGTCCTCGAGCCAGATCCCTGGCGCCGAACCGTGGTTGTTGGCGAGCTTGCGCGCCCCTTCGGGGAGCATCGCCTGCTGGATGTTGGCGTCGGGCATGGGCCGCTCCGGCCACCGCGTCGCCCACCGGTCGCGCATCCAGGCGAGGTGCTCCTCGTCCAGCACCATGCGCCGACCGAACGCCGCGGCGATCGCCGGCTTCGTGAGATCGTCGCTGGTGGGCCCGAGCCCGCCCGTCGTGATCACCCCGCCCGACCGCTCCAGCGCCTCGCGCACGGCCGCCGCGATCGACTCGGCGCTGTCGCCGCAGGTCGTCCGGCGCACGATCTCGACGCCCGAGCCGGCGAGCTCGCGCGCGAGGTGCGCGGCGTTGGTGTCGATCGTGTAGCCGAGCAGCAGCTCGTCACCGATCGTCACGACCTCGATGCGCATGCTGGCGGGCTCGCCCGCCTAGCTCCGTCCGCGCAGGAGCGTGCCCGTGACGACGCGCCCGTAGGTGCGCAGGTACAGCCCGAGCGAGTAGAGTGTGAGGACGAGCGCGCCGATCATGGCACCGACGCCGACGATCCCGTTGAAGTACGCAAAGGCGTTCCACGTCGGCGAATCCCAGTGGCGCGTCGCCGCGAAGGTCGCGGCAAAGAACCAGAAGTACGCCGCCCCCACCCACACCGACTGGAATCCCGTTTTCCATTTCGCGGGCCCGATCGCCGAGATCACGACGCCGCGCCGCGCCGCCGCCTGGCGGAAGATCGTCATGAACAGCTCCCGGCCGAGCACCACCGCGACGATCCACCAGGCCAGGGGCACGTCGCCGAACGGCGTACGGAAGGGCAGCGCGTTCTCGAGCGCCTTGGCGGGCCACGGCTCGGTCGCCTGCGCGGTGGGCCGCATGAGGAGGTACATCGGGACGATCGTCGCGAGGAGCAGCAGCTTGTCGGCGAGCGGGTCCAGCAAGCGCCCGAGGTCGGTCTCCTGCTTGCGCGAGCGGGCGAGTTGCCCGTCCACATAGTCGGTCACCGCCGCCACCACGAACAGCACGAACGCCGTCAACCGGAGCGTCGACGAGGGCGCGAGCGGCAGCCACGCAATGAGCGGCGTGACGGCGATGCGTGCGGCGGTGACGGCGTTCGGAAGGTTCACACGATGGGCGAGCGGGTCAGGCGAGCGACTTGAGCACGAGCTTGCTCACGGCGCGCAGCGTTTCGAACACGCCGTCGCCGGTGACGGCGACGGCCTCGAAATATGGCGCATGCTCCACCCATTCGCCGGTGGAAAGCTGTTCCACGAGGTTCTCGCCGGCGTGCGAGGGATCGGGCGTGACGCGCTGGCGCGACGGCTCCGTCACCTCCCACCCCGGGTTGAGGGCGGCCTGGAGCTCGCGCACGGGGGCCGCATTCGGGAGATCGCGCTTGTTGTACTGGATCACGAACGGCATCTTCGTGAGATCGTACCCGTATTCGGCCATGTTGTCGTACAGGTTCTGCATGGCCTCCTGGTTCGCCTCCATGCGCTCCACCTGCGAGTCGGCCACGAAGACGATCCCGTCCACTCCCTTGAGGATGAGCTTCCGGCTGGCGTTGTAGTAGACCTGGCCAGGGACCGTATAGAGGTGGAACCGCGTCTTGAAGCCGCGGATCGTACCGAGGTCGACGGGCAGAAAGTCGAAGAACAGGGTGCGCTCGGTCTCGGTGGCGAGCGAGATGAGCTTGCCACGGGTGTCGGGCTGCACCTTGCCGTACACGTGCTCCAGGTTGGTCGTCTTGCCGCCGAGCCCCGAGCCGTAGTACACGATCTTGCAGTTGATCTCGCGGGACGCGTAGTTGATCATCGACATGGCTGTCGTCTCCTATTGGAACAGCTTGTCGATTTCGTCGTCCGCACCGGCCAGGAGGCCGGGGGCGCCGCCCTGTCCCTGCGCAGGACGCGCGAACACCTGCTCGAACAGCTTGGTCAATTCGTCCACCGTCAGCTTCATCTTCAGGCGTACCAGGCCTAGCGTCGTGCGGTTGTCGAACAGCACGACGAGGATCACCCGCCGGGCTACGTCGGCGAGGTACATCGACTCCTTCTCCCCCTGGTGGAACAGGGAGTTGAAGTCCGTCTCGCCGATCAGCTTCGCGAGCTGGTCGTTCGCGCTGAAATCCGCCGCCGTGAGCGTCGCGAACGCGGTCGGATCGAACTTCGGCTGCTCCCCTACGGTCGCCACGAGCTGGCCGCTCCGATCGACGAGCAGCGCGCAGCGCGCGTTGCTCTCGTGCAGGAACCGCTGGAGCGACTGCGTGATGGCGCCAAAGTCGTCTTCGGTGAACGACCAGCTCGCGCTGCCGACGGCCATGAGGGTGGTAACCTAGTCGAGGTAAGCTTCCATGCGCCGCAGCAGGAGCTGGCCACGGCGTCGGAGCACGGGCCGCGTCTCCCAGTTCACGTAGTCCGCCAGGAGGCGCGTCGTCTCCAGCCCTGGTCGTCCAGCCAGGAACCCGAGCGCGGCGAAGCGCCGCAAGGGCGAGCGATTGAAGAGCTCGCGCCGGCTGCGCTCCACCTGTGTAGACCAGACGAGCAGACCCGCCGCGACGCCACCGACGAAGCCCACGGCGGCGAATCGGACGCGCGCTACCCCCGTCACATCGCCCTCCGCGCCGACAGGGCCTGGGCGATCGTCACGCCGTCGGCGTACTCCAGGTCGCCCCCCACAGGGAGCCCGCGGGCGATGCGGGTGATGCTCAGCGGGTACCCCGCGAGCTGGCGCTGCACATACAAGGCGGTGGCCTCTCCTTCGAGACTGGGATTGGTGGCGAGAATGACCTCGCGCACGCCGCCGGCGGCGATGCGGTGCACGAGCTGGGGAATCGTCAGGTCGTCCGGGGTGACCCCGTCAAGGGGGGAAAGCCGGCCGCCGAGCACGTGATACTGTCCGCGATACTCACCGGCGCGCTCGATCGCGCTGATGTCCGCCGCCTCCTCCACCGCGCAGATCAGCGCCGCGTCGCGGCGCGGATCGCGGCAGATGACGCAGAGCTCCTCTTCGGTGAGGTTGAAACATCTGGTGCACGGCCGGACCTTGTCCGACAGGGTGCGCAACGCGTCGGCGAGGCGCCGGCTCTGCTCGGGGGGCTGTTTCAGGAGGTGGTAGGTGAGCCGGAGGGCCGTCTTCCGGCCGATGCCCGGAAGCCGCGCCAGCTCGCCCGTCAGATCGTCGATGGCCGACACTTACGCTGGACCGGCGCTAGAACGGGAGCTGGAACGGAAGGTTGAGCCCACCCGTGAGCTTTCCCATCTCCGCCTGTGCGGCCGCCTGTGCCTTCTTCTGCACCTCGGTCACCGCGACCAGCACCAGGTCCTCGAGCATCTCCACGTCGGCCGGGTTCACGACGCTCGGATCGATCTTGATCGAGCGCACCGTTCCCTGCCCGTTGGCCTCGACGGTCACCATGCCGCCGCCGGCGGCGGCGGTCACCGTCTGCTGCTGCAGCTCCTCCTGGACCTTCTG
>WNFK01180014.1_pt1 | contig 21661 bp, 18 predicted proteins | sample 5400281 | NCBI WGS metagenome assembly WNFK01 (sample SAMN13153350, study PRJNA577476) | soil metagenome | isolation source: 20 cm soil on Douglas fir-dominated hillslope | place: USA:California | collected 2013-09-17
ACTATCGCGAGCCCGGGATCGGCGCGCCCCTGGCCGCCTCTCTCGCCGGCCTGTCGGACGAGGGCCGGCCGGGCGACCTGCTGCGCGCCGAGCTGACACTGCCGGTGACGGCGCTGCTCCGATCGCCGCGCTCGCGCACCGCGCTCGCCTGGCCGCCCTTCGAGAGCACGCTCGAGGTGCACGTGCCGGACATCACCGAAGCGGTCGAGATCGCGGGCCGCCGGGTCCCGCTCGAGACCGAGCCCACGGCCGTTCTCGCCTTCTCGCTCAACGACTCGCCCATCTGGAAGCAAGAGTATCTGCGCTTCCTTCAGGCGCTGCCGTTCGCGCACGATGAGCTGTCCGAGCTCTACGCGACCGTGCCGCACCGCCGCGGGCGCATTCCGGTCGTGTTCGTGCACGGCACCGCTTCCTCGTTCGGCCGGTGGGCGGAGATGTTCAACCGTCTGGCGGCCGACGCGCGCGTGCGCGCCCGGTACGAATTCTGGTTCTTCTCCTACGACTCCGGGAGCCCCATCATCTGGTCCTCGATGCTCCTGCGCGAGTCGCTCGCGCGCGCCGTGAAGCTCCTCGATCCCCAGGGAACCGATCCGGGCCTGCGCCGGATGGTGGTGATCGGACACAGCCAGGGCGGGCTCCTGACCAAGATGACCGCGATCGACAGCGGGACGAAGTTCTGGGACCTGGCCTTCAAGCAGCCGCTCGAGTCGCTCGACGTCTCGCCCGAGACGCGCGACCTGCTCCAGCGGACGATATTCGTGACGCCGCTGCCGTTCGTCAAGCGAGTGGTTTTCCTGGCGACGCCGCACCACGGGAGCGTTCTCACGGTGGGCGGGTTCGCCGAATGGGTCGCGGACCGCCTCCGCGGCTTCATGACGATGCCCATCAAGCTCGCCGGCGTCATGTCCGACATCGCGACGAACCGGGACGCGCTGGTCCTCTCGAGCGCCGATGCGACGCCGCGGATGGCGACCAGCCTCGACCAGATGAACCCGCGGAACAACTTCCTCCAGACGCTGGCCGCCATTCCGCTGGCTCCTGGGGTGGCCGCCAACTCGATCATCGCCGTGAAGGGCTCGGGCCCGGTCGAGGAGGGCGGCGACGGTGTCGTCAACTACACCGGCGCCCACATCGACGGCGTGGAGTCGGAGCTGGTCGTCGACTCGGTGCACTCGCTGCAGGACCGGCCGGAGACCGTGGAGGAGGTCCGCCGGATCCTGCTCTACCATGCGCGCGATGTGCCTTGACCTCGTGCCGGCGGCCCGCCTAGGGTGACAGGATGAGCGACACCGAAGATTTCGCCGCGCTGTTCGCCCGCGAAGCGGCCCGTCCGGTCCTCGAGATGGGCCAGATCGTGAAGGGCCGCGTCATCCACATCACGGCCGAGAGCGTCTTCGTCGACGTCGGCGGCAAGGGCGAGGCCTGGATCGAGCGCGCGGAGCTGACCGACCAGGACGGACGCTTGAAGGTCGCGGTGGGCGACGAGGTCGAGGCCACCGTCGTCTCGACCGGGGACGAGGTGCGACTTTCTCACAAGCTCAGGCAAGGCGCGCAGGCGCGCCAGGCGCTGGCCGTGGCCGCGCAGACCGGCATTCCGGTCGAGGGCAAGGTGGCCGCGGTGATCAAGGGCGGCTACGAGGTGACGGTCGGCGGCCTGCGCGGCTTCTGTCCGTTCTCGCAGATGGACCTGCGCCGCGTCGATGCGACGGAAGAATATGTCGGCCGCGTCCTGGAATTCCGGGTCACGACGTTCAGCGACAACGGGCGCAACCTGGTCCTCTCCCGCCGTCGCCTGCTCGAGGAGCGCGCCGCCGAGGCGGCCGAGGAGACGCGGAAGAAAATCGCCCCGGGCGCGGTGCTGACCGGGACCGTCGCCTCCCTGGCGGACTTCGGAGCGTTCGTCGACCTGGGCGGCGTGCAAGGGCTCGTGCCCCTGTCCGAGCTGTCGCATTCGCGGGCGAGTCGTCCGGCGGACCTCGTGCGGGTGGGCGACGCGGTGACCGTCAAGGTGCTGCGGGTCGACCAGGAGAAGGGACGGATCTCGCTCAGCCTGAAGGCGCTCGAGGGCGATCCCTGGGGCTCGGTGGCCGGGCGCCTGCGCGAGCGGCAGGTCGTGCGGGGGCGCGCGGTGCGCTCGACCGAGTTCGGAATCTTTGTCGAGCTCCTGCCCGGCGTGGATGGGCTTCTGCACGTCAGCGAGATTCCCCGGAGCCGACAGAGCGCGATGCGAGAGGCCGCCGCCGCGAGTGCCGAGATCGCCGTGCTGATCGTCAACATCGACACCGAGAAGCGCCGCGTCGCGCTCGCCCTGGCGCCGGAGGGTGCCGAGCTCGGGCAGCAGATGCAGTCGAGCGTCGAGGTCGGAGCGGTGCTCACCGGCACCGTGGAGCGGCACGAGCCCTTCGGAGTGTTCGTTCGCCTCGGTCCCGGGCAGACCGGGCTCGTGCCCACCGGCGAGCTGTCCATGAGCCGCGGCGCCGACGCGCGCAAGGCCTTCCCGGCCGGGAGCGAGATGAAGGTGCTGGTGCTGGCGATCGAGGAGGGCGGCCGGCGCATCCGCCTCTCGCACGCGCAGGCGCTCGGCCGGGAGGAGCAGGCGGAGACGCAGGCCTATCTACAGCAGAGCCCGAAGCGGGGCGACGGCTTCGGGCTCACGCTCGGCGAGCGCGTCAAGCAGCGCTCGAAGAACCGGCTATAGGAGGCGACCATGACAGCGCCGAATCGTTACGGCTTTCAGGTGCGCCCGGGCATGCGGCAGGGGCTGCGTGGCGCCGTGCCGCTCCCGACCCGGCTCGTCTCGAACGAGGAATTTCCCCCGATCCCGCAAACGCCCGCGCAGCGTCAGATCGAAGAGCGGATTCTCGCCGAGGCCGCGCGCCTGGCGCCGCGGCTCGGGCTGAGCCGCCGCGAGTTCCTGAGCAAGAGCGGCGGCATGGCGGCGTCGCTCCTCGCGATGAACGCGGTGTTCGGCCGGTTCTTCGACGTGCTCCCCGTCGAGGCGGCGGACGCGGCCGCCTTCCAGGAGCGGAGCGGCGCGCCGGTCTTCATCTTCGACGTGCAGCTGCATTACGTCAGCGCCGGCTACGACCCGAGCAACGCGGAGGGGAGCCGCCGGGGCGCGGTCTCCAAGGGGGCGCTTCTCGGCCTGCGCCGGAACTCGCGGCGGCTGAACCCGAAGCTCGAATCCGATCGCGGGACCATGGCCGACCTCTCCTGGGAGAACTTCGTCAAGGAAGTCTTCCTCGACAGCGAGACGTCGATCGGGCTCATCTCGACGCCGCCCGGGCCGTATCCCCAGGAGGCGGTGGTGCCGCCGAAGGAGATGACCCACATCCGCGACGAGATCAATCGGATCACGCAGTCGCGCCGCATGCTCGCCCACGGCCTCGTCTCGCCGCAGCTCGGCCAGGCCGACCTCGACTTCATGGATCAGCAGGCCGCCACGCTCAAGGTCGACGCCTGGAAGGCGTACACCGGGGCGGCGGCCAAGGGATTCGACCGGGGCTGGTTCCTGGACGACGAGAAGATCGCGTACCCGATGCTCGAGAAGGCGCGCAAGACCGGCGTGCGGCGCTTCTGCGTGCACAAGGGACTGCCGCTCGGTCCGGTCGCGGACTACAACCATCCGCGCGACCTGATCAAGGCCGCGAAGGACTTCCCGGACATCGATTTTCTCGTCTACCACGCGGGGCTCCTGAGCGTGTCGGCGCCCAAGCCCACCGGCGAGATCCCGTGGACGACCGAGTTCTGCCAGATGAAGAAGCAGGCCGGCCTCAGCAACATCTACATGGAGCTCGGATCGACCTTCGGCCAGCTCGTGACGACCGACCCGACCGCGTGCGCGCACCTGCTGGGCCAGCTCGTCGACGCGTTCGGAGCGGACCACGTGCTGTGGGGCACGGACTCGATCTGGTACGGGACGCCGCAGTGGCAGATCGAGGCGTTTCGCCGGTTCGAGATGCCGGCGTCGCTCGTCGAGAAGCACCGCTACGCGCCGCTGACGCGCGGCGAGAAGGAGCAGATCTTCGGGCTCAACGCCGCCCGCGTGTTCGGCATCGACGTGACCGCCAGGCGCAACGAGATCCCGAAGGACTACCTGAGCCGCATGAAGATGGCGTACCTCGACGACGGGGTCGCGCCGAGCCACCGCTGGTACGGCTGGGTCACCGGTTGACCGGCGCGCCGACAACCCAGGAGAGCTCGCTCATGGCCAGACTGCCCGATCCGCTCAGCTCACGAGCCTAGATGAAGAACGTCAGGTTCTTGGCGAGCAGGACGCTCTGGTCGAGGATGACCATGCGACGGGTGATCTTCCAGCGTCCGTCCACCCGGCGCAGCACGTCCTCGCGCTTGCCGACGAGCACGTCGGTCTCCGTTTCCACGCGATTGCGATAGACGAGGAACCGGCACCGGGCGAGCACCTCCGTGGGGGCCGGCCCGGCCGGCGCCGCGCGCGCGATCTGGACGTTCGAGACCATGTGGCAGGTGCGCGAGGGCGGCTCCTCGGCCCAGTGGATACCGGTCTGGATCTGCGCCACGCGACGGCCGAGCGTGTCCTTGCCCTCGTCGAACCAGTTCACGTCGAGACCCTCGCGGGTCAGCTCCCGCTCGCGGTCGTCGGGCGGGACGTTGCGGCGCATCGGCATCCAGTAGCGCGCGTCCTCGGTGAAGAGGTCCAGCCACTCGTCGAAGCGACGCGTGTCCAGGAGCTCCGCCTCGCCGTAGAAGAAGTCCTCGATCTCGCGGTGCAGGAGGAGGCGGGCGAGCGCGTCGGCGTCGGCGCTCACGGGGCCATCAGGCCCGCCCAGCTGTCGGCCTCCATGAACCGGCGCCAGCGGGTGTAGAAGCCGCGCTGATTGTGCTCGCTGGCGTTGGCCTCGGTCACGTCGGTGATCGTGCCGGGCAGCTTCAGACCGTGGTCCTCGAAGGCCCCTGTGGCCCGGCCGAGCCCCATCTCGTAGTTGTAGGGGTATTGCCGCGCGATGGTGCCGCGGCTCGCCTTGTGCGCGTAGTTCCAGTTCTCCATGTCGTCCTGCTCGGTGAGCCCGGACGGGCCGGAGTAGCGGATGTAGTAGTGGCGCAGGAAGTCCTTCACCTCCGCGGGCGCGTCGGCGTCGACGAAGTACCAGCGCCAGACCTCGGTCTGATGCGGCCCGCGCGGGTGCCACACGGCGAGCGCCGGCGATCCTCCTCGCAGCGCCGGAAGTAGTCCGCCACGACCGGCGCGTCCTGGTACGCCGGCGCGAGCGGCGAGTCGTGATTGCGCAGAAACGCGATCATCGAGTGACCGAGCTCCGGGAACGAGACGTCGAGCCACCGCGACTCGTTGCGCTCCTGCATGTCGCGGCGCCCCTTGCCGCTCGGACCGATCCCGACCATGTCGACCGAGCGGTGGCTCACGCCGTGGTAGCGGTCGCCCGAAAAGTTCTCGGCCGGGAACTTCCAGTTGCAGGGGATGAGCCACTTGTGGATTCCGCCGATCGCCTCGGTCCCGCCCTCGCGGCCGTCCCAGGCGTCGAGGAGGAGGTCCAGATAGAGCTTGTAGCCGCCGAGGTATTCCGCGAACGGCGGCGCCGACGCGTCCCAGGTGGCCCAGATGGTGCCCTTGTAGTTCTCCATCCGCGCGACCTCGACGAGCCCCCACCGGCTCCGGTCGAGCTGCGCGCCGTAGGCGTCCTTGGCGAACGGCACGCCGACGAGCGCGCCGTCGGTCGCGTAGCTCCAGCCGTGATACGAGCACTGGAACTCGACGGTGTTGCCCTCGTCGTAGCGGCAGACCTTCATGCCCCGGTGCCGGCAGGAATTCAGGAACACGCGGATCCGCCCGGCCCGGTCGCGGCAGAGGATGACCGACTCCTCGCCCATGCACGACGTCAGGAAGTCGCCGGGCCTGGGGATCTGGCTCTCGTGGCCGACGAAGAGCCAGGAGCGGGCGAAGACCCGCTCGAGCTCCTGCCGGTAGATCTCCTCGCTCACGAAGATCTCGCGGCTGATGATCCCGCGCTCGACGTCGACCAGACTCTTCAGGGCTCCCGGCTCCGCGCTGGCCATGCTCGTCTCCCTCCGTCGTTCCGGCGCGTACCCCGCCGCCACGCCATGGTAGGGCAAGATCCGCCCGCGTGGTAGCCGCGCCGGATTTGATAGACTTCGGCTCCATGACAGGGCGCGCTGATGGCCGAGTTCGGCGCCGAGGTGATCAAGACCGAGATGCCGGGCCGCGGCGACGATCTCCGGCGGCTCGGCCCGACCGAGGACGGCTGTACGTACTGGTTCGCCGTCGACAACCGGAACAAGAAGCTGATGACGCTCGACCTCCACGCGCCGCAGGGCCAGGAGATCGTCCGCCGGCTCGTGCCCCAGTGCGACGTCGTCCTCGAGAACTTCCGGCCCGGCGTCCTCGAGCGCTGGGGCCTCGGGTGGGACGCGCTCCACGCGATCAATCCGCGGCTGGTCATGGCGCGGATCACCGCGTTCGGCCAGACCGGGCCCCTGAATCAGGGGCCGGGATACGCCGCGATCGGCTCGGCGTTCGGGGGCACCTGGTACCTGAACGGCTCCGCCGATCGGCCCCCGGCGCGTCCGACGCCCGTGTACCCGGACTACATGACCGGATTGTTCACGGCGTTCGGCGTCCTGACCGCGCTCCGCCATCGCGACGCGACCGGCGAGGGGCAGTGGATCGACGCCGCGCTCTACGAGTCGGCCTTCCGCGTCCTGGAGTACACGACGTCGCTCTACGGGCGGCAGGGGGTCGTGCGCGAGCGCGGCGGCCTCCAGCACGCCGGCTGGCCCGGCGGCGCCTTCGAGACGCAGGACGGCAAGTGGATCGTCTTCACGGCGCCGGCGCAGCATCTCTTCGACAGGCTCTGCGCCATGATCGGGCGGCCCGATCTGCCGCGCGACCCGCGGTTCGCCGCCGCGTCCGAGCGGCCGCAGCACATCCCCGTCATCCTCGACCTCATGACCGAGTGGTTCGCGGCGCGCCCCTTCGAGAAGGCGCTGGCCGAGCTGAAGGGCCACGACATCCCGCATTCGCCGATCATGAGCATGGCGGACATCTTCGCGGACCCGCACTACCGCGCTCGGGAGATGATCATCGACGTGCCGGCCGAGGGGCTCGGCGTGCTGCCGCAGCCCGGCGTCGTCCCCAAGCTCTCGCTGACGCCCGGACGTGTCACGCACGCCGGTGCCGCGCTCGGCCGCCACACGGACGAGATCCTCTCCACGCTCCTCAGCATGACCGCCGCCGAGATCGCTCAGCTCCGCGCCGACCGCGTCGTCTAGCTCGGCTTCCGCCGCGCGCCGGCCGTCATCGCGATTTCTTCGGATCGTCACAATTTCATCAGACTGTCGTCACATTCCCATCATCCTGGTCTGCGATAAGAGCCGCGACGATGCACTGATCTTCCCCCCACCATTCTCGAGGAGGCTTGCATGAAGCGTGGATCGACGCGGCGGCTTGGCCGACGTTCCTTTCTCAAAGGCGCCCTGGCGACAGCGCCGCTCCTGATCGCCGGTCCGTCGCTCCTGAACCCCGGGCGGGCGCAGGCGCACGGCTTCTCCCCCGTCACGACGACGGACGAGTATCTGCTTGCCAGCATTCCCGGCGTGCGGACCGTGGCGATCCTGACCGTCGGCGACACGATCGGCAGCTACCGGATGGTGGGGATCCCCGACGGTCTGGGCGCCTTCAACAGCGACCACCGCCACTTCACGCTGCTGATGAACCACGAGCTCACGGCCCCCGTCGGTATTCCCCGCGGCCACGGCTCGAAGGGCGCGTTCGTGTCCCGCTGGACGATCGATCGGCGGACGCTCGAGGTCGTGAAGGGCGAGGACTTCACCCAGTCGCCCCAGGACGTGTTCCTGTGGGACCCGGCGGCGCAGAAGTACATGGCGGGAACCACCGTCTGGGAGCGGCACTGCTCGGCCGACCTCGCGCGCCCGGGCGCGTTCCTCCATCAGGGCAAGGGCACGACGGAGCGCCTCTACCTGAACGGCGAGGAAGTCTCCCAGGGACGCGCCTGGGCCCGGATCGCGACCGGGCCGAATACGGGCGAGGCGTGGCAGCTGCCGCGCTTCGGGAAGATGTCCTACGAGAACGCGGTCGCCAGCCCGTATCCCCAGTCGAAGACCGTGGTGATGCTCACGGACGACGGGGCGTTGAGCACCGCGGGCACGGCCAGCGCCTTTCCGAGCGAGGTCTTCGTCTACGTCGGCACCAAGACGAACCGGGGCAACGCGGTCGAGCGGGCCGGCCTGACCAACGGCAGCCTCTACGGCTTGAAGGTCTCGGTGGGGGGCCAGCCGGTGGCCGAGGAGAGCAACAGCTTCGGTCTCGGCACCGCGACGAGCGGCTTCGTCGGCTCGGGCCGGTTCGGCCTGCACAACTTCGGCGACGTCTCCGGCCTCGACGCGCTGGCGCTCGAGACGGCCGCGATCGCGGCCGGCGTCACCCGCTTCCAGCGGCCCGAAGACGGCGCGTGGGACCCGCGCAAGCGGAACCGCGACGACTTCTACTTCGTGACCACGGCGAGCCTGACCCTCAACTGCCGCCTCTGGCGGCTGCGCTTCGACGACGTCGAGCATCCCGAGCAGGGAGGGACCATCGAGATCCTCCTCAAGGGCAACGAGGGGCACGGCATGCTCGACAACGTGACGATCGACCGGCTCGGACGGATCGTCATGGACGAGGACCCCGGCAACGCCGCGCGCGTGTCGAAGATCTGGGTCTATCAGATCGCCACGGGCGAGTTCTTCGAGGTCGCGCACCACAACCCGGCGTTCTTCGACTCGAGCATTCCGAACAATCCGGCGTTCATCACGCAAGACGAGGAGTCATCGGGGATCATCGACGCCGCGCACATCCTCGGGCCGGGCTGGTTCCTGCTCGACGTCCAGGCTCACAAGGCGAGCGCCGATACCGAGCTGGTCGAGGGCGGCCAGCTCCTCGCCCTGTTCATCGATCCGGACATCGCCTCACCGTTCGGCGACAAGGACAAGGGCAACCACGGGCACGAGGAGGACGACGACTAGCCGACGGCTCGACGCTGCTGCGCCGGCCGGCGCAGCAGCGTCGCGGCCAGCGGCCCGAGCACGAGCGCCGCACCGATCGCGTTGAGGACGGCGAAGCCCCACACGCCCAGGATCATGCCGCCGGCGGCGGATCCCAGGGCGCCCATGAGACCCATCGCCAGGTCGGCGAGCCCTTGCGTCGACGCGCGCTCGGCGGGCGTCAAGGCGTCGGTCAGGAGCGCACTGCCGGCGACGAAGGCGAAGTTCCAGCCGATGCCGTTGATCGCCAGCGCCAGGATGACCAGGACGTGATCGCTGCCCGGCGCGAGCCCCGCCAGCATCACCGCGCCGACCAGCACCATCGCGCCGACGCCGATCATCGGCAGGCGCCCGACGCGATCGCAGAGCCAGCCGGACAGCGGTGAAGCCACGTACATGCCGCCGAGATGCAGGGACACCGCGAGGCCGATGGTCTGCACGCCGTAGCCCTGATCGTGCAGATAGACCGGCGACGTCGACGTGGTGCTGATCATCACGAACTGACTGATCGTGAGCGTGGCCAGCGCCAGCTGCACCCTGACGTCGCCGAGGATGGCCCCGAGCGAACGGGCCGGCTCGTGCGGACGGCTGGCCGCCGCGATCGCGTGAGTCTCGCGGGCAATCGCGAGCGGATCGGGCCGGAGCAGGATCTCGATCACGATCGCGGCCAGCGCGTAGCCGCCGAGGCTGATGAGGAAGGCGCTGGCCGCCGGCGCGACGCCGAGAAGATTGCCGACGCGGAGCGCCGGCTCCATCAGATTCGGCCCCAGCATCGATCCGGCGCTCGAGCCCCACACGATGAGCCCCATGGCCCGGCCCCGCTGTGCGCCGGGGCTCACGTCGGCCGCGGCGTAGCGGCTCAGCAAGTTTGCGGTCTGCGAGACCCCGAAGAGCGCCATCCCGACGAGCAGCAGCAGGAAGCTGCCGATCGTCACGCCGGCCATGCCGAGGAGCGTGCCGAGAACCGCGAGCCCGTACCCGAGCACCAGGCCGGGCCGGCGTCCCGCGCGATCCATGAAGCGCGCCAGCGGCCAGCTGGCCAGCGCCGTGCCGAGCGCGCCGGTGGCGATCGGCACGCCCGACCACGTGTTGGTGCCCATGACGCCGGCGGCCATGATGCTGCCGACCGCCATGCCGATCGAATGCCCCGTGCTGCCGCAGACCTGCGCCGCGAAGAGCGTGGCCATGAGCCGGCCACGGCTCGCTGCGCTGCGAGGTGCCGCCGGGTGCAGGCTCATGCGCGACCAGTCTAGGTTTCGTGCGCGCCCGGGTAAACGGCCAATGGGACGAAAGAGGCGCGCCGATTGGCCCGCCGCGACGCGCGGCGCTTGACCCGGAATGCGAGGGCAGGCTACATGTGATCTCGATGGGCATGGTCGCCGCCGCCCCGTGAGCCGCGTGACGCTGGTCAGCTTCGACATCGACGGAACGCTCGAGGTCGGCGAGCCGCCCGGTATCGTGCCCGTCGCGCTGGTGCGTGAAGCCAAGCGCCGGGGCTACGTCGTCGGGAGCTGCTCGGACCGGCCGATCGGCTTTCAGCGCGATCTGTGGGAGCGGCTGCGGATCGCCGTCGACTTCACGGTGCTCAAGCACCACCTGGGAGACGTCAGGACGCAATTCGCGGCGACCGCCTACTACCACATCGGCGACACCGAGGTCGACGCGTTCTACGCGAACGCGGCCGGCTTCAGCTTTCTCCGCGCCGACTCGGAGACGCGCCGGCTCTGGCCCTCCGATCTGTTCGCCCCGCCGCCCGACGGCCACCGCTCCTGATGGCGCCGATCTGGTCGGGCGGGGCCGGCGCGGTCGCCGTCGCGGGCCTGCTCGCCCTCGCGGTGGGCATGGGCATCGGGCGCTTCGCCTTCACGCCGATCCTGCCGATGATGCAGGAGGACGCCGGCCTCTCGATCGCGATGGGGGGGTGGCTCGCGTCCGCGAACTACGTCGGCTACCTGCTGGGCGCTCTGTCCGTGATGGGGCTGCGCATGCGCGCGTCCAGCGCGATCCGCGCGGGGCTCATCGCCATCGGCCTCGCCACGCTCGCCATGGGTCTCGATGGGGGCCTCGTCTGGTGGCTCGTGCTGCGCGCGATCGCCGGGGTGGCGAGCGCCTTGGTTCTGATCAACGTGTCGGCGTGGTGCCTCGAGCGGCTCGCCGCGCTGGGACGGCTCGGCCTGACCAACACGGTGTTCGCGGGCGTCGGCGCGGGCATCGTGCTCGCCGGCGGGCTCTGTCTCGCCCTCATGCACGCGGGCGCCGGCTCCTCCCGCGCGTGGACGGTGCTCGGGGCGATCTCGCTCGCGCTGGCCGTCGGAATCTGGCCCGCGTTTCGACGCGACGCCTCCGCGCCGGCGAGCCCCGAGGGCGCCGAGACGCGCGCGGTCGCCTGGGATCGAGAGTCGCTGCGGCTCGTGCTGTGCTACGGGGCGTTCGGCTTCGGCTACATCATCCCGGCGACGTTCCTGCCGGTCATGGCCCGGCAGGTGATTCGCGATCCGGCGGTGTTCGGCTGGTCGTGGCCGGTCTTCGGCGCGGCGGCGATGGGCTCCACGCTGGCCGTCGCGGCCCTGCGAAGCTTCATGAGCAATCGCCGCCTGTGGATCCTGAGCCATCTCGTGATGGCGCTGGGCGTCGCCCTTCCGGTCGTCTGGTCGAGCATCGTGGCCGTCATGCTCGCCGGACTTCTCGTCGGCGGCACGTTCATGGTCATCACGATGGTCGGCATGCAGGAGGCGCGCAGCGTAGCCGGCGCGCGGGCGACGGGTCTGATGGCGGCGCTGACCTCGGCCTTCGCGGTCGGGCAGATCGCCGGCCCGATCGTCGTGAGCTACGTCGTCGTCGCGGGCGGCGGCTTCCCCGCGGCGCTGATCGTCGCGGGCGCGGTGCTTCTGCTCAGCGCGTACGCGCTGTCGTAGCGCTCCGCTCCACCATCCTGGTCAGTTCACGCGTGAGCTGATCGCGCCTCCGGCGTCATCTTGGCTTTCGAGACGCCAGCGTGTTGAGCGCCTGAGCCAGCTTCCGGTCCACGTTAGGCCAGGGAGAACCCTCGAGCCACGCCTTCACTTCCGCGCCGTCCAGCACGATTCGCTCTTGCTCGCCGCTAGACTGCACCAGGGTCAGCGACACCGGCCCGTTCAGTGTAGGCAGCAACATCGCGCCATCCATCCAGATGACATCAATCAGCCGCACTCCTTTTTCGGTTGCCAGAGTCTTCAAGGTCTCCGACAAACGACCTTGTAGTGCCAGGAACCCCTGCGGCGTGTGATAGCTCGTTCGAATATTCATGTCGACGTCTTCGCCTTCCCTCGAGCGTCCTGGGCTTCGTGAGCACGGCCGCGCGCACGGTGGAAGCGATCGCGTCCGCGCTGATTACGTTCCGACGATGTCCAGGAGCGCGTTCAGCCCGCGGTGGAACGTGGGCGCGCCGCCGGGCACCACGCAGCTCTCGAGCACCTCGAACAGCTCCTCGCGCGTCGCCCCCAGGCGGATCGCCCGCCGCATGTGCGCGATCAGCGCGGGCTTCTCGGAGCCGCGGAAGGCGAGGAGCGCGATGGCGACGAACTCCCGCACCTTGGCCGAGACGTGCCGGCCCTCGCCGAGCCCGAGCTCGTAGATCCGGTTGTAGGCCTCCACGAACTCCGGGTCCTGTCGCGCCGCGAACTCCCATTCCGGGTAGATGTAGCCGCGCGCCTGCTTCATCCGCGCGATGAGCGCCTCCGCTCGCTGCTCCCGATCCTTGTCCGCCGTCTTCTCTGGCATCGCGTTCCTCCCGAGAGTGCCTAGCGTATCTTGCCGCGCGCCGCGACCGGCCACACGACCTCGACCGCACCGTTCCGTACCCCGTAGACCTCGTCCACCATGTTCGTGACGACGCAGCAGTGATTCGGCACGACGTGGACGACGTCGCCGACCTTCGGGCGCTCGGCACAGGCGGAGAGGTCGACCGTGCCGTGCTCCTCGGAGAGGGCGGTGATGGCCGCCTCCGGATACTCCATCACGTGCCCGTAGCCCTTCATGAAGTAGAGATCGGAGGTGAGCACCTTGGAGCCCGCGTCCAGGATCGCGCGCGCGGCCGTCGGCCGGCTCACTACCGTCGCGCGCACGCGCATGGCGCAATTCTCCCAGCCGGCGGTGCCCGTGGAGACCACCATGGCGTCGTTGTAGACGCAGGTGCCGGCCCGGTGCTCCGTCAGCATCGGGAAATTCTGCGCCGTGAAGAGGGCGGGCGTGCCGCCGCCGGACACCACCGGCACGGGAATGCCGGCCTGCTTGAACAGCGAAAGCGCCGCGTCGAAGAAGTCGCGCGTGTTCGGATCGCGGTTGGGAAACGTCATCAGACCGTCGAAGCGCATCCGGGGCAGCTGCATCGCCCGCCGCGCCAGCGCGAACGCCTCGTCGGGTGTCTGGACGCCGGTGCGGCCGAACCCCGTGTCGCACTCGACGAGGAAGTGCAGATCGACGCCGTGCCGGGCGGCCGCGTCGGAGAGCGCCTGCGCGACCACGTCGTTGTCGAGGACGACCGCCAGGCGCCGGACGCGCTTGACCAGGGTCATGAGGCGATCCGTCTTTGGCTCGCCCAGGATGTTGAACGTGAGCAGGATGTCGTCGGTGACACCGGCGTCCACGAAGACCTCCACCTCGCCGAGCTTCTGGCACGTGATGCCGGTCGCGCCCGCCGCGATCTGCATCTTCCCGATCTCGGGAATCTTGTGCGTCTTGATGTGGGGCCGGTTGCCGATTCCGTGCCGCGCGAGGTGGGCCTGCACGCGGCGAATGTTCTCTCGCATGATGTCGAGGTCGACGGTGACGACGGGTGTGTCGAGGTCAGCCCGGGCAGTCATCGGATCCTTTCCTCGGGAGTCATCGAGCGCGGGAGTCATCGAACGCAGCGGGCCGGCGTCTTTAGAGCGAGGGCCACCGGCCGGCCCAGGGGCGCGCCTGCTCGAGCTGCGCGGCGAGCCGGAACAGCGTCGCCTCGTCGCCGAACCGCGCCGCGAACTGGACGCCGATCGGCACGTTGTCGCCGTTCCAGAAAAGCGGCACCGACATGGCGGGCTGGCCGGTCGCGTTGAAGATCGGGGTGAACGGGACGAAGAGCGCCGAGCGGAAGATCCCGTGCATCGGGTTGTCGGGCTCCCCGTCGAAGCTTCCGAGCGCCGGGGGCGGCTCGGCGAGCGTCGGTGAGAGCCAGACGTCGTACTGGACGAAGAACTGCGCGATCTGACGGGCGATGCGCTGTAGGTCCTGGATCGCCAGCAGGTAGTCCGAGGCACTCCGGCGGGTGCCCATCTCGTAGAGGCCCCAGGTGAGCGGCTCGAAGCGCTCAGCACTCGGCGTCTGTCCGGTGCGCCGCGCCCAGTCGTCGATCGACCACGCGGTGCCCGCCGACCACACGGAGATGAACGCCTGGCTGATCGCGTCGCCCTCCAGCGCGGGCCTCGCCTCGCTCACCTCGTGACCCAGGTCGTCGCAGAGCTTCGCGGCGTCCTGGACCGCGCGCACGCAGTCGGGGTGCACCGGCGCGCCGGTCGCGCTGCTGGTGGTGAACGCCACGCGCAGGAATCCGGGCGGCCGGCTCACCTCTTCCAGAAATGGGCGCGCGGGCGGCGGCGCGACGTACGGATCGCCGAGATCCGGGCCGGTGGTGGCGTCGAGCAGGGCGGCGCTGTCCCGGACCGAGCGGGTCACCGCGTGCTCGACGACCAGCCCGCTGAGCAGGTCGCCGTGGTGCGGGCCGAGCGGATTGCGGCCCCGCGTGGGCTTGAGGCCGAAGAGGCCGCAACACGACGCGGGAATACGGATCGAGCCTCCCCCGTCATTAGCGTGTGCCATGGCGACGAGACCGGCGGCGACGGCAGCAGCCGACCCTCCGCTCGAGCCGCCGGGCGTCAGGCCGAGACTCCACGGGTTGCGGGTCGCTCCGAAGAGCTTGGGCTCGGTCGTCGGAAGAATGCCGAACTCGGGGGTGTTGGTCTTGCCGATGACGATCAGTCCGGCCTGTTTCAGGCGCCGCGTCAGCTCGCTGTCCGACTCGGGGGTGTACCGGCCATCGACGAATGCAGAGCCCTCGGTGAATCTCACCCCGGCGTACTCGGCGAGGAGATCCTTCATCAGGAAGGGCACGCCGGCGAAGGGGCCGTCGGAGCCCACCACCGCGGCCTCCGCGCGCGCCCGGTCGTACATCGGGGTCACGACCGCGTTGAGCTTCGGATTCAGGCGCTCGATGCGCGCGATCGCCGCCTCGACCAGCTCGATGGGCCTCAGGGACTTCTCGCGCACCAGCTCGGCCTGGGCGGTCGCGTCGAGCCGCCAGAGGTCAGTCACGGCTCATCCTCGTGGCGACGATAGTGCGCTTGCCCGCGTCGTAAGACAAGGAACGGGGCGCACTCTGGGCAGCCTTGACATGAGGTCAACACCTGTTTAGTATCAAAGGTCCGTATGGAGGTGGCTCCGATGAACCCGGTAGAGCGTGTCTTGATTCAGGATCTGACGGGGCTTCTCGATCGCCTCGCGGCGTCTCTGCCCGAGGGCGGCTTCGACGGTATCCGCGCGGCCCATCCCGGGCTGAAGGGGAGGCTGGACGACGCCGACGCCAAGCTGGCGGCCGCGCGCGAGTCCGTGCTCGATGGCTACGGCCGGTGGCGCCGGGCGCTGGAAGATCTGGAGAATCTGTGGGCGCTGGGGGCCTGGCGCTCAGTCGCGGCCGAAGAGCCGGCCGAGCAGTCCGCCGCGCTCGCGGCCTGAGGTAACGCGCGCGGCGGTATAGGTCGTGCGGGCCGTCTCGAAGCGCTGCCAGTAGTCCGGCAGCTCCCGGGCCAGCACGACGTGCACCCCGAGCAGCCGGTGCATCTCGTCGCCGGGCGCCTGCTCGGCCGCGGCCACCTTGCGCCGCTGTCCTTCGTCGAGGCCGGGCGCAATCGCCGCCTGCAGCTCGGCGAGGAACGCGTGCACGCCCTGCGTGAACTCGGCCCGGTCACTCGCGCTGTCGGCGCGCGGCGTCGGCAAGCCGAGGGCGCGGCGTCGCTCGACGAGGGCGCCGAGGCAGACGAAATCGACCGCCTCTTCGAGGCGCTCGCGGAGCTGGGCGTCGATGCGATCACTCAGCGCGGCCGGCTGATTCGGGTCGCGGCGCAGCGAGGTGCCGAAAAATGAGTCTGGCGTCATGAATCTCGCGCTCGCAATGCTAAGATTCTAACGTGCTCGCTGCGCGCGTCGTCGGGATCACCCTGCTCGCCCTGCTCGCGCTTCCCGCGTCGGCCCTGGCTCCTCCGAGGGACGTTTCCGGAGCGCTCGATTTTTCCGGAATCGACGAGGCCGCGAACGAGGCGGTCGCCAGCGGCGAGATCCCCGGTGTGGTGGTCCTCGTCGGCCGCGGCGACGACATTCTGCTCCAGCGCGCCTATGGGTCGCGCCGCCTGGTCCCGAACCAGGTCCCGATGACCCTCGACACCATCTTCGACATCGCCTCCCTCACGAAGCCCGTGGGCACGACCATCGCCGTCATGTCGCTCGTCGAGCACGGCGCGATCTCGCTCGACGCTCCGCTCGGGCGGTATCTGAGAGAGTTCCGGGCCAAGCAGTTCGACGAGATCACGATCCGGAGGCTCCTCACCCATACCGCCGGGCTCGTGGCGTACCCGCCGAACTCTACGGTGGCCTCGGGCTTCCCGACGGCGGTGCGCGAGATCGCCAGGCTGCCGCTCGAGTATCCCCCGGGCTCCGGTTTCCAGTACAGCGATACCGGGTTCATCCTCCTCGGTGAGGTCGTCCGCCGGGTCGATGGCGCGCCGCTCGATCGCTACCTGAACCGCGTGCTGTTCCGCCCGCTCGGCCTCACGGACACGACCTTTCAGCCGCGGGCCAGCACGATGGCCCGCGTCGCGCCCACCGAGTTCGCGAACGGTCATCTGCTGCGCGGGGAGGCGCACGACCCGCGGGCGCGCCTGCTCGGCGGCGTCGCCGGTCATGCCGGGATCTTCTCGACCGCCGCCGACCTCGCGCGGATCTGCCGGATGCTCTTGAACGGTGGCACGCTCGAGGGGCAGCGCATTCTCGAGGCCGCCACCGTTCGCGCCATGTGGGAGCTGGCGCCCGACAGCCGCGGGACGCGCACGCTCGGCTGGGACGCCGCCTCGTCGTACTCGCGCCCGATCGCGCCGTTCTTTCCCGAGGGCTCGGTCGGCCATACCGGCTTCACCGGAACCTCGGTGTGGATCGACCCGCCGACGAAAAGCTACCAGATCATTCTGTCCAACCGCGTGCATCCCAACGGCGGCGGCGCCGCGAAAATCCGCGATCTCAGAGCGCGCCTCGCGGCCGCCGCCGGCGCCCAGCTCTTCCAGCCGCCGGTCATTGCCGATCCCGGCCCCACCAGTGGTCCGGCCGCGGACGGACCGGTCACCGACAGCCGCCTGCCCGAGACGATCGTGTTGCCCGACCGTGTCCTCACGGGGCTCGACGTGCTCGTCGACCAGCGATTCTCGATGCTCGCGGGACATTCGGTCGGTCTCATCACCAACCAGACCGGAATCGACTCGCGCGGTCGGCGCGCGATCGATCTCATCGCCAATGCGCCGGGGGTCAAGCTGCAGGCCATCTTCTCCCCCGAGCACGGCATCACGGGCCAGGTCGACACCGACGTTCCCAACGGGTTCGACGCCGCGACCGGCCGACCGATCTGGAGCCTCTACGGCGCCACCCGGCGCCCGTCGCCGGCGATGCTCAAGGACGTCACGCTGGTGGTCTTCGACGTCCAGGACGTCGGCGCCCGCTACTACACGTACCTCACCACGCTGATCTACGTGATGGAGGAAGCGGCCAGGCAGCGGATCCCCGTGCTCGTGCTCGACCGGCCCAATCCGATCACGGGGCGCGTGGTCGAGGGGCCGCTGATGGATCCCGATCTGTATTCGTTCACCAGCCCGCACACCATCCCCGTGCGGACCGGGCTCACGATCGGCGAGTTCGGCCGGCTGGCCGCCGCCGAGCGCAAGATTCCCGTCTCGCTCACGGTCGTCCCGCTGGTCGGCTGGCAGCGCGAGCGCTGGTACGACGAGACCGGCCTGCCCTGGGTCAATCCGTCGCCGAACATCCGCTCGGTCACCCAGGCGCTTCTCTACTCGGGCGTCGGGCTTCTCGAGGCGACGAACCTCTCGGTGGGCCGCGGCACGGACATGCCCTTCGAGGTGGTAGGGGCGCCGTGGATCGAGCCTCGAGGGCTGGCCGAGGTGCTCAACCGGCAAGGACTCCGCGGCGTGACCTTCGAGCCCATCTGGTTCACGCCGACGAGCGACGTGTACGCCAGCGTGCTCTGCGCGGGCGTTCGCCTGGTGGTGACCGACCGGGAGGCGATCCGCCCGGTGACGGCGGCGTTTGCGCTGGCGAGAGCCCTACGCGAGCGTCATCGCGACCAGTTCAGACCCGAGAACATCCAGAACCTCCTGGTGAACCGGTCCACGATGTGGGCTTTTCTCAGGGGAGAAGTTCTGGACCGCGTCGTCGCCTGGGCGGAAATGGACCGCGCCAGCTTCTTGAAGCGCCGCGCGTCGTATCTCATGTATCGCTAGGCTTCACTTCGCCTCGCGCGGCGACGGGCGGTGGCGGGTGGGGCGCGGCCGGGTCGGTGCGGGGTCGACGGACCACGCGGCGCGCGTTCGCTGCTCCTTCTCGGCTGGGCTCCATCCGGGCGCGAGACTCCCGTCGCCGCTTTTCGGGAACGGGTCCTTTCGACCCCTCACCGCCCGGCCACGCCCCACCCGCCACCGCCCGCTCCTCGCGTGCTGTGAGTCTTTTGCTTCGGAGGCAGGCGCGGTGGCTTCTCCGCGCGCGCGAGCGTAGCCCCGTCTGGGGCGACGACTCGCGGCGGGCGCGGCGGACGTTGCTTAGCGTTCGACGACTCGGAGGGGGCGGAGCTCGGCGCGGAGGCGGTCGCGGCTGGAGGCCGGGACCGTCACGGAGTTGGCGTCGCCGTCGCTCACGAAGCGCTCGTTGGGGTTCTTGTCGAAGTAGTTGAGCCAGTACGCGAGGTCGCGCTCGACCGCCTGGATGCGCGGCAGGCGCACCGGATCGAACGTGCGCGAGAACGGCGACGGCGCGGGGCCGCCGGCGACCATCAGCACGGCGTCATGGTTGTAGGTCGTGCCCTTCGCCGAGCCGTGCAGCACCCAGCTCACGTCCGCCGGGTAGACCCCGTGCGGCAGCGCGATGCTGCGCGTCTTGTAATCGGGGACATGGCGCTGGATCCACACCTGGGCCTCGGCCACCTGAGCGCGCACCGTGGCCTCCGGGTACTTGGCGAGGTTCGCGTGCCAGAGCGTGTGATTGCCGATCTCGAAGCCGTGGCTCACCAGGTACTGGAGCTTTCGCCCCTCGTACTCGGGCTGATTGAAGAGCCGGTTCGGCTTGGAGGCGCCCGGCAGGACGTAGAACGTCCCGCCCCGGCCGAAGTCGGGCTTCTCGGCGATGAACGCCTCGAGGACACCGATGGCGGACTTCGGATCGATCTGGACGCTGCCGTTCGCCTCGACGTAGCGGAACTGACCCGGCGAGGAGTCGTCGAACGTGAGGACGATCGGCGTCGTCCCGGCCGGGACCTGGATGCGCCGATCGAGCAGGTCACCCAGGTTGATCAGCCGGTACCCCTTCGCGTAGAGCGTCTCAAGGTCGCGCCGGAAGTTCTCGGGAGTTCGCGTCCAGCGCTCCTCGGGGTAGTCGATCTTGTGGTACTCGAGGATCATCACGCGGCCGAGCTCGTTGGGGCTGAGGTCCGCCGCGCCTGTATACGAAATGAGTAACAGTGCTGCCGTCAGAATCAATGACAGTACTAACAAAAGTTTCACTTGGTCCCGGAGGCCTCTTTCTGCCTTAGCGCGCTGGCGGTGTAGTCGTTCCGGGGGTTCCACAGCATCCAGCCGACCGCCCCGGCGTCGTCGGCTCCCTTGATCTGCGCGCGGACCTCGGTCACACCGAAGATCCGCCGGTCGAACGCGTAGTCCTTGAAGTCCTGCAGCCACGGCCGCACGCGCACGCGGTGCTGGGAGGCGCGGTGCTGAATCAGCCGCACGCTCTCGCGGACCACCTCGTAGGGGTTCTGGACCGGGTTGCGGAACCCCGGGATCCCCACGTGATAGCCGGAGGGATAGACCATCGGGCAGAGATAGTCGAGGTGCGGCGCGAGCTCCTCGATGCGCTGGCCGATGTCGGTGTCGTTCTCGTTGAACGCCGTATAGCCGAAGACGTCGGCGGCGACGAACACCCCCAGCGGACCCAGCTCGCGGCGGGCCTTGCCGAGGAAGCCGGCGATGGCGGGCAGCCGTGTGGTCTTGTTGTTCGGCGACGAGTACTTCGCGGCGCCCAGCTTGCCGTCGGTGGGGAAGCGGACGTAGTCGAACTGGATCTCGTCGAATCCCTTGCTGGCCGCCTCGCGCGCGATCGCGACGTTGTAGCGCCAGACCTCCTCGCGGAACGGGTCGACCCACGCGAGCTTCTCGTTGTCGATCCAGGGCCGGCCGGTGCGCGTGTCGATGATCGCGAGATCGGGCCGGCCGTTCGCCAGGACGTTGTCCTTGAAGGTCACGATGCGCCCGATCGTGTAGATGCCCCGCGACTTCAGATCGGCCATCAGGGAGTCGAAGTCCTTGAGGGTGGCGGGGCCCTGGGCGCCGACCGCCAGCGCCTCCGGCACCTCGGTACGGTAGACGATCCAGCCGCGGTCGCCCTTCACGTCGATCACGACCGCGTTCAGCTCGGTCCGCGCGGCCAGGTCGAGGACGCGGCCCCGGATGCCCTTGTCGCCGATGCCGAAGTACGTGAGGTATGCCGCCTTCACGAGCTGCGGCTGCATGACGAGCTCGATCGCATCGCGGGTCGGCGGCAGCTTCATCCGCGCGAACCCCGGCCGCTTGACCACCATGGTCGCGTCGTGCGGATGGCCCTCGATCGTGAACCGTCCCTCGGCGTTCGTCAGGTGCTCGACGCCGCCGATGACGACGGACGCGCCCTCGAGCGGGCTGCGGTTCGCGTCAAGGATCTGACCAGTGATCGTTTTCGGCCAGGTGACGCGCGGCGCCTCGGGGGCGCGCTCGACCGGCCGCCCGACGTAGTCCGAGACTGGACCAGGAGTTGGCACTGGTAGAGGTCGAGCCACGGTCGTGGCGCGGGCGAGTCCCGACGGCGACAGGAGTGCGTAGCCGCTCAGAATCGCAACGATGAGAAGACCGACGGTATAGCCACCGTCGAGCAAATTACGTCGGCGCTTCGAAGAAGTGTTCTCGTCACTCATGGGTACTTTCGACCATACCCGGCGCTGGAACGCGCACCAAGCAATAATTTTGCGGATACAATTCCTTGGATGTCATCGACGACTACACACTTTGGATGCGGTAGCGCGCGCCGAGGTTCAGTCGACGTCAACGGGCTGCGACTGAGCTTTCTCGAGTGGGAAGCGCCGGGTCGTCCGGTCGTCTGCTTCCTGCACGGCGGCTCGGCCCACGCCCACTGGTTCGATCACGTCACGCCCGCGCTCGTCGGCCGGTTCCACATGATCGCGCTCGATCAGCGCGGCCACGGCGAGAGCGAGTGGGCGCGGCCGCCGGCCTACGCGACCGAG
>WNFK01194850.1_pt1 | contig 21649 bp, 22 predicted proteins | sample 5400281 | NCBI WGS metagenome assembly WNFK01 (sample SAMN13153350, study PRJNA577476) | soil metagenome | isolation source: 20 cm soil on Douglas fir-dominated hillslope | place: USA:California | collected 2013-09-17
GCCGTCGAGGATCGCCTCGCCGTCACCCGCCCCGCGATAGATGATCGGCCGCCCTGCGGTACCGTGATGGTCGATGGTCCAGGTACCCTCGGCGTAGACGCCCGCGTGCAGGAGGAATAGATCGCCAGGCGCCGCCGCGGCCTGCGCGGCCCGGAGGCCCCGGAAGGGATCATCCCGCGCGCCCGTCCCCGGACCGCCCGCCCCCGCCCCGCCTGGGACCACGTGACGCGGCCGCATGCCGACCGGCTCACGCGGCTCGGCTGCTGTCCGCAACGTGAGCGTTCGCTGCGTGCCGCCGCCGTCCGGATCGGTCAGGAAGAGCGCCACCTCGTATTCGGTGTCGGGCACGAGATCCAAGACGCTCCCGGCGAAAAGCCAACCGTCCGCGACCCGATTCTCATCCGACACCGACTCGGGATCCGTCCGGAAGAGCGGCAAGGCAGGCTGCCACGCCGACGCGCCCTGCCGGCGATAGCGCACTTCAATCATCGCATCGGCGTTGGCGTCGCCCTGCACCGGCCAGCGGACGCCGAGCGAGTGGAATGTAGCGGGCTCGGCCACCGGCTCTCCTGGCCGAGACACGTTGCCCGTCGGCGACGCGGCGCCCGGGCGGCCCGCCGCGTCCCCGGCCCGAGGCGCGGCGGTGCCGGGAGCCCGCGCGACGGCCTCATGAGATGGTCCAGGCGTCTCCGGACGTGCCAGAAACTACCTGAGCGCCGCCTCCGGCGTGCCGTCTTTCCACGGCAGCGCCACGTCGTACGGGCGCCGCAGACAGTCGTCCGGCAGGCACTCGATCGGCGTGAAGTCGCGGTGGGCGATGTACTCCGGCCGCTTGAATCTCCGGATGTGGTTGGAGACCGCGCAGAGGCTCAGGTAGACGCTCACCCGGTTCCACGGCGAGAGGTTCGACGTCGAGGCGTGGACGAGGCACGAGTGGAACATGATCATCGAGCCTTCCGGCCCCTTGGGCGCCACCAGACCGCCGCGCTTGATCATCTTGGTGATCGTCGCCTTGTCGATGGTCCACAAGGGATAGCTCGTCGTCGTGGTGTCGTGCCCGGCCTCGAGCACCCCCAGCTTGTGGCTGCCCGGGATGAACATCAGCGGCCCGTTGAACTCGTTGACCGCGTCGAGAAAGATGGCGACGTTCATCGCGCGCGCGTCGGGCATCTGGTCGTCGTTGAACCAGGTCCCGAAGTCCTGGTGCCATTGCCACACGTCGCCGTCGAAGGCCATCTTGCCGTTGATCTTGAACTGGTGCATGTAGACCGGCTCACCGAAGACCTGGACGACCGGCTCGACCATCCGCGGGTGGCGCGCGAGCCTCGCGAACGGCGCGCTGTACATGTGCGCGGCGAAGTTCGTGCGCACGGCTTCGCTGCCCTTCTCGCGGATGTTCTCGGGCCGGTGCTGCGCGTAGAGCCGGGGCACCTCGTCGGTCAGGGTTCTGATCTCCTCGGGCGAGAAGACGCTCGGGAAGAACAGGTAGCCGTCGCGGTCGAACTGCTCGAGCTGCATCGAGGTGAGCGTCATCGCGTCATCCTTTCACGGGCCCGTGGAACGGCGCCCCTAGGATAGCAAGATCCCCGCGTTTCACTCGATCACCTGGTCGGCGCGCAAGAGCACGGGCCCGGGGATCGTCAGGCCGAGCGTCCTGGCGGTCTTGAGGTTGACGACCAGCTCGAACCGGCTCGACTGCTCGACCGGCAGGTCCGCCGGCCTGGCCCCGGCATGAGGCCGCCGGCGTCGACGAATTCCCGCATGCCGTACATGACCGGCATCCGAGCCTTCGCGGCCAGCTCGACGAGACGCTCTCGATACGTGATCAAGACGAAATCGCGCATGACGACCAGGCCGTCGAGTCGCTCCCGCCTGGCGGAGTCGAACATCGCGTCGACGTCGCCGGGCCCCTGGATCCCGAGGCGCACGACCTGGATATTCAGCTGGCGCCCGACCGCTTCGACGTCCTTCAGCATAGACACGTAGACGGGATTCGCCGGGTTGGACACGATCGCGACGCGCGACGCGCGCGGAACGACCTCCTTCAGGAGCTGGAGCAGCTTGCCCACGGTCTCCTCGGATAGAAACGTGGAGCCCGTGACGTTGGCGCCGGGCCGCGCGAGGCTCGCGACCAGCTCGACCCCGACCGCGTCGCCGACCCCGACGAAGACGACGGGAATGCTCGTCGTGGCGCGCTTGGCCGCCAGGGCACCCGGCGTGCTCCACGCCGAGAGGATGAGGTCGACCTTGCTCTGCGCGAGCTCGGCCGCGAGCGCCGGCAGGCGATCGTACGTGCCGCCGGCCCAGCGGTATTCGAACGAGACGTTGGCGCCCTCGACGTGACCGAGCTCACGCAAGGTGTCGCGGAACACGTGAAACGACGGCGCGGGACCATCGGCTTGCGTGAACGGCGAGAGCACACCGATCCGCGATACTTTGCGCGTCTGCGCCCCGACCGCACGGGGTCTGGCCAGCCCGCCCAGGATCGCGAAGCCGATGAATTCGCGCCGGCCCCTCACGCGAGGATCCAGCCGGCCGTCACGCCTTCGGGGCTTTGCGCGCGATCGCGGCGATGGCGTCGGCGAAATTCACCTGGCTGTCGTCCTGGGGCTCGTAGCCGATCTTCGTCTTGGCGCTGGCCAGGCTCCAGAACCGATGCGTGTTGCCGCTGATCCCGTACACGATCAGGAACGGCACGCCGTGCTCGTCTCTGATGTCCGGCGTCTCGACCATGCGAATCGCCTGCTGCACCTGATCCCGCCGCGAGAGGTACGCGCCGAGCGCCCGGTGCATCACCTTGATGTCCCCGGGCTTCACGTGCTCGATATCGTCGTCGCGCGGGCCGCCGATGCGCCACTGCACGACCTCGAGCTTCTTGCCGTCGACCTTGCCGGTGGCGAACACGAAGCCGAGCAGCTCATAGGCCGCCTTGGCCCATCCGTACCAGTTGTCGGAGCGCGGCGGCATCTCGGGCGTGACCATGTCGACCCGCCCGTCCCACACCAGGCGCTCGTAGTAGTCCGATAGGCGAGCGCGACGTTCTGGTGCTCGGCCCAGAATTTCGCGTCGTTGTTCTCCTGCCACGTCGTCGCGTCCATCCCGGGCGCGCGCACGTAGCCCAGGTGAATCACCGCATCGGCGCCGCGGAAGTGCTGGCGATACTGGTTACGGTCCGGATTGGTCAGATCGGTGACCACGAGGCCGGGCACCTTCTCGCCGCTCCTGGTCGCGGCGATGACGTCGATCGGCACCAGGTCCCAGCGCTCGGAAAGCTCCTTGAACATGCGCTGGCCGACGTAGCCGGCCGCGCCCGTGATCACGACTCGCCTCTTCGCCATGGCTCATCTCCCTTGAGGGAACGGGCTATCGACACCCGGCCCGCGTTCAGCCCTGAACTTATCACGTCGCGTCCCCACCCTTTCAGCGGCGCGGCGCGTATAACCATTGAAGAGTGGGATCATAGCCTGGAGGCGCCTGTGAGCAAGACCGACACGTCGACGACCATGACCGAGCGCATCGCGGCGCTCGACTGGCGCGCGATCGCCGCCGCGCTCGACCTGCACGGCTGCGCGGTCGTGAACGGCCTCGTCGCGCCCGAGACCTGCGATGCGCTGGCCAAGGGCTACGACGATGAGGACGCGTTCCGCTCCCGCATCGTGATGGCCCAGCACGGATTCGGGCGGGGCGAGTACAAGTACTTCGCCTATCCGCTTCCGCCGGTCGTCAGCGAGCTTCGCGCCGCCCTGTACCCGGCGCTGGCCGACATCGCGAACCCCTGGAACGAGGCGATGGGGATCGGCGTGCGTTACCCCGGTACGCTCGCGGAGTTTCTCGATCGCTGTCACCGCGCCGGGCAGACCAAGCCGACGCCCCTCGTCCTGCGCTACGGCGAGGGCGACTACAACTGCTTGCACCAGGACGTGTACGGCGACCACTTGTTTCCGATCCAGGCCACCGTGCTCCTGGCAGTGCCGGGGCGAGATTTCACGGGCGGCGAGTTCGTGCTGACCGAGCAGCGGCCGCGCATGCAGTCCCGCGCCGAGGTCGTCCCGCTCGAGCAGGGTGACTGCGTCATCTACCGGGTCACCATGCGTCACGGCGTGAGCCGGCTTCGCTCGGGCCACCGCCACACGCTCGGCGTCATCTTTCACGACGCGCGATGAGCCGGCGCCGCGGCGCGGCCACCCCAGACCTGTTCGGCGCCGAGTCGCAGGCCGGCGCCGGAGCGGACGCACTCGCCGAGGGCGCCACGATCCTCAGGCGATTCGTCGAGCCGCAGGCACCCGCGCTGATCGAAACCGTCGCGGGTCTCGTCGCCGCGGCGCCGTTTCGTCACATGGTCACGCCGGGCGGCTACACGATGTCGATCGAAATGACCAACTGTGGCCGCCTGGGCTGGGTGACCGACCGTAGCGGCTATCGCTACGTGACGACCGATCCGTCGACACAACGCCCCTGGCCCCCGTTGCCCACGATCTTTCGCGACGTCGCCACGAGCGCGGCGGCGGCAGCCGGCTTCCCGGGCTTCGAGCCCGACGCGTGCCTGGTCAACCGCTACGAGCCGGGCACGCGGCTGTCGCTACACCAGGATCGGAACGAGCGCGATTTCAGAGCGCCGATCGTCTCGGTCTCACTCGGGCTTCCCGCGGTGTTTCTGTTCGGCGGCCCACGCCGTCAGGATCGCGCGCGCCGGGTCCGACTGGAGAGCGGTGACGTCGTCGTGTGGGGCGGCCCGGCCCGCCTCGCCTTCCACGGGGTCGCGCCGCTGACCGACGGGGAGCACCCGCTCACCGGCCGTCATCGGATCAACCTCACGTTCCGGAAGGCCGGCTAGCGAGATCCAAGGACTCGGCGCTATGCTGACGGCCCGGCGGCGCAGAGCGCTGCCTGCGGAGTCAGGAGGATCCCGTGAAGATCGCGCGTGTCGAGCCATTTCACGTCGACTGGGGCGCCGGCCGAAACCGCAGCGCCTGGGTGCGCATCTGGACCGACACCAGTGTGTTCGGCCTGGGCGAGGCGAGCCCGATGGTGCACGGCAACGCGTCGCTCGAGATCATCGCGAGTGCGTTCACGCCGATGCTGCTCGGCGCCGATCCCCTGGAGCCGCGCGTGATCCAGGACCGCCTCTTCCATGAGCACATCAAGGTCGGCCCGGAGGGCGCCTACGCGGGCGCGCTCGCCGCGATCGACATCGCGCTCGGGGATCTGCGAGGCAAGGTCCTCGGTCAGCCCGTGTGGAAGCTGCTCGGCGGAGCGTGGCGGCGCGAGCTGCCCTTCTATGCCTCGATCGGCGGCAACGGCCAGCGCACTGTCGACGAGGTGTGCCGCGTGGTCGAGACGTGGCTCGAGCTCGGACCCGCGCAGGTGAAGATCCGGTTCGACGCCGACAAGACGGCGCGCGACGTCGATCTCGCCGGCGATATCGCGAAGGCGCGGGCCGTGCGGACCCTGGTCGGCGACGGATTCCCGCTCGCGTTCGACGCGAACAACGGCTATTCCGTGCAGGGCGCGATCCGGGTCGGCCGCGCGCTGGAAGAGCTCGGCTACGTGTGGTTCGAGGAGCCGGTGCAGCACTATCACGTCGAGAGCTTCGCCAAGGTCGCCGCGGCCCTCGACATCGCCGTCTCGGCCGGCGAGCAGGAGTACACCTTGCAAGGCATCAAGCGGCTGATCGACGCGGGCGTGGATATCGTCCAGCCCGACATCGTGAAGACGGGCGGCTTCACGGGCCTCGGCGACATGGCCGCGCTGGCCCGCGCCTACGGCGTCGACTTCGTGCCGCATCAGACACAGCCGTCGATCGGCCACACCGCCAACCTGCACTTCGTGGCGTCGCTGACGCACTCGCACCATCCGGCCGAGTACAACGGACCCTATCAGGTGCAGGACGTCGTGTTCCGCACGCCCGTGCGGCCGGTCAAGGGTAAGTTCGCGCTCTCCGACGCGCCGGGGCTCGGACTCGAGCTCGACGAGACCGAGCTGAAGAAGCGAACGATCCCATGGACATCGTCGTCACAAGCCGCTAAGTAGCCCACGGCGTCGACGTCAGACGGAGAAAGCGGCTCGCGTTCTCCCACATGAGCTTGCGCGTCGCTTCCTCGCCGAGCACCTGCCGCCACCCGATGACCGAATCCGCGTGGTCGGGAAAGATCGTCTCCGGGTGCGGATAATCCGAGGCGAACATCAGCACGTGATCGCCGAGCAGGTCGATCGCGGCCTTCGTCAGCGCCACCCCTTCCGATAGGTCGATGCTCAGGAAGACGCGCCCCATCTGCGCGTATTCGAGCGGCGTGTGCTTGAGCGCGGGAGAGACGGAGCCGCGCACGTAGTCGATCTGCCGCGACAGCCGCACGAGCCAGTGCGGGAGCCAGCCGTGGCCGCTCTCGAGGGCGCCGATCCGCAAGCGCGGATAGCGATCGAGCATGCCGCCCATCAGCATGAACGACAGAAACCGCTGGCCACCCCAGGTCTGGCCGGCGCAGCGCCCCATCGCGGGGTTGTCCCAGACGTCGCGATAGCCCGGGAAGTACGGCGTCTCGATCGTAAACGCGTGATACATGATCGGCAGATCGGCTTCGTCGGCAGCGGCCCAGATGGGCTCCAGGTCCGGATCGTCGATCGGCATGCCCTCGGGGAGCAGCGGCCAGACCGCGGCCACCCAATCCTCGCGTGCGTGCTCCTTGATCGTCTGCGCGCTCCAGCTCGGATCGCTGGCGAGCGCCAGGACCATGCTCTTGAGACGGCGCGAGTCCGCTGAGCAGTAGTCGGCCATGTAGCGGTGGTAGGCGCGATAGAGGCCCTGCGCGAGGTGCGGCGCCAGCGCCGGAGCGCCATAGGCCCACGGCCCGGGAATGATGAAGTCGATGTCGCGGCCCTCAAGATCCATGTCGCGCAGGCGGCCGCGCCCGTTGTCTTCGGCCACGCGCGCGGTGATCGGCTGGCGCGTGACCATCTGCGTGCGCCCCGAGAGAAATCCGCGATCGCCGTCCGTGCCGGAGGCCGGCTTGGCTTTTTCCCCGGCCACGCGCTGCAAGCGGACCGGCTTGACCGACAGGATTGTGGCGCTGCCGACATCCTCGGCGTCGCCCCGGCCGGGAACCGTCTTGACAGTCCGGCGATACGGCTGAAGATCGTCGATTCGCTGCTGGAGGTCCTTGTCCGCGTAGCGCAACAGCACGTCGAGGGACGGATTCACGTGCGTGTCCGAGTCGATCACTCGAACGCCGGGCCGTTCTGCTACGATTCCGCGGTGCTGCTCGCCCGCCCCGCCTTCACCCTGCTCTGGTGCTCGCGCATTCTCTCGAACCTCGCGTTCAACATGCTGGGCGTCGCCGTCGGCTGGCAGCTCTACGCGCTGACCGGCAGCGCGCTGGACCTCGGGCTGGTCGGCCTCGCCCAGTTCGCGCCGATCGTGGTGCTGACGTTGATCGTCGGACAGGTCGCCGACCGCTACGATCGCCGCCTGATCGCCTCGATCTGTCAGCTCGTCGAAGCCGGGGCGGCCGTCGTGCTCGTGGCCGGCAGCGTCCACGGGTGGCTCTCCAGCACGAGCATCTTCGCGACGGTGGCGCTCGTCGGCGCCGCGCGGGCGTTCGAGAACCCCACCACGACAGCGCTCGTGTCCGACGTCGTCGGCAAGCCGCTCGTCGCGCGCGCGATGGCCTGGCTCGTGTCGGCAACGCAGACGGCACGGATCGTCGGGCCGGCGCTCGGCGGCTTTCTCTATGTGATCGGCCCCGGCACGACCTATCTGACGGCCGCCGCACTCTTCATCGCCTCGGGCCTCTGCACCGCGCTGATCCGGACCGGGCAGACGGCACGGACCTCGGAGCCGGTCGTGCTCGAGAGCGTGCTCTCGGGGATCGTGTTCATCCGCGGCCAGCGCGTGTTGCTCGGCACGATGTCGCTCGACATGTTCGCCGTGCTGCTCGGGGGCGGCGCCACGGCCCTGCTGCCGATCTATGCCCGGGACATCCTCGGCGCCGGCCCTGGCGGACTCGGCCTGCTCCGCTCGGCGCCGGCGGTGGGCGCGCTCCTGACGTCGCTCTTTCTCGCCTACCGTCCGCTTCAGTGGCGCATCGGGCGAACCTTGTTTCGCGCGGTCTTCGTCTTCGGTGTGGCAACGGTGGCGTTCGGCATCTCGTCCAACTTCGCGCTCTCCTTCCTGGCGCTCGGCGTCCTGGGCGCCGCCGATGTCGTGAGCGTCGTCATTCGCTCGTCGCTCGTCCAGATCCGGACGCCCATCACGATGCTCGGCCGGGTGAGCGCGGTGCATTCGCTCTTCACCGGCACGTCCAATCAGCTGGGCGCGTTCGAGTCCGGCCTCGTCGCGGCCCTCGTCGGGACGGTGCCCGCAGTGCTCCTGGGCGGTCTCGGCACGATCGCCGTTGCTATCCTCTGGATCGTCTTGTTCCCCGAGCTCCGCCGAATCCGCGGGTTCGATGATTAGTCGCGAGCGGCGCGCGGACCACCAGCGTCGACTTCGGCGTGGGGCGTGCGCGATAATCCCGGGATGATAGCGGCGCTCTCGGAACGCGCGCGGCTCGGCTGGATCGTTCCTGTGCTGCTGCCGGCCATCAACCTCGCGCTCGCGCTGGTCCTGTCCGCGGTGGTGGTGCTCCTGATCGGCGAGAGTCCGACGCGAGCGCTACGCCTGCTGGTGAGCGGCGCGTTCGGGAACGCCGAGGCGATCGGCTACACCCTCTACTACGCGACCAACTTCATCTTCACCGGCCTCGCCGTCGCCGTCGCGTTCCACGGCGGCCTCTTCAACATCGGAGCCGAGGGCCAGGCCTACATCGGCGGCCTCGGCGTGGCGCTGCTGTGCCTCGGCGCCGGCGGCTGGCCGACCATACTGGTCATTCTCGCCGCCGTGGTCGTGGCCGCGGCCGGCGGCGCCGCGTGGGCGTTCGTGCCCGCGTGGCTGCAGGCCAAGCGCGGCAGCCACATCGTGATCACCACGATCATGTTCAATTTCATCGCCTCGGCGGTGATGACGCATCTCCTCGTCAACGTCCTGATCAAGCCCGGCCAGCAATCGCCCGAGACGCGCGAGTTCGCGCCGAGCGCGTGGATGCCGCAGCTCCACGATCTGGCTCGATCGATCGGCTGGGAGATCGGCCGCTCGCCGGTCAATCTCTCGCTGCTGCTGGCGCTGGCGGTCGGCGGCCTCGTCTGGCTCTACCTCTGGCACACGCGCTGGGGTTACGAGCTGCGCGTGCTGGGCCACAACGAGACGGCCGCGATCTACGGCGGCATCCAGCCCGCGCGCACCGTGATCGTGGCCATGTCGGTCTCGGGCGCGCTGGCCGGCCTCATGAGCCTGAACGAGGTCATGGGCGTACAGCATCGGCTGCTCCTGAATTTCCCCGGCGGTGCCGGCTACGTCGGGATCGCGGTGGCCCTGATGGGCCGCAACCATCCCGTCGGCATCGTGATCGCCGCGGTCCTGTTCGGCGCGCTCTATCAGGGCGGCTCGGAGCTCTCGTTCGACATGCCGAAGCTCACGCGCGACATGGTGGTGGTCATCCAGGGGCTGATCATCCTCGTCTGCGGCGCTCTCGAGCACGCGCTGCGCGCCCCGCTCGACACGCTCCTGCGCCGGCCGGCGCGCGCGGCCGCCCGGAGCTGATGCCCGTGGCCGCCGACACCGTGAACGCGTCGTGAGTGACGTCCTTCTGCTCGCGGCGCTGCTCGCGGCGGCGACGGCGCGCGGGGCCGTGCCGCTGGTGCTGGCGGCGCTCGGGGGGCTCTTCGCCGAGCGCTCGGGCATCGTCGACATCGGGCTCGAGGGCAAGATGCTGGCCTCGGCATTCGCCGCGGCCGCGACGGCGGCGGTCACCGGCTCGGCGTGGGCGGGGCTGGCCGCCGGAATCGCCGCAGCGGTGCTCGTGGGGCTCGTGCACGGATTCGCCTGCATCACGCACCACGGCAACCAGGTCGTCTCCGGCATGGCGCTCAACATCACGATCTCCGGACTGACCGTCGTGCTCGGCTACGCGTGGTTCCATGAAGGCGGGCAGACTCCCCTGCTCGGTCCCGGCGCGCGCTTCGCGCCGATCGAGCTTCCGGGGGTCGGGGCGCTCGGGGCGATTCCGGGCCTCGGCCTGATCTATCGCGAAGTCCTGAGCGGCCACAACCTCCTCGTGTACATTGCCGCCGTGGCCGTCCCCGCCGTCGCCTGGATCGTCTACCGGACCCGCTTCGGCCTCCGCCTGCGCGCCGTCGGCGAGAGTCCGGGCGCGGTCGACACCGCCGGCATCTCGGTGTCCGGCGTACGCTATCGGGCGCTGGCGGCGAGCGGCGTGCTCTGCGGCCTCTCGGGCGCGTATCTCTCGATCGCGCACAACGCGTCGTTCATCCGCGACATGTCGGCCGGCAAGGGCTACCTCGCGCTGGCCGCGCTGATCTTCGGTCAGTGGCGCCCCGTGCCGACGCTCGGCGCCTGTCTGCTCTTCGCCTTCGCCGACGTCGTGCAGGCGCGTTTGCAAGGGACGCCGTTGCCGTTCGTGGGCGTCGTGCCGGTGCAGCTCATCCAGGCCATCCCCTACGTCCTGACGGTCCTGCTGCTGGCCGGCTTCGTTGGACGCGCCGTGGCGCCTCGCGCGATCGGGATGCCCTACGTGAAGGAACGATGAGCCCCGAGCCCCTCGAACCCATGCTCGAGCTCGCGCGCCAGGCGCTCGCCAACGCCCACGCACCGTACTCGCGCTTTCGCATCGGCGCCTGCATTCGCACCAGCAGCGGGCAGCTCTACGCGGGCTGCAACGTCGAGAACGCGTCGTATCCGGTCACGCAGTGTGCCGAGGCCACCGCCATCGGCGCCATGGTCGCCGCGGGCGAGCGCCAGATCGTCGAGGTCGTCATCGTGACCGAGGGCATGGAGCCGTGTCCGCCGTGCGGACGCTGCCGGCAGCAGCTCGCCGAGTTCGCGAGCGCGACGACACCCGTTCACCTGTGTGGGCCCGACGGTGTCCGGCTCACCGCGACCCTGGGCGAGCTCTTGCCGATGGCCTTCGGACCCAATACCTTGAACCGTCCGACGTGAGGCCGTGCGAATGATTCCTGGAGAGCCGTGATGGAATTCGACATCTTCCTGGCGCCCGCCGCCGACTCGTGGAAGGTCGTCAAGCGCGCCGAGGCGCTCGGCTTTCGCCGCGCCTGGTTCTACGACACGCAGCTCCTCAACTCGGAGCTCTTCGCCTCGATGGCGGCCGCGGCCATGCAGACGACGAAGATCCGTCTCGGCACCGGCGTGCTGATCCCATCCAATCGCATTGCGCCTGTCGCCGCCAGCGGGCTGGCCACGCTCAACGCGCTCGCGCCCGGCCGCATCGATTTCGGCATCTCGACCGGCTTCACCGCCCGCCGGACCCTCGGGCTCCGGCCGGTCAAGCTCGCCGACATGGAAGAATACGTGCGCGTCGTGTCCGGCCTGCTCGCCGGCCAGACGCTCGAGTGGAGCTTCGAGGGCACGCGCCGCAAGATCCGCTTTCTGAATCCCGAGGTCGGGGCCATCAACATCGACGATCCGATTCCCGTGCACGTCTCGGCGATGGGGCCGCGGGCGCGACGGCTCACCGCCAAGCTCGGGGCTGGATTCATCCACGCGACCTCCAACGTGAACCATGCGGCCTCGGCCATCGGCGATATGCAGACCGCCTGGCGCGACGCCGGCCGCGACCCGGCGCGGCTCGTCGCGACCGCCGCGATCGCCGGGTGTGTGCTCGCCGACGGCGAGGCGAGCGACAGCCCGCGGGCCAAGGCGCACGCCGGGCCGACCGCGACGATCGCGCTCCACAACCTGGTCGAGCGCGATCAGTTCGGCGATCTCGGACGGCCGCTGCCGCCGAGCCTCGCGCCCCTGCTCGAGCAGTACCGCAAGATCTACCTCGGCTACGAGCCCCAGGACGCGCGGTATCTGAGCAATCATCGCGGGCACCTGATGTTCCTGCGCCCTGAGGAGCAGGCGATCTGCACGGCCGAGCTGATTCGCGCGACCACCTTCACCGCGCGAAAAGCCGAGCTGCGCGAGCGGATCCGCGAGCTCGGCCGGGCCGGGTTCGACCACGTCGGCCTCACCGTCCGGCACGGCTACCCGGAGATGCTGGAGGAATGGTCCGACGTGTTCGAGGGTCTGTGACGGCTCGTGGGATTGCGGCGGAGCTGATCCGCCGCAAGCGGGACGGCGCGCCCCTCAGCGACGAGGCGATCTCCACCCTGGTCGCCGGCATCGTCGACAGCTCGGTCAGTGACGCCCAGGTCGCCGCCTTCGCGATGGCCGTCTACTTCCGCGGCATGACGCGCGCCGAGTGCGCGTCGCTGACGCGGGCGATGACGCGCTCGGGCTCGGTCCTCGCGTGGTCGGACACGAATGGTCCGATTCTCGACAAGCACTCCACCGGCGGCGTGGGCGACAAGGTGAGCCTGATCCTGGCGCCGGTCGTGGCGGCGTGCGGCGGGATGGTCCCGATGGTCTCGGGTCGCGGCCTCGGTCACACGGGCGGCACGCTCGACAAGCTGAGCAGCGTCCCCGGCTACGACGTCGCGCCCGACCTCACCCGCCTCCGCGTCGCCGTGCGTGAAGCCGGCTGCGCCATCGTCGGCCAGACGGCCGATCTCGCTCCGGCCGACCGGCGGCTCTACGCGATTCGCGACGTGACCGCCACCGTCGACTCCATTCCGCTGATCACCGCGTCGATCCTCTCGAAGAAGCTGGCGGCCGGGCTCGATGCGCTGGTCATCGACGTCAAGGTCGGCTCCGGCGCATTCGCGACCTCGATCGAGGCGGCGATCGACCTCACCGAGAGCCTGCTCGCGGTGGCCGAGGGCGCGGGCCTGCGCACCTCGGCGCTGCTGACCGACATGAGCCAGGTGCTCGGTTATAACGTGGGCAACGCCCTCGAGGTGCACGAGGCCATTGGCGTGCTCACGGGACAACGACGCGACGATCGGCTCTATACCGTGACGACCACCCTGGCGAGCGAGCTCCTGGTACTGGGCGGGTTGGCTCGCGATCTCGCCACTGCCTCGGCGGCGGTGGACAAAGCCCTGAGCTCGGGCGCGGCGGCCGAGCGCTTCGCGCGCATGATCGCGGCGCTCGGCGGCCCGCGCGATCTCATCGAGCGCCCTGAGCGCCATCTCTCGCGGGCGCCGGTCGAAGTGGCCGTGACGCCGGACGCCGCCGGGTTCGTGGAGCGAGTGGACGCTCGATCGCTGGGGTTGATCGTGGTCGAGCTCGGCGGCGGCCGCCGGCACGTCGAGGACACGATCGATCCGGCGGTGGGGCTGGCCGACGTGCGCGGCGTGGGAGACTCGGTCGATCGCGATCGGCCGATCGCGATCGTTCACGCGCGCTCGACCACCGAGGCCGAGACCGCGGCGGCAAGACTGCGAGAAGCCGTGACGGTGTCCGCCGAGCCGAACGCAGGCAGCACCTCGCCGATCATGCGTCGGATGGCGCGCTGACGCGCGGGCGAGCGCGGGCGCGGCGGTGGCGCGCTACCGCAGATAACGGCCGAAGAAGGCGACGACCTCGCGGATGCTGTCGGCCCAGGCCGCGGGGTCGCCACCCGTCGTCGCCCCGCGACCACTCGGCACATTGGGATTGATGCGGGCGGCCACGTAGCGCACGGGGTTGTAGCTGTCGAACGAGTGGTACGCGCCCGGGTAGATCTTGATCGTCAACGGGTCGCCGGCCTGCTGCGCGGCTTCGGTCAGCTTCCGGCACGGCTCCGCCGGCGTCCAGTCATCCTTGTCGCCGATCAAGATCAGCAGCGGCGCGACCGGCCGGTACACACCGGTGTTGGTCCAGGTTCTGCGCGATGCCACGCACCCCGGATACAGCGCGACCGCGGCGGCAAAGCCCGCGCGCTTCTCCGTCGCCAGGAAATCCGCGTCACTCTCCGGGGCGACCATCGACGTCAAGGTCGTGGATCCTCCGTGCGACCCGCCCATGAGCCCGACGTGCCCCCCATCGACGAAGGACAGGGCCCTCAGATAGGCGAGCGCCGCGTAGGCGTCGCGCGCGCGGCGCCCGGGGCTCACGTCGTCCCGGCTCCGCGACGAGTCGGTGCATACGCCGTCGGGATGGCCGCGCGTGGAGAAGCTGTCGGGCATGAGCGCCACGTAACCCCGTCCCACCAGTTCCTTCGCCCAGCGCCCGGGAGCACCGCTCGAGCGCGGACCGAGGCCGCTACAGTCGTGCATGATCACGACAGCCGGAAACGGCCCCGCGCCATCGGGCTTCACGAGCTCGATCGGGATCTGCTCCGAGGTCCCGTTCGGTGTGGTGGTCGCCATCGACGGCCCGGAGAGCGTCGAGGCGCAGCCCGCCACGGCGACGCACAGCGCGAGCGCGGCCGCCGGTTCACGAAGCCTCATCGCACCCGATTGTATGTCGAGCGCGAGCCGCTGCGTCGCGAAGGCGAGCGTGACGAGGCTCAGCCGCGGGACTTGAAGTACTGGACCGCGCGCTCGTGCGCTTCCGCCTCGCGTCGCGTCCGGAACGTACCCAGGTTGCGGCGCTTGCCCGTCTTCGGGTTCCGCTTGCGCGAATAGAGTCGATATCCTCCGGAGCTGAGCTTGCGAATCATCCCGTCTCTCCTTCACCGCGAGCGCGCCGGGCTACCGAGTGGCCTCAAGGAGCGTCGATGACGCCGTTACGCGCGAGCTCGGCAATGCGCGCTGGCGGATAGCCGAGGAGATCGCCGAGCACGGCGCGGGTATGCTCGCCGACGCGGTAGGCGGCCGGGCCCCGCGGATGCACCGGCTCGCCGTCGATGTGGTACGGGCTCGCCGTCACGCGCACCGTGCCGCGGCCGGGATGCGGCAATTCGGGAAAGAACTGCCGCTCGGCCATGTGCGGCTCGGCGATCACCTCGGCCGGCCTCAGGACGGGCGCGCACGGGATGCGCGCCTCCGACAAGGACTTGCGCGCGTCCTCGACCGAGGCGAACGTGCCGAGCCACGACTCGACGACCGGGCGCAGCTCGCGCCAGTTCGTGCGCCGCTTCTCGGCGGTGTCGAAGCGCGGGTCGCGCCCGAGCTCGGGGCGGCCCATCACCGAGAGCAAACGCGGCCAGAGCTCGCCCGACCCGGTGAACTGCATCGCGAGATAGCGATCACCGATCGGCGCCACGATCATGCCGGGCCGCGGGTTACCGAACTCCTGGCCGCCGTTGAGGACGGCCGCGTACGTCACGCTGTCGGCCGCGACGAGGGCCTCGAGCATCGAGACATCGAGATGCGCGCCCTGCCCGGTGCGCGCCCTTCGCGTGATCGCGCCCAGGATGGCGACCGCAGCGTGCGTGCCGGCCAGGACGTCGGCCGCCTGGAGGTTCGACGTACGCGGCGCGGGCTCGTCACCCTGCTCGAGGTGCATCAGGCCCGAGACCGCGTTGATGATGTGGGCGAAAGCCGGGCGCGCGCGCCACGGGCCCGTCTGCCCGAAGCCCGAGATCGAGCAGTAGATGAGATCGGGCTTCAGCGCGCGGAGCGTCGCGTAGTCGCAGTGAAGTCGAGCCACGACCCCGGGCATGAAGTTCTCGACGACCACATCGGCCTTCTTGGCCAGGTCCTGCACGATCGCTTGGCCCTCGGGCCGCGCGAGGTCGACGCTGACGCTCTCCTTGCCGGCGTTCACCCGGGTGAAGTAGCTGCTCTGATCGGCCCGGCCGGGCTCGAGCTGCAGATAGTTGCGCCGCATGTCGTCGCCCTCGCCCTGGCGCTCGATCTTGATGACGCGGGCGCCCAGATCGCAGAGCAAGCGCGTGCAGTAAGGCCCGGCCAGGACGCGGGTCAGATCCAGGATGGTGACGCCGGCCAGCGGAAGATCTTCGGGCTTCACGAGTCGAGTAGCGGAATTCTACGGGGCGGACAAAGCGCGGGTCAAGCCCGCTTGACTCCGCCGCCGCGAGATCCACATTCAGTTCACGCGGTTCTCGGCATTTTACTCGCCCCTGATCGCCACGATCGCATGCGGATTCTTGAAGGAAGAAGGCCTCCAGCCCAAGCACTCCAATGCGCCGGTCGGCAAATCGGCCATCGACGGGGTCGTGGCCGGGACCGTACACGTCTGCCAGTCGGCCCCGTCGCAGGGCTTCGGGCCGCTCGAAAAGGGTCAGACGCCGCCGGCGGTCCACTTCGCCCAGATCAACGAGAAGGACGGCTTCTTCCTGACCGGCCGCGCCGCCGATCCCGAGTTCAGCTGGGACAAGCTCAAGGGCAAGCAGGTGCTGGTCGACCACGGCGGGCAGCCGCTCGCGATGTTCAAGTATGCGTGCCACAAGCGCGGCCTCGACTACAAGGCGCTCAACGCGGTCGACGTGCCGAGCGCCCAGATGGACGGCGCGTTCCGCAAGGGTCAGGGCGACTACATCCATCAGCAGGGCCCGGCCCCGCAGCAGCTCGAGCACGACGGCGCCGGCCACGTCGTCGCCTCGGTCGGCGAGGCGATCGGCCCGTGCGCGTTCTCGAGCCTGGCGGCCACGCGCGAATGGCTCGCCACCGATATGGCCCGCCGGTTCATGCACGCGTACCGGAAGGCGCGCGCCTGGCTCATCATGACCCCCGCCGCCAAGGTCGCCGAGGCGGAGTCGGCCTTCTTCCCGGAGATCGACCGCGCGGTCCTCACCTCGACCATCGCCTACTACCAGAAGCTCGGCTGCTGGACGCCCCACGTCGAGATCACGCGTCCGGCGTTCGAAGTCGCGCTCGACGTGTTCCTGCATTCGGGGCTGATCACCCAGCGCCACCGATACGAAGACGTCGTCGCGCCGCCGCCGGACGCGGCGTGAGGGCCATCAGGGTACGCCTGAGCCTGCTGATCCTGCTCGTCGCCGGAACGGCGACGGCCGCGGACCCTCCGGTCCAGGATCTCGCCGACGGGCGCACCGGCAAGATCTACTTCGAGAGCCTGACGCCGACGGGCTTCTTCCAGCTGGCGAAACGCCAGGTGACGCAGAAGACCGTGATCTTCGGCACCCTGCAGGTGCCCAAGAAGGCGGCCGGCCCGGTTCCGGCGATGGTGATCGCGCACGGCAGTGCCGGCGTGGCGGATCGCGAGTCGTGGTGGGCCGATCATCTCAACGACATCGGGGTGGCCGCCTTCATCGTCGATAGCTTCACACCGGGGAACATCCGCGACACGGCGACCGATCAGACGCAGCTCTCGACCGCCGCCAACGTGGCCGACGCATTCACGGCCCTCAAGCTCCTCGCGACACATCCGAAGATCGATCGCCAGCGCATCGGGGTCATCGGCTTCTCCAAGGGTGGGCAGGTCGCGCTGTGGACCGAGTTCGACGCGTACCGCCGCGCCGTCATCGAGGACCAGACGAAGTTCGCGGCGCACGTGCCGCTCTATCCGGCGTGCAACGACTGGCAGGTGACGGACCACATCACCGGCGGCCCGATCCTGATGCTGCTCGGCGGCCACGACGACTACACGCCGGCGGCGCCGTGCCGCGAATACGGCCAGTGGTTCAAGTCGAAGGGCGTCGACGTGAGCGTGATCGTGTACGAGAACGCCTACCACGACTTCGACTCGATCCGTCCACCGGTTCGCGCCAAGAACGTCGTCACCGGCCGCAACTGTGGCATGCAGTTCGATGTGGACCGGTTCGTGATCACGATCCGGGCGAGCGGCGAGGACATCACGCGCTCGGTGGCGAACTACGTGCGCGGCTGCCAGGAACGGGGCGCGATGGTCGGCGGCGACAGCGAAGGGCGCAAGAAGTCGCCCGAGGACGTGAAAGCATTTCTCAGAAAGGTCTTTGCCCTATGAGCGGAGCGCTGGCAGGCATTCGAGTCATCGACATCACGAACAATCAGGCGGGCCCTTCGTGCGGGCAGTTGCTGGCGTGGTTCGGGGCGGACGTGATCAAGGTGGAGGAGCCCGGCAAGGGCGACCCGGCCCGGCAGATGCACGCGGACCGGCCCGACGCGGACAGCCTCTTCTATCTGTCGTTCAACGCCAACAAGCGCAGCCTCCCGCTCAATCTGAAGAATTCCGGCGCGAAAGACGTGTTCCGCGCACTCCTGAAGACCGGTGACGTGCTGCTCGAGAATTTTGGTCCAGGTGTGCTCGAGCGTCTGGGCTTCGGATACGAGGCGGTCAAGCAGCTCAACGCGCGGCTGGTCTACGCGAGCATCAAGGGCTTCGGCTCGTCCGGGCCGTACGCCGACTACAAGAGCTACGAGCCGATCGCGCAGGCCATGGGCGGCGCGATGAGCGTCACCGGCTTTGCCGACAATCCGCCGACCTACGTGTGGCCGTCGATCGGCGATTCCGGCACCGGCATGCACTGCGTCGTCGGCATTCTCGCGGCGCTGATGCAGCGGCACACCACGGGCGAAGGGCAACGGGTCGAGGTCTCGATGCAGGACGCCGTGGTCAATCTGATCCGCGTCAGCCTGCGCGACCATCAGCGCACCGGAAAACCCGGTCAGCGTACCGGCAACCAGCTGGGCGTCAGCGCGCCGGGCACGACGTATCGCTGCCATCCCGGCGGCCAGAACGACTACGTGTTTCTGTTCGTGCCGCAGCAGTTCTGGCATACGCTCCTGAAGACGATCGGCCGGACCGACCTGATCGGCGACGCCCGGTACGAGACGGCCGCGGCCCGCTGGCAGCACAAGAGCGAGGTCGACGCGCTGGTCGAGGACTGGACTTCCAAGCGCCCCAAGCACGACGTCATGAAGACCCTGGCCGGCGCCGGCATCCCGTGCGGCGCGTGCCTCGACACCGGCGAGGTGATGGCCGATCCTCACCTACAGGCGCGCGAGATGATCGTCGAGGTCTCGCATCCTGTGCGCGGGAGCTATATCACCGCCGGGAACCCGATCAAGCTCTCGGCGTCGCCGACCAAGATCTCCGCGGCTCCCCTGCTGGGCCAGCATCGCCAGGAGATTCTGAAAGAGCTGGGGTACACGCCCGCGCAGATCGACGCGCTGGCGGCTGACGGATCGACCTAGCGGATCGAGGCGCAGAGGCTCTGCGCGGCGGGAAATGTGAGAGGGCGAGACTCGGGTCTCGCCCTCTCGGTCACCTCGACGGCGTCCTGAAAGTCGCTACTTCGTCGTGGACGTCGTCGTTGCGGTCGTGGTGATCTTGGTCGCGACCATCTGATCCTTTGCCTTCTTGTAGGTGACCTTGACCTCGTCACCCGCCTTCAGGCGGCGCAGCTCCGCGACCGTGTCGCCATCGGCGACGAGCGTGTATTCCTTACCCTTGGTATCCCTGATCGACACGCTATTGGCCTTCTTGTCGACCGACACAACGTTGCCGGTCACGTGATGCGGCATGGCCAGGGCGCCCGGCTTCTCGGCCGGCGCGGTCGCGCCCGTCGTGCCCGGCGTGGTGGCCGACGGATCCTTGGCGATCGCAGGGCCGCTCAGGAGCAGTGTCGTCAGACCCGCGGCAAAAAGAACGGCTGCATGCTTCATGGTAGGTACCTCCCTTCTTACTCGACCTTCATGCATCCAGGGTGCAACGCTCGTACCAGCGAGCCTTTACGTACGCACGGATTCGAAGCGCAGGAAAACGAGAGAATCTCCAATGCCCAGAATTTACCTAGCGACTCGTCCGGGTTGCATTTCTTACATCAGTCGACAGACTTTCCGACTCAGGCCGGCACATGCTGGCCTTTTTCCTCTCGGCTCCAGGCCCGGTGTCTGGCGATGGCCTTGAGCAGCGCCGTCGCCACGGTGCTCACGAGACTACCGGCGAGATCTACACGGCCTGGAAGAAAGCGCCCCGCACACACCTGGACGGTCGAGCGCCGTCCCCGCAGTACCATGGGACGGGATGATCATCCGGGAAACGGTGGTGACTGCGGATGGGTGAGCGGGTGCGGCCGACGGTCGCGCGCGTCGATCTCGAGGTGCTCAAGGCGAACTATCGGGCGATTGGCGACCATCTGAAGCGCGCGCGGCCGACCTCGCCGCCGGGTGTCATCAGTGTCGTCAAGGCGAACGCGTACGGTCACGGCGCGGCACAGGTTGGGCGAGCGCTCGAGGATGCCGGCGCTGACCTGCTCGCCTGCGCGGATATAGAGGAAGGCGCCACCCTGAGGGCGGCCGGGGTACGCGCCGACATCCTCATCTTCGGCGCGCTCAGCGTCAGTGACCTCGACGGCCTGTTCGACTGCCGGCTGACGCCGACGATCTCGTCGCCCGGGGCGGCGCGCGCCGTGCAAGCCGCGGCCGCGCGGTACAAGCAGCGGGTACGCTATCACCTGAAGATCGACACGGGCATGAACCGGCTCGGGTTTCGCTTCGACAACCTGCGGCGTACCCTGCCCGATCTGCTCCGCAGCGAGAATCTCGATCTCGACGCCGTCTTCACCCACTTCGCGACCGCGGACGACCCCGCATCGTCGCTCTTCGACGAGCAGCGCCAGCGCTTCGATCGGGTCCTCGCCGATTTGCAGGCGCTGGGCGCGCGGCCGCGCTTCCGGCACGCCGCCAACAGCGCCGCGGTGGTGCGCGATCCGCGCGTGTGGTTCGATCGCGTGCGGCCGGGACTCTTGCTCTACGGCATCGTGCCGCCGCCGCTCACGTCCACGATCCCGCTGGCGCCCGTGATGACTCTGGCGAGCCGCATCACCGCGGTCAAGGGCATGCGCGCCGGCGAGGTCACCGGCTATGGGGCACGCTTCACCGCGAAGAAGCCGACGACGATCGCGATCGTGCCCGCGGGCTACGCCGACGGGCTCGATCTACGGCTGGCCGGCCGCGGCTCGGTGCTGACCCGCGGGCGGCGCGCACCGATCATCGGCTCGGTCTGCATGGACATGATCATGATCGACGTGACCGGGCTCGACGCCTCACCCGGCGACGAGGTGGTCTTCATCGGGAGCCAGGACGGCGACACGATCGACGCACGCGAGATGGCCAACACGATCGGATCGATCCCGTGGGAGATCGTCTGTCGCGTCGGGAGCCGGATCGAGCGCGTCTACGCCTGACGCACGCGCGTAGCTCCGCTCACCGCGTGGGCGTTGATTGTTCGGGCGTGGGGGGCGCCGGTGTCACGGGCGGCGTGCCGGGCGCCTCGAAGCCTCTCAGGTATTCGACCAGGTCGATCAGCTCCCCTACCGTCAGCCGGTCTCGATAGTCCGGCATCGTCGACAGCCCCTGCTCGTTGGTGTAGCCCGGCCCGTCGAGGATCTGCGCGTTCGGGTTCATGATCGACTCGATGATCTCGCCCGGGTGGCGTCCGCCGATCCCGGCCAGGTCAGGCCCCGGTTGTATCGGCGCCGAGAACTGCGCGTCGGGGATCGCGTGACAAGTCGCGCACTCGAGCCTGCCGAAGACCGCGCGTCCGTGTGCGGCGTCCCCGCGCGGCGGCGTCACGGTGCCCGACCGCGGCCCGCCCCCACCGGGCCGCGCGACGGGCGCCACGTGCGTCGTCGGCCTGCGCTCGAACTGGACGTGGCGCCCCGGCGTGACTTCGCCCAGGACGGCCGTACACGCGAACACCGCGAGGCCGACGAACGCTTCGATCGCGACGTAGGCGACGAGCTGTGACTCCGCCGGCACTGACGGCACGCCTCGGCTGGGACCGAAGAGGGCGAGGCGTGTCATGCGAAACGCCCGCGCGCCGACGCCGCGGGCGGCCTGCGCCGGCGCGAGCCGTGGCAGGTGC